>Ga0256775_1000049_pt1 | contig 19802 bp, 20 predicted proteins | sample MC6MC0926MT_FD_186036 | JGI IMG/M metagenome (GOLD analysis project Ga0256775, IMG submission 186036) | Metatranscriptome of enriched soil aggregate microbial communities from Iowa State University, Ames, United States - MC6-MC0926-MT... | ecosystem: Environmental > Terrestrial > Soil >...
CGGCGCGCGCCCGGCGGTTCCGCCGTCGCGGCCGTCACCGCGGCGGCGCAGGTAGCGCTCGAACTCCTGCGCGATCGCTTCGCCGCTCGCCTCGGGCGAGTCGACGGTGTCGCGCGCCTGCTCGAGCTGCTGGATGTAGGAAGCCATCTCCTCGTCGTCGGCCGCGAGAGCGTCGATCCCGGATTCCCAGGCAGCCGCCTCGTCGACGAGGGTGCCGCGGGGGATCGTCACGTCGACGAGCTCTTCGAGCTTGTCGATGAGCGCGAGAACGGCCTTGGGGCTGGGCGCGTTGTGCACGTAGTGCGGTACCGACGCCCAGATCATCAGGGTCGGGATGCCGACGTCCTCTGCGCCTTCGGCGAGCGCGCTGAGGATGCCGACCGGCCCCTCGTACGTGGAGCGCTCGAGGCCGAGTTCGGCCCGGACGGCAGCGTTGTCACTGGAGGCGAACACCGAGATCGGCCGCGTGTGCGGAACGTCCGCGAGCATCGCGCCGAGGAAGACGACGGCTCCGATGTCGGCGGCGAGCGCCACATCCATGATCTCGGCGGTGAAACTGCGCCAGCTGCGCGACGGCTCGGTGCCGAGCAGCAGGAAGATGTTGCCGGCGTTGTCGCCGGTGACCGTGAGTTCGGCGTCGCCGGCCAGGTCCTCCCCGACGCGCCCGGGAAGCGACGGGCCGTACATGACCGCGGAGGGCCAGATCAGCCGTCGTCGGCCGTCGTCGTCCGTCACCACCGGCCGGTTGAACTGGAAGTCGAAATAGAGCTCGGGGTCGACCTCGGCGATGGGAACCACGTCGAGCTGCTCCTTGAGCGTCTTGACCGCGCCGCTGGCCGCCTCGCCCGCGTCGTTCCATCCCTCGAAGGCCACCACGAGGATGCGCCCGCCGAGGATGTTCTGTCCGTCTGTCACGAAGCTGTCCCTCGTCCCTTCCTGGCGTCCGGTCGGGACGCCATCCATCCAGGATAGGCCCGCGGCTCTCCCGATAGACTTGCCCGTTGTGACCGCGTCTTCCCCCCGCAGCGAACATACCCGTAGCGACACCGGCTCTGCCGACCTGCCCGCCGCCGTGCTGTGGGACATGGACGGCACCCTCGTCGACACCGAGCCGTACTGGATGGCGTCGGAGGTGGAGCTCGTCCACTCGTTCGGCGGTACCTGGACGCACGACGACGGTCTTCTGCTCGTCGGCCTCGGCCTCTGGAACTCGGCGGAGATCCTCCGCTCGCGCGGTGTGGCGATGGAGCCGGACGAGATCGTGCACTGGCTGACCGACCGGGTGCAGCAGAAGCTGGATGCGGACGGCGTGCCGTGGCGCCCGGGCGCCCGCGAGCTGCTCGAGTCGCTGCGCGAGCGCGGCATCCCGACGGCACTGGTGACCATGTCGGTGCGGAGGATGGCGGAGCAGATCGTCGCACACATCCCGTTCGACGCGTTCGATGTGATCGTGAGCGGTGACGAGGTCGACGAGCCGAAGCCCGCGCCGGAGCCGTACCTGCGCGCCGCCGAGCTGCTCGGTGTGGACATCCGCCACACCGTCGCCCTGGAGGACTCCCTGGTGGGCCTCGCGTCCGCCGTGGCGTCCGGCGCGACGACGATCGGCGTGCCCCACATCGTCCCGCTGCCGGAGTCGGAGGAGCACACGCTGTGGTCGTCGCTGGACGGCCGCACGGCGGACGACGTCTTCGCCGTCGCCCGCGCACACCGTGAGGCGGCGAACCGATGAACGAGACTCCGCGCAGCTCCGGCCCGTTCCGCGCGGGCGACCGCGTGCAGCTCACCGGTCCGAAGGGCCGGATGAACACCATCACGCTGCAGCCGGGAAAAGAGTTCCACAGCCACCGCGGCGTCCTGCAGCACGACGCCATCATCGGCTTGCCAGATGGTTCGGTCGTCACCAACAACGCGGGCGTCGAGCACCTCGCGCTGCGTCCGCTGCTCACCGACTTCGTCATGTCGATGCCGCGAGGCGCGGCCATCGTCTACCCGAAGGACGCTGCGCAGATACTCGCGCTCGCGGACATCTTCCCCGGCGCCACCGTCGTCGAGGCGGGGGTCGGCTCCGGTGCGCTCTCGCTCTGGCTGCTGCGTGCGATCGGTCCGGAGGGCCGGCTGCTGTCGTTCGAGCGCCGCGAGGAGTTCGCCGACGTCGCGCGCGACAACGCCGCGACGTTCCTCGGCAGTGAGCCCGCCAACTGGACGCTGACCGTCGGCGATCTGCAGGATGCGCTGCCTGCCGCTGTCGAACCGGGAACCGTCGACCGGGTGGTGCTGGACATGCTGGCGCCGTGGGAGACGCTCGACGCGGTCACCAGCGCGCTCAAGCCCGGCGGCGTCGTGATCTGCTACGTCGCCACCGTGACCCAGCTGTCCCGCGTCGCCGAGGCCATCCGCGCCTCCGGCGACTACACGCACCCGCAGTCGAACGAGACGATGGTCCGCGGCTGGCACGTGGAGGGGCTGGCCGTCCGGCCCGACCACCGGATGATCGCCCACACCGGCTTCCTGATCACCGCCCGCCGGCTCGCCCCGGGGACCGTACTGCCCGAGCTGAAGCGCCGTCCGTCGAAGTCCGACTACTCCGACGAAGATGTCGAGGCCTGGACGCCCGGCGCTCTCGGCGAGCGGCAGTCCAGCCCGAAGAGCCTCCGCAAGCGGATGCGCGAGGCGGCCGCCAGCGCAGAGCTCGCGAAGGGCCGTGAGGCGGACGAGGACGCTCCGGGCGTCGGCTAGCATGAATTGGCCCTCCAACGCCCCGACCGAAAGAGAACACGTGCGCAGAGTCACCATCGGAAGAACGTCCGCTGTCGTGGTCGCCGTCGGCCTCGTGGCCGCTGTCCTCACGGGATGCTCGACCGACCCGAACAACGACTGCTCCACTGCTCTGCCCTCGGGCAAGGCCTCGCAGCTGGTGGAGGCGACCGGGAAGATCGGCTCGAAGCCGAAGATCACCGTTCCGACACCGCTCGACACGACGAAGTCCGAGCGCACCATCATCACGGAGGGCACCGGTGAGCAGGTCCACAAGGGCCAGGTCATCGAGATGCAGTACACCATCCTCGACGGCGAGACCGGTCAGGTGCAGCAGACGTCCTACGGCAGCGGCGACACCTACCCGCTGGCGCTCGGCTCGGGCAACGAGGCGCTGAGCAAGGGCCTGCAGTGCGCTCCCGTCGGCTCGCGTGTCGCCGTCGTCATCTCGCCGAAGGACGCGGGCGGCGCAGGCGCGACCAGCTCCGGCGTGATCGTCGTCGACATCCTGAAGGCGTATCTGGCGAAGGCCGACGGGGCGGTCCGGCCGTCGGTGAGCGGGTTCCCGACCGTCGTGCTCGCGCCGACCGGTCAGCCGGGCATCACCATCCCGTCGTCCGGATCCGCTCCGACGAAGGTCCGCAGCGAGGAGCTGAAGGCCGGCGACGGCGCGACGGTCAAGAAGGATTCGTTCGCCATCCTCCATTACACGGCCGTCGGCTGGGAGGACAAGAACGTCATCGTGTCGAGCTGGCAGTCCGGTTCGCCGGACTTCGTGAAGCTCGACACCGGCGCGAGCCAGCTGAACCAGGCCCTCCCGCAGAAGGTCCTCGCCGAGCTGGTGGGCAAGAAGGTCGGCTCGCAGGTCGTGATCGAGGCGCCTGCCGAGGGCCAGGTCGCGGCGTCCGCCTGGGTCGTCGACATCCTCGGGATCCGCTAGCGCACGCACGACGCGGACTAGGATGGACGGGTGTCCCGTTCCCCCTCTTCGCCCGCGCGCGTCCCGGTCGAGGAGCGCCTGTTCAGCCTCGTGCTGGCACTGCTCGCGACCGAGAACGGCCTGACCAAGAGCGAGATCCTGTCGACCGTCCAGGGGTACCGCCAGCGGTATGAGCCGCACGGCGACAACAGCAGCCTGGAGCGGCAGTTCGAGCGCGACAAGGACGACATCCGCGAGCTCGGCGTCCCGCTGGAGACGGTGGAGGCGCCCGAGGCGTCCGGCAACAATCAGCTGCTGCGCTACCGCATTCCCAAAGGGGCATACGACCTCCCGGCCGACGTCAGCTTCTCGCCCGAGGAGCTGACCCTGCTCGGCCTCGCGGCCGCCGTCTGGCGCGAGGGTTCCCTGTCGGGGGAGTCGCGCCGGGCGCTGATGAAGCTGCGATCGCTCGGCGTCGAGGCGGATGATCCGGTCGTCGGCTATGCACCGCGGCTCCGCGTCCGCGAGAGCGCCTTCGAGCCGCTCAGTCAGGCGCTGGAGCGTCACGTCATGGTGCAGTTCCCGTACCTCAAGCCCGGCGAGAGCGCGTCGCGTCAGCGCACCGTCGCACCCCTCTCGCTCGTGCAGCACCAGGGCCGGTGGCACCTGCAGGGGATCGACCAGGACGCCCGCGGCTCGCGGACCTTCCTGCTCTCCCGCATCGTCGGGCCCGTCAAGCTGACGTCCCGCGTCTTCGACCCGGAGCAGTACCGCGTCGACGGCGAGGCCTTCGCCGAAAGGGCGCTGCTCGAACTCGAGCGCATCTGGGAGTCGAACGTCGCCGAGATCGAGGTGACCGCCGGCACGGATGCGGCGACGCGCCTGGGCAAGCGGTACGGCGACGCCGTGCCGGTCGGCGCAGAGGGCGAGCCCGTCCGCCTCACGGTCAACTTCTCGGACATCAACATCCTCGCCGACCAGCTGGCGTCCTTCGGCCCGGAGGTCCTGGTCCTCGCGCCGACGGAGCTGCGCGACCAGGTGCTCCAGCGACTCCAGGCGACGGTCGCCGCGCACACCGCGCCCGGCGGCTCGGCAGGCGCGGAGACGGGGGAGGCCCGCGATGGCTGAGCGCCGCAAGCCGATGCAGGCGCAGGACAAGCTCGCCTTCCTGCTCGCCCTCGTGCCCTACCTCATGGATCGCGACCGCGTGAGCGTCGCGGAAGCCGCTGAGCACTTCGGCGTCGACCAGGACCAGTTGCGTGATGCCGTGCGGCTCATCGCCGTCTCCGGCATCCCCGGCGAGACCAACGCGTACCAGCCGGGCGACCTGTTCGACATCGCCTGGGACGACTTCGAGGAGAACGACCAGATCGTCCTCACCCACCAGGTCGCCATCGACGATTCTCCCCGCTTCTCGGCACGGGAGGCGGCAGCCCTCATCGCCGGGCTGCAGTACCTCACCGCTCTGCCGGAGAACGCCGACCGGGATGCGATCGGCTCGCTCATGGCGAAGCTCGCGCGCGGTGCATCGGCGGCGCCGAGCCAGCTCGCGGTCGCGCGGTCCGAGACCGACGAGGCCCTGGCGACGATCCGGGATGCGGTCATCGCGGGCGTGCAGGTCGAGTTCGACTACCTCAGCTCGCGTGGGGAGCGCGAACGGCGCCGCGTCGACCCGCTGCGCATCGAGTCCGTCGACCAGGACTGGTACCTGCGCGGCTGGGATCACCTCCGCACGGCTATCCGCACCTTCCGTCTCGACCGGATCGACGACCTGGTCGCGACGCAGGAGGCGATCACCTATCGGCCGGGCGACGTGAAGCTGCCGGAGACGCTGTTCACCGGCACGCCGGAGGACCAGCTGGTGACGGTCGAGGTGTCGGCGTCGGCGATCCCGCTGATCGAGGACTACATCCCCGAGGGGGCAGAGCGCGAGGAGCGGGACGGCGTCATCCGCACGAGCGTCCGCGTCGCGCACTTCCACGGTCTCAAGCGGCTGGTCGCCGGGCTGTCGGGCGTGCTGACGGTGCTCGACCCGCCCGAGGCGCGCCACGTGGTCGCCGGCTGGGCCCGCGCGGGCGTCGAACGCTACCTCTGACCCGGCGGCGGGCCGGGTAGGCTGAGCCCATGCCCTGGTGGTCGTGGCTGGTGATCTGGATCGTGCTCGTGCTCGGTCTCCTCGGCATGCTCGCGTTCTTCGCCTGGTGGCTGTTCCGCAAGGTGGTCGCCGCCGGTCGCGAGGCCGCGGCGCTGACGGAGAAGGCCGAGGTGCTGTCGCGCCGAGCCGAGGAGCTCCACGACACCTTCGAGCCGGCCGTGCTGGCGGATGCCGACGAGCTCCGTGCGCAGCGGCAGGATCACCTCACCGAGCGGGCGTTCGCCCGGCAAGCTCGCAGGGACGCCCGCGTCCGGCGCGGTAGACTACTGGTCGATGTGGACCCCGCAACGGTGCCCGCTCGCTTCGCCCACCTTTTGAGAAGGACCTGATCTCATGTTCGCAGGACTGACCGGATGGCATCTGCTCATCATCCTCGCCGTGATCCTGCTGCTCTTCGGTGCGCCCAAGCTCCCGGCGCTCGCCAAGAGCATCGGCCAGTCGATGCGGATCTTCAAGGGTGAGGTCGACGAGCTGAAGAAGGACGGCAAGGACGGCAAGTCCGACCAGGCTTCCGACGGCACCGCGACCACCCCCACCGCGCAGAGCACCGCAGCGCCGACGGTGACGCCTGCCCCGGCTCCCGTCGACCCCTCGACCGAGTCGAACCCGAAGCCGTAGTCCGGTGGCCTCCACGAAGCGAGGCAAGAGCCGCGAAGGACGGATGACGCTCGCCGAGCACTTCATCGAGCTTCGCAAACGCCTCTTCCGTTCCGCCCTCGCTCTGGTGGGTGGCGCCGTCATCGGCTGGTTTCTCAGCGGCTATGTGATGGATGCGCTGCGCGGTCCGATCACGGACATCGCGAAGCAGCAGGGCCGCGAGGCGATGCTCAACTACGACAGCATCACGGGCGCGTTCGACCTGAAGATGCAGGTCGCGATTACGATCGGCGCGATCATCTCCAGCCCGGTCTGGCTCTACCAGATCTGGGCGTTCTTCGTCCCGGCGATGACGCGCAAGGAGCTCCGCTACGGCTTCGGCTTCTTCTTCACCGCTGTCCCGCTGTTCATCGCGGGCGGTGTGACCGGGTGGCTGCTCGTCCCGCACATCGTGAGCCTGCTGACGAGCTTCGCGCCGGAGCCCGACTCGGCGATCATCCAGGCGAAGACCTACTTCGATTTCATCCTCAAACTGGTCATCGCCGTCGGCATCGCGTTCGTCCTCCCGGTCTTCCTGGTGCTGCTGAACTTCGTCGGCGTGCTGAGCGCGAAGTCGATCATCGCGTCGTGGCGCTGGGCGCTCATCCTGATCGCCCTGTTCACCGCCATCGCCACGCCGGCCGCCGACGTGCTCTCGATGTTCCTCCTGGCCATCCCGATGGTCGCCCTCTACTTCGCCGCGTACGGCGTCGCCTGGCTGCACGACCGCCGGGCGGCCAAGCGCGAGCTGAGACTCGAGGCCGAGCTCGCCGCCTGACCGCGCGGGCATAGGCTGGTGGGGTGACCGACCAGACGCTCTCACCGGCGGAGCGGTTCGCCGCCTCGCGCGACCGGGCCCGCCAGCCGCTGCTCGAGACCTTCCGCGCGAGTCTCCGGTTCGACCTCGACCCGTTCCAGCGGGAGGCATGCGGGGCTTTGGAGCGCGGGCGCAGCGTCCTCGTCGCCGCCCCCACCGGCGCCGGCAAGACCATCGTGGCCGAGTTCGCCGTCTTCCTCGCCATGCGCGAGGCCAACGCGAAGGTCTTCTACACAACGCCGATGAAGGCGCTCAGTAACCAGAAGTTCCAGGAGTTCGTGGAGGCGTACGGCCCCGAATCCGTCGGGCTCCTCACCGGCGACACGAACATCAACTCGCACGCCCGCATCGTCGTCATGACGACCGAGGTGCTCCGCAACATGCTCTACGCGGACTCCGACCTGCTCACCGACCTCGCCTACGTCGTGATGGACGAGGTGCACTACCTGGCCGACCGGTTCCGAGGCGCCGTGTGGGAGGAGGTCATCATCCACCTGCCGTCGGAAGTGCGGATGGTGTCGCTGAGCGCCACCGTGTCGAACGCCGAGGAGTTCGGCGACTGGCTGCAGGCCGTCCGCGGCGACACCGATGTCGTCGTGTCGGAGGAGCGCCCGGTGCCGCTGGAGCAGCACATCCTGATGCGCTCCAAGCTCATCGACCTGTTCGACTCGTCGGGGCTCGCCGCCACCAACCGGGTCAACCCGGAGCTCGTGCAGATGGCACGCTACGGCGGCCGGGTGCTGAGCAGCCGGCAGATGCGGGATGTGGGCCGCTACCACTCCAAGGGCGGTCGTCCGGACACCTTCCGGATGAGCCGGTCGGATCTTGTCGCGCTGCTCGACGACCGCAACCTGCTGCCTGCGATCTTCTTCATCTTCAGCCGCAACGGCTGCGACCAGGCGGTGCGGCAGGTGCTCCGGGCCGGCGTGCGCCTGACCGAGAAGCACGAGCGGGACGAGATCCGCGCGATCGTGGAGGAGCGGTGCCGCACGCTGCTCGACGAGGATCTGGCGGTGCTCGGCTACTGGGAGTGGCTGGAGGGGTTGGAGCGCGGTGTCGCCGCCCACCACGCCGGCCTGCTGCCGGCCTTCAAGGAGGTCGTCGAGGAGCTGTTCCGCCGGAAGCTCGTCAAGGTCGTCTTCGCGACAGAGACGCTGGCGCTCGGCATCAACATGCCCGCCCGGACGGTGGTGCTGGAGAAGCTGGAGAAGTTCAACGGCGAGGCCCGCGTCCCGATCACACCGGGGGAGTACACCCAGCTGACCGGTCGAGCCGGTCGCCGCGGCATCGATGTGGAGGGCCACTCCGTCATCCAATGGGAGGACGGGCTGGACCCGCAGTCGGTCGCCTCTCTCGCCTCCCGCCGCAGCTACCCGCTGAACTCCAGCTTCCGGCCGACGTACAACATGGCGGTGAACCTGATCGACCAGTTCGGCCGACCGCGCACGCGCGAGATCCTCGAGTCGTCGTTCGCCCAGTTCCAGGCCGACCGGGCCGTGGTCGACCTCGCCCGCAAGGCCATGCAGCAGGAGCAGTCGCTCGCCGGCTACGAGGAGGCGATGACGTGCCACCTCGGCGACTTCCGGGAGTACTTCGCCATTCGCCGAGAGCTCACGGACCTGGAGCGGTCCGGTTCCCGCATCGAGTCGGCATCCAACAGCGACCGTGAGAAGCGGCAGCGCCAGCTGGCCGCGCTGCGCAAGCGGATGAAGGACCACCCCTGCCACCGCTGCCCCGAGCGTGAGCAGCACGCGCGGTGGGCGGAGCGCTGGTGGAAGCTGAAGCGCGACACCGACCGGCTCCGGTCGCAGATCCAGTCGCGCACGGGCGCCGTCGCCAAGGTCTTCGACCGTGTGTCCGACGTGCTCCTCGAGCTCGGCTACCTGGCGAAGGAGGAGGGCGAGACCGTGCTGACCGTCCACGGCCGCACCCTCAAGCGCATCTACGGCGAGCGGGACCTCCTGGTCGCCGAATGCCTGCGTCGCAACGCCTGGAAAGATCTGGATGCGCCGGGCCTCGCCGCCATGGCGTGCGCCCTGGTCTTCGAGCCGCGACGCGACGACGGCCTGGCCAACGACCGCACGCTGCCGCGCGGTGCGTTCCGCCCGGCGCTCGAGAAGACGACGACGTTGTGGAGCACCCTCGACGACCTGGAGCAGGACAATCGGCTCCCGGGTAGCGAGCCGCCGTCCACGGCGTTGTCCCTCGCGATGTGGATGTGGTCACGCGGCTCCGGGCTCGATGCGGTGCTGAGGGAGGCCGACATGGCGGCGGGCGACTTCGTCCGCTGGGCCAAGCAGACGATCGACCTCCTCGATCAGCTGTCGCTCGTCGCCCAGGGCAACGTCGGGCGGGTCGCCCGGCAGGCGCTGGAGTCCATCCGGCGCGGTATCGTCGCCTACTCCTCGGTCGCTTGACGCGGCTCGAGAGCGGCCCGCGCGACCGTGCCGCGCATCCTGAACGGCCCCCACACGCGGATGCTTTAGGCTCTCCCTTCGTGCAGACCGTCCCGCGAGCCCCCCTTCCGCTCTGGCTCGCGGTGCTGGTCGCCGCGGCCGCCGGCCCGGTGCTCGATGCGGGGTTCCCGGACAAGGACTGGTGGCCGCTGACGTTCGTCGGCATCGCGATGGTGCTGCTCGCGCAGCGTGGACGCCGCGCAGGCTCGGCGTTCCTGGTCGGCTGGGTCGCGGGGGAGGCGTTCTACCTCGTCCATGTGTCGTGGACGGCGTTGTACCTGGGCCCGGTGCCCTGGGTGGCCCTCTCGACACTGGAGGCGCTGTTCTGGGGTGTCGGCGGCATCCTGATCACGCTCGCGTACCGGTGGGTGCCGCGGGCTTTCCCGACCCTGCTCGGACGGCTCGGACTGCTGCCCGTGATCGTGAGCGGCCTCTGGGTGCTGCGGGAGTTCGTGACCGGCACCTGGCCGTACGGCGGCTTCTCCTGGGGGCGCGTCGCCGAGTCGCAGTCCCTCAGCCCGCTCGCCCCGATGGTCGCGTGGATCGGTATCTCGGGTGTGAGCTTCGTGATGGTGTGGCTGGTGGCGTTCCTGCTGGAGCTTCCCGGCGCGCTGGATGTGCGAACGGTGCAGCGCTGGCTCCTGGCGGGAGCGGCGGTCGCCCTCGTGTTCGCGATTCCCGCCTGGCCCGCGACGACCAGCGGATCGACGCGGATCGCCGCCGTGCAGGGCAACGGACCGGCCGGGTACTTCGACAACGCGCCCGTCGGCGCGGTGTTCAACTCGCAGGTCGCGGAGACACTGCGCATCCCGTCGTCGCAGGTGTCCGGCGCGAAGAAGGTCGACATGGTGGTCTGGCCGGAGGGGGCCGCCCTACCGGACCCGACGCGGGACCCCGACAATGCGGCGATCCTGGATGCGCTGAGCCGCAAGTTCGGAGCCCCATTCGTCGTCGGGACGATCACCTCGCGTGACGACCGTCTCTACAACACCTCGCTGCAGTGGGAGGCTGGGAAAGGCGCCGTCGACTACTACGACAAGAAGCACCCCGTGCCGTTCGGGGAGTACGTTCCCGACCGCGCGTTCTGGCGTCCCTTCGCTCCGCAGCTCATCGACCTGATCGGTCGCGACTACACGCCGGGGACGCGGGACAACGTCTTCGACGTCGGCGGCGTCCGCGCCGGCATCTCCATCTGCTTCGACATCGTCGACGACCAGCTGCTGACGGACATGATGCGCGGGGGAGCGCAGGTGATCCTCGCTCAGACCAACAACGCGGACTTCGGCGAAACGGACGAGAACCAGCAGCAGCTCGCGATCGCCCGACTGCGCGCGATCGAGGCGGGGCGGTCGCTTGTGAACATCTCGACGGTGGGCAGCAGCCAGATCATCGGGCCCGACGGTCGCACGATCAGCTCCATCCCGCCGTTCAAGCCAGGGCACATGGTCGCGGACGTCCCGCTCGGGACCACGACGACGCCGGCCACACTGCTCAGCCGCGGGATCGAGTTCCTGGTCGCCGGGCTCGGGCTGTTCGGCTTGATCGTGGCGTTCACCGCCCGGCGCGGGCCCCTGCCGACGACGAAAAGGCCGCTCCCACCGCGAGGGTGAGAACGGCCCGGTGGCCTGACAGGGTCAGGCGGTGTGCTTGTGCTCGCTCGTTCCGCGACGCGACCGCAGGTACTGCAGGCGCTCCTCGAGGAGTTCCTCGAGCTCGGCGCGGGTGCGGCGCTCCAGCAGCATGTCCCAGTGGCTGCGGGGGGTCTTGACGTCGGAGTGGTCGACCTCGACGGGGGTGTCGCCGATCAGCAGGCGCGCCTCCTGGCCGCAGTGCTTGCACTCCCAGGTCTCGGGGGCCTCGGCCTCGGCCGAGAACACGACATCGGTCTCCTTGCCGCAGGTGAGGCAAAGATAGTTGTAACGGGAACGCGGAGAGTAGACGACGCCTTCTTCACTCTGTAGGCTTTGGGCGCCGATTCTCATGCCGCGCAAGCTTCGATCTGCCATTGTGTGGTCTCCTCTAGTGCGCGCGAATCCTCACAGTTATAAACGGTCAAGCTGGGGATTCTCTTTCCAGGAGAGCGTTTCTCCCAGTGCCCTCTCAGAGTCGGCAGCGCGAGGTCGCCGGTCGTCAGGTTCTTGACGCCACCACGGACTTCAGGATGTCGCAGCGGTCCGTGACGATGCCGTCGACCCCGAGGTCGAGCAGCCGGACCATGTCGGCGGGATCATTGACCGTCCACACGTGCACTTCGGCCCCGGCCGCGTGGATGCGGTCGACGGCCCGCCGTGTGACGATCCGCAGCGGACCACGCCGCTCGGGGACCTGGACGGCGACGAAACCGCGCAGAGCCCGGCGGACCAGAGGGACGATCCCGAACCGGGCGCCGATCAGGGCTGGGAAGAACTCAGACACGGCGGGGGAGGAGGCGACACCGGGGAGCGCGTCGGCTACGGCGCGTCTCCGCTCCCTCGAGAAGCTGGTGATGAGCACCCGCCCGGTCGCCCGGGCATCGCGGATGGCCGCCACCGCCGGTGCAGCTGCGCGCGCATCCTTCACGTCGATGTTGAAGCGCGCCTGCGGGAACGCATCAAGGGCCTCCGCGAGAGAGCAGAAGCCCTGCCCGTGACCCAGTTCGATGCGGCGCAGCTCGGTCATCGTCAGCTGGCCGACCTTCACGTTGCGCCCGGCGACCCGGGCGAGGTCCGGGTCGTGGGCGATGACGGCGACGCCGTCCGCCGAGGCGTGGATGTCGGTCTCGAGGTGCGTCGCACCCGCTGAGAGGGCGCGGAGGAACGCGAGGAGCGTGTTCTCCGGCGCGTCGAGGGCGAGGCCGCGATGCGCGATGACGCGCGTCGCGGCTCCGTCGAGGAACGTCACGGCGCGGTCGGCGCCGCCGGCCCGGTCTCGGCTGCCGGAGCGACCGGCGGCACCGACCCGGCCGCGGCTCCCGTCGCCGGTGGCCGTGGCGCGCCGGTGGTCGGGCCGAAGGCCTGACCGATGCCCTTCAGCGCCTCGGTCAGCTCGCTCGGGATGATCCACAGCTTGTTCGCGGGACCCTCGGCGAGCTTCGGCAGCGTCTGGAGGTACTGGTAGGCGAGCAGGAGGTTGTCCGGGTTGCCCTGGTGAATCGCACCGAAGACCGTCGTGATCGCCTGCGCCTCGCCCTCGGCGCGGAGGACCGCCGCCTTCGCGTCGCCCTCCGCCTTGAGGATCGCGGCCTGCCGCAATCCCTCTGCGTTGAGGATCTCGGACTGCTTGGTGCCCTCGGCCGTCAGGATGACAGCGCGCCGGTCACGTTCCGCGCGCATCTGCTTCTCCATCGAGTCCTGAATGGAGAGGGGCGGCTCGATCGCCTTGAGCTCCACGCGCGCCACACGGATGCCCCACTTCCCGGTGGCCTCGTCGAGCACCACGCGGAGCTGTCCGTTGATGTTGTCGCGGCTGGTCAGCGCCTCTTCGAGGTTGAGGCCGCCGACGACGTTACGGAGCGTGGTGGTGGTGAGCTGCTCCACCGCGCCCAGGTAGTTGGCGATCTCGTAGGTCGCGGCGCGCGCATCGTTCACCTGGAAGTACACGACCGTGTCGATCGACACGACCAGGTTGTCCTCGGTGATGACCGGCTGCGGCGGGAAGGAGACCACCTGCTCGCGCATGTCGATCAGCGGTCGCACCTTGTCGATGAACGGGACGACGACGTTGAGCCCCGGCATCAGTGTCTTGTGGTACCGGCCGAGCCTCTCGACGACGCCCGCCCGCGCCTGCGGGATGATGCGGATCGCGCGGAACAGCGTGACCAGCACGAAGATCGCGATGATCAGGACGATGACGCTGACCACGATGGTCAGGACCAGCTGGCTCGGATCGTTCACGGAGTGATCCTCTCGGTGAGGCCGTCGCTGCCTGCGGAGACCGGTGCGGGCGCGACGACGGCGGTCGCACCCTCGATCGAGACCACGATCACGTGCTCCCCGGGCACGAGCTCCCCGCGACCGCCGCCGGTGAAGCCGCTGTCGGCGAGGCGTGAGGTCCAGGTCTCGCCGACCTGCAGCTTGACCAGGCCCGTCGTGGGCGTGACGGTCGAGACGACGACGCCGCCCATCCCGATCAGGCGGTCGATGTTGCTCTTCGCGGGGTCTCCGCCGCGCTTCAGTGCGCGGAGGAGCGGCGGCCGGATGAAGAAGATGAGGACGACGGAGAGGATCGCCGCGATGATCAGCTGGAGCCACCAGGGCGCTCCGAACAGGCCGGAGACGAGGCCGCCGAGGCTGCCGATGGCGATCATCAGGAAGACGAAGTCGAGCGTCAGCATCTCGATGATCACGAAGATCAGGATGAGGACGAGCCAGACGATCCAGGCGAAGGACGTGATGTCCATGACGTCCCCCTTTCACTGCTTTCTCCGACCGTATCAGGTGCGGCCCACGCCGATTCCACCCCTCTTGGTAGTCTCAGGATGCAGACATCGACGCCGAGGAGTTTTCGTGGCAAACCCCCTTTCACCTGGTTCGCTGACGGGCAAGCGTGCCCTCGTCACCGGCTCGTCGCGCGGGATCGGCGCCGACACCGCGCAGTACCTCGCCGAGGCGGGCGCGAGTGTCGTCATCAACTACCGCAATAAGGAGGCGCGGGCCCAGAAGCTCGTCGACTCCATCGTCGAGCAGGGCGGGACGGCCATCGCGGTCGGTGCCGACCTGACCGACCCGGACTCCGTCGAGGCCATGTTCCGGACAGTCGCCGACGCGTGGGGCGGCCTCGACATCCTGGTGCTCAACGCCTCCGGCGGCATGGAGTCCGGCATGGCCGAGGACTACGCCATGCAGCTCAACCGCGACGCGCAGGTGAACACGCTCACCGCGGCCCTCCCGCTGCTCGGCGAGGGTGCGCGCGTCGTGTTCGTCACGAGCCACCAGGCGCACTTCATCCGGACGACGCCGACCATGCCCGAGTACGAGGCCGTGGCGCTGAGCAAGCGGGCGGGAGAGGATGCGCTGCGCGCGCTGCTCCCGTCGCTCACCGAGAAGGGCGTCGAGTTCGTCGTCGTCTCCGGCGACATGATCGAGGGCACCATCACGGCGACCTTGCTCAACCGTCTCAACCCGGGCGCCATCGACGCCCGCAAGGAGGCCGCCGGGCGCCTCTACAACGTCAGCGAGTTCGCGGCCGAGGTCGCGTCCGCCGTCGTCGATCCCATCCCCGCCGACCACACGCGCCTGGTCGGCGACGTGTCCAGCTTCACCCCGGTCGTCGAGTGAAGCCCGCCGACCTCGGTCTGCTGACCGGCGTCTCGACGCCCACCGTCCACCCCGGCGGCGCGAAGGCCGTCGTGTCGGTGACCCGCCCATCCCTGGAGGCGGACGCCACGGTCGGGCAGCTGTGGAGCATCCCGCTCACCGGTCACGCCGCTCCCCGCCTGCTGACCCGCGGGTTCCGCGACACGGCGCCGCGATTCTCGCCCGACGGACGCCTCCTGGCCTTCCTCCGTGCCGAGCCCAAGAAGCCGCCGCAGCTGTTCGTCGTCGACGCCGCCGGCGGCGAGCCCGTCGCCGTCACCGACCGCACCCTCGGCGTGTCCGAGTTCGCCTGGTCGCCCGACGCGCGGACCCTCGCCTTCGTCAGCCGTGTGCCCGAACAGGGCCGCTACGGCACGGTCGAGGGCATCGACCCGAACGGGGAGCCCGCCCGTCGGATCGACATCCTGAAATATCAGGCGAACGGCCTCGGCTACGTCACCGATCGGCGTGCCCACGTCTTCACCGTGCCGGTGCCTGACGTGTGGGCTGCGCCCATCCCGGACCCCGCGCCGAAACCGGACGGGTCGACCGACCCGGCGCCGTCGGTCGCCGAGCCGCGCCAGCTGACCGATGGTCCGTGGGACGACGGCGCGATCTCGTTCTCGCCGGACGGCCGGAGCATCGCCTTCATCTCCGAGCGGCACGCCAGCCGCGACCTCGACCTCCGGTCGAACGTGTTCCTCGTTCCGGTCGACGGGGGAGAGGCGCGCGATCTGACCGGCTCGCACGGGTCGTACAGCGTGATCGCCGCGCACTACGCCAGCGGCGGCGCCCTGTTCTTCACCGCGCAGGACGTCGGCCAGACCGGGCGCGACTTCGTCGCCAAGAACGCCGCGCTCTACGTGATCGACGCCGCGGGCTCCGCGCCGCGCCGGCTGACCGACCCGGAGTCGGTCGACTTCACCGAGTCCGACATCGCGCCGCGAGCCGACGACTCGGTGCTCCTCGTCGACCGCAGCCGCGGAGCGCTCGTCCTGACCGAGGTGAACGCGGCGGGGGAGAGCCGGCGCCTCACCGACGACCACACGGTCGTGGGCGGTGCGGATGCGGCGGGCGAGACGATCGTCGTCTCCTTCGCCGACGCGCGGACGACCGGAGACGTCGCCGTCGTCGAGGGTGCCGATCTGCGCCGCCTGACCGACTTCTCGGTTCCGCTGCGCTCGACGGGCATCATCGAGCCGCGCGAGCTCACGGTCACCGGCCGCGACGGCTATCCCGTGCACGGCTGGGTGCTGGTCCCCGAGGGCGAAGGGCCGCATCCCGTGCTGCTCAACATCCACGGCGGGCCGTTCGCCTCGTACACGCACGCGCTCTTCGACGAGGCGCAGGTGTATGCCGCGGCTGGCTACGCGGTCGTCATGTCGAACCCGCGCGGTTCGGCGGGGTACGGCCAGGAGCACGGCCGGGTCATCCGTCAGCGGATGGGCACGGTCGACCTCACGGACGTGCTCGACTTCCTCGACGGCGCCATCGCCGAGGTCCCGGGCCTCGACGCCGAACGCGTCGGGATCATGGGCGGCTCGTACGGCGGTTACCTCACGGCCTGGACGATCGCGCACGATCACCGCTTCGCCGCGTCGATCGTGGAGCGCGGATTCCTCGACCCGGACGCGTTCGTCGGAACCAGCGACATCGGCAGCTTCTTCGGCGACGAGTACACCGGGACGGACCCGGAGCTGATGCGGTCGCAGAGCCCGCAGGCCGTGGTCGATCAGGTGCGCACGCCGACGCTCGTGCTGCACTCATCCCACGACCTGCGCTGCCCGCTCGGGCAGGCCGAGCGCTACTACACGGCGCTCAAGCGCAGGGGAGTGGAGACGGAACTCGTCATCTTCCCGGGCGAAGACCATGAGCTGAGCCGGAGCGGGCGGCCGCGCCACCGCCAGGAACGCTTCGACATCATCCTCGACTGGTGGGCGCAGCACCTCCCGAGCCGCAGCAACCACCGCTGAGCCCGGGGCGCGATTCGTGCCGAATGTGCGTTTTGGGCGAGCCTTTCCGCACATTCGGCACGAATCTGCCGCGCTAGATCGTATACGATCAGGCGACGCGCGGCGTAGCGGCAGGGGAGTCGGTCGCCTTCAGCACCTCGCGTCCGAAGGTGAATGCCCGCACGATCCCGATCACGCCCAGGACGATCAGCGAGAACGCCGCGAAGAACAGCAGGAACACCGCGGACGACGCCGGCAGCACCAGCACGACGATGCCGGCGATGATGCTCAGGATGCCGAACGCGATGGCCCAGCCGGACGATGCGGCGCGTCCGGCTTCGGCCAGCGCCATGACGCCGTCGATGATCCAGCCGACGCCGATGAAGGCGATGGCGAAGATCACCAGCGTGACCGCTGCGGCCGAGACGTTCTTCAGTGCGACGATGCCGGCGAAAATGAGCAGGACTCCGAGAACGATGTTGAGCGCTCGGGAGCCGCCGCGCATCCCGCGGCTGAAGATGCCGATCCCGAGGCGCATGATCCCGGCGACCAGGAAGTAGATCCCGAGGAAGATCGCCAGCACCGACAGCGTCTTCTCGGGCCAGAACAGCAGGACGATGCCGAGGATCAGCGCGACGGCGCCGCTGACGCCCAGCGCCGTGCGGATGGCGTTGATGGCCCCACGGGTCATGTTCCGGGCATCCAGCGAGAACTCGTGCAGCATCGGGTCGGTCGGATCTGTAGCGCTCATGACGTCATCCCTTCGAGAGCGGCGGCCGCTTCACAGGCGGTTCGTTGCTGACACTAGCGCGCCGCATGCGTGCTGTCAGGAGTCCGGATGAGCCGTGTCGCCGCGGGATATCGTAACGCTGATAATGCACATTATGTCAGATAGAAGACCGCGCAGCGCCTGGTCAGCCCTGCGCGCCGCCACTGCCGGCTACGGCGCGTTCGATGACATCCACGACGTCCTGCGGGTTGGTTTGCATGACCAGGTGCGGCGCCTTCAGTTCGGTGACGTCGGCGATGCCGGCCCGGGTGTAGCCGAACCGTTCGACGTCGGGGTTGATGGTGTGGTCATCAGCCGAGACGATCCCCCACGCCGGCTTGGTTTTCCACGCGGCCGCGGACGCCTCTTCGGCGAACACGGATGCAGCCAGCGGTCGCTGGGAGACAGCGAGGACCTCGCTGACCCGCGGGTCGAGGCCCGCGGCGAAGATGGGCGGGAACGCGTCGATCTTCACGGAGACGTCGGAGCCGTCCTCTTGGCCCGGAATGGGGAACGGCGTGAAGACGAGGTTTGCGATGAGCTCTGAATCGGGGAATCCTCCCTGCAGCTTCGAGATCGTCTCTCCGGTATCGAGGGCGTAGCCGGAGACGTAGACGAGCCCGACGACGTTGGCCGCCTCACCCGCGATCGTGATGACCGCTCCCCCGTACGAATGCCCCGCGAGCAGGACGGGTCCGTCGATGTGCTCGACGAGAGCCCGCAGGGATGCGGCGTCGGCAGCGAGGCTCCGCATGTACAAAGGTGGCGCGATCACGGTGTGGCCTCGATCGAGCAGGAGGCGGGTGACGGGCGCCCAGCTGGCGGCGTCGGCGAACGCTCCGTGGACGAGGACGATCGTTGGTGACGGCATGACATTCTCCTATCGCTCTGTAATTGGTCAGCAGGTTGGCCTGCGATTGGTCGGCAGGCTAGCCTCGGCCAATCCTGGGCGGCAAGCGAATTCCTGCTGAACCACGGCGTTGAGGACAGTCGTGTCGTGGACCTCGGAGAGCAACTCGTCAGTTGATGGTGTGGAGTCGCGTGGCTGTGAGCGCGACGAACTCCGAGCCCCAGCCCGGGTTCTGCGACCAGATGGTCTCCTCCGCGTCCGCGATGTAATCGGCCGGGGCTCCCCGTGTGGCGGGGCTGGTACCAAGCCGGAGCTCCACGTCGGACGCCGTGAAGCGAAGCTCACCCTGCTGCCGGAACAGCGGATGAAGCGTGACGGTGGTCTTGTCACCGAAGGTGGACGCCGTGGCTCCCCCGAGCGTCCAGTTATACCAAGCCCCCTTCGGAGTGGTCGCACCCAGATCAACACTCGACACGTCCGACGCCACAATGAGTGCAGCATCGTACGAAGGAATACTCCCCTGGCCCAGAATGACGCCTAGTCGACCGCGGTGCACGACGAGGCGAACATCGAACAGAAGGAACTCCTCGAGGCTCGATGCGTCAGCCATGTCTACAGACGGAACCGGGAGCTCGCTTCTGGACCTGACCTGAAGCTCGTCACCGAATGTCGCCATGGCAGACCATCTCCCCCTTTTGCTGCGTGCACTGAGAGCCCGGGTCGACCGGGCACGTTCTCGGCGGAGGGATGTGCCGCATCCGTCCGCTCAGAAGCTATCACCCTCCATAAACTCCCCTGGCAATCCTCGCTCACGTCGAACAGGGCGGAATGCGCCGCTCGGCATGACGCACGCTCACGGCTCGATCCGGCTCAGTCGCCTCTCTCGTGCTTGACGGCGAGCAGGTCGACGGTATTCAGCTCAGGGTCCTTCGCCAGCAGATTCGGACCCACCTCGCCGAGTGCCTGTGGGATCGCGCCGTTCAGGTGCGCTTGCCGCGCATCCTCATCGGCGAAGGTGTCGAAGATGCCGAAATGGGTGTCGTCGATCTGGAAGGCGTACCAGGTGCGGGTTCCCGGCTCCTGGTCCACTACGGCTTTGCCCCCGATCAGGAATTCCTTCACTTCCGCCGCCTTGTCGGGCTTCGCTTCGAGCAGCGCCAGTACACCGAGCGTGAGTTCCATGAGATTCTCCTATCGGGTCGGGACGTCCCGACATCCGAC
>Ga0256775_1000051_pt1 | contig 19594 bp, 1 predicted proteins | sample MC6MC0926MT_FD_186036 | JGI IMG/M metagenome (GOLD analysis project Ga0256775, IMG submission 186036) | Metatranscriptome of enriched soil aggregate microbial communities from Iowa State University, Ames, United States - MC6-MC0926-MT... | ecosystem: Environmental > Terrestrial > Soil >...
CTTGCAGTGCCGCATCGTATTGCTGCCTGGCTTCCTTGTCCTTCAGCACGCTGTAGGCCTGCTGCAGATGCAGGAACTGCGCGTTCGCCTGAGCGCGCTCACTGGCACTTAGTCCCACACCGGCACCGGCAGCTTTGTCGGGATGCAGCCGCAGCGCCTGTGTCCGGTACGCAGACGCAATGACGGCATCGCTGGCGTCATACGCCACGCCGAGCAGCGCATAGTGATCCTGAGCCGCGGCGGCGCTCATCGCGGCGGATGGCGGGGATGGCGGAGGCTGCTGTGGCCGGCGATGGATAAGCTACGAGCATGAATGAAGCCGGAGGCGAGTGAGTGAGTGATCGATCATGCCGGTCTGCCCCTGCGCGCTTGCCCTCTTGGCTGCCTCGCTGCGCTCAACACAAGAGCGCGGCGCTGGCGGGTAGTGGCGGGTGTGGCGCAGTGCGAGGGGAAGAGCGCAGCCGATGGCGTCGCTCCGTCCGCGTCCGGTTGGACCAGTCCGTCCCTTCCCTCCTTGCTCGCTCGGTCGCGCGCCCCTACCTTGCGCCCGCCGTTCCCCTTCCTTCCCGTGGCGCTGCGCCCTTCGCACCTGCGCACCGGCTCCCCTGCAGCAGCCGCCAGCATGTCGCGCCTGCTGAAGCCGCTCAAGTCAGGATTTGACGATATTGTGGGCAATGAGGAGGCGGCCGTCTTCCTGTCCGCAACGGGCCTCGTGGACGTTCATCTTCTGAGCGATGCCGCGCTTGAGTCCGTGCTGTCTCATCCTCGTCTCAAAGTGTGTAGCTGGGACAGCACTCTGTCGCTGTCTCACCCGCTGGTGTCCGCCGTGCTGGACGACCTGGACGAGCGGCTGGAGCGCTTCGTGCGCTTCAGGAAACTCGTGGACAGGCAGGTGGAGGACGCGGAGAAGAAAGAGCATGAAGAGATGGAGAAGGAGGACGCCACCAGCCTGAAGCTTCGCACCTACACTCGCAAGCTTCGCGGCGAGGCGATTGTGCAGAATGATGAGGAGCCGGAGGAGGTGATCGCGGCGCGCAAGGCGGCGCGTCAGGCGCAGCCGCCTCCGTCGCCTGAGCTCGTTCTCCTTATCCTGCGCTTCCTGTGCCTGCTGCTGTCTCACTGCACCAAACCGCACATGTTCAGCAGCGTCGATCGTCTGCTGGCGATTCTGTCCGCGGACGAGCCGCACCTTGTGATGGCTGCGTGCTACGTGCTGTGCCAGCTGCAGGCCACCGACTCTCGGCAGCTTACCTTCAGTGCGTTCCAGACGCGCTACATGCCGGGCGTCAGCAGCAGCGTGTCGGGCATGAACATCAAAACCATGCTCTACACGCTCGCGAATGGAGTGTGGGCCATTCCGACGACGATCGAGGCGCAGGCACAGGCAGGAGCCGCGCAGGGAGCGGAGGCGACTGCGGCAGCAGCTGCCCCTGGCGCCGACGAGCAGAAGGCAGCGGCTGTTGAGCAGCCAGCTCCGAAGCGCACTAAGAAGACGCACAAGGAGGCATCTGCTGCTGCGCCGGCTTCGGCCTCGAAGAAGGCAGGTGAGAAACGCAACAGCAAGGGACAGGCGGCGTCGTCTGCCGCGTCGGTTGTCGCCGCGGCTGCCGCTGAGCCCGTTGCTGCGTCCTCCTCGACCGCCTCTGCCGCGTCGCTGTCGTCTTCCTCTGGTGCTCCCGCTGCATCTCTCACTTCGTACGTGTCTCCGTCCTCGTCTCCGTCAATTGTGTCGCCGGTGGCGCAGCACCTCTTGTCGCTACTGAACCACAAAAGCGAGCAGGGGGTCGCCGCGGACATGCAGCGCTTCGAGCGAGAGTTCGCTAAGAGCTTCGTGTTCCCGAGGATTGGGGCGGACATGCAGGCGGGAGCACTGGCAGTCGCGGTTCCGCCTGTGGCCGCTTCGTCTGCTCAGGCCGCGGCTCCGGCTGTTCTGACGCTGTCGTACCTGCTGTCGCTGTACCGCGCGCACGCGTCGTCGTTCCGCTCCGTGAATGACTTCGTCGTGACGCTGTCCACCCCTTCCCTGTCGTTGGCGGCTGGTCTCCCCTGCTACGCCGTTCCTCCGAAGCACCTGTACTCTTTGGTGTTCGTGCTGCGGTACGTGGTGCACTACCCGGACCTCTCCCTGCGACGCAAGTACTTCGTGCTGCGCCTGGTGTCCATCCAGCTGCTCATGACGTTCAGCAGCGTGCGCAAGGAGAGCGTACAGCACCTGTCGCACTTCGATGCGCTGGTGATCGAGGGACTGGTCGCTTGCGTGCGCACGCAGCACTTCGACCTGCTGCCGCCGGACATGCAGTTCAACGACTCGAGCCCCTACGCACATCTCGTCAACGTCGTGCCGGGTTTGAGCTCGCCGCCTACAGGTGGACAGACACCGCCACCCACTTCGTTCCTGCCGCACAACCTGCGCGTCACCTCCTTGCTGACGCTACAGGCACTGGCATCCACGCCGTCGATTCGCCGCGAGCTGCAGTCGCTGGGCATGCTGCAGCACGGCGTCCTGCTGACGCTGCTCAAACAGACGCTGGCGTCGTACAAGGGTTTCCTCACGCCCCCCGCTGGTGCGGTTCCTCCTGCCGATGTTTCGGCGAAGTCCGCGCTGTGGTGGCTGTCCCCCGCCGAGCAGCACCTGTCCAGCTGCGCGCTGATCCTCACGGACTGTTTCTTCAACTTCGTGCAGCGTCTGATCCCGAAGCAGGAGCACGAACCCGCGCTGCTCAACCACACGGAGGTGATGGAGATCATGATTGCTGTGCTGCGCGACCCGCTCATCGTCGCGCAGTCGCTGCTCTGGAGGGCGGCGCACGTCGTCGAACTATGCTACAAGCACGCGCACCGAAACAGCTCCCTGCTCGGACGGTACAACGCGCTCGGAGGACCCGACGCGCTGATCGACAGACTGACTGACATCTCGGACATGGAGGGACTGCCGGACTTGCCCGCGGACGACGATTTGGCGCCCGTGGCTGCCGCTACTCCTTCTGCTGCGGCTGCGTCCGCCTCGTCCGGCGACGAGGCGAAGATGGAGATCGACGACGCGGACAACAGCTTCTCTTTGCATGCTGAGGCCACCGCTGCGCCTTATGCGTCGCCAGCTGCGCCGGCGGCTGCTGCTTCCTCGGCTGCCGCGGCGTCTTCCGTCGCTGCATCCGCAGCGGCCGCGGCTGCGACTCCAATCTCCTCCACGTCCTCTGCCGATGCGTCCGATCGCCCTTTGCCTCCCAGTCTCCTTCTGCAGGCCAGTCCTTCGTACGACTTCGCTCCGGGCGTGACGCACAAGAGCTTGGTGTCCTCTCCGTTGCAGTCGCGCAAGGCGCTGCTGATCAAGCTGCTGTACCTGCTGGTCGGCATCATCCGCCACGACCGTGAGCCCGTGCGCATGAAGGCGCTCAAGGACGGCCGCTTCAGCAGGCTTGTGAAGAGGCTACTGGTGCACAGCTTCAATCTTAGGCAGGTCGGGAAGCTGGTCAACGCGCAGACCGTCATGCCCACGCAGACGATGCAGGCCGCGGCACAAACCACCCCGCTGACCAGCGCATCTTCCGTGCCGATTCTCGCGTCGTTCGCGACGCCGGTAGCGGAGCCGGCATCGGCGGCGGTGGCCTTGGGCGAACGGAAACGCAAACCGTTGGCCGAGCACGAGGCAGAGGAAGCCAAGAAGCGTCAGCGTCAAGAGGGCGGTGCTCAGCCCGTCGCTGCCGCTGCTGCGTCCGATGCATCCGCATCATCATCCGCACCCGCCTCGTCTTCTGCACTCGCCGCTGCGTTCGCGAACGCTGGTGCCCCGATCCCCGCTGTTCCTTCGAGTGGCTTCCTTCCGAGCGTCAGCGCGCGCACCTACTGGGGCGAGGACGTGTTCGTCAACGCGTGCCAGCTGATCATCGCGCTGTCGCAGAACTCGCCGCCCTCCATCAAGCTGCTGTACAGCGAGGGTGTCACGCACACATTCATGCGATGCGTGCGGTACGATGTGCTCGGATCGCTCAGCCTGCAGTCACTGCCGGAGACCATCCGCTGCCTGTGCCTGCACGCTGAGAGCCGAGACCTGCTGCTGCGCTCCCCGACGCACTCCCCGCTGAAGGACCTGACGCGCACCGTGTTCCTCTCGCAGGACCCGCGCCACTTCAACATGCTCGACGCCTACCTCCAGACGTTCGGCAAGGGCATCGAGGAGTTCCTGCGCCACCACGGCCGCACTACGCTCAGCGGACAGCCCGGGGCGAATGATACCATCACGCGAGACTTCTACGACTACTTCGTGGCTATCCTCGAGGCCATGCACGCGCAGGGGCAGGCACTGGCGGCCATCACGGCGCTCAATCCTGACGCCGACGAGTGGACGCGCGCACCGGTAATCGCTGGTGTGCGCCTGCAGCCGGAGTCGTACTCGTCCTACTCGCACCGCCTGCTGTGCTACTCGCGCTTCCTCGAAGTGATTTTCAAGAGCTTCGGCACGACGCTCGTGGGCGTGGGCAGCGGCAGCAACGTGCTCACGGCGCCGCAGCAACAGCAGCAGTACCTGCACGCATTTGTGCACTCGATTCTGAAGCTGACGCTGCGGCGCAACCTCACGCCGAGCCTGTGCGGTCTATTCGTTGGTGCCAAGGCGGCGGATCCCATCCTGAACGCACAGGGCCAGCGCACGGACCCTCACGTCGCCTCCACGGTGCTGTCCACCCCCGAGGCGTTCTCTCCCACGCGTGTCGCGTTCCATTTCTCTGGCTTCGTGTCGCCACTCATCATGCTCAGCAACACGTCGCCGCAGTTCGCCTATCGCGTGTTCACCATTCTGAGCGAGAAGGCGGCGGATCTGTTGCGCAACGCGCTGCACAACAAGCGCGCTGTGACCACCCCGTCGGATGCGGTGCCGATCGCGCAATCCTATCTGCGCTTCGTCGACCGCGATCGCAAGTTCGAAGTGCTGCCCGATGGCACGCTCCAGCCGGTCAAATTCCGCCGCTACGACGTGGCCGCGCTTCTTGATGACAAACAGGAGTCCGCGCAGGACGAGCTACTGGCGCTCGAACTGTGCGAGCTGTCGACCCTGTGCTGGTGCGCACACTTGTTCTCGCGCCTCTCGAGGCGTCTGCAGCCTGCGCACTTCACCGGTGCGTTCGACCGCTTCAATGCCTCCATCGGCGGCAGCAGCTCCACTAGTCTGCCTGCCTCCGCCACGTTCAGCAGCGTCATCCTGCTGCCGCTGCTGTCGGTGCTCCAGCAGGTACAGCAAGCGCTGGTGTGGGACCAGATTCACACGCTGCAGATTCAGCGTGAGATGGATGCGTGGAACCAGAACGTCAAGCTTGAGGAGGAAGCTGCGTCGCAACGCGCTGCCGCCGACCCTTTGTTGCCCGCCCCCGCGAAGCGCGAGTTCGTGTTCGTGCGCACTCCCTCCGCCGTTTCGAGCGAGCTGTACCACATGTGTATCTCTAAGTTCACGCAGTACTCGTACAAGCTGGTCGGATCGGTGCTCAAGCTGGCCAAGCACTCCGAGGCCATCGGCGCGAGCAACAGCTCACAGGCGAACGCGGCGCAGGCGGACGCGAAGAAGATCTACGCGTCGGTTGCACGGGGACTCGTCACGCTGCTCAACGTGCAACCGCCGCCGTCGCCGCACCGCCAGGGCCTGGACCCGCGCGTGTTCGAGTCCGACCTGTGGCACTTGTCGTCGCACCTGGAGTCGCACTTGTTTACCTGCCTGTATCTCAAGCCGACGCTCAAGCTCCTACGCCACCTGCTCTACATGGGTTCGTCCGCCTTGCCCGGCGCGACAGCCTCGAGCCAGGACCTGAACGCGTCGCTGTTCATTGCGTTCCGCGAGGCGGGCGGCGGTGACAAGCTGCTGCGCATGCTGCGCTGGGCGATGTTGCATCGCATCCAACTGGCGAAGCACATGGCCGACACGACGGGGCCGGACTCTTCGGCTTCGGCTGCGGCTGCTGCATCACCCCTGCTAGCCGGCACCCCGACTGCGCACAAGGAAGTGCTCAGTGCGTATGACGACGTGCTGGCAGAGCTGGGTCAGTTCGGCGACCAGCTGGCGCGCTTTGAGACACTGCCTGAGAAGGTCGTCCCCGTACCTCCAGCTGCTGCTGCTGCCGCTGCTGCTCCTGCTGCGTCGAGCTCGCCGGTGGCTCCCAGCCCGCTCTCCAGCGCCCTGGCTGCTGCGAGCAATGGTGAGCCGTCGCCTCAACCGGACGCTTTGTCTGCCTTCGCCGCGCATGAGTCACTCGAAGTGCGCGAGATGGTGGGCAATCTGCGCACTGCAGCCAGTAACGCCGTGTCGTCCAGCTTGGCTGCCGCGCAGTCCGCCAGTCCGTCACTCCGCCCGCGTGCCCCGCGCAACGACGCGCAGGACGAGCACGTGCGCCCCGATGCAGCGGAGGTGACCGGCATCGCCGAAGCCATCCCGCAGCTCGACGACGAGCTGGCCGCTGATGGCCGGCCGCACGTGGGACGGGCTTCGATGCTGGGCTATTCTCCCTTCACCTTGCCCGCCGTCACCTACTCGCCGCGCACGACGTTCGCGCAGTCGTCGATCGCGCCGCCGCTGTTCGACCTGGCGTCGGACGCGCCGCCCGAGCGACAGGCGCTGTACGAGGAACAATTGCTTGGCGCGGAGTGCGCGGACCACACGCGCGAGAAGTTCTCCAGCCTGCTTACGAAGGAGTGCTGGAAAACGACACCTGCGGCTGGAGCGGCTACTTCGGCAGCTGACAGCAGCATGCAAGACGTGTCTTCCTCTGCCTCTTCCAGTACGGAGGTGGGCCGCGCCCCGTTGTTCCACTCCCTGCACTTCCTGCCGACAAGCTTTGTCACCTTCGCATTCAACATCGCGCATCGGTTGGTCGCACGTGCTCTCAAGAACGAGAGCGAGAAGCTCAAGGTTAACGTGGCCAAGCAGAAACAGAGTGATGCAGAGCAGAAGGCCAAGCGGGCGGCTGAGGCGGCGGAGAAGGCCACGCGCGATGCGACGGCTCCGGCAGAGTCCACTGCCGCAGCCGCTACGCCTGCTGTGTCGTCTTCTTCGACCTCGTCGTCCGATGCTGCCCCTCCTGCCGCCAGCGCTCCTGCTGGTGTGGCGTCGTCTGCATCGGGCTCCGCTGCTGCGGGGTCTCCTTCTCCTGCTGCTGGCTCCGCATCTGGTGCCAGTGCAGGAGCCCCTGCTTCCGGCGCTCCCGCGCTTGCTCGTCCCATTCGCGACGCCGGTCTGCTGTCCAGCGTGCACGAGAATCTGATGAGCGAGCTGCAGGGCATGGGCTTCTCGCGCGTGGCCGTGCAGGCTGCTCTGCTTGCCACGCAGTCCACCAGCCCCGAGCTGAACATTGAGTGGCTCTTCTCGCACTCGGAGGAGATCGCCTTCGCCGAGCAAGAGGAGGCCGCCACCCAGCGCCGCAGCGAGCAGCGCGCGGCTGCCCTTCGAGTGGTTGAGGAGCGCGCAGCCACCCTGCGCGCGGCTCGGCTGGCCGAGGAGAAGCTGCTGGCCGAGAAGCTGGCGCAGGACCGTCCTATCGACGACGAGGATGGATTGACCGTCTGGCAGCGCTACTTCGGTTCGTCGGACGTGCTCGGCCAAGTGATCCGCCCGCTCTTCTCTTCCCTTTCTCAGCTCCCCGCCAGTGCCTTCCTCAAGGACGGTGCGAGCTGCTTCCCCGCGCTGCTGCCGCAGGCGACCGGTTTGGAGCCGCATACGGCGATGTCGGTTTTCACCACCACCATCACCAGCTTTATGCTGCTCGTCAATGCGGCGCACGCGCACAAGAAGAAAACGCCTGCACCGACCACTGTGACACCAGCCGCTGCGGAAGTGAAGCAGCCGGAAGAGGCAAAGACTTCGGTGGCTTCCTCCGCTGCTGCTGGCGCGGGTGCTGCCGTTGGCTCTCCTGCGGCTTCCTCTGCCGTGGATGCGTCGTTGCCTTCGATCCCCTCCGCGTTGGATCCCTCCACGCGCACGCACATGCTGTCGTACCTGGTGCAGCGCGTGATCGAGTCCACCAGCGGCATCGATCTGCTGCCGCTGCCCGCAGTGCTCCCCGGCAACGAGTCGCTCGCCTCCCCGGCTCCCTTCTCGTTGACGGCTGGCGAACTGGCGTTCCAGCGCGCACACATGCTCCTGTTCGTGCTGAGCAGCTACCTGAACATCGACCACGAGGCCATCTTGGTCGACGCGATGGGCGAGCTGTCTCCGTTCCTCGTGCGCACCGCGAAGGGCATGATGGAGCAGAGCCGTACTCCGGCATACGCCGAGTACATGGAGTCCATCCAGCGCAATATTGCGCGCCACCGCGAGCACGAGGAGAAGACAGTGGCCGAGAAGGGTGCGTCGAGCTTGCTGTCCGAGCGGAAGGATGCCTCGGCCGACAAGAAGCTTCCTCCGCCGGTCAATCTCATGCACGAGTCCTACCTCTGCTCGCTGCTCTACGCGCTGAACCTCATCGTCGACCACCACACGTGCCAGGCTTTCACGCTCAAGGACCTGCTGTACGAGGAGGAGTTGAAGCAGATGCCGCCGCTGCCGGAGGAGGATGCGCAAGCGCAGAAGCGCGTGCGGCCCTTCTACCCGCTGGCGGACCAACGGCCCCTGCTTGATCTTGCCATGCAGATGCTTCAGACGCCACTGTTCCAGTCGCGCTGCTTGTCGTCCGTGTACGGCACGCTGGCTGGTCTGACGCGCTACCGCCCGTTCGTCGACGCGTTCATCGAGCAGGGCGGCATGGCGCTGCTGGTGAATCTGCCTGCCAACGAGCCGCCCTCGGAGGACAAGACGACGAAGAGCCGCGCGCCGCTGCCCTCGCCGAACTTGTACGGCTCCGCGCTGTTCCTGTTGGTGCGCCACCTGACCTCCTTCCCCTCGACGCTGCAGGCGCAGTTCGAGACGGACATCGAGCAGGTGCTCACCTCGTACGAGATGGAGTCTGCGCGCCACGTGTTGGGCGTGCAGACCACGCCGCACATGCCGCTCAAGTGCTTCACTCCTTTCTTCTCCGTGCTCATTCGCAGGGACGCGCATACCTTCCTTGCTGCCCTGCGCAACGTTTGCATCGTCAAGCGCGTGCGCGTCGAGCCGCTACCGCTCACGGACCAGGCGGCGCTGGAGCTGGCCGATGAGAACGACAAGGAGGTGGATGAAGCCGATGCAGAGGAGAAGAAGGACGAAGCCGCAGCAAAGTCTACGAGCGCCGAGTCGACTGACTCTACTGCTGCTGCAGGCTCCGCGGCTGCGAAACCCACTCCCACTGCCTCGAAGGCGGACGAGGGCCAGATGCGCTACGTCATCTGCCTGAAGCCGAAGCCCGCGCCTCCCGCAGCGGAGAAGGACGCTGCGGAGACCGACGAGGAGATGAAGGCCGAGGAGAGCAAGAGCGACGAGGAGAAGAAGGATGCGGCGACGGACAGCGAGGCTGCTGCTGCTGTGTCTTCATCCGCGTCCGCTTCGGAGCAGAAGACTCCTTCGAGCAAGAAGAGCAAGGCGGCGAGTGCGACCAGCGCCAAGAAGAGCAAGTCCGCTCGCAAGTCGAAGTCGCAATCTCGCAGCCGCTCGCGCAGCCGGAGCCGTCCGCGCAGCAAGGAGCAGCCGCCCGCTTCGCCGGCACTGAAGCCTGTGGCCAGCGTGACGCTGACTCCGGAGTCGTTCCCGCAGCGCGATCGTCTTCCGTTCTCTGTGGTGCAGGGCCTGCTGCAGGCGCTCGTCTGCGACCTGCACCGCGCCACGATGCGCCTGCGCGACAAGGTGGCCGCCGAGCAGGCTGCTGAGCTGCGCGCGCTGAGCGGCATTCCTGGAGGCGACGCGATCGCGCATGAGTTGCACATCGACGTGCCGCCGACCGCTTCGCCGACGCCCTCTCCACCGCCCACGTCACGTCAGCCGTTCCTGACGCCGCGTGTGCCCTTCTCACCGAGCTTGGCCGGCGTGGGCAGCCAGAAGTCCGGTCTGATCCCTGCGACGCCGCTGCCGCCTCTCCAGTCGAGCGAGGCTGGCGTCCCTGCGCCGGTGTTTCAGACACCCGCCAAGAAGTCCAACAAGCCGGCTGCGGCTGCGGCTGTTTCCTCGGCCGTCGCTGCGTCGGGAGTGCCGAAGTCAAGCAAGCCGCACGACAAGAAGGCTGGCAAGTCGGAGAAGAAGAAGCCGGAGGAGGCTGCTGCCGCTGCGGCTTCTTCCAATGCTGTCGAGTCGGTCGCGCGCCTGCCCCCGCTGACGCCTCTGTCCGTGGACTTCCACCCCGCGCTGCACCACGTCACCATCCTTCAGATCCTGTCGCACGAGCTGGAGCTGCAGCCGCAGCTGCTGCCGTTGATCTGGCACTTCCGTCCGGACCATGTGCCCGGCGTCGAGTGCGGCTTCACGAACTTGCTGTCGCTGCTGACGCACCAGCTGCTGCTGGATCCCATGCAGCACTTCACCAGCACGGCGTCGATCGCGGAATTCGGACTGGCGCTCTGCCAGTACTCGCCGCAGCAGGTGCTCCTGGCCGGCAGCAAGGGCAAGAACGGCAGCAAGTCCAACTCACCCGATGGATCCAAGGACTCCGGCAAAGAGAACAAGTCGGCAAGCAAGGACAAGAACAAGTCTGGCTCCAAGTCCACAGGCAAGGATGACGGCGACAACAAGGATGCCAGCCCGAGCGTTGCCGCTGCGGCCGCCGCGGATGTGAGCACCCCCGCCGGCTTCATGGCTTCGATCACGCCGTCGCCGCTCGACGTGACGCGCACCGTGCTGGGCGAGCTGACGACGGCGCTGTTCATCCTCATCAGCAAGGGCCGCCCGCACAGCATGTCGCAGCAACCGATGCACGCGCATGTGCCGCGCCATGCGTCGGCCGTCCTTAAGGCCGTGCATCACCACAAGCAGGGATCGTACCTGCAGATGTACACCAACGACAGCGCGTGCGCCGCGCTGCTCAAGGGCAGCTCCGCCGACGGCAGCACTGGAAGCGACAAGGACAAGGACAGCGCTCCCGAGCTGGCCCTGCGCTCTGTCCTCGTTGCCCTGGTGGGCATCTGCAACGTGCTTGCTGGCATCCTGTCCGGCAAGGCCGAGGCCGGTCTGACCGCCATGCAGCACCGCCGGCGCATCTGCCGCTTGTTCGTGGAGACTAACACGCACGCGGTGCTGGCCGGTGTGCTGGCGTGGATCGAGTTCAACGCCTTCAGCGGCACCAAGCTCTGCGTGCAGCTCGTGCAGTCCGTCACTAAGCTCATCGAAACGACGGTGCGCCTTGATGCCGCTTTCCCACTGCGGGCGCGCGAGACGGACAGCGAGCACAAGAAGCATCGCAAGCACAAGCGCAAGCACAAGCGTAAGCGTCGTGGCTCGCGCAATGTAGTTCTGATCGATGACGGCCACGGCGGCCTGATCTCCGTGGTGGGTGCTGACGGCGACGGTGACGGCGACGAGGACATGCACGATGACGACGACGTCAACCGCCTGTTCGCCGAGATCCAAGCCGAGGAGGACGCGGGTGCCAGCGTGCTCGATGAGGCCGCCGCGCCGTCCGACGAGGAAGCCGCCATCCAACAAGCCGTGGACGGCACCGTCGACGAGGAGGAGGAGGCGGCTGCTGGCGAGGACGACGAAGATGAGGACGACGAGATCATGATCGGTGACGGTCTTGGATCCGACGACGACGAGGACGACGATGAGGATGACATTGACGACGACGATGACGACGACGACGACGACGACGACGACAGTGATCTGGGCGACGACGACGATATGGGCTCCTCGATGGACGACCTCAGCTCCGTCAGCGACGAGGACGATGAGGACGACGATTCATCCTCGACGGACGAAGACGACGAGGATGAGGACGACGACGAGGACGATGACGACTCGGACGGATCGGGCGACACCGACGACGACGAGCACGCGGGCAACGAGTCTGAGGCAGAGGCCGCGGAGGCGGAAGCTGCCCTGGCGCACGGCCTGGGTGACGAGGAGGACGCAGCCGTGGAAGCCGAGCTCGAAGGCCAGCTCATCGAGGACGAGGAAGCCGATGCTGCCGCTGCCGAGCGTCAGCGCATCGACGAGGAGGACGAAGAGGACGCGGCTGCGATGGACGGCATGGACGAAGAGGAGGATGACGAAGAGGCACCGAGGCGCCGTCGCAGCCACGTGGATATCTTCTCTGAGTCGCTTCTGGGCAGTGTGGCTGGCGCGGCCGCGCGCATCCGCCGCCGCTTGGACGAGAGCCTGCGCAACGGCGGCCCGCGTCCGGGCGAAGTGCTGCTCGATTCCCTGCTCAACGGTCCCCCGGGCGAGATCGATGTGTCTGCGTCGCCACAGCAAGCCACATTCAATCTCAGCGCCCTGGGCCGACGCAACCGACAGTCCGCCGCAGACACCTTCCGCCACCAGTTCGCGCGCATGATGGGCATCCACATCGAGCATGATCACCCAGCTCCCACCGCACCGCCTGCGTCCAGTGCACGCGCAGATGCGGCCGCGCTTGAGGTGCAGGCGCGTCGCCGACTCACGCAACTGCAGTCGATGGCGGACACCGTCAGCGACCGCCTGGTGGCGGAGATGGAGGATGACGCGCCCCTCCCTGCGGAGGCGTCCGCTGGATCGGCGGATGCTGTGCGTGCTCGTCGTCGCCAGGATGTGAGTCGCGCGCTGCTGATCGCGCGCACGGACTTGCACGCGGCCGAGGCCATCCAGACCACGATGACGAACCTGTTCGAGGTGAAGTACCGTCCGTTGCTCGAGGAGCGCTGGGCCGAGTGGGACATCGAGCCGTTGGTGGACGAGGAGACGCAGCGCGTCATTCAGCACGTGCTGCTACACTCGCTCACCACGGAAGACCACATCGAGACGCACGGATTCACGGAGATTCTGTCGCGCCTGCTCAAGAAGCGCAAGCAGAAGTCCGACGAGGCCGCGGAGGCGGAAGCCAAAGAGAAGGAGGAAGAGGCCGCGGAAGCTGAAGAGGCCAAGGAGAAGGCAGACGAAGCGGAGTCGCCGCAAGCACCGGCTGCCATGGACATCGACGAGGATGAGACACCCGCGGTCGCAGCAGCTCCTGCCGCGCCTGCTGCTTCTGCCGCCCCCGCCGCCCCTGCCGCAGCTGCTACGCCGTCTGAGCCCGCAGCAGCTACTGCTGCGCCCAGCGTTGCAGCTGAAGCCACTCCCGCGGCTGCATCTGCCCCTGCTGTAGCCGCCCCGGCCTCGTCCGAGTCCAAGGAGGAAGAGGAGGAGGAGGACGAGGAGGCGCAGCTGCAAAAGGCGCTGGCGATGTCTGTGGAAGTTAACCAGAACGCTGACGAGCCCGCTGCTGCTGCGATGGAGACGGATGCCGCGCCGTCTTCCTCCGCCTCTGCTGCACCTGCCGCTGCTTCCGCTACACCTGCTCCCGCTGCCGCTTCCAGTGGTGCGGCTGCTGAGTCCAGCCCTGCGGAAGCCGCGTTCGCAGTGGACGAGTCCTTCTTGTCCGAGCTGCCCGAGGACATCCGCCGTGAGGTGCTCGCGGAACAGCAGTCGCAGCTGGCACGCATCCAGGCGGCGCATGCACGACGCAGTGGTGCGGGTGCGCCTGCGGCTGCCGCTGCTGCCAGCTCGAGCTCGGCTGCAACTCCTCGCGCTGCCGCCGGTGCTGCGAGTAGCAGTCGCTCGGCGAGCCCGCCTGCTCGTCGCGCGCGCAGCGACGACGGCCTGCTGAGCTCGTTCCAGTTCCTGGGCGAGCGCATGCAGGAGGAGATCATCGCTCAGCAGCCTGACCCGGAGGAGTTCCTCTTCTCGCTGCCGCCGCCCGTGGTGGCCGACATCTTGTACAACCGCCACCGTCGCGAGGCGGCCGCCATGCGCGCCGACCGCGGTGGATGGCGCGGCATCATGCACGAGTTCAGCCGCTACGACAACGGCGACGCGCCGGCCGACGTGCACGAACACGCGCACGAGCACGACCACCCCGATGAGCACGCGGAGGGTGACGCCGACGCGGGCGAGGATGACGACGACGAGGAGGATGGCCTGCCGCAGTCGGGTGACGAGGAGGAGCTGGAGGCGATGTTGGGCGAGGCCGGCATCGAACTCGAGGGGGAGGACGTCGGAGACTTCGGCGCATGGCTGCGCGGCGCTAGTGCCGGTGCGGGCGCGAGCAAGAAGGTAGTGAATCCGCTGCTTCCCTACACGCATCTGTCTTCATCGCGCGAGCTGCAGGATCGCAGCGTGGAGTCTCACCCGCACCCGCTGCTGTGCCCCAGCCTGCTCGTCCCGCTGGTGCGCGTTCTGTACATGGCGCCCATGAACTCTGCGTCCAACATGCAGCTGTTCAAGCTGGCGGACCACGCGTGCGTGTACCAGTCCACGCGTCACACGCTGCTGTCGTTCCTCGTGGCGTTGCTGCGCGGTGTTTACACGCGCCAGCAGAGCAGCGACCCGATGATCCGCAAGATGATCGACGCGCTGCCGTCCACGCTGCTCGGCACGCGCGACGACGTCACGGGCACCAACCTCAGCACTTTCTCCACGCACAACCACAACGCGGCCAACCACGATGCGCAGGCCAGCGGCATGCCGCCGCTGCTCTCCATCAGGCTGCTCGACCTGCTCAACTACATCATCGCGCGTCGGAACTACGGCACGGCGCGCTTCTTCTTCTCGCCCATGCAGCCGACGGCCGCGATCGAGCACGAACCCGCGGCGGCCGCGGCGGCTGGAGCGCAGCAACCGGCGAGCATGCAGGACCTGTCGAACTTCTCGCTCGACGCGCTCGCGTCACCGTCGTTGCAGCCTATGCCGCACCCGACCGAGGTGCCGCCGCCGTCGAGCAAGAAGGACGCTAAGCACGGCAAGGGCAAGGGCAAGCAGGCACCGCAGCACGAGAGCCCGCTGCTGCCTGCGCTTCCGCCCCCGGCCCTGTCTTTGTCCGTGGCGTCCCCTCCCCCGATCATCGATCTGTTCGCCTTGTTCGGCTCTTCGCTTGTGTCTTCGTCGCGTGACCACGTGCGCTCGCTGACGTTGCTGCTGGCCGATCTGGTGTCGTTGCCCACGCAGCTGCTGGCCGACCTGCGCTCCTTCCGCAAGACGCAGGCGGTCAAGGCGAAGGCCGAAGCCGAGCGAAAGGCGGCCGCTGCAGCCAAAGCGGCGGAGAAGAAGAAGGGCCGGATGGAGGACGACGAGCAGGCGTTCCGTCGGCCGGCGGGCAGCCGCAAGCCTCTGATCGGCGGCGCTGTGGGCGCTGCTCCAGCGTCGAGTGCTCCAAGCAAGTTCGCGTCCAGCCGCTCATCATTCCTGGAACGTGCCCGTGCCGCTCGCGCAGCCAAGGCCGCAGCAAAGGCGAAGGCTGCTGGACAAGAGCCTGCAGAGGAGTCCAAGCAGGTGGATGAGAGCAAGGAGGAGAAGCAGGCGGAAGAGAAGGAGGCACCCGCGGCTTCTGCGGCTGCCGCTGCCGCTGCTGCCGCTGAGTCCGACGACGCGGAGCGCATCTGGAGCGATCCTGAGTATCCGTTCCCGCTGCCCGCGTGCCCGATCCTCCCCGCATGGTGCTTCCGCTTCCTGCTGTCCACCATCCACCTCGACGGGTACGTGGAGCGCGGGTTGGAGTGCGTGCTGCGCATCCTGCTGTACTTCGGCGAGCGGGCGAAGAACCGCGAGATTATCATCCGCGAGCTGGTGCAGATCTGCCTCACTCTCAGCGCGTCCATTCAGGCGGACTTGCAGCTGCTCGCAACGATGACCACGCCCCCACCGCCGCCAGTGCCGGTCACGCCGTCGGTGGGTGGCGCTGCGAGCGAGAGCCCGTTGTCGCCGGATTCGCGCAAGCGGAAGCGAGCCGATGCGGCTGCCTCTGTGACGCAGGTGCTCACTCCGCCCGTGGCGAACATGTCGTCGTCCACGCTGATGTGGTCCATCTCGCAGCGAGAGTCCGCACTTCTGCGATTCGTGCGCATCCTCAACACGCTGGGACTCATCGAGCCGCCAGTTGTGGCCGCTGCCGCCTCTGCTGCGTCCGCTTCTCCTTCGCCAACCGCTACCGCAGCGTCCAGCGCGGGTTCTGCGTCCGATGCGTCTGGCAAGGGTAAGGCGAAGAACGCGGAGGATGAGAGCAATCTGACGTCGCTGATTAAGCTCCCTGCACACGCGTCCGATATGGCGCTGCTATCTCCCACGAACGTCGCGGCCAACAAGGAGCTGCTGCGCGATCTCTCCTTCACGCAGCAGCTGTCCGCGCTGTGGACGGCCATGGACCGCTACTTCGATTTCTGCGAGCACAGCGCCACAGGATTCGTGGTGCTGACCAAACCCGACACGGCCGCGACCGGAGCCGCCGGAGAGGAAGGCGATGCCGACGAGAAGAAGGGCGACGCCACACCGCTCAAGGATGACGCTGCTAGTGCCGCGGCAGCAGCTGCTGCGGAGAAGGCTGCAGAGCTGTCGAAGAAGTTGCAGGACCATCGTCGCGACCTGACGGAAGAGGCGAACGATTCCGCCACCACGCGCGAGAGCGACCTGCTCTTGCTGATGCATCTGCCACTCATCGAAGCCTATTTCATCTTCTTTGCGCCGCGCCAGCAGCCCAAGATTCACGACTCGCTCAGCCTCAATGACGCCAACCGCGCGCAGCTGGCCGACAAGATCAAGTTGCTGGACGAGCCGGAGCAGGCGGCTGCGGCCGGCGTCACGGTGGAGGGCATCCTGGCCACCATTGCGCCGACGGCGCCGGTGGCGCCTCCGCCGCCCTCGGCTGCGTCGTCGGAGCTGGCGTCGTTCCACGCCTTCACGGCCAAGCACCGCCGCCCGCTCAACGTCGCGCTGCGTCAGCACAAGTCCCTGCTGCAGGGTTCGATGCGCTCGTTGCTGTGGCACCCGCAGCACGTGCTGGACTTCGACATTCGTCGCAAGCACTTCAAGTCCGAGCTGCGCCGTCTGCAGAACCGCATCAAGAGCAGCGGCGCACCGGGCATCAAGCTTTACGTGCGGCGCGACAGAATCTTCGAGGACTCCATGGCGCAGCTGTCGCGCTTCATGACCAAGTCGAACAAGGACGAGCTGCTGAAGAACAAGCTCAACATCCGCTTCTACGGCGAGGAAGGCCTCGATGCCGGCGGTCTGGCACGCGAGTGGTTCTTGCTCCTGTCGCGCGCGATCTTCAACGCCGACAACGCGCTGTTCAAGCCTGCCGCGAACAATCCCGCCGTGTTCCAGCCGAACCCGGAGTCGCACATTAACCCGGACCATCTGCAGTTCTTCCGTTTCGCCGGCGTGTTCGTCGCGAAGGCCCTGCTGGACAACCAGCGCCTGGATGCCTACTTCACGCGCTCCTTCTACAAGCACCTGCTGTCCCTGTCCCCTGCGTACGCCGACGTGGAGAGCGTGGACGCGGACAAGTTCAAGAGCTTGGACTGGATGCTCCACAACAGCATCGACCACGTGCTGTACGAAACCTTCAGCACGGAGAGCAACGACTTCGGGGAGCTCAAGACCGTCGACCTGTTCCCCGGAGGGCGCGACGTGCAGGTCACCGACGCGAACAAGAGGCTATACGTGCACCTCATCAGCGAGTTCATCCTGACCCGTGCGATCCATGCGCAGTTGTCCGCGTTCCTGCAGGGCTTCTATAGCCTGATCCCCGCGCGACTCGTGTCGGTGTTCAATGAGCAAGAGGTGGAACTCATGATCTGCGGTCTGCCCGACATCGACCTGGCCGATCTGCGCAAGCACATCGAGTACAGAGGCTTTGGGGCCACGCCGAACGACGCGCAGGAGATCCAGTGGTGGTGGCAGATCGTGTCGGAGTTCACGCAGCAAGAGCGCGCGCTGCTGCTGCTCTTCGTCACGGGAACGAGCAAGATCCCGCTCGAAGGATTCAAGGCGCTGCAGGGAACTAACGGCATCACGCCCTTCACGCTGCAGAAGGCCGACGGAATCGACCGTCTGCCGCTCTCACACACTTGCTTCAACCAGCTCGATCTCCCGCACTACTGCCTTGCTTCTTCGTCCCTCGTGCGGCTGCCGGACGGTGGCAGCACGCGCGTGGACAAGCTTTGCGCTGGTGACCAGGTGGTCGGCTCGGACGGCCAGCCCACGGCGGTTCTCCGCGCGGAGCTCGGCCAGGCCTCGAAGCTGCTCCGCGTCAACTACGCCACGGGCGGCAGCCACACTGTTACGCCCAATCACCAATTGGTGCTGCGCTGGGGCCGCGACCCCGAAGCCACCCTGGCGGCGGATGGACACTCGCTCTCACTGGCGTGGATGGATGCGGACAGCCTTGCCTGGGGCAGCCACATGACCTGGCGCTTCGAGCATGGGCAGGCCTGTGGCGCTGTCGACGAGGCCACACTGTTCCATGCGGACAAGGCGTCGGCCATTGTGGCTGCCAAGACGTATGGCAACAGGCTCTGCGCTGCTGGCCAGTACCACAGCGGTTCTGTGACCAATAGCGTGTTCCGCGATGCGCAGGGCTTCCGCTTCGTGCGGCTGCTTCTGAGCAAGGACGGCACCAGCAAGCCGGCTCGTGCTATTCACTTCAAGATTTCTGCCAAGCACGCCGGCTTGTCTACTCTGAGCCATGCCCCCGTGCTTCCGGCCGCGTTGGTCCCCCACGCCTCTGCGTTCGCGTCCTGGTGGCTGAAGCGCGCGGAGGCGCAGGGTGCTGTGTCAGTGCTGCGCGAGGGCGATCTGTTCGAGGTGCGTGCAAAGGATTACGCCGACCTGAGCAGCGCGGTCAAGCGCCACGCAACGCTGCCGTTGCTGATCAGCTCGGACTCGAATGACGCGCACGACGTGCTGCCCTCTTCTCCCGTTGTCACTACTTCGGTGAGCGAGGACGATAACTCCCACGCAGTTGAAGATGAAATCCCTGCGGCCGGCGACGAGGAGGATGCTGAGCACTTCATGCTGCTGTTCTCGGCGGAGCACAACCAGCTTATCCAGCAGTTCGTCGCGGAAGCTGGACTGGCGGACGTGGCCGTGCTTCCTGCGACGGAGGAGCAGGCGATCGCTGGTCTGCCGCCTGCTTCGCACCTCGACGCGTCGGCACGCGACTTCGTGCGCGTGGTGCCCCCGTGCGCGCCCGCGCCGATCGATTTGTCTCCCGTGCAGCGCGAGGCCATCCTGACCCTGTACACTTGCCCCGAGCGCCCCTCTGTGCGCGACGTGGCCGACGTGCTCGGCCTCGAGCAGCGCAAGGTTCTTCGTGTGCTCCAGCACGCTGGCGTCTCTCGGCGCCCCGAGATACGGCGTGCGCGGGAGCAGGCGAAGGTGGACATGGCGCAAGTGGCGTCGAAGCAGGGTGCTGGCTTCGCCTCCGTGCCCGTGGCGTCCGTGGAGACTGTCGCGGGCGGCGAGTTCGTCGCGCTTGAAGTGGCGGCGCCGGATGGACGCTTCGTGCTGGCCGACGGAGTCGTCACGCACAACAGCTCCGTCGACGTGATGCGCGAGAAGCTGCTCCTGGCCCTTCGCGAAGGCAGCCAGGGATTCGGATTCCGATGAGCCTGCGCACTCCAACAGCCCTTGCTTTCCCTTTCTTCTCTCTTTCTTCCCTCTTGACGCTAAGCGGCCTTTGATACACTGTTTCGTGAAGCATCGCACAGTGTGCTCCAACTTATTTGATTTAGTTTGCTCGACAGGCCAAAGTGACCACACACAAGGGAC
>Ga0256775_1000058_pt1 | contig 18774 bp, 14 predicted proteins | sample MC6MC0926MT_FD_186036 | JGI IMG/M metagenome (GOLD analysis project Ga0256775, IMG submission 186036) | Metatranscriptome of enriched soil aggregate microbial communities from Iowa State University, Ames, United States - MC6-MC0926-MT... | ecosystem: Environmental > Terrestrial > Soil >...
CGGCGGCCGGTGCGCCGTCCGTCTGCACGGCCGGCAGCGCGGGGGCCTCGCCCACGGGTGCGAGGTCGATCGTCACGTCCATCCACCGCAGCGACGGGGCGGTCCCGAGGAGCGGTCCGGGCACGAGCGCGGGCAGCGGGCCGACGCCGCTGCGGGTCGCCGCCGCGTCGGACGCGCGGGCGAGCCGTGCGAGCTCCGGGGCGGACCCGAACGGCGTGCGGGCGAGCAGCTCGCCGTACGGGACGGGGTCCACGGCCAGGACCCGCACGGTGTCGACGCCCTGCACGCCGAAGACCTGCCTCTCGCCCTGCGCCCGTCCGACGGCGACCGCCTCGACACCGTCGGCCGCGGCCAGCGTGTCCGCGACCTCCAGCAGCGACGCGTCCGGCACCGTCGTGCGCACGACGACGTCGGCGCCCATGCTGTCCCACGAGCCGTCCACCTGACCGGCGCGGGCCGTCCCCGCGAGCGCGGCGCACAGCCCGACGAGCGTGGTGAGCACCACCAGCGCGACGAACGGGAGCAGGGCCCCCGACGACCGGGCCCGGGCCATCGCGAGCAGCGGTCCGGCCTTGCGGGACCTGCGCGCGACGCGCAGTGCACCACTGAGCAGCGGCGGGACGGCCCGCCACAGCAGCAGCGCGACGGCCGACGCGGCGAGGACGGGCGCCGCCGCGAGCAGCAGGTCGGCGGCACCGGTCATCGACACGGCACCGCGTCGGCGCAGGGCGGACATCCCCGCGACCGCGAGCACGAGCAGCGCGGCCTCGAGCGAGACCCGCCGCACGGTGCGCACACGCTGCGCGAGCCGGCGGTGGTGCCGGTCGGTCGGGACCCGTCGCGGTTCGGCGCGCCTCGCGGTGGCCGTCGCGAACGCGGGCGGCGCGAGCACGCCGACGAGCACCACGACGACGACCCAGGTCCACGTCACCGGACCGGGTGCGACGAGGCCGCCGAGAACCAGGCCCACGACGGCTCCCAGGCCGACGACCACCGACGACTCCGCCCCCGCTCCCCCGGCGATGCCAGGCAGCGAGGCCCCACGGGCCCGGACGGTCCTCAGGGCGGCGGACCGCCGACGCGCGAGCAGGGCCGCCGCGACGAGCAGGACGAGCGCGGCGCCGCACGCCACACCCGCGAGCACCACGACGGCCTGCGACCACGTGGCCGCGACGCGTGCGCGGGCGTCCAGGAGCAGGAGGTCGAGCCGGGACGTGACGGTCAGCCCGGGCCCGGGAGCGCCGAGGAGCTCGGGCGACGCCTCGAGCGCGGCGACCTCCCTGGCCAGATCGCCGGAGCCGCGGTGGTCGAGCGCCTGGGGGTCCACCGCGAGGCGGAACGTGCGGGCCACGCCGTCCGGCTCGAGCGCGGCGCGGGCGGCGGGCAGGGACGCTGCCGACAGCAGGCCGCCCACCACCGTGGTCGGCTCGGTCTTGGCGCCCAGGACCCGCGGGCGCAGCACCTCGGGCCGCGCCGTCCACACCTCGTCCGACGCGTCCACCGCGTCGAACACGCCCGTGACCAGCACCGGCACCGTCGTCCGGTCCGCCTTGCCGGCCTGGAACGTGTCCCCGGCGCCGACACCGAGGCGACGGGCCACCTCGTCGGACAGCGCGAGCTGCACGGCGCCGTCCGGGCCGGGTCGGCCGGGGGCCGTCCCGTCGAGCCAGCGGACGGCGGGCTCCTGCCCGGCCCAGAGGTAGGTCATCCACAGGACGCCACCGGTCGGCAGGTCCGGCGTGCTGAGCGTGAGGTCGCTGCTGGTGACGGCGGCGACGGGCGAGCCCAGCACCGGTCGCAGCGACGGCGGGACGGACTCGTCGATCGCGCGTGCCACGTCGTCGACGCTCACCGTGGTGTCCGAGGGGCCGGCGGAGGCGTCCGAGGCGCCTGGTCCGTACCTCAGGGTGACGAGCAGGTCGGCCGCCGGGTCGGCCTGCGCGACCGCCGTCCGGACGGCCGTGTCCGCCCGGTCCGTGAGCAGCCGCGGTACCGCATCCGTGAGGCCCACCGTGAGCGCGACGACGAGGGCGGTGACGAGCAGCGGCCACAGGTCGGCGCGGGACCGGCGCCAGGCGGCCCTCATACCGTGCCGTCCATCCGCAGCCGGGCGATCGTCGAGCGCCGCACCGTGCGGGCCGCGAGCGGCACGACGAGCGCGGCACAGCCCAGGAGGACCACGAGCACCGCCGCCACCTGCGCCGGCCACGGCCAGCTCACCGCGGCGGCGGGCACGGGCGGGAGACCCTCGGCGGAGACGACCAGGAGCGGACTGACCGCCCAGCAGGCGAGAGCCCCGAGCACCACCCCGCACAGCACCGGCAGCCCGGTGAGGACGCCCTGCTCGGCCAGCACGGACGCGAGCACCGAACGTCGTGACGCCCCGAGACCTCGCAGCCGGGCCACGTCGAGCTCGCGCGCCTCCAGCGCGGCCGTCGCGTGCATCGCGGTCCCGACGAGCGCCAGCACGACGGCGGCGACGACCAGCAGCGCCGCCGCGGCCCGCAGCGCCGCGCGCAACGGGCCCTGGGCGTTCTCGTGCGCGACGGCGGTGCGCTCCGTCACCGGGCCGACCCCGGCGGCCACCAGGGTCGCGGCCGCGTCGGCGGGGATCTCGCCGCCCACCCACCAGGCGTCCGTCAGCGGGTCCAGGTGGCCGTCGCTGAGCGCTGCTCGCGACAGCGTGTCCACGTCGGCGAGCACGGCGGACGCGCGCGGCTGCGACGGGACGTAGGCCGTGATGCCGGCGACCTCGGCGCGCACGGGGGTCAGCCCCAGCGCGAGCTGCACGCCGTCGCCGACCTCGAGCCCGAGCGTGCCGGCCAGCCTGGCCGAGACCACGACGGGCACGGTGCCGACGGGACGGAACGCGAGGGCCGTGAGGGTCCCGTCCGACCAGTACAGGCCGGGCAGCGAGGCGGTGCCGTCGAGCGTCAGCAGGACACCGTCCGCCACCTCGTCGGCGGTGACGCCGTCGAGCGACGCCACGACGTACTCCTCGCCCGGAGGGCGTCCGACGGACCACGCCCCACCCGGCGCGAGGGTCGCGTCGCGCAGCAGGACGTCGACCGTGAGGTCGGGCGAGCTCTGCTGGTCGGGGTCGGCGGCGTCGCCCGCCGCGGACAGCCGCGTGTCGACGGCCACCACCAGGGCGTCCTGCGGCACCGCCACCGTGAGCGCGTGCGGTGCGCCGTCCAGCTCGACGACGCCCGCGGGCAGCGCCTCGCGCGCGCCCTCGTCGTCCTGCACGACGAGGGTGACGCTCGCCGAGACCGCGGCGTCACCGGTCACGTGGCCCGACACGACGAGCTGCGCGGTCGTGCCGCTCAACCGCACGCCGCCCACGGGGTCGGTGGGCGCAAGGCCGGTCGTGGCGTCCGTCCAGCCGCCGCCCGGCAGGCGGGGACGCAGGAGCTCGTCGGCGTCGCGCGTGTCGACGGCGACGAGGTGCACCGCGCCGTCGCCGCTCTGCGCGCGGGAGCCGAGCGTGATCGTCCGGCTCGTGACGGGGCTGACCTGGCCGCCCGTGACCGCGCGCAGCGTGGCTCCCGTGCCGGGCGTGCCCGGCTGCGCCGCGACCGACAGGTCGGTGCCGACGACGGCCTCCGCCTGGTCGCGCTGGGACTGCGCCCACGTCGCGGCGAACCCCGCGCCGAACGTCGCGCACGCCGTCGCGAGGACCAGCAGGAACGCCGCCGCACCACCCTGCCGCCGACGCGCGACGCCCCAGGCCGCGAGGGGCAGGGTCAGCGACCGCGTCGAGGAGGCGCGCGCGTCGACCCGCCGCGCGAACCACGCGAGCGGGCGCAGCAGGAGCACCGCCCCGGCCACGACGCAGACCACCGGCGCGACGACGAGCACCGGGTCCACCGCGGCGCTGCTCGCGACCCGGTGGGCGCGCAGCTGCAGGTACGCGACCGCGGCGAGCGCGAGGAGCAGCAGGTCGGCCCCCGACCGGGCCACGACGCCGACGCGGTCCTCGCGCGTGCCGCGCGGCGACGTCGTCCGCAGCCACGGCACCACGAGGAGCGCGCCGAGCACGAGCGAGACGGCGGCAACGCTCGCGACGAGCGACGCGACGCCCCCCTCGGGGACGCCTGCCGGGCCGAGCCCGACCGCGCCCGCCAGCCCGCCGTACAGCCCGAGCGCGAGCACCGTCGCCGGGGCGACGGCGAGCAGGGCGATCACACCGGCCTCGACGCCCGCCTGCAGCACGAGACGGCCCCGACCCACCCCACGGGCACCCAGCAGCGCCGCCTCCGCCGCACGCCGACCGGCGACGAGCCGCGCCGACAGCATCACGGTCGTCGCCGCGAGCGCACCGCCCAGCAGCGCCACCGCGAGCACGCCCGACCCCGTCACCCGGCCCTGGTCGCGTGCCGCACCGATCGTGCGCGCGAACGGCAGGTCCGCCACGACGTTCTCGGCGCGGTCCCCGAACGTGCTGTCGAGCTGCCCCGGCAGCGCGTCCACGCCCGTCCCGGCCCGCTCGAGGTCGTCGGCGGTCGCGGACGCGAGGTCTGGCTGGACGTGCAGGGTGACGCGTCGCAGCGGCAGGGCGCTCGCGACGACCCCGCCGGGCGCGACGACGAACGGACCGTACGCCGCGATGTGCCCGCGGTAGCTCGGCCTCGCCCCTTCACCGTCCAGCGGGTCCTCCGTCCACCCGGTGCCGGGTCGCGGCGCGAACGTCCCGACCACCATGAGCTCCGGGCCCGGGCCGCCCGCGACCGCCGCCAGGGTGGTGGTGCTGCCCACGTCGAGGCCCAGGGCCCGTGCCGCCGTCGTCGGCAGCGCGACCTCACCCGGCGCGTCCGGCCAGCGCCCCGACGCGATCGTGCCCCGTGCGTCCTGGTCGTCGAGCTCCGCGAGGTAGGCCAGCCGCAGCGGGCCACCGTCGGGTGGCAGGTACCGCATGACGGTCGACGTCCACGTGGTCCGGGTCGTCGGCAGGTCCCCGAACGGTGCGGTCAGCAGGGACGACGCCTCCGCGACGGCACCGGACGCGTCCCGCGCGGTCGCCGCGACGCGCTCCCCCACGTCGGGGTCGTCCGGGTCCTCGGGGAACCCGAGCGCGACACCCACCGCGACGTCGTCCTCCGCAGCGCGGACCATCGTGAGCTGCAGGGCCCGCTGCGGGGCGGCCGTCGTGAGCAGCACGCACGTCCCGACCAGCGCCGAACCGACGACCATGACGGCGAGCACCGCGACCAGCACGGCCGCCTGCGCGCGTCCGCGCCGCCACAGGAGCTCACGCACGCCCGGGTGCCTCCACCAGCCGGCCGTCGACGAGGTGCACCGCGCGGTCCGCGAGCGCGATCATCACCGGGTCGTGCGTGGCGACGAGCGCCGTCATGCCCTCGGCCTCGACGACGCCGCGGATCAGGGCCATGACCGACAGCCCGGTCTCGCTGTCGAGCTGGCCCGTCGGCTCGTCCGCGACCAGCAGCCGCGGTGAGCCGGCCAGCGCGCGTGCGATCGCGACCCGCTGCTGCTGCCCGCCGGACAGCTCGTCCGGGCGCTGCAGGGCGTGCTCGGCGAGCCCGACGAGCTCGAGCAGCATCTCGACGCGCCGCTCCCGCTCGGCCACCGGCGCCTCGCGCATCCGCAGCGGGACGCCGACGTTCTCGGCCGCCGTCAGCACCGGGATCAGGCCGAACGTCTGGAACACGAAGGCGACCCGGTCGCGCCGCAGCTCGGCCTGGCCGTCCTCGGTGAGGGCGGTGACGTCGACGTCGTCGACCAGCACGCTGCCCTCGTCGGGCCGGTCGAGCCCGCCGACGAGGTTGAGCAGGGTCGTCTTGCCCGACCCGGAACGTCCGACGAGCGCCACCAGCTCACCGGGGGCGACGTCGAGGTCGACCCCGCGCAACGCGTGCACGGCGGACCGGCCGCTCCCGAACGTGCGGTACGCGCCCCGGACCTGCACGGCGGCGCCCTCGTTCACCGTGGGCCCCCGTCGCGCCAGACGCCGAGGTGCTCGGTCTCCAGCGTCAGCCGCACCCGCCGGGTCAGCGCGAGCGCCTCCCGGTACTCGCGCGGCACCTGCACGCGACCGGCCCGGTCCATCACGGCGTACTCCTCGTGCGTCACGTCCCCGTCGGTGTCCCGGCGCAGCACCTCGCTGCTGGTGCGCCCGTCTCGGATCGCGACCGTGCGCTCGACGAGGCCGCTGACGGCCGGGTCGTGCGTGACGACGACGACCGTGGTGCCCGCCTCCCGGTTCACGGTCTGCAGCGCGTCGAACACCTCACGCGCCGTCGTGGTGTCGAGCTCACCCGTCGGCTCGTCGGCCAGCAGCAGCTGCGGCCCGTTCGCGAGGGCCGTCGCGATCGCGACGCGCTGCTGCTCACCGCCCGACATCTCCTGCGGCTGCCGGTCGGCGACGTGCCCGACGCCCACGAGGTCGAGCAGCTCGTCCGCCCGCGCGGCCTTGTGCCGGCGAGGCGTCGACGTGAGGGGCAGCGCGACGTTCTGCCGGGCCGTCAGGTACGGCAGCAGGTTGCGCGACGTCTGCTGCCAGACGAAGCCGACCATCTCGCGGCGGTAGGCGACCCGGTCGCGCGCCTGCATCGCCATGAGGTCCCAGCGACCCACACGGACCCGGCCCGCGGTCGGCGCGTCCATCCCGGACAGCACCGCGAGCAACGTCGACTTGCCCGACCCGCTCGCCCCGACGACGGCGATCATCTCGCCCTCGTCGACCAGCAGGTCGAGGCCCTGCAGGGCCTGCACCTCGACGCTGCCGGACTGGTAGATCCGCACGAGGTTGTCGCACGCCACGAGCGCGTCGTGACCGAACCGCTCCGGGCGTGCGGCGTTGCCGCCCAGGGCCTCGAGCGTGCTCTCCGACACCACCGCTCCTTCCGTCGGACGGTCGTCCACCTCGCAGGTTAGGCGGATCGGCGCCGTCCGGTGGGCGAACGCGCTCCCGTGTTGCACGGCCGCCGAGCGCGACCCCCACCCGGCCCGAGCCGGCCCGGACGGGGTCGACGTGCTCGAGAGCCCACGACTGCGCGCCCCCCGCGTGACGGGTCGATAATCGGCATCGAGCGGCCGGCCCGTTCGGTGCGGGTCCCGCCGGGGAGGCTCGTCATGAGCAGTGTCGCCGTGGACCAGACCCCCACCGCCGGTGAGCGGAAGGCTCGCGAGGTCGCCGAGGCGGCACGCGAGCACAGATGGACCCGCCCGAGCTTCGCCAAGGGGCTGTACCTCGGCGCGTTCGACGTCGGGCTCATCCACCCCTACCCGGCGTCCGACCCCGAGGCCGCGACGCGCGGGGCGGCATTCCGCCAGGAGCTGCTCGAGGTGTGCCGGAACATCGACGGTCTGGCGATCGAGCGCGACGACCACGTCCCCGACGAGGTCGTCGACGCGCTGCGGCGCGTCGGCGCGTTCGGCATGAAGATCCCGCAGGAGTACGGCGGCCTGGGGCTGTCGCTCGTCGACTACGGCAGGTCCTTGATGCTGGTCAGCACGGTCCACCCGAGCCTGGCCGCGCTGCTGTCCGCGCACCAGTCCATCGGCGTGCCCGAACCCGTGCACCTGTTCGGGAGCCCCGAGCAGAAGCAGGCGTACCTGCCGCGCTGCGCCGCGGGCGCGATCTCCGCGTTCCTGCTCACCGAGCCCGACGTCGGCTCGGACCCCGCCCGGCTCGGTACCACCGCGACACCGACGGACGACGGGACCGCCTACCTGCTGGACGGCGTGAAGCTGTGGACCACCAACGGCCCGATCGCCGAGCTGCTGGTGGTCATGGCGGTCGTCCCGCCGCACCACGACCAGCACGGCGACCACCGCGGCGGCATCAGCGCGTTCGTCGTCGAGGCCTCCACCCCGGGGATCACCGTCGAGCACCGCAACCGGTTCATGGGGCTGCGCGGGATGGAGAACGGCGTCACCCGGTTCCACCAGGTGCGGGTGCCGGTCGCCGCCCGGCTGGGACGCGAGGGCGAGGGCCTGAAGATCGCGCTGACCACGCTCAACACGGGCCGGCTGTCGATCCCGGCGATCTGCGCGGGCGGCAGCAAGTGGGCGCTGTCCGTCGCACGGCAATGGTCGACCGAGCGGGTGCAGTGGGGCCGTCCGGTGGGTGAGCACGAGGCGGTCAGCGCCAAGCTGGCGTTCATCGCGGCCACGGCGTTCGCGCTGGAGTCGGTGTTCGACCTGTCTGCGCGGCTGGCCGACTCGGGCCAGAAGGACGTGCGCATCGAAGCGGCCCTGGCCAAGCTGTGGGCCAGCGAGATGGGCTACCGGGTGGCCGACGAGCTGGTGCAGATCCGCGGCGGGCGCGGGTTCGAGACCGCCGACTCGCTGGCCGCGCGAGGTGAGCGGGCGGTCGCGGCCGAGCAGCTGCTGCGGGACACGCGGATCAACCGCATCTTCGAGGGCTCCTCGGAGATCATGCGCCTGCTGATCGCCCGCGAGGCCGTCGACACGCACCTGGCCGCCGCGGGCGACCTCGCGTCCCGGGACGCGTCCCTCGGCGCCAAGGCGCGCGCGGCCGTCGGCGCGAGCCGCTTCTACGCCCGCTGGCTCCCGACGCTGCTCGTCGGCGAAGGATCCCGTCCCCACGCCTACGGCGACTTCGGCAGGCTGGGCCGCCACGTCCGCTTCGTCGAGCGGTCGTCCCGCTCGCTGGCCCGGCACACCTTCTACGCGATGGCCCGCCACCAGGCCCGCCTCGACCGCAAGCAGGTGCTGCTGGGGCACGTCGTCGACATCGGCGCCGAGCTGTTCGCCATGTCGGCGGTCTGCACCCGAGCCACCGCGATGCGCCACGACGACCCTGCCGGCGGCCGCAGCGCGGTCGACCTCGCCGACGCCTTCTGCGCCCAGTCCCGCCTTCGGGTGGAGGCGCTGTTCCGCGGTCTGCGCCGCTCCACTGCCGCGTCCGACGACCGGTTGGCCGGTGCTGTGATGGCCGGCCGGCTGCAGTGGGTCGAGGACGGCATCCTCGACTCCTCCGAGGGCACCGGCCCGTGGATCGCCCCGGCACGCCGTGACGGGGAACGCGTCGTCGGTCCGCCCGAGCCGGGTCCGTAAGGTTGTCGGGTGCCTCCGCGATCACCGTTGCCGACCAGGCACGGGTTGAGCGCCGCCTGGCTGTGCACCCCGAGCCGCGACCGCACCCGCGCCCACGCGTGGTCGACGATGGGCGACTGGCTGCGCGACAGGCTGCCCGACCACGTCGACGTGAGCGGCATGCTGGAGCGGGAGTGCTTCGTCGACGAGGCGGGCCGGGTGGTCCGTGCCGACGACCCGTTCGCCCCGCAGCAGTTCGTGTGGTTCCACCGCGACCTGCGCGACGAGCCGGAGGTGACTGCCCCGATCCACGTGCTGCACCGCGACGACCGGCTCGTGGTCGTCGACAAGCCTGCGTTCCTCTCGTCGATCCCCCGCGGACGGCACGTGGTGCAGAGCGTCGTCGTGCGGCTGCGTGCGGAGCTGGGCCTGCCGGAGCTGTCCCCGCTGCACCGTCTGGACCGGGTCACCTCCGGCCTGCTGATGCTCGCGACGACGGCCGAGTGGCGCAGGCCGTACCAGGAGCTGTTCGAGCGTCGCGAGGTGCACAAGACGTACTGGGCGCTGGCACCGCTGCGTGCGGACCTCGAGCTCCCGGTCGTCGTGCGCAACCACATCCACAAGGAGCGGGGCTCCTGGCGCGCCGAGGTGGTGCCCGGCGAGCCGGTCAACGCCGAGACGCGCGTGGAGCTCGAGTCGGAGGTGGACGGTCGGGGGGTCTACCGCCTGACGCCCACCACGGGCCGCACCCACCAGCTCCGCCTGCACCTGCACGGCCTCGGCATCCCCATCGTCGACGACCCCTTGTACCCCGAGGTGCGGGACGTCGAGGTCGACGACTTCAGCCGCCCGCTGCAGCTGCTCGCGGGGCAGCTCACGTTCACGGACCCCGTCGACGGCACGCCCCGACGGTTCCGCAGCCTGCGCCGGCTGCCTCTGCTCGCTGCGCCGGGCGTCTGACCAGCGCGTCTGCCCGGTTGCTAGCGTGCAGGCATGCCCATCAAGCTGGAGAACGTCGGCATCGCCGTCCGCGACCTCGAGGCGACGATCGCGTTCTTCGTCGACCTCGGGCTGACCGTGGTGGGCCGGGACACGGTCAGCGGTGAGTGGACCGACACGGCCGTGGGGCTCGACGGCAACCACGCCAGGATCGCGATGCTGCAGACCCCCGACGGCCACGGTCGCCTCGAGCTGTTCGAGTACCTCCACCCCGACGCGATCGAGACCGAGCCCACCCTGCCGAACGAGATCGGCATGCACCGCGTCGCGTTCTCCGTCGACGACCTCGACGCAGCCCTGGAGATCGCCGCCCGGCACGGCTGCTACCCGCTGCGCGGCGTCGCGACGTACGAGGACGTCTACCGGCTCACGTATCTGCGCGGTCCCAGCGGGACGCTCGTCATGCTGGCCGAGGACCTCAGGAAGGACTGACGCTCAGCGCCTGGTCCCGCCCCGGTCAGGTGCGGACCTCGTGGCGGACGGGGCGCAGGACGTCGGGCGCGTCGACCGCGTCCGGGAACTCGCACGTGAACGTGCCGCGGTAGCCGAACAGGAACCCGAGCAGCCGGTTGCGGACCTCGAGGTCGACGTGGAACTCCTGGGTGTCGTCGTCGAACCACTCGTGCAGCCGTGCCTCACCGCTGAGCAGCAGCGGGAAACGGAAGCCGACCGGCCCCTCGTAGAACCGCTGACCGTGCGTCGTGAGACGGAGCGACCCGTCGTCGAGGACGCTCAGGTCGAGGTCGACGGCGAGGTGCTGGTGCGTCCCGAGGTAGTCGATGACCCGACCGTCGTGGAGCACCATCGTCGCGTCGAACCGCCGGGTCCGGCCCCGCAGACGGTACTCGCGGACGAAGGTGACGGTCTCCCGGCCGAACGGGTCGCGGTAGGGGTAGTTCGAGATCGTGAACGGCACGTCGCGCCCCACGTCGGGCAGCAGGATGTTGCGCACCGACCCGACGTACAGGAAGGGCAGCGTCCACCACGGGCCGCGCCGGATCTCCTGCATGACGCCGCGGCCCACGCACGCGTACCCCGCGTCGAGGCCGACGCCGAACCTCCGGCGGAGCATCGGGTGCAGGCGCGCGAAGTCCGCACCGAGGGCCTGGGCGAAGACGGACGTCACGGTGCCTCCAGCTGGTCGAGCGTGGCCGGGGCGTCGTCCATGACGGACGGCGCGGGGTCGGGGACTGGCCCGCCGGTGCGCGCCAGGTGCTGATCGGTGCGGCGGGTCGGTGCGTCGGTGGTCGCACGGCGAGGTGCCCGCCGGCAGCGAGCCGCTCGCGGGCGGTCCGCCCGCCACACCGCGACGACCGACGCGAGCGGCCAGCGCTCGGGCTCGACGCCGTCCTCCGCCCACAGACGCAGCCGGTCGAAGCTCCACGCGGTGAGCCACCCGACGAGGCGGCGGACCACGAGGCGGTCGAGGAGCCGGCCCCACCCGGGCTCGTAGTCGTAACCGGTCACGAACGTCACGCCGTCGGCGCTCGGGACGTAACGCCAGTAGCCGCGGCCGGGTCCGAGCGGGGAGAGCCGGTCGGGGGTCGTGAAGCGCAGCGCGGACGTGCGGGTGCCGTCGAGCCGGCGGCGCTCACCGAGACTGGTTCCCGTCCCGGCGATCGTGTGCAGCGGGAGGCGCAGCTCGTACCGGAAGCGGTAGCCGCCGGTCGCGAGCGCCTCGACCGGTGTGATCCTGCTGAACCGCGCGTCCCAGCGGGGGTGCAGCGCGGTGTCCTGCGTGAGCTGCCACACCCGGTCGAGGTCGGCGCGGATGAACGTCTCGACGTAGATCGGTGTGGTCACGCTCCCACTATGTCCGGTCGACCGGCCGGCCGGATACCCCGAGGACCGACCGGAGGAGGCCGCACGCTCGGCGACGACCGTCGGCCCGCCGGGTCGACGATCGCCCCCGCGCATCCCGGCCTCGCCGGTGCGACGATCCCTCAGGAGGGCGTACCTCCTGGGGTCCGCCCGCACCCGACGGGAGGCGGGCACGTCATGGATCCTGACCGATCCCGGGCACCGGTCGGTCCGCGGGTGCTCGCGGCTCTGGCCACGCTGCTGGAGCGCACCCATCTCGCACCACCGGACGCACTCCCCGACGCGGTGGACGCTGCGCTCGACCAGCTCGGCGCGACGGGCACCCTCTATCTGGCCGACTACGCGGGGACGACGCTGGTCCCGATGACGCGGCCCGGGGCCGAGCGGCCACCGAACCTCCCGCTGGACAGCACCCTTGCCGGCCTCGCCTTCCGGATGACGACCGCCACGCCGGGCCCGAGCGGCGACGCGCCGGTCCTGTGGATGCCCGTCATCGACGGCGTCGAACGCCTCGGTGTGCTCAAGATCGAGCTGCGCCACGCCGCCGACCTGGACGACGAACCGTTCCGGCGGGACTGCTGGCTGGTAGTGCACCTGCTGGGGCACCTCGTGTCCGTCATGGACGCGTTCGGCGACGGCATCGACACCGCCCGGCGCGACGCACCGCGGACGGTGGCCGCCGAGCTCATCTGGCAGCTGCTGCCGCCGCTGACCGCAGGCACGGACAAGGTCGTCATCACCGGACGGCTCGAGCCGTCCGGTGCGGTCGGCGGCGACGCCTTCGACTACGCCCTGTCCGACGACGCGGCGCAGTTCACGATCCTCGACGCGACCGGCCACGACGTGCGGTCCGGGCTCGCCGCCTCGACCGCGCTCGCGGCCTGCCGCAACGCACGTCGTCAGGGCCACGGGCTGTTCGCCCAGACCGAGGCGATCCACCGCGCCGTCATCGACGAGTTCGCGGGAGACATGTTCGTCACGGGCGTGCTCGGGCAGCTCGACCTGCACTCGGGACGGCTCCGCTACCTCGCCGCCGGTCACCCGCCGCCCCTGCTGCTTCGTCACGGGCGCGTGGTCAAGCGGCTGACCAGCGGGAAGCGGCCGCTGCTCGGGCTGGAGATGCAGCACGCGACCGTCGCTGAGGAGCCGCTGGAGCCGGACGACGTGGTGGTCCTCTACACCGACGGGGTCATCGAGGCGCGGGACCACCAGCACCAGATGTTCGGCATCGACCGGCTCGTCGACTTCCTCGAACGTGAGGCGGCCGACGGCACGCCGCTTCCCGAGGTGGTGCGGCGGGTGTGCCGGCGGATCCTGGACCACCAGGGCGGCGAGCTGCAGGACGATGCCACGGTCCTGCTCGTGCAGTGGACGTCGCGCGGCCAGACCCTCCTGGATCCGCTGAGATGACGCACTGCCGGGCCACGCTGCGGACCGCGCTCTCGGCGCCGCAGCGTGGCCCGACCGGCGGCCGGGTGGCACCGCCGCGCGTGCGCTAGGCGGCGCTCAACGTCCAGAGGTGGTCGGCGGTGCCGTTGTCCCCCCACTGGAGCACCTGCGCTCCTAAGGCGGTGCTCATGTTCGTGACGCCGAGCAGGAGCCCGCTGTTGACGTTCTGGATCTTGTAGCGGCCCGAACCGTCGGCGATCAGCCTCCAGAGGTGGTCGGCCGTGCCCGTGTCGCCCCAGGTCAGCGCCGGTGCTCCTGGGCTCGTCGACGCGTTCTGGATGCCGAGCACCAGGCCACTGAGCTGGTCGACGATCTTGTACTGCCCGTTGCCCGCCGGCGTCACCGTCCAGACCTGCGAGGTGCTCGTGCTGGCGGTCTGCTGGACGACCGACGTGCCCCACGCCGTGCCCGCGTTGAGCGGGCCGAGCCGCAGGCCGCTGTTGACGTTGGTGATCCGGTAGGGCCCGGACAGGGTCGAGCCCGAACCGCCGGAACCCGGGGTGACCGTGATGCGGTAGGCGTCGTTGGTCGCCATGGTGACCGGGACGGTGATCGACCCGTTCGACGGCGTGTACGTCGAGGTGGAGATGGTGCTGGTCCCGGACGAGGCGACCGTCCGGCCGAGCGACCTCGTCTGCTCGACCTTCACGTTCACCGTGGATCCGAGGCTCAGGGAGCCCAGGCCGTTGACCGTCACCGCGCAGGACCCGTTGCAGTTCCCGACGACGACGCTGACCTGGTCCCTGCTGGACGGGACGGCGGCGAACCCGTCGATGCCGGTCTGAGCGGGCGGGGTCGTCACGACCATGTTGCCGCTCATGGCCGCGTACCAGGTGTAGAGCCAGTACGCAGCGTTCGGGCTGCCGCCGCGTCCGGTGAGCAGGTCGCCCAGCGTGCCGGACTGGTTCCAGAAGGCGAGCTCGGCGTCGCGGATGCCCAGGCGTTCGAACTTCGAGATGTATCCGACGAGCGGACCCGGGAGCCCGACCTCGCTCGGCGCGGCGTACTCCTCGATCGCGATCGGCCGCCGGCTGATCCCGAGCTCGTCCTCGATCCTCTGCACGGCGGCCACGTCCCCGGCGATCTTCGACGAGCTGATGAGCTCGTGCCAGGCGAGGACGTCCGGCACCGTGTTGGTGGCGACGGCGTTCTGCAGGAAGTTCCGCATGTCGCTGATGTTGTCCGAGAAGCTCGGCCCCTGGATCGGCTTGGTGGGGTCGATCGAGCGGACCTGCCGGAACGTCCTCGTCCAGAACTCCTCGTACGTGCCGTTGGCCGACTGCCACGTGTTGTCGGACTCGTTCCAGAGCTCGTACGCGGAGATGCTGCTGTAGTACGACGACGACTTCATCGCGGAGACCTGCGAGCTGATGAACGGCGTCCAGGTGCTCCAGCTGAACTGGTAGGGCCAGCCGGCGTAGTAGTCGGAGAACCGGTTGACGAGCTTCGCGCCCACGCCGACGGCGGTGGGCGCGACGACGGAGATGTCGCCGGTCGGCTGCTGCCTGCCGCCGGCGGGCATCTGGACGAAGGTGTTCGGCTTGATCGCCTGTGCGAGCGATGCGGACGGCTGGGTGGCGTTCGCGAGGCCGTAGAGGCTGCCGCTCGCCACGTGCGTGACCGGGCGGAGCACCTGGTTGGCGTTCACGACGAGCGTCGTCGAGGCCGTCGCCGCCGACGCCGGGGTCGTTCCTGTGCCCGCGAGGGCGAGCCCGACGGTCACGGCGGCGACCGTTGTCGCGACGGGTCGACGTCCCCGTGCCGAGGTGGGTGGTCTCATGGTGATGGTCCCCTCTGTCCTTGGCACGTCGTCGTGCCGTGGCCGGTCCTGAGGGCGCCGACAGCAGTGCGGCACCCGCCCGAAAAAGCTTTCGGGCTCCAATGGCAGGCGAATGCCGCGTCGCCGTGGACTGACGAAACGACACCGAAAGCGTTTTCGGCACTGTAGTTGCCCGGCGGACCGGCATGTCAACGGTCCGAGCCCGCCTGAAACGGTTCGGACTTGCGCGCCGCCGGGGTGGTGTCGTCGGCGCGGGCTCGGCGGTCGCAGTCGGGAGGCATCGCGCCCGGCCGCGGCGTCGCGGAGCATGGTCGTCGACGGTGTCGCCACGTTGCCCGCCCGGGGCGCAACGCGCACGATGAGTACAGCGACAGCTGAGGGGGGCCTCGCATGGCAGAGCGGAAGAGGTGGATCGAGGGCGACCCGGACGACCCTCGGACGCAGATCGAGATCGGCGTGCTGCTCGCGAACGGCCGACTGGCCGGCCGCCGGTTCGCCTCCCCTGAGGAGGCCGAGGCGTGGGCCCGCCCCGAGGAGGGCGATCAGGTCGTCGAGTACAGCGTGCTGTGCGACTGCGACCTCTGACCGCGCGCCCAGCCGTGGGAGCAGCGAGGTGGCGACCGAGCAAGGTCGGCCACCACGCACCGGGTCGCCCAGCAGCCGATCGTTCCTCACGACGGCACGGCGGCCCGCGTCATCGACGTCGCCGTCCCGTCGTCGCCGGGGAGCCTGCATGAGATCGTCCTCTCGGCAGGCGCTGCGTCGCCCGACCGCGTGATCATCACCGTCGACGGCGACCGGCGGACCCTGACATGCGACCGGACCCACAGCGGCGACGTCGACTTCCATCCCGCGTTCCGGTCGGTCGACACCGCGCCCCTGTCCTTCACCGGCACGACCACGCTCCAGATCGTCGTCGACGCCAGCATCGTGGAGAGCTACGTCGACGGAGGACTGGCGACGCTCACCCAGCAGGTCTTCCCGCAGGAGCCGCTGACCGAGGTACGGGTCGTCCGGCGCCGCTGAGCTGATGGGCGGACGCGCGCCGAGATCGGCGACCTGCAGCGACGGTCCCCTCGCTCTAGCGTGGGCACGGCGGGACAACAGGTGCGACGGCACGACGGAGGGCCCCAGTGATGGGCGAGCAGGGTGGCGAGCTCGGTGACAGCTCGGCGGTGACCGGTCCGAGGGTGGGAGCCACCCGTTCGACCGCGAAGGTCGCGGTGGTCGGCGCCGGCTCGGTCGGCGCGACGCTGGCCTACGCGGTGCTCATGCGCGGCGCGGCGCGGGAGGTCGTCCTCTACGACGTCGATGCCGCGAAGGTCCGGGCCCAGGGGCTCGACCTGGCGCACGGCATCCAGTTCATGCCGATGGCGCACGTGGTGGGGTCCGACGACATCGCGGCGTGCGCGGGCGCCGACGTGGTGGTGGTCACTGCCGGCGCCAAGCAGCGGCAGGGCGAGACGCGCATCGACCTGGCCGGCCGGACCGTCGGCCTGACCCGGACGCTGATGCCGCAGCTCGTCGAGGTGGCGCCCGACGCCATCTACGTCATGGTGACCAACCCGGTGGACGTCGTGACGTACGCGGCGCTGCAGGTCTCCGGCCTGCCCCGGTCCCAGGTGTTCGGTTCCGGCGCGGTGCTCGACTCGTCACGTTTCCGGTACCTCATCTCCCAGCGTCTGGGCGTGGCGGTACAGAACGTGCACGCGTACATCGCCGGCGAGCACGGCGACACCGCGGTCCCCCTCTGGTCCGCCGCGACGGTCGGTGGGGTGCCGCTGCTCGAGCTCGGACCGCTCGACGACCGCGCCCCGCTGACCGCACAGGTGCGCGACGAGATCGCCCACGACGTCGTCCACTCGGCCTACGAGATCATCGCGGGCAAGGGCGCCACCTACTACGCGATCGCGCTGGCCGCCTCGCGCATCGTCGAGGCGGTCGTGAACGACGAGTTCCGCGTCATGCCGGTCTCCTCCCTCGTCGAGGACTACCGCGGCATCAGCGACGTGTGCCTGTCGGTCCCGACGATGGTCAGCCACGCCGGCGCCGGCAGACTGCTGCCGACGCCGATGTCGGACGCCGAGCTCACCGCCCTCCGCCGCTCCGCCGACACCCTGCGCGCAGCCGCACGTCAGCTCGGCCTCTGACCGTCGGGGGGCGGACCGCCCACCCCGCGCGCGCAGACACGGAGGTCGCATGTCGGACGCCACGATCAGCCTGATCGTCCTCGCGGCGTCCGTCGCGCTGTTCATCTGGAACCGCCTGCCCGTCGGGGTCGTCGCCGTGCTGACGGCGTCGTCCCTCGCGGCGACGGGCGTCCTCACGCAGCGCGAGGCGATCGCCGGCTTCGGGGACCCCGTGGTCCTGTTCATCGCGACGCTGTTCGTGCTGAGCGAAGGGCTGCAGGCCTCGGGCGTGACCGCGTGGGCGGGGCGGCGGCTCGTCGCACACACCGGGGACGGCCGCACGCGCGTGGTCGTGTCGCTCATGACGCTGAGCGCGGCGCTGGCGGCCCTCGTGACGCCGAACGGGGCCGCCGCCGCCGCACTCCCGGTGATGGTCGTCCTCGCGCGGCACGCGAGGATCGCGACGTCGCGGCTCGCCATCCCGCTCGCCTACGCCGCGAGCGCGGGTGCACTGCTCACCCTCAGCGGGAGCCCGGTGAACGTCATCGTCGCCGACGCCCTGGACGAGGCCGCCGGGCACCGGTTCGGGTTCTTCGAGTTCGCGGCCGTCGGGGTACCGCTACTGCTCGTCACCGTCGCCGTCGTCGTCCTGCTGGGCGACCGGCTCCTGCCCGACCGAGGTCCGCTGGCGCGGGGCAACGACGACCCCGAGGTGGAGGCCGCTCCGGTGGACCGCCTCGGCGGGCGGGCGATCAGGTCCGTCGTCGTGCTCGCCGCCACGATCGCGCTGCTCGCCTCGGGTGTCGCGGAACCCGCGTTCGCCGGCCTGGTCGGCGCGGTGGCGATGGTGCTCACCGGCGCGACGTCGGTCTCCCGGGCGCTGCGGGCGATCCCGTGGGAGACGCTCGTGCTCATCGCCGGCCTGGTCCCGCTGTCCGTCGCGATCGCGCAGTCCGGGGCGGCGGACCTCCTCGCCGACCTCGTGGTCGGTGTCGTGCCCGAGGGTGACGGGCACCTGCTGCTGGCTGCGCTGTTCGTGCTGACCGCCACGCTGGGCCAGTTCGTCTCGAACGCGGCAACGGTGCTCGTGGTGACGCCGATCGCGCTGGCCGCCGCCGAGACCGTCCGCATCGCACCCGAACCTGTGCTGATGCTCGTCGCCGCCGCGGGCGCCGCGTCGTTCCTCACCCCGATCGCGACGCCGGCCAACATGATCGTCAAGGGGCCCGGCGGATACCGGTTCGGTGACTACTGGCGGCTGGGGCTTTTCCTCATGCTCGCGTGGCTCGTCGTCACGACCCTTGTCATCCCGCTCGTCTGGCCGCTGTGAAACCTCCGGCGCGGAACCCCGGCGGCCCGCACGAGGTGCCCGACAGGTCGAGCGCCGCCCACACAGTCCGACAGACGACCGAAGGCCACGTCAGGCTCCTGTGTTCAGGATCCCGACGTGGCCTCTGACCTGCGACTTCGGTGGAGCTGAGGGGACTCGAACCCCTGACCCCCTGCATGCCATGCAGGTGCGCTACCAGCTGCGCCACAGCCCCGTTGTCCTTGCTCGACGACCCACCGGAG
>Ga0256775_1000062_pt1 | contig 18466 bp, 14 predicted proteins | sample MC6MC0926MT_FD_186036 | JGI IMG/M metagenome (GOLD analysis project Ga0256775, IMG submission 186036) | Metatranscriptome of enriched soil aggregate microbial communities from Iowa State University, Ames, United States - MC6-MC0926-MT... | ecosystem: Environmental > Terrestrial > Soil >...
ACCATCGCGCACGAAGGCGATGGGACCTGCGTCCACCGCTTCGGGTGCTATGTGGCCGATGCACAGGCCGGTTGTGCCGCCTGAGAATCGTCCGTCCGTCAATAGTAGTACATCCTTGCCGAGGCCTGCGCCCTTGATGGCGGCGGTGATGGCGAGCATCTCGCGCATGCCCGGGCCGCCCTTCGGGCCCTCGTAGCGGATGATCACGACATCGCCGGCCTTGATACTGCCCTCGGTGAGGGCGTCCATGGCGGCACGCTCGCGCTCGAAGACCCGTGCGGGGCCCTCGAACACCTCGGCGTCGAAGCCGGCCGTCTTGACCACGGCGCCCTCGGGGGCCAGGGAGCCCTTGAGGATGGTGATGCCGCCGGTGGGGTGGATGGGGTTGTCGAGCGAGCGCATGACCTCGCCGTCCGGTGCGGGCGGGTTGATCTCGGCTAGGTTCTCGGCGACGGTCTTGCCGGTGACGGTGAGGCAGTCGCCGTGCAGGAGGCCGGCGTCCAGCAGCGCCTTCATGACGACCGGGACGCCGCCGTGACGGTCGACGTCGTTCATGACGTACTTGCCGAACGGCTTCAGGTCGCCGATGTGCGGCACCTTGTCGCCGATGCGGTTGAAGTCGTCGATGGTGAGGTCGACCTCGGCCTCGTGCGCGATCGCGAGCAGGTGGAGGACGACGTTGGTCGAGCCGCCGAACGCCATGGCGACGGCGATGGCGTTCTCGAACGCCTCCTTCGTCAGGATGTCGCGCGCGGTGATGCCCTTCTTGAGAAGGTTCACGACGGCCTCGCCCGAACGGTGCGCGTAGTAGTCGCGGCGGCGGTCGGCCGAGGGCGGCGCGGCCGAGCCCGGCAGGCTCATCCCGAGCGCCTCGGCGACGGAGGCCATGGTGTTGGCGGTGTACATGCCGCCGCACGCGCCCTCGCCCGGGGCGATGGCGCACTCGATGCGCTTGAGGTCCTCTTCGCTCATCTTGCCGGCCTTGCACGCGCCGACCGCCTCGAAGGAGTCGATGATCGTGACGTCCTTCTCCGTGCCGTCGGAGAGCTTGACCCAGCCGGGGGCGATCGAGCCGGCGTAGAGGAACACCGCGGAGAGGTCGAGGCGGGCGGCCGCCATCAGCATGCCGGGGAGCGACTTGTCGCATCCCGCGAGCAGGACCGTGCCATCGAGGCGCTCGGCCATCATGACGGTCTCGACCGAGTCGGCGATGACCTCGCGCGACACGAGCGAGAAGTGCATGCCCTCGTGGCCCATCGAGATGCCGTCGGAGACGGAGATGGTGCCGAACTGGAGCGGGTACCCGCCGCCCGCGTGGACGCCTTCCTTGGCGCCCTGCGCGAGTCGGTCGAGGGAGAGGTTGCAGGGGGTGATCTCGTTCCAGGAGCTGGCGATGCCGATCTGCGGCTTCTCCCAGTCTTCATCACCCATGCCGACGGCGCGGAGCATCCCGCGGCTGGTGGTGGCTTCGATCCCGTCCGTGACGACGCGCGAACGCGGCTTCCAATCGACTTCTGGCATGGAACAACTCTAGGACGTCTCGAATGCCGCTCCGACCATGCGTCCCCTGCCTGGGGAGAGCTCGCGAAGGGGTCAGTCTGTGGACGAGTTCGTGTGCGCCTCGCGCGCCTGCGCCAGCAGGCCCAGCAAGGTGGCGATCGCGCGCTCGTCCGCGACCCGGTACTGCGCGGCCGTCTCGCCCGTCCCGACCTTGATGCCCACGTCGCCGCGCTCGGGGTGCAGCACCGCGAAGCCGTCTTCGTCTGTCACGTCGTCGCCGGCGAAGAGCACCGCGGTCGCGTGGGCCCACTCGCGCAGGCGCTCGACGCCGTCGCCCTTGTTCGCGCCGCGCACGGAGAACTCGATGATGTCCTTGCCGTCGCGGATGGTGAGGCCGTCGCTGACCGCCGCCGCTGCCTCGCGGGCGCGGGCGACGACCTCCGGTCCGCGCTCGGCGGCCACGAGGCGGTAGTGCACGCCGAAGCCGACCGGCTTGATCTCGAGCTTGGTGCCGGGGATGTCGTCCACAAGCGCCTGCAGCGCCTCGCCGAGCCGCCCCAGGGTCTCCTGCTCCTCCGGGCTCAGGTCGAGGGAGACCCCGTCGCGGCCGAAGCGGATCTCGACGCCGTGCGAGCCGATCAGCAGCGCGTCCTCGTCCGCCTCCGTGACGGTCTCGAGGCTCGACAGCGGGCGGCCGGAGACGTACGCGACCCAGGTGTCCGGCAGGTGCTCGAGGCGGTCGAGCGCGGCCTTCGACTCGGGCAGCGCTCGGGCGCCTCGCGGCACGTCCACGAAGGGGGCCAGTGTCCCGTCGAAGTCGAGGGCGAGCAGCAGTCGGTCGGCGCGCGCCAGCTCCTGCAGGGCCGACGCGAGGGCGATGGCGGAGGCGGGCGGGCGGTACGAAGCGGTGTCGGTCATGCGTCTTTCCTGCAGGGAGTGGGGCGAGGGATGCGGCTCAGCGCCGGCCGGGTCAGCGCCGGTTGACCGGCGGGTTCTGCAGCGGGTGGTCGCCGTGCGCGCTGCGGGTCAGAGCGTCGAGGAAGGACGCGGACCAGCGGGCGACGTCGTTCGTCAGCACCTTCTTGCGCAGTGCGCGCATCCGCCGCGTGCGGTCGCGCCGCGGCATCGCGAGCGCCTGCAGCACGGTCTCCTTGAGGCCCTCGATGTCGTGCGGGTTGATGAGGAGCGCCTGCCGGAGCTCGTCGGAGGCGCCGGCGAACTCGCTGAGCACGAGCACGCCGTCCTCGTCCACCCGCGTCGCCACGTACTCCTTCGCGACGAGGTTCATGCCGTCGCGGAGCGCCGTGACGAGCATGACGTCGGCGGCGAGGTACAGCGCCACCATCTCCTCGCGCGGGTAACCGTGGTGGAGGTAGGCGATCGCGGTGTGGCCGAGGGTGGAGTAGTCGCCGTTGATGCGGCCGACGGTCAGCTCGATCTCGTCACGCAGCTGCCGGTAGGTCTCGACACGCTCGCGGCTGGGGCTGGCGACCTGGACGAGCGTGACGTCCTCCGCGTTCAGCCGGCCTTCTTCGAGCAGCTCGCCGAAGGCCTTGAGCCGGTGACCGATCCCCTTCGTGTAGTCGAGGCGGTCGACGCCGAGCATGATCTTCTCGGGGTTGCCGAGCTCCTCGCGGATCTCACGGGCGCGGGCCTGGATCTCCGGCTTCCTCGCGAGCTCCTGGTACTGGTCGGCGTCGATGGAGATCGGGAACGCGCGGGCGAGGACCGTGCGCACCAGGCCGCCGCGGCGGTCGGTGGTGACGTGTCGGTGCGAGCCGGCCTCCGGGTCGTCCGTGTCGATCGGCACCTCGATGATGGGGCCGCGCGTCTCGAAGCCCTTCAGGCGGCGGACGGCGCGCGAGAAGTTGCCGGCGTCGGCGACGCGCTGGAAGCCGATCACGTCGGCTCCGAGCAGGCCGTCGATGATCTGGCGGCGCCAGGGCAGCTGCGAGTAGATGCCGTACGGCGGGAACGGGATGTGGTTGAAGAAGCCGATCACGAGGTCCGGCCGCAGCTCGCGCAGCATCGCGGGGACGAGCTGCAGCTGGTAGTCGTGCACCCAGACGACGGCGCCGGGCGCCGAGACGGAGGCGGCGGCCTGGGCGAACCGGCGGTTGACCTTCACGTAGGTCTCCCACCACTCGCGGTGGTAGCTCGGCTGCGCGATCACGTCGTGATACAGCGGCCAGAGGGTGTCGTTGGAGAAGCCCTCGTAGTACTCCTGCAGGTCCTGATCCGAGAGGGGGACGGGCAGGATGTTGATGCCGCCGGCCTCGAAGGGCTCGATCTCCTCCCCCGCGACGCCGGCCCAGCCGATCCAGATGCCGTCCTGCGACCGCATCACCGGCTCGAGCGCCGCCACCAGCCCGCCGGGCGATGGCCGCCAGTCGGCGTTCCCGCTCTCGTCGATCACCCGGTCGACGGGCAGTCGGTTGGACACGATGACCAGGTCGTACGTGTCGTCGTTCTCGGTGGTGCTCGCGGCGGTCGTCGTCGATTCAGGCGTTGCGGTGATGGTGGGTCAACTCCCTCGAGGGGTCGGGACGTGGACACCAGCCAGGGTACCAGCGTCCTCCGAGCCCCCTCACGGGGCGTTCGCGGCTAGTGCGCCTTCCCGAGCAGCTGGATGAGCCGGCTCGCGTATTCGGCGTATCCGGCGCCGGTGGGGTGGAAGACGTCCGGGCCGGTCGTGTTGAGCCACGGCTTCCGGTCGCCGATCGCGTGCCCGGCGAAGTCGACGGGAAGGTAGGTCATCGCCTTGCCGGCCGCCCTCTGCTCGTCGACCGCCTGGCGGATCACCTCGTTCAGCCCCAGTGTCGCGGCATTGATCGCCGCCGCCGTGCCGAAGTCGGGTGCATTCGGGTCGGACGCGTCGTAGAGGAGGGTGTAGCCGGTCACGACGATGCGCGCGTTGGGCGCGGACTGCGCGATCGCGCTGTAGACCGTGTCGAGCCGGTCGGGCAGCACGTTCAGCAGCGAGAGGGCGGCCGTGACCTCGTTGCGGCACGCCGTGGCCTTGCCCGCCGCGCAGTCCCCGGCGATCGCGGCGACGCCGAGGTCGTTGCCGCCGATGCTGACCGTCACGAGGTCCGTACGGTCGTCGAGCGCGATCAGCTGGTGCTTCAGGAGATCGGAGGTGGTCGCTCCGGCGCAGGCTGCGTTGACCACGAGGGCGATACCGGCATCACGCGCGAACACGGTGGGATAGGCGCGCGGGCTCAGCCGGCACTTCCCCTTCTCGTCGCCGCCGCCCATGCCTGCGGCGAACGAGTCGCCGAGGGCGACGTACCGGGTGGATGCGGTGAGCGGCTCCGTGGGGAACGGGTCGGGAGTCGCCGTCGGCGTCGGGACGGCGGTCGACTCGGCATGCGGCGTGTCGGCGCTGGTCGGCGCGGACGAGCACGCTGTCAGGACTGTGAGGACGGCCGCCGTGGCGAGCAGTGCGACCGAGCGGAGCACACGCGAGGAGCGCGGCGCGCGCAGGAGCGCACGGGAGGTCCGGGATGCTTCGGGTCGCATCCCATCGAGGGTAGTCGCCGACGCTTGGCGAACGCTCAAACGCGCTCGGTCAGCGCCAGCAGGATCGCGGGAACCGACTCCGACAGCCGCTCGGTGAACGTCCGCTCGTCCCCGGCGAGCACCGCGCGGGCCTCGCCGCTCGCGCAGAGCTCGGCGATCACGCGGACGGCCTCCTCCGGGGCGATCGTGAAGCGGCGCCGGGCGCTCGCGAGCGCTTCGACGACGATCTCGGTGAGGTCGGCGAAGAACTCGTCGTGATAGCGGAGGTAGTCGGCGGCGATGGCGTGGTCGCGGAGCGCCATGAGCTGGAACTCGGCCTGCACGAGCCACCATCGCCGGTCGTCGGACTGCAGCTCGAGGATGTGCGTGATGGTCTGCAGCACATCCTCGTCGGAGAGCCCGGCTCCCCCGGCACCGACGAGCGGCGCCAGGAACTGCGCGACGCCGGTGTTCAGCTGTTCGAGCCGCATGGTCTTCTCGCGCTCCATCAGCGCGAAGAACAGCTCCTCCTTGCTGGAGAAGTTGGAGTAGAACGCGCCGCGGGTGAAGCCGGCCGCCTCGGCGATCGTCTCGACGCTGGCGGCGCGGACGCCCTGCTCCGCGAACACGTCGAAGGCCGCGTCGAGCAGGCGCGCGCGGGTGCGCTGACGCCGGGCCGACTCGGCCGGGATGTCCTCGGGAACGCCGGTGGTGACGCCCTCGCTGAGAGTCGTGCTGTCCAAGCTGAAACCTTCCTGAAGGAGCTATCGATACAGGAGTGTATCCGATACGGTCGTGTACGGATACAAAGGTGTATCGAACCGCTCCTCACCCCTTTTCGGTACTCATCCACTGGAGAACGCGTGTCCTCGCTCCTGTATTCGGTCGGCCGGTGGGCCTACCGCGCCCGCGCCCTCGTCGTCATCGTCTGGATCGGCCTGCTTGCCCTCCTCGGCGGCGGCGCTCTCCTCTTCAATCAGGGCACGGACAACAGCTTCAGCATTCCGGGCACCGAGTCGCAAGAGGCACTCGACACGCTGAGCCGCACCTTCCCGCAGGTCAGCGGCACCACCGCCCAGATCGTCGTGGTCGCGCCGGACGGCCAGACGGTGGACGACGGCGACATCAAGCAGCCGATCGAGGACACGGTCGACCAGCTGAAGGACGTCAATGGCGTCTCCGGCGTCAGCTCGCCCTACTCCACCCAGGTCAAGAACCTGATCTCCGACGACCGCTCGGCGGCCATCATCACGGTCCAGTTGAAGGGCCAGATGACCACGGTCACCGACGCGACCAAGACGGCCGTCAAGGATGCGGGGGCCGATCTCGCGAAGCAGCTGCCCGACGGCTCGAAGTCGGCCGTCGGCGGTCAGCTGTTCTCGCAGAACCTGCCGACACTCTCGGTCATCGAACTCGTCGGCGTGCTCATCGCGCTCGTCGTGCTCATCCTGACGTTCGGCTCGTTCCTCGCGGCCGGGATGCCTCTGCTCACCGCGATCCTGGGCGTCGCCATCTCGATGTGCCTGATCTTCATCGCGACGCTGTTCGGCTCCATCTCGTCGACGACGCCGATGCTCGCCCTGATGCTCGGCCTCGCCGTCGGCATCGACTACTCGCTCTTCATCATCTCGCGGCACCAGGCGCAGCTGAAGTCGGGGGTGCCGCCGGAGGAGTCCGCCGCGCGCGCGGTCGCGACGGCCGGATCCGCCGTGCTGTTCGCCGGCATCACGGTCATCATCGCCCTGGCCGGCCTCGCCGTCGCCAACATCCCGTTCTTGACCACGATGGGCATCGCGGCGTCCGTCGGCGTGGCGGTCGCCGTGCTCGTCGCACTGACCATGACGCCCGCGCTGCTCGGCTTCGCCGGGGCGCGCCTCACGCCTGGTCGCCGGAAGGCGGCGCGCGCCGCGAAGCGCGGGGCGACGGCGGCTGCGGTCGAGGGGGCGACGGAGGCTGAAACGGCACAGGCCGCTCCTTCCGCCGCGGACTCCCCCGAACCCGTGGATGCGTCCGTGGATGCGTCCGCCCCGTCGTTCGCCCACGCCGCGAAGGCCGACATCCCGCCCGGGTTCTTCCGCGGCTGGGTGCGTGCCGTCATCCGCTTCCCGATCGTCACCGTGGTCGCCGTCATCGTCGCCCTCGGGATCGCCGCCCTGCCCGCCCTGCAGCTGCGGCTCGCCCTTCCGGACGCCGGCTCGCAGCCCGAGGGCGCCCCGGCGCGCGTCGCCTACGACCTCGTCTCCGACCACTTCGGCCCCGGTTACAACGGTCCCTTGATCGTCACCGGCTCGATCATCTCCAGCACCGACCCGGTCGGTCTGATGACCAAGATCGGGGATGAGATCGCCGACCTCCCCGGCGTCGCCTCCGTCCCGCTCGCCACGCCGAACGCGACCGCCGACACCGGCATCGTGCAGGTCGTCCCGACCACCGGGCCGAACGACCAGAAGACCGCCGACCTGGTCGCCGAGATCCGCGCGAAGCACCAGCACTTCCTTGACGAGTACGGCGTCGACCTCAAGGTCACCGGCAACACCGCCGCCCAGATCGACGTGTCGTCGCGGCTGGCCGGCGCGCTCCTGCCCTTCGGCATCCTCGTGGTCGGGCTCTCGCTTATCCTGCTGACGATGGTGTTCCGCTCGATCGCGGTCCCGATCAAGGCCGCACTGGGCTACCTGCTCTCGGTCGGCGCGGCGTTCGGAGCGGTCACTGTCGTGTTCGAGTGGGGCTGGCTGGCCGACCTCCTGCACGTCGACAAGACCGGGCCGATCATCTCGTTCATGCCGATCATCCTGATGGGCGTGCTCTTCGGGCTCGCGATGGACTACGAGGTGTTCCTGGTCAGCCGCATGCGCGAGGACTACGTGCACGGCGGCGACGCCCGGCGCGCCATCCAGAGCGGGTTCGTCAGCTCCGCCAAGGTCGTCACCGCGGCCGCGATCATCATGATCTCGGTGTTCGCCGCCTTCGTCCCGGAGGGCGACGCGTCCATCAAACCCATCGCGCTCGGCCTCGCCGTCGGCGTGTTCGTCGATGCGTTCATCGTCCGGATGACGCTCGTCCCGGCGGTGCTGCAGCTGCTCGGCGAGAAGGCGTGGTGGATGCCGCGCTGGCTGGACCGCATCCTCCCCTCGTTCGACGTGGAGGGCGACGGCCTGCAGAAGGAGCTGGAGCTCGCGAACTGGCCGGTGGGCGGGCAGAACCTCGTCGCCGCGGCCGACGGGCTGACCGTCAGCACCCGCAAGCGGCGCCTGGTGGGTGACGTGTCCTTCCGGCTCGCCGACGGCGAGGTGCTCGTCGTGCACGGAGACGACCGCACGGCGGCCGTCGCCCTGCTGATGGCCGTCACGGGCCGCACGCCCGTCGACGGCGGGACCGTCAAGGTCGCGGGCCTGGTGCTGCCCGTCCGGGGCGCCGCCGTCCGCTCCCGCACCGCCATCGTGCGGCTGGATGCGGCCGAGACGCCGGTGGAGGACCTCCGCCACGCGCTCGCCGGCCGCCCGCAGCTGCTGGCCCTCGACGCCGTCGACTCCGTCACCGACCCGATCGAGCGCCGCCGCATCCGGGCAGAACTGACCGCGGCGCTGAGCCGCGCCCGGGTCGAGGAGCGCCCGTTCGCGCTCGTCGTCAGCTGCGTCGAGCCCGCAGGCCTCGACGATCTGCTGCCCGAGAGCGCCGAGCCGACCGAGGTCGACCTCTCCGCCGGCCCCGGCCCGCGCGCCGTCACGGCTCCCGACCTCACCGACCCCGACCGCGCCGAGCACGGCGCCCACCTCGAGAAGACGAACGCCTGATGACCACCCCCTCCTCCCGCCTCCGCCGCCCGCGCTCGCTGTTCTCGCTGGAGCGCATGCGCTCCGACAAGCGCGTCACCTGGCTGACGATCGTCGGCCTCCTTCTCGTCCCCATCACCATCGGCGGGCTGCTCGTCTGGGCGCTGTGGAACCCCACCGAGCGCCTGCACGACGTCAAGGCCGCCGTGGTGAACCTCGACCAGCCCGTCAAGGTGAACGGGCAGACCGTGCCGCTCGGCCGTCAGCTCTCCGCCGGCCTCCTCGACTCGAAGAACGACAACTTCACCTGGGTGCTGACGGACAAGAAGGATGCCGACAAGGGCATCGACAGCGGCGAGTACGTGTCGGTGGTCACCATCCCGGAGAACTTCTCGAAGGCGGCGACCTCGACCGCGGGAGCCGCGGCCGACGCCACGCAGGCCACCATCGACGTCCGCACCAGCCCGGACTCGAAGCTGGTCGACCCGGCCATCAGCCAGGCCGTCACGACGACGGCGACCTCCGTGCTCAACAAGCAGCTGACCTCCACCTACATCGAGAACGTCTACGTCGGCTTCAACACTCTCGGCGAGCAGCTCGGCAAAGCGGCGACGGGCGCCGACCAGCTCGCCGGCGGGCTGACGCAGCTGGCGAGCGGCACGCACCAGCTCGCGGACGGCGCAGCGCAGCTCTCGACGGGAGCGTCGTCGCTCGCCGACGGAATCTCGCAGCTGTCCGACGGAACATCGGGGCTCGCCGACGGACTGAACACGCTCGCGTCCAACGGCGCGGCGGTCGACGGAGGTGCACAACAGCTCGCGGGGACGGCCGCCACGATGTCCTCCAGCCTCACGACCGCCACGAACGGGATCAACGCGGCCGTCGCGCAGAACTGCGCGCCGCCGGCCGACCCCGCCGTGGGCGCACTGTGCGCCCAGCTGTCCGCTCAGCTGAAGGACCTCAACACAGCGCAGGCCTATGGAGCCGGCCTCGCATCGGGTACGCAGACCTTCGCCGGGCAACTCGGGCAGTACACCGGAGGCGTATCGCAGTCGGCGTCCGGCGCGCAGCAGCTGGCGAGCGGCGCATCCCAGTCGGCGGACGGCGCTCAGCAGTTCGCGACCGGGGTGAAGCAGCTCAGCGACGGCATCCCCGCCCTCGCCTCCGGCGCCGACCAGTCCGCGTCCGGCGCGTCGTCGCTCGCCTCCGGCCTGCACGCGGCGGTCAAGCAGCTCCCGAGTTACGACAGCGGCGAGCGGACCAGTCTCGCGAAGGTCGCGGCCGAGCCGGTGACGCAGAAGGCCTCCGGCGAGACCGCGTTCGGCACGGCGAGCATCCCGCTGTTCGCCTCCGTCGCACTGTGGCTCGGTGCGCTCGCCACGTTCCTCGTGCTCCAGGCGCTCTCGCGCCGCGCGCTGCTGACCTCGCGCGCGGCCGGACGCATCGCGCTCGACGGATTCCTCCCCGCCGCAGCACTCGGCGTCGTGCAGGGCGTGCTGGTCGCTGCCGTGCTGGCACCGGCGCTCTCGGTCGACGCGGGCCACTGGTTCGGCTTCGCCGGACTCGCGGCCGCCGCCGGCATCGCGTTCGCCGCGGTCAACCACGGCCTGGTCGCCCTCCTCGGCGGTGTCGGACGGTTCCTGTCGATGCTGGTCGTCGTGGTGACCCTCGCCTCGGGCATCGTGTCGACCGCTCCCGGTTTCTTCGACGCCGCTCTCCCCTGGCTTCCGACCGCGCCGGCCATCACCGCGCTGCAGGGGGCGATCGACGGGTCGGCGGACGCCTGGCGTGGCCTGGGCGGGCTCCTGCTGTGGGCCGCATTCGGGTTCGCCCTCGCGCTGATAGCCGTCGCCCGACGCCGGGTCGTGCGCGCCGCGCAGCTGCTGCCGGCCGAATAGCCGCATCCGTGGGGCGCGACGCGCCGTTATCGCGGGGCGATAACGGCGTGTTGCGGCCTACAGACCGTCGGGGCCGGGGCTAGACGGTCAGCGAGAGCGCCAAGGTCGCGAGGACGACCGTGGCCGGCGCCACGATCAGGCCGAGGAGCATGTACCGGCTCCAGCGGATCTCCACGTCGAACGACGTCAGCCGCTGGTGCCAGAGCAGGGTCGCGAGCGACGCCCACGGCGTGATCAGCGGACCTGCGTTGACGCCGATCAGCAGCGCCGCCAGCCGCGCAGGGGTGTCGGCCACCGGCTCCAGCGCCAGGTATGCGGGCAGGTTGTCGATGGCGTTCGCGCCGACCAGCCCGGTCAACGACAGGCGCAGCAGGGCCAGCGGCGACTCCCCCGTGCCCGAGACCGTCGCCATGAGGGTGGCGAGGCCGGCCGCGTGGAGCGCCTCGATGAACAGGAAGAGGCCGGAGGCCAGCAGCACCAGCTGCCACGGCACCAGCCCGAACCGCAGCACCTGCCGGCGGCGGAACAGGAAGACCACGCCGAGGACGACCGCGGCGATGCTCGTCGGCAGCCACACCGGCAGACCGGAGACGAGGAGTGGGACGAGCGCGACGACCACGGCGCCGGAGATCCAGAACAACACCGGGTCCTCGATGCCGTCCTCCTCGCCCGTCTCGTAGCGGACCAGCAGCGACTTCCGCGCGATCACGAACACGACGACCATCGGCACGATCATCGCCACCAGCGCGGGCGCCAGCATGAGGGCCGCGAAGGCCGCAGGGGTGGGGTCGCCCATGGCGTGCTGGGCCAGCAGGTTGGTGAGGTTGGAGACCGGGAGCAGCAGGGATCCGGCGTTCGCCATCCACACGGTCGTCAACGCGAACGGCAGCGGGTTGAGCCCGGCGTGCCGCGCCATGACGATGACCACGGGCGTGAGCAGCACCGCGGTGGTGTCGAGCGACAGGAAGATCGTGCTGAGCGCGGCGACCACGACGACCAGCAGCCAGAGCACCCACGCCCGTCCCCGCCCCCAGCGCGCCGTCTGCTGCGCGAGGACGGTGAAGACACCGGCCTCCGCCGCGAGTTCCGTCACGACCGTGATGGCGACGACGAACAGCAGGATCGGCCACACACGGTCCCACAGCTCGACGGCCTCAGGGACGGGCAGCAGCCCGGTGGCCACGGCGATTCCGCCGAGCACGAGGAGCACGGCGCCCACGATCGCGGTGCGCATCCTCCTCCTCCCGGTCCCGACTTTGGAAGCGTACGCTACGGGACGACCCCGAAAGGACCGGCATGCGCAAGTACCTCTTCAACGGAGCCGTGATCAGTGCGGCGATCGGCCTGTGGACCACCATCCAGTCGTCCAAGAGCGGACCGCGCGACTGGCGCATCCCGCTGATGTGGATCAACGCGGCGATCTCGCTGACGCTGGCGATCGGAGCGGTGCTGCAGGAGTCGAAGGAGGCGTCCGAGCGCGAATCCACCCCCCTCGGTTCGCGAAAAGGGCGTTGACCCGCTGATTTCCGCCGAAATCCCCGGCGTGTTGCGCCGTGTCGCAACACATGTGTCCAGGACACTTGTATACAACGGTGAACCTGGAAGGGGTGCGCGATGTTTGGTCGGAGGCGACACGCTGCGGCAGTGCCGGCGGCTCCTGTTCCGCAGCTGACGGACGCCCAGATCCTCGAGCTCGTGCACACCAAGGTGGCGGAGCTCATCGGCGAGAAGGGCGAGTGGACCGTGGTCCGCCGCGCTCACGACGACACCGACACCATCTTCCACTCGATCCTCGCTCAGTCGGTCTCGGTCGGCATCGCCGCCGCGATCGCAGAGGCCCGCCGTCGTCTCGAGGCCGGTGAGAGCCTGACCGAGCCGCAGCACCTGGCCGCGGCCGTCGCGGACGAGCCCGTCGTCGTCACGGCCGAGGTCGTCGAGACCGCGCCCGCCGCACCCGTCGTCGAGACCGCTGCCGCAGAGGTTGCGACGGCGGAGGCCGAGCCCGCCGCCTTCGGCTGGGAGCCCGCGCCGATCACGCAGTGGACGGACCTCCGCAAGCCGGTCACCGGCGAGTTCCCGGTCGTCTCGCACCGCTCCGCGGCCTGAGCCGGCCGGATCGGTTCACTCCCGGCTCAGCCCCACTCCCGGATCAACCCACTCCCGGATCAGCCCAGCGGCGCCCAGTCCTCCGGACCCTCGGACCCCGCCGGATACTCCTCCAGTGGCACGCGATCGTCGTGCCACGCGGTCAGCACCGGCTCCACGATCCGCCAGCACTCCACGGCCGTGTCCGCGCGTACCGACAGCGACGGGTCCCCGTCGAGGATGCCCTCCAGTACCTCGCCGTAGGCCAGCAGCGCGCCGGGACCGAAGTCGGCGGTCAGACTGGCGCGCTCGAGCTCGTACGGGTTGTCGGTGCCGTTGATGTTGATGTCCAGGGACATCGAGTCCGGGGCGAACATCAGCCGCAGCTGGGCCGGCTCGGTCGCGCCCTTCAGCCCGGTCGGCACGTGCTGGGCCGGCACGAAGGTGATGACCATCTCGCGTCGGCGGCTGCCGAGGGCCTTACCCGACCGGAGGGTGAACGGCACGCCCTTCCACCGCCACGTGTCCACCTGTAGCGTGACCTCCGCCAGGGTCTCCGTCTCCCGCTTCGGATCGACGCCGCTCTCGTCGGCGTAGGCCGGCAGGGTCTTGCCGTCGATCTCCCCCGCCGCGTAGCGGGCTCGCCTGCTCGCCGTGACCGGGTCGCCGCCCCACACCTTCGTCGCACGCAGCACCAGCTGCTTGGCGTCGCGCAGGTCCGCCTCGCCCAGCGTCGACGGCGGCTCCATGGCCAGGACCGCCATGACCTGCAGCAGGTGGCTCTGGATCATGTCGATGAGGGCGCCGGCGCCGTCGTAGTAGCGCGCGCGTCCCTCCAGGGCCAGCGTCTCGTCGTAGACGACGTCGACGCGCTCGATGTGCAGACCGTCCCAGAGCGGCTCCAGGATGCTGTTCGCGAACCGCACGCCGAGGATGTTGAGCACGCTGGAACGTCCCAGGAAATGGTCGACGCGGTGGATCTGGTCCTCGGGGACGAGCTTCGCCAGCTGCGCGTTCAGGCGGATGGCGCTCTCGCGGTCCGTGCCGAACGGCTTCTCGAGCGCCAGCGTGAGACCCTTCGGCAGGTCGAACGTGCCGAGCGCGTCGCACGCCTTCGCCGTCACGGCCGGGGGAAGGGCGAAGTACAGCGCCGGGACGCCGTCCACACTCGCGAGAAGCGACTTCAGGTCGTCCGCGCTCGTGGCGTCGCCCTTCACATAGCGGGTGCCGGCGAGCAGGCGCTCCACCGCATCCCCCTTCGCGTCGACCGTCGCGAACGACGTCGTGACGATCTTCCGCCACGCGTCGTCGTCGAGGTCATCACTGCTCGAACCCACCAGGGCGAACGCGCGATCCGGCTGATCGGTGAGCAACTGTCCGATGGCGGGGAGCAGGAGCCGTGACGTGAGGTCGCCGGATGCTCCGAGAATCACAAGAGTGTCCACGGACTGCGTCATGCCGTTCACAGTACGTCCATACTGGGAATATGTCGCTCCCCATCGAGGATTACGCCCTGGTCAGTGACTGCTTCACCGGGGCCCTTGTCGGGAAGGACGGAAGCATCGACTGGCTGTGCCTGCCCCGCTACGACTCGCAGTCCATGTTCGGCGCCCTCCTCGGCACCGAGGACCACGGCCGCTGGCTCGTCGCCCCGGAGGACGCCTCGGCAACCAGCACGCGTCAGTACGAGAAGGACACGATGATCCTCGTCACGCGGTGGCGCACCGCGGACGGCGAGGTCGAGGTCGTGGATGTGATGCCGATGGGCGATCACCGCGCCGACATCATCCGCCGCGTCCGCGGTGTCAGCGGCACGGTGCGGATGCGCCAGGACCTGCGCATCCGGTTCGGGTACGCGACGGCCATCCCCTGGGTCCGCCAGGACAAGTCCGAGCGGCCGCACGCCCTCATCGCGGTCGCCGGGCCTGACGCGATCGTCGTGCGCGGTTCCGAGCTGCACGCGGCGAACCACTCGCATGAGGGGTCGTTCACGGTTCGCGCCGGCCAGACCGTCGACCTCGTGCTCACCTGGTTCCCCTCGCATCGCGACGCCCCGCCCGCGCTCGACGTCGAGAAGGCGCTGCAGCACACCCGCGAGTGGTGGACCGACTGGGCAAGCGGCTGTGCGCACGATGGGCCGTACCGCGACGAGGTCGTGCGGTCGCTGCTCCTCCTCCGCGCGCTCTCGCACCTGGAGACCGGCGGCATCGTCGCCGCTGCCACGACATCCCTCCCCGAGGCGTTCGGCGGTCAGCGCAACTGGGACTACCGCTACGTGTGGCTGCGGGACGCCTCGCTCACCATCGGCGTGCTCCTCGCTCACGGCTACAACGACTACGTCGACCACTGGCGCGACTGGCTGCTCCGCGCGATCGCCGGCGACCCGGGCGATGTCCAGATCATGTACGGGCTCGCCGGGGAGCGCGACCTCGCCGAGCGGATCATCGACAGCCTGCCCGGATACCAGGGCGCGCATCCCGTCCGGATCGGCAACGGCGCATCCACTCAGTTCCAGGCGGACGTGATCGGCGAGGTGATGCTCGGCCTCGACCGCGGCCGCCGCGCGGGAAACGCCGAGACCCGCTTCTCGTGGGCACTCCAGCGCGCGCTGATGGGCTACCTGGAGCAGCACTGGCGCGACCCGGACCACGGTATCTGGGAGATCCGCGACAAGCCGCAGCAGTTCACGCACTCGCGCGCGCTCGTCTGGGCGGCGTTCGACTGCGCCATCCGCGGCGTCGAGGAGTACGGCCTCGACGGCCCGGTCGAACGCTGGAAGCGCGAGCGCGACGCCATCCGCGCCGACATCGAGGCGAACGGCTGGGACCCGCACCGCGGGACCTACGTGCAGCACTACGGCACGACCGCCGTGGACGCCTCCCTGCTGCAGCTGGCTCAGGTCGGCTACGTCGACGCGGACGACCCGCGGATGCTCGGCACCGTGCGCGCACTCGAGGAGGATCTGCTGCGCGACGGCCTGCTGCTGCGCTACCGCACCGAATCCGGAGTGGATGGGCTGCCGCCCGGCGAGCATCCCTTCCTGGCCTGCTCGTTCTGGCTGGTCGAGCAGTACGCCCGCTCCGGCCGTGCTCAGGACGCGACGCGGCTCATGGACCGGCTGGTCGGCCTGGCGAACGACGTCGGTATGCTCTCCGAGGAATACGACGTCGACGGACGCTCCCACGCGGGCAACACGCCGCAGGCGCTGACCCACCTGGCGCTGGTGCGCGCGGCGGACGCTATCGCGGAGGCGACCGGATGACGGACGCCGGCACGCTGGAGCAGACCGGAACGCGGGAGCAGACGGATGAGCTTCTCGAACTGGGCTCACCGTGGGTGACGATCGTCTGGAACGACCCCGTCAACCTGATGAGCTACGTGACCTACGTGTTCCAGACCTACTTCGGCTTCCCCAAGGCGGAGGCGGAGCGGCGCATGATGCTGGTGCACACGGAGGGCCGCGCGGTCGTCGCGACGGGCACCCGCGAGGAGATGGAACGGCACGTGGAGGCCATGCACGAGTACGGCCTGTGGGCGACGCTGCAGAAGGCGGACGCGTGATCCCGTTCCACCGGAGGCGGCGCGACGGTCGGGTGGTCGCCTCCTTCACCGCGGACGAAGCGCGGCTGCTGCTGTCGCTCGCCGACGAGGCGGCCGGGCTGGCGCGTGCCGCCGCGACCCCCGACGGACCGCAGGCGGACCCCGCGCTCGGGCGCCTGCTGCCCGACGCGTATCCGGACGACCCGGAGGCGTCGGCGGAGTTCCGCCGCTTCACCGCGGAGGGGCTCGCCGACCGCAAGGAGCACAACGCGCGGCTGATGGCGCGGACGCTCGGCGAGCCGGCCGGCAGACGGACCGAGGTAGCGCTCGACGACGCCGAGGCGAGCGCGTGGCTGCGGACGATCACCGACCTCCGGCTGGTCCTCGCGGCGCGGCTCGGCATCCACGAGGACGGCGACGAGGGCGACATCCACGACGAGGAGTCGGCGATGCAGCGCGCGGTCTACGACTGGCTGGCCGCGGTGCAGGAGTTCCTCGTGCTGGCGGTCCGTCCCCGTCGCTGACGCGCGCCGCCGGAAACAGAGGTGGATGCGGGCGAAACCCGGTCCGGGGGCCTCCGTTTCCCTCCTCGCGCCGGCGCGTCGTCTCCCTTCTCCTCCTTTCTGCCGCCGACGGAAACGGAGGAGAAACGCCCGGTCGATCGGTGTTTTCGCCGGGAACGGAGGGGATGCGGGCGGGATCAGGCCCGATGACCTCCGTTTCCGACGGCGTCGGAAAGGGAGGTGACACGGAGCGACGTCAGACCGGGAAGCGGACCGCGGCAGCGGCCGCGCCGCCGCCCGGCACGTCCTCCGCCCGGAGCGCATAGACCTTCGCCTTGGAGGCGAGCGCGCGCCGGAGGATCTCATCCACCACGCCGTACTCGCCCGGGGTGTCGTCATCGCCGAACGTGATCGCGCCGGTCTCGTCATCGACGGTGCCCGGCACACGGCGGTCGATGTCGATGACAAGCGACTCGACCGCGCCGAAGGTCGCGGCGCGCGCGATGTCGCTGAGATCGACGAGAGCCGTCCCGGCGGCGATGCGCGCCTCGTACGTCTCGCGGAGCGCGGCGACCTTGCTGGCGTACAGGCGATCGAGCACGCCGCGTGCCGCCGCGGCGAGCTCCTCGTCGGTCTTGTCCTCCGGATTGCCGCCGATCACCTCGGAGACGAGGTGCGGATGCTCCCCCGCCCCCTTGAAGATGCCCAGGAGCGGCTCCGCGGCGGCGAGGATGAGCGGCTCGGTCGAGTTGGCGAGCAGCGGGTGCAGGGCGCGCTCGATCGCCTGCACGTACTCCAGCATCCGCACCTTGTGCCCTTCGGATCCCTGGATGCGCCCGTCGGCCTGCCGTCCACTGATCGAGGGGAGTCCGACGGCCGAGGCCGCATCCGTCGGCATCCCCGGCACGTCGATCCGCTCGGGCGACTGGTCGGGCGTGATCCGCAGCAGGCGCACCGAGTTGCCTGCGAGGGCGAGGATGAGCGCGGTCTGCGGGAACGTGAGCGCACGCAGCAACGGCTTCACGTAGAAGCGGTCCGCGATCTCGCACGCGGTGGTCAGCCGGTTCGGTAGGCGGAAAGTCTCTGCCAGCTCGCCGTCGAGGAACACCGCGAGCGACCGGGACTGGTAGCGCCAGAAGTCGCGGTCGTCGAGGATCCGCTCCCCCTCGGCCTGAATGCTCTGCATGCGCGACCGCGGCACCTCGAGCTTCTCGAGTGCCCGCTGGGCCGACGCCAGGTGGTTCTTCAGCTCGATGCGGGCTCGGTCGGCCTCGGCCGGGGTCGTCCCGGTCGGCAGGTAGACGCTGACGCATCCGGGTTGCCGGAAGCCGGCTATCCGTTCGACGTCGGCCTGGGTCGGGATGTCCTTGTACTCCACGGAAGTCCTCCTGCCCCGCCGTCATGGCGTGGTCGATCGCGGTACGGTGCGGCCAGTCTCGTCGCGCGACGGGGGCCTTCACAAGACTCACGTTGACTTTTGCCGCCTGCGCGCCTACCGTCCTTTAAACCGGTTTAGATAATGACCCCCGCTCGGGGGCCGCTCCACCATGAGGGGTCGCGACGATGCGTAACCGAGAACTGAAGACACCGCGGGCTGCGCTCGCTCTCGCGCTGGGCGCGACGCTGGCTGTGACCGCCGTCGCCCTGCCCACGCAGGCCGCGACCA
>Ga0256775_1000064_pt1 | contig 18275 bp, 17 predicted proteins | sample MC6MC0926MT_FD_186036 | JGI IMG/M metagenome (GOLD analysis project Ga0256775, IMG submission 186036) | Metatranscriptome of enriched soil aggregate microbial communities from Iowa State University, Ames, United States - MC6-MC0926-MT... | ecosystem: Environmental > Terrestrial > Soil >...
CGCCCTGCCGGGTCGTCACGGGCTGCGTGAGCAGGTCGTCGAGCAGCGTGACGAACTCCTCGAACCGCCGGGTCCGCTCGCCGCGGGTCGGTGCCGGACCGGTCACGGACGCGTCGAACCCCTCGCCGCCTGCACCGATGCCCAGCAGGAAGCGTCCCTCGCTCACGTCGTCGAGGCCCATGACGTCCTTGGCGAACGGCACCGGGTGGCGGAAGTTGGGCGACGCCACGAACGTCCCGAGCCCGATCCGCTCGGTCACGGCGGCAGCCGCCGCGAGCAGAGGGACCGTGGCGAACCAGGGCCCGTCGGCGAGCGTCCGCCACGCGAGGTGGTCGTAGGTCCAGGCGTGGTCGAACCCCCACTCCTCGACCTGCTGCCAGCGCGCACGCGCCTGCGACCAGCGATCCTCGGGCAGGAGCACGACCCCGACAGCAACCATGCGGCCGACCCTAACGTGCGCCTCCGACGCTCCCCGGCGACCGGGACGCTCAGCCCCAGCCGAGCTGGTGCAGCCGGGCGTCGTCGATGCCGAAGTGGTGCGCGATCTCGTGCACGACGGTCACCGCGACCTCCTCGACGACGTCGTCCCGGTCGTCGCAGATCGCGAGCGTGGGCTTGCGGAAGATCGTGATGCGGTCCGGCAGCGACCCGGCCGCCCAGAACTCCCCGCGCTCGGTGAGCGGCGTCCCCTCGTACAGCCCGAGGAGCTCCTCCTCGCCGGGCGGGACCTCGTCCTCGACGAGCACCACCACGTTGTCCATCATCGCGGCGAGCTCGGCCGGGATCTCGTCGAGCGCGTCGCGCACGGCGTCCTCGAACTCGGCCCTCGTCATCTCCACCACCCGACCATCCTGCCTGCTCACGCCCCAGGTTTCACCGGTGTGCGCCCGCCCACAGACCCTCACTTTGGAGATCAGGCCTGACACCCCGTATGCTCGTCACCGGTCATCCGGCGCCTCGACGTCAGGGGCGGGACTCGCCCCCATCGTCTAGCGGCCTAGGACCCCGCCCTTTCACGGCGGTAGCACGGGTTCGAATCCCGTTGGGGGTACGAGCAGTTCAGCAGTATGAAGGACAGCAAGGCAGCAGTTCAGCACCACGGTCTCGCACTCAAGCTCTACACGAGGCCCCGTAGCGCAGTTGGTTAGCGCGCCGCCCTGTCACGGCGGAGGTCGCGGGTTCAAGTCCCGTCGGGGTCGCTCGAAGCGCCGGTCTTCGGACCGGCGTTCTCGTTCCGAGGCTCTGTAGCTCAGTTGGTAGAGCGCACGACTGAAAATCGTGAGGTCACCGGATCGACACCGGTCGGAGCCACCGCAGGAAGAACCCCCGGGAGACCGGGGGTTCTTCGCGTTCCGGGGCCGGACGACGACCGGAGACGACCGGGGGCCGGCCCGACGAGGACCGCCCCGGACCGCCCGCGCCGCATCCGCGGAACCGCCCCGCCGGAGGTGCCACGGAGCCGCCACCAGGACGCCTAGGCTGGTCGCACCGCATTTCTCGCCAGCCGACGGAGGACCTCCCGTGAGCAGCTCGTCCGGGCCCGATCGCCCGCGCCACCGCTTCTTCGACCGCTTCACCGAGCCGATCGCCGAGCTGGCGCGCGAGAAGATCGAGAACGCCGAGGACCGGGTCCGCGAGGCCGTCCAGGCGGAGATCGACGCGGTGGGGGCGAGCGTCCGCAGGCGTGCCGTCGAGATCCGCCCGTCCGCGATCGCGTTCGCCGCGGCGCTGCTGCTCACCGTCTTCGGTCTCGGGCTGTTCACCACGGCCGCCGTGCTCGGCCTGTCGCACGTCCTGGAGCCGTGGCTCTCGGCGCTCCTCGTCGGCGCCGCGCTCATCCTCGTCGCAGGGGGGCTGGCAGCCTGGGGCCGCCGCCACCTGCCCGAGCCGACGCCCATGTCCGTCGTCCGGGCGCGCGAGCCCATCCACCCCGCCGGCGAGCAGGTCCACCCCTGGGCCGACTGACAGCCGCCAGCACGTCGTGACGCTCCCCGGCTCCCCGCCGGAGCGGCGCCTGCTGTCGGCCGCAGGGCACCCTCACCCGCACTCGGATCGCGTCCGCCCCACCCCACCAGCAGACTGAGAGTCCGAGCGACGAGGGAAGGGTCGTGACGATGTCGACGCAGTCCACGCCACCGGGCGGCGGCAGGTCAGTAGGCGAGCTGGTCAGCGAGGTCAGTGAGCTGACCTCACGACTCGTGCGCGCGGAGATCGACCTGGCCAAGGAGGAGATCGCCGGCCGGGCGCAGCAGCTCGGCCTCGGCGCCGGGCTGCTCGGCGCGGCAGGCCTCCTGTCGCTCTACCTGCTCGCCGCCGTGATCGCCACGGCCATCCTCGCGCTCTGCACCGTGTGGGCGCCGTGGCTCGCCGCACTGGTCGTCACGGGCGTGCTGCTGCTGATCGTCGTGATCCTCGCGCTGGTCGGCGTGAACCGTCTGAAGAAGGGGTCGCCGCCCAAGCCGGTGCGCGCGATCGACAACGTGCAGCAGGACATCGACGCCGTGAAGGAAGGGATCACGTCATGAGCGCCGACAAGCCGCAGGACACCCAGGGCAAGGCCGCGGACGAGAAGCCGTCGCCGCCGCCGTTCACGACGCCCCGGATCCTCGAGATCGAGGCGGAGGTCGCCGCGACGCGGGCACGGCTCGCGGCGACGGTCGACGAGCTCACGGACGCGCTCGACCCTCGCGTGCAGGCCTCGAAGGCGGTCGACAGCGGCAAGCAGCTCTTCAAGGACGCCGTGAGCTCCGACGCCGACCCGAAGGCGCGCACGCGCGCTCGCATGGTCATCGGTGCCGCCGTGGCCGTCGTCGCCGTACTCGTGGCCGCCCGGCTCCGCTCGCGCGACTGAGCGCGCCCGAGCCGCTCGGCCCTCACCGCCCTCGGCGGCTCACCGGCCCCGGCAGCATCGCGGGGCCATGTGCCGGCGCGTCCTTGCGCGGGCACGCGAGAACGCCGGTGGCGGGCACCGGCGTTCTGCACGCGGCCAGGGAGCCGCGAGAGGGTGAAGGTCAGTCGTCCGCGGGACGCTGCGGCTGCGGGACGCCGTTCAGCAGATCCCGCACCTCGGACTCGCGGTAGCGGCGATGCCCTCCGAGCGTCCTGATCGACGACAGCTTGCCGGCCTTCGCCCAACGGGTGACGGTCTTGGGGTCGACGCGGAAGAGCGTCGCGACCTCGGACGGCGTGAGCAGGGTCTCGGACTCTGCGGGATGCGTAGTCATCAGCTTGCCTCCTGGCGAGCGTGCGGCCGAGGGAGCCCGAGCTTCTGTCGGGACACTCCGACCACGACTGGAGCGGGTGGAACCTGGTTCGAGCGGGTGATGCTGAGGACGTCGTGCCGTCTACTCCTGTGTCAGGCACCTAGCATGAACGAACGGAACAGAAGCCGCATTCCAGGACACGACGTGCCGAGTGAACCTTCACATGACGTCCACCGGCCCCATGCCTGCCGCGAGTCCCTGACCGCACTGTCAGCCTAAACCCGACAAATGGTTCCAGTCGCCCCCCGCGACACGATCTCGGGTGAAGCCGAACCGTGACGAGAGTCGCGGAGGCGCAAGTGGTCGGAATGCCAGAGGACCATGTACCGTTGCACCGCGAAGAGACGAATCAGCACCCCGGGGCCGCACGTGTCAGCACGGAGCCGCCCCGCATCCACGTAAGAGGGGGTCGATGCCATGGGGCGCGGCCGTCAGAAGGCTAAGCAGACGAAGGTGGCCCGGGAGCTGAAGTACTTCAGCCCGGAGACCAACTACCGAGCCCTGGAGCAGGAGCTCGGGTCGCATGGCCACAACGACCTCGGTACCGACAGCCGCCGTGGAGGCGCTGCGGTGGACACCGACGACGAGGACGACGACTACCGTCGTTGGTCCGACGACGACTGACCCGTCCGTCGCGCGCTGACCGTCCCGCTCCGCGGTCCGGCCGGCCACGATCCGGACCGTCGGCCCGGGCATCTCCTCGCCGCTCTTCCGCGCTGAGCCGCTCGTGCACCGACCGACGCCCGCCTTCGCCGTTCCGGCGAACGACGGGCGTCGATGTCGTCCTCGGCGGGACGCGCGCGGGTCCGGGTTGAGCTAGGTCTGTCGCGGGCTCGGTCGGTCGCGGGTGGTGACGGGTGCGCCCGGTCAGACGCGGTAGGTGCCGGTGAGCCGGACCGCTCCCCCGTGCACGCCCTTGGTCCCGGCGACGAACCCGGGTGCACCGACCACGTCGGTCGCCGGGTCGCCGTCACGGACCTGGCCCAGCACCCAGGCGGGCAGCCCCAGCTCGGCGGCGTGCGCAAGGACCCCGTCGACGGCGTCGGCGGCGACGATCGCGACCATGCCGACACCGAGGTTGAGCGTGCCCTCGAGGTCGTCCCACGGCACCTGGCCGAGGCGCTGGACGAGCGCGAACACGGGCGGCAGCTGCCACCCGCCGCGGTCGACGTCGGCGACGAGCCCGGTGGGCAGCACGCGCGCGACGTTGGACGCGAGGCCGCCGCCCGTCACGTGACTGAACGCGTGGATGCCGGCGACCCCGGCGCGCTCGACCAGGGCCAGGACGTCGCTCGCGTACACGCGCGTCGGCTCGAGGAGCTCCTCGCCGAGCGTGCGGCCGAGCTCGTCGACGTGCCGGTCCAGGCCCCAGCCCGCCGACCGGACGACGGCGCGGACGAGCGAGTAGCCGTTGGAGTGCAGGCCGCTCGACCCGAGCGCCACGAGCACGTCCCCGGCGCGGACACGGTCCGGCCCGAGCAGCTCGTCGGCCTCGACGACGCCCGTCGCGGCACCCGCCACGTCGTACTCGTCGGGCGCGAGCAGGCCGGGGTGCTCGGCGGTCTCGCCGCCGACGAGCGCGGTGCCGGCGACCGAGCAGGCCGCGGCGATGCCGCGCACGACGTCCGCGATCCGCTCGGGGACCACCCGGCCGCACGCGATGTAGTCGGTCATGAACAGCGGCTTGGCGCCGACCACGACGATGTCGTCGACGACCATGCCCACCAGGTCGAACCCGATGGTGTCGTGGATGTCGAGGGCCTGCGCGATGGCGACCTTGGTGCCGACGCCGTCGGTCGACGTCGCGAGCAGCGGCCGGCGGTACCGGGTGAGTTCGGTCGCGTCGTACAGCCCGGCGAACCCGCCGACCCCGCCGAGGACCTGCGGCCCGTGCGTCGCGCGGACCGCATCCTTCATGAGCTCGACGGCCTTGTCGCCCGCCTCGGTGTCGACGCCCGCGGTGGCGTACGTGATCTGCGCGTCGGTCACGGGTGCTCCAGGGCGGTCGCGCCGCCGGGGGTCGAGGCGATGGTCAGGAGGCCGTCCTCAGGCGCACCGAGCGGGAGCTCGTTCTGCTCGAGGAGGTGCTTGCCGAGCCGGTCGGCAGGCGGCAGCTCGATGGGGTAGCGGCCGGAGAAGCACGCGGTGCACAGCTGGGACGCGGGCTGCTCGGTGGCCTCGATGAGGCCCTCCTCCGAGATGTAGCCGAGCGAGTCGGCGCCGAGGGACGCGGCGATCTCGTCGGCCGACAACCCGTTCGCGATGAGCTCGGCGCGCGAGGCGAAGTCGATGCCGTAGAAGCACGGCCATTTCACGGGCGGCGAGCTGATCCGCACGTGCACCTCGGCGGCGCCGGCCTCGCGCAGCATCCGGATGAGCGCGCGCTGCGTGTTGCCGCGCACGATCGAGTCGTCGACGACCACGAGCCGCTGGCCGCGGATGACGTCACGCAGCGGGTTGAGCTTGAGCCGGATGCCGAGCTGGCGCAGCGTCTGCGACGGCTGGATGAACGTGCGGCCGACGTACGCGTTCTTGGTCAGGCCCTGCCCGAACGGGATACCGGACTCTGCGGCGTAGCCGACGGCGGCCGGGGTGCCCGACTCCGGCACGGGGATGACGAGGTCGGCCTCGACGGGGTGCTCGACCGCGAGCCGGCGGCCCATGGCGACGCGCGCGGCGTGCACCGAGCGGCCGGCGATCGACGTGTCCGGCCGGGCGAGGTAGACGTACTCGAAGATGCAGCCGGCCCGGTCGACCTCGGCGAACCGGGTGGACCGCAGACCGTCGGCGTCGATCGCGATGAACTCGCCCGGCTCGATCTCCCGGACGAACGAGGCCCCGACGATGTCGAGCGCGGGCGTCTCGCTCGCCACGACCCAGCCCCGCTCGAGGCGACCCAGGACCAGCGGGCGCACGCCCTGCGGGTCGCGGGCGGCGTACAGCGTGGTCTCGTCCATGAAGACGAGGCTGAACGCGCCGCGCAGGCGCGGGAGGACCTCGAGCGCCGTGGCCTCGAGCGTGTGGTCAGGGTCGCCCGCGAGCAGCGCGGTGACGAGCGCGGTGTCCGTGGTGTTGCCGCGCGCGAGCTCGCCCCGCCGCTGGCTGCCGTACCGCTCGGCGACGAGGTCGACGAGCTCGGCGGTGTTCGTGAGGTTGCCGTTGTGGCCGAGGGCGACGGTGCCGGCGGCCGTCGGGCCGAGCGTCGGCTGCGCGTTCTCCCAGGTGGAGCCGCCGGTGGTCGAGTACCGGGCATGGCCGATCGCGATGTGACCCTGGAGAGCGTTGAGCGCGGTCTCGTCGAAGACCTGCGACACCAGGCCCATGTCCTTGTAGACCAGGAGCTGCTGGCCGTTCGACGTCGCGATGCCCGCCGACTCCTGCCCGCGGTGCTGCAGGGCGTAGAGACCGAAGTACGCGAGCTTGGCGACTTCTTCGCCGGGAGCCCACACACCGAAGACGCCACAGGCGTCCTGGGGGCCCTTTTCGTTCGGAAGGAGATCGTGGTTCAGACGTCCGTCTGCGCGGGGTGCCACGCCCCTATGGTCGCACACGGCCCGGGTGCCACCCGTGGACGGCCCGAGGTCCGGACACCGTCGCGCGAGCAGCGGGACGAACCGGGCGGTGCGCCCTGCGGGCGGCCCGGGTCAGCCCGCGCGGCGGGCGCGGCGCACGCTGCGACGGTCCGCGACGACGGCGACGAGCCCGCCGACGAAGCCGCCGAGCACCGCCCCCGTGACTGCCATGACGGTGCGGACGGCGTTCTCGCCGTCGAGGAACGGCAGGAAGCCCGAGCCGTCGGAGACGCGGGGCACGTCGGGCTGGATCGCCTGCGTGAGCACGAGCGCGACGACGATGCCGACGATCGCGCCCGCGGTGATGAACGCGCCGAACTTCGGGGCGTGCCTGACCGTGGCCGGCTGCGCCTCCCGGATCAGCTCCGACTCCGACGGCACGGGGGCGTCGACCGGCTCGGAGGTACGGACCGGCTCGGGGGCCTCGGCCCGCTCGGAGGCGTCCGGCCGCACGGGGGCGTCGACCCGCTCGGGCACGGGGGCGCCGTCCGGCTGGGCGGGCGTGGTGGGCTCGGTCGACGACACCCCGTGATCTTAGGTCAGCAGCGCGGACGCCCTCGTCGGACAGGGCGTCAGGGACGCTGCCGGGCGGCCTGCAGGGGCAGCCAGTCCCGCAGGTCGGCGCGCTCCCCCGAGGCGCGGACTCGGCCGGCCGCGACCGCGTCCGCCCAGGTCAGGCCGCCGGTCGCGAGCAGGAGCCAGGTCTGCGGGTCGGTCTCGACGACGTTGGGCGGGGTGCCGCGGGTGTGACGAGGACCCTCGACGGCCTGGACGGCGCCGTCGGGCGGGACCCGGACCTCGACGGCGTTGCCGGGGGCGACCGCGGCGAGCTCTTCGAGCGTGAAGCGGACGGCCGTCCGACGAGCGGCCACGGGGACGTCGTCGGGCGCGGCGCGCCAGGTGGTCAGCGCGGCGCGCCCGTCGGACGGCTCGGTGCGACGACGTGGGGGCATGCCCCCATTGTGTCGGCGCGTCGGCTCGTCACCGGCGCGCACGGGGCTGGTCGTGCGTGCAGGTGGACGGGCGAGTGGTGGGACCGGTCGTCGGACAGGTCGGCGGACATGGAAACCGCAGGCCCGCGGACGGCGTCGTGGCTCGTCCGCGGGCCCGCGGTGGTCGGGGGCCCTAGAGGGTGCTCACCACTTGGCGTTGCGAGCGAGCTCCAGGGCGATGTCGTTGTACCAGGCGCCGGCCGACGGGCCGCCGTTGCAGGTGCCGTCCGACTCGCCGGGCAGCTTGACCCACAGGAGGGCGTCGAGGCCGCTGCCGTCGTTCACGACCGTGGACCGCTCACCGAGCGCCCGGCCGCGCGGGTTGCACCACTCGCCGTTCGACCCGTTGCCGTTGCGCGACGTGTCGATGACGAACTTCTTGCCGCCGAGCCGCTGGCTGATCTGCTGGCCGTAGGACTTGCTGGCCTCGGTGGTCTGGTAGTTCGACGTGTTGAGCGCGAAGCCGACGGCGTACTGGAACCCGACCTGGTTGAGGCGGTTGACCGCGGTGTCGACCGAGAGCCACGCCGAGTGGCCCGCGTCGATGTAGACCCGGCCGCCGGCGAGGGTCAGCGACTTCGCGGCGTACTGGAGGAAGCCGACGCGGTCGCCCTGACCGCTGCAGTCGCCGAGCATGGCGAGCGCGTCCGGCTCGAGGATGATGTACGGGTTGCCCTTGATGCCGGACGCGATGGTGTCGATCCACCTCGCGTACTCGCTCGTGGACACGCCGCCGCCCGAGTACGAGCCGCAGTCACGGCCCGGGATGGCGTAGACGGTGATGATGCCCGTCTTGCCGGCGGCCTGCGCCCGGCTCGTGTAGTCGGCGACCTCGGCCTGCGCGTGGCTCGCGTCGGCCCAGTTGCCGACCCAGTACGACGCGGGGTTGAGCGCGATCTTCGCGAGCAGGTCCTTGTTGGTGCCGGTCGCGGACTGCCAGGCCGCGTACGCCTGGGTCTTCGTGTCGACGTAGAAGCTCGACGCGGTGGTGGGGGTCGGCGTGGGGGTCGGCGTCGGCGTGGGCGTGGGGGTCACGGTCGGGGTCACCGTCGGCGTGGGGGTCTGGGTGGGCGTCGGGGTGTTCGTCGGCGTGGTGACCACGCCGGAGCAGGTGGTCCCGTTCAGGCTGAACGACGTCGGGACGGGGTTGGACCCGCTCCACGTGCCGTTGAACCCGAAGCTGGTGGACGCGTTCGTGCCGAGCGACCCGTTCCACGAGGCGTTCGTCACGGTGACCTTCGAGCCGCTCGACGAGACGGAGCCGTTCCAGAGCTGCGTGACCGTCTGGCCCGCACCGAAGGTCCACTCGACCTTCCACGACGAGACCGGGTCGCCGAGGTTCGTGATGTTCACGTTGGCGCCGAAGCCGGGGCTCCACTGGTTGGTGATCGCGTAGTCGACCTTGCAGCCGGGGGCGGCCTGTGCGGCGCCGGCGGCGGCGGTGAGGCCGGCCACGGCGACGGCGGCGGCTGAGATCAGCGCGGCGACGGTTCTACGGGTGGACATGCGGGCTCTCCTCGGTGGTCGGCGCGACGCCGGGGGAGGCGTGGTGCCGGGACGGGCGGTGCCGGTGCTCAGGACGGCGTCCGGGGCCGACGCACCGCTGGACCGACGGCCCGCGGGGTCGTCCGTGACCGGCGGGGACGTCGGGCGGCCGAAGGCGCGACCCGGACTCGACGAGGAAACCCGACGGGCGGTGGGGAAGGCGAGCAGTTCGAGGGAACCTAAACGTTTTGACAGCCCATCCGGGTCGTCGATGCGCTTCCGCGACCAGGTCTCGACCACGGATCGGGGCGGACGCCGACGCAGCAGGCGTGCGTGGTAAAGGACCGGCGGGCCGCACGCCGGGCGACGTGGTGCGGGTCAGTCCCGCGGGCGGCCGGGACCACGGAGCCCGCGGTGCATGTCCTTCGTGATCCTCTTCCAGCGGTCCCGCTCGAGCGCCGCCAGCCGGACGTCGGCACGGCGCGCCTGGTACGCCGCCTCGCGCTCGAGCCGCCGCCACGAGTCGAGCCGACGGAGTGCCAGCTCCCCCGCGTCGAGCGCGTCCTGCACCGCGCACCCGGGCTCGCCCGCGTGCCGGCAGTCGCCGAACCGGCACCGCGCGGCGAGCTCGGCGACGTCCGCGAACGTCGTGTCGAGGGCGTCGGCGTCCGCCACCAGGCCGACCCCGCGGATGCCCGGTGTGTCGATGAGCACCGCTCCCCCGGCCAGCGGCACGAGCTCGCGGTGCGTCGTCGTGTGCCGCCCGCGGCCGTCGGCCCGCCGGTCTCCCGTCTGCATGACCTCACGGCCTGCGAGCGCGTTGACCAGCGTCGACTTCCCCGCGCCTGACGGGCCCACCACGACGAGCGTCACCCCCGGCGCGAGCAGCGCGCGCACGCCGTCGAGCCCCTCGCCGGTGGGGACGGCGACCGTGTGCACGTCGACCGCGAGCGCCACGTCGGCCACCTCGGACGTCATGCCGTCGGGATCGGGCACGAGATCGGCCTTGGTGAGCACGACGACGGGCTGCGCGCCGGACCGCCAGGCGAGCGTGAGGAGCCGCTCCACGCGGCCCAGGTCGGGGTCGGGGTCGAGGTGCTCGACGACGAGGACGACGTCGACGTTCGCGGCGAGCGCCTGCGTCAGCGACGTCCTGCCGGCCGTGTCGCGGACCAGGGCCGTGCGGCGCGGGACGAGCGAGCGGACGCGAGGGCCGTCCGGGGTCTCGTCGAGCAGCAGCCAGTCACCGACCGTGGGGACCGTGCGCTCGTCGTCCGGGACGGCGACCAGGCCGTCGCGGTCGAGCGGGACGCGGACCGGGTGCTCGTCCGGCTCACCCGCGACGTCGTCGTGCGGCGCCAGCGCGTGCGCGGGCAGCACGAGGACCGCGCCCTTGTCGGCGCGGACCACACGGACGGCGTCGGGGACGCCGGGGTCGTCGAGCACGTCCCGACGGTAGGCCGACGCCTCCGGCACCTCACGCGAATAACGCGTCGGCCCGCGCTCCCGCCCGCGTCGTCGACCGTTGCCTGTCGAGCCGGACGAGGAGGTCCGCGAGCGCGGCCGCGATCGGCTGACCGGTCGCGTACTCGACGAACAGCCACTGCCCCGCCGGGTTGACCTCGAGGAACACGTGGTCGCCGTCCGGGGCCACGCGGAAGTCGGCCGCGCCGTACCGCAGGCCCAGGTGCGCCATGACGTCGAGCAGCCGCCGCTCGACGTCCTCCGGGAGCCGGTGCTCCGCGATGGGCGCGTGCGCGGAGTCGATCCGGAAGTCGAACTCGTACGCCGAGCGGTCCGCGCGGATCTCGGCCGCGAACACCCGGTCGCCGACCACGGTCGCGCGCACGTCCCGGCCGCCCGGCACGAGCTCCTGGAAGATGACCGGCGCGAACCGGACCTGGTCGAGCAGGCCCACCTCGACGGCGCGGACCGGACGGGTCTCACGCCACGTCGCGGGCGTCGCGGAGAACGACTTGTAGATCGCGCCGTCCGGCTCGGCGGCGAGGAAGTCGCGGGCGGCCGCCGGGTCGTGCGTCATGAGCGTGCGCGGCACCCGCAGGCCCGCGCGGGACGCGAGCTGCAGCTGCCACATCTTGCGCGACGCCGCGTCGTCGCGGTCGGGCTCGTTGACCCACTCCGCGTCGAGGCACGCCCAGATGCCCGCGACCATCGCCGCGCACTCGCCGAGCGCGAACCCGCGGTCCTGCGGGCGCGTCACGGCGTCGTGGAGCACGAACGGCTGGGGCCGGCGCCACCACACGGCGTGCACGTCGGACAGGTCCCGGTCGCCCCACCGGGCCTCCCACGTGCCGTCGGGGTGCTGGCGCGTCGTGAGCGTCGTCCGGGTCGGGACCTGCGACGTGTCGAGCAGCAGGTGCCCGGCGCCGAGTCGGTCCAGGTGCCGGGTCACCTCCTGCGTGTGCAGGTCGGCGTCGTGCGACACGATGCCGATCATCGTCGGCTCACTGCCCGTCGGACGACAGCAGCGCGTACAGGGCGTGCAGCGACGCGAGGACCTGCGTCTGCGTCGCGATGAGCGCCTGCAGCTCGGCCAGGACCGGGCTGACCTGCGCCTGCACCTCGTCGAGCGGGATGTACGGACCCGCCTGGACGAACGGGCGCTGGCCCGCGAGCGCGCCGGAGAGCCCCGCGAACGCACCGGGGTCGAAGCCGCCGGGCAACCCCGGGTCGTCGGCGCCGGCGAACGTGCCGGGCTGGTCGGCCCGACCCGTGTCGAAGGCGATCGGCGTGCCCTGCTGGTCCTGGAGGAAGACCGTCGCCGGCTGATCCAGGTCCACGCCCGTGCCCAGGTCCGCCATCGTGTGGCTGTCGGACTGCTTCAGCGTCGCGATGTCACCCGTGATGGCGGTGTCCGCGGCGAGCGGGGTGCCGTGCAGGTCGAGGGCGGCGATCGTGCCGAGCGCGTCCTGGACGGTGTGCGAGTCGGCCGCCTTGACCGTGACGTCGAGGGACACGGGCGTGCCGTGGATGTCCTGACCGAGCGGCGTCGCGACGTCCAGGAAGACGCTGGTGTCGGTCGCGTTCGCCGTGTCCTGACCGGCGAGCGTGCCGCCGATGTCGACGGCGAGCGGCGTGCCGGTGATGTCGAAGGACACGCCGGTGCTGGAGCTCGGCGTCGTCGCCTGCAGCGTCGGGGACACCGCGTAGATCGCCGCGATCGCGACGCCGCTGTTGCTGCCGCTGCCCTGAGGGTTGCAGCCGCCGTTGGTGTGCACGCCGACGACGCGGCCGGTCGACCCCTGCAGGATGCCCGAGCCCGAGTTGCCGCCGAGCGTGTCGATGTCGTTGTACGCGATCGTCGAGCCGCTGATCGACGTCGCCGGTCCGGCCTCGATCCGCTTCGGCTGGCCGGCGGGGTGCCCGATGATCGCGAGCATGTCGCCCACCGCCGCGTCGGTGGTGCTGAACTCCGTCCACCCGTACGTGTGACCGGGGTTGCCGCCGATACGGCACAGGGACATGTCGAGGCCGCCCAACCGGTACTCGAGCAGCTGCGTGATCGGGAAGCTGACCTCGGTCTGCAGGACCCCGCCGGCGTCGACCTGGTAGTTGAAGTTGAGGTGCATCTGCTGCGCGGCCTGCTGCGGGGTGATCGCGTTCGACGTGCCGTTCTGCCGCGGGATGGTCCAGCCGTTCGGGTCCTGGTCGAACAGGTGGCCGCACGCCAGGAACAGGTCGGGGCCGATCATCGTGCCGCTGCCCCAGCGGACGCCCGACACGTCGCCCGGGTTCGTGAACACGGCCGCGAGGTTGTCGTTCCACTGCACCTGGACGGCCGGAGCCTGGTGCGCGTCGACGAACGCCCTGGTCACCCCGAGGGTGCCGTCGTACTGCTCGACCGGCTGTGAGTCGTCGGCCGCGCCGCAGATCGTCTCGAGGATCGCGGCGTAGTCCGGGCCGGCGCCCGCCATCCGGTCCTCGGGGAGGACCAGCCTGTCGAGCCGGGGCGGGTACAGACCGTTGTCGAGGCCGGCGTTCGCGGGCTTCTTCGTCGAAGGCATCGCTGCTCCCTGACGGTCGACGACAGTCCCCCTGCCGCGCCACCAAGGAGGAGCCTGGTGCGATTTGTCCAGATACGCCAGGCTCCGCACCCCCCGGGTTCGCCCGACTAGCGTCGCGCGGGAGATCGCCCCGGCGCCGTCGCGGCCCTGTTCGTGACCGGGATCCCGTACGCCGTCGTGATCGCGGGGCGCTCCTGTGGGCGCGCTCGCGCTGGCCGGTCTGTACCAGGTCACGCTGGCCGGCCTCTGACGCGGCGCGGCTCCCGGGTGCCGGACGGACGGACGCGCCGGGCGGGAGTCCCTGCCCGGCGCGTCCCTCACCTCGAGGTCAGGCGAACCAGCGCGGCAGCGTGTCCTCCCACGCGGCACGGGCCTCGGCCAGCGGCAGTGTGAACAGGCCCGCGACCTCGACCGCGGGACCGTGCTCGTGGTCGGCGTCGTCGACCGGCGCACCTGCGCCGGGCGTGCACGACTCGGCCGTCTCGCCGAGGCGCAGCACCGGGACGCCGCGGGCGGTGCACAGGTCGGCGAACCGCACCTCCTCCGAGCGCGGCACGGCGACGAGCGCGCGAGCCGTGGACTCGGAGAACAGCGCCTCGAACGGCGTCACGCCGTCTCGCTCGCACAGCGCGTCGAGCGACACCTGCGCACCCACGCCGTAGCGCAGGCTCGACTCGACGAGAGCCTGCGCGAGGCCGCCCTCGGACAGGTCGTGCGCGGCGTCGACGAGGCCGTCGCGGCTCGCGCGCTGCAGGACGGTCGCCAGCCGGCGCTCGGCCGCGAGGTCGACCTGCGGAGGCAGGCCGCCGAGGTGGCCGTGCACGACGTCGGCCCACGCCGAGCCGTCGAGCTCCGCGCGCGTGGTCCCGAGCAGGTAGACGGCCTGGCCCGGGGCGGACCACCCGGAGCGGGTCGCCGACGCGACGTCGTCGAGCACGCCGAGCACGCCCACGACGGGCGTCGGGTGGATCGCGGAGTCGATCTTGCCGGGCTCGCCCGTGCCGTTGTAGAGCGACACGTTGCCGCCCGTGACCGGGACCTCGAGCTCCTGGCACGCGTCCGCCAGGCCGCGGATGGCCTCGACGAGCTGCCACATCGAGTCCGGGTGCTCCGGGCTGCCGAAGTTGAGGCAGTCCGTCACCGCGAGCGGGCGGGCGCCCGTCGTCGCGACGTTGCGGTACGCCTCCGCCAGGGCGAGCTGGGCGCCCGTGTACGGGTCGAGCTTGCCGTAGCGGCCGTTCGCGTCCGTCGCGAGCGCGACACCGAGGCCGGTCTGCTCGTCGACACGGACCACGCCGCCGTCGTCGGGCTGCGCCAGCGCGGTGTTGCCCTGCACGAAGCGGTCGTACTGGTTGGTCACCCACGACTTGTCGGCCAGGTTGGGGCTCGCCAGCAGCGCGAGGACGGTCTCCCGGATCTCGTCGGGCGTGCCGGGGCGGGTCAGGCCCGCCGCGGTGTCGGCGTTGAGGCCGTCCTGCCAGGCCGGACGCGCGTACGGGCGGTCGTACACCGGGCCCTCGTGCGCGACCGTCTTCGGGTCGACGTCGACGATGCGGCTGCCGTGGTGGTCGATCGTCAGGCGGCCCGTACCGGTGACCTCGCCGATCACGGCCGTCTCGACGTCCCACTTGCCCGTGATGGCGAGGAACTCGTCGAGCTTGTCGGGCGCGACGACCGCCATCATGCGCTCCTGCGACTCCGACATGAGGATCTCGCCGGCCGTCAGGGTGGGGTCGCGCAGCAGCACGTTCTCGAGGTCGACATGCATGCCGCCGTCACCGTTCGACGCGAGCTCGCTCGTCGCGCAGCTGATGCCCGCCGCGCCCAGGTCCTGGATGCCCTCGACGACCTGCGCGGCGTACAGCTCGAGGCAGCACTCGATGAGCACCTTCTCCATGAACGGGTCGCCGACCTGCACCGACGGCCGCTTCGACGGCTTCGTGTCGTCGAACGTCTCGCTCGCGAGGATCGAGGCGCCGCCGATGCCGTCGCCGCCCGTGCGGGCCCCGAACAGCACGATCTTGTTGCCCGTGCCCGACGCGTTGGCCAGGTGGATGTCCTCGTGGCGCAGCACGCCCAGGCACAGCGCGTTGACGAGCGGGTTGCCCTGGTACGAGGCGTCGAAGACGAGCTCGCCGCCGATGTTCGGCAGGCCGAGGCTGTTGCCGTAGCCGCCGACGCCGCTGACCACGCCGTGCACGACGCGGGCCGTGTCCGGGTGGTCGACCGCGCCGAACCGGAGCTGGTCCATGACCGCGACCGGGCGGGCACCCATCGAGATGATGTCGCGCACGATGCCGCCGACACCCGTCGCCGCACCCTGGTACGGCTCGACGTAGGACGGGTGGTTGTGCGACTCGACCTTGAACGTCACGGCCCAGCCGTCACCGATGTCGACCACGCCCGCGTTCTCGCCGATGCCGACGAGCAGGTGCTCCTTCATCGCGTCGGTCGTCTTGTCGCCGAACTGGCGCAGGTGCGTCTTGCTCGACTTGTACGAGCAGTGCTCGGACCACATGACCGAGTACATGGCGAGCTCGGCGGCCGTGGGACGACGGCCGAGGATGTCGCGGATGCGCTGGTACTCGTCGGGCTTGAGACCCAGCTCGGCGAACGGCTGCTCCTGGTCGGGCGTCGCCGCGGCGTGCTCGACGGTGTCGGTCTGGGGGGCGGTGCGCGGTGCAGCGGTGGTCATCGATTCCCTCGGTGGGGGCAGGGACCGGGGGCCGGCAGGCCGCTCCTGGTCCGCGCGCGGGTCGGCAGACGAGGACAAGGGTACCGGCGTGCCGGGAGCGGTCGGCCGGGTGTCCGAGGAGCGTCGGACGGTCCGTCACAGGTCGGTGACGGACCGGCGACGAACCGGGCGAACCTCCCACCTCCACCCTCCGCCGTTGCTACGGTCGCGCGCATGCCCGACGACCAGACCGCCGTGCCGCCCCCGACGACGCCCGCCGCCGTCGCCCCTCCCCCGCTCGGCACCTGGTCGGTCGCCGCGCTCGGGGCGTTCGCCACCGCCGGCGCCTGGCTCGCCGCCGCGGGCCTCCTGTGGGCGTGCTCGGCTGGCCACATCCCGGTCCGCGTCGCGACCCGGCTCACCGCCGCCCTCCTGCCGATGCCCGCGGGCCCGCGTCCCGGCCCGATCGCCGTCTCGACGGTCGTCGTCGCGGTCGTCGGCGGGCTCGTCGCCGCGGGCATCGCACGCTCGGCCCGCCGCGGCACCGTGTCCGCCACCGCCGTCCTGCTCTCCGGCTGGCTCGCCGCGTGCCTCGCGGGCGTCACCGGGGCCGCCGTGACCACCACGCAGATCGGTGCCCAGCTCGGCGCGGTCGTCACGTGGCGCTGGGTCGTCTCCCAGGGCGCGACCTGGGGTGTCGTGTGGGGCTGGGCCGTCGGTGTCGTGGTGCTGCTCGCGCTGCGGCGCGGGGCCACGGCGCGACGCCTCGACGTCCGCCCGAGCACCACCGCGGCCGCCGTCGTCGCCGGGCTCGTCGCCGCCCTCGGGTGGGCCGCGTCCGGGTGGCTCCTCGAGCGCGTGATGACCGAAGTCGGCACCCGCACGGAGGCGCGGTGGCAGGTCACCCAGTGGGCGCTCGCCCTGCTGCCGAACAGCGCGGGTCCCGACCTCGCCTGGTTCGGCGCGCCCTACGTCCAGGCGTACCTGCTCGGGGCGGCGCTGCTCGGGGTCGTCGTCGCGGCGGCGGTCGTGCTCGCGGCGCGCGGGACGGTACCGGCGCGCGGAGGCGGCGTCGTCGTGCTCGTGGCGTGGTGGGCGTCCGTGGTCGGCGGCATGGTCGCGACCGGTGTCGCCGCCGCGCAGGCCGGCACGCACCTGCAAGGGGCGGACATGGGTGACCCGTTCGGGGTGCTGTCGCTCTACATCGGGTCGTCCGTGTGGCAGGCGTCGGGCTGGGGGCTGATGTACGGGTGGATCGTCGGGCTGCTCGCGTGGCTCGTGCTGCAGGTCGTCAACCGGGCTCCCGCCGCCGCCGTCGTCGGGGCACCGCCCGCGCCCGACGCCGACGTGCCGGCGACCGCGTCGGCATAGCGCGCGCCGACCGGACCGGACCGGTCGCCACGGCCGGTACCGTCGGCCGCATGCCGCGACCGTCCCTGCGCACCCGCGGGTGGCTCGTCGCCCCCGCGTCCGTGCTGCTCGTGGCGGTGCTGACGGCGTGCGCGGCGTCCGGCCCGGACCCCGCACCGACGACGACCCGGACGTCCGCGCGCACGGCGTCGCCGACCCCGTCGCCGACACCCGACGACTCCGCGGCGACCGTCCGTCGCGACGGGGTCCCGACCACGTCGGGCGCCGTCACGCTCGCGGTCCGCACGACCCCGCCCGGCACCGTGACCCCGGCCCCGCAGGACGACGGCTCGGCCCGGGCGGCGTTCACGACGGCGCCGCCGACGGGCACGACCGTCGCCGTCGTCGCCGCCCCCGAGGGGGCGGTGTGGGACGTGCTGTCCGACGGCACCGCCGTGGTGCGGGACGCCGCCGGCACGCTGCTCGCCGGTGTGACGCCCACCGGCGGGCGGCTGCAGCGGGTGGACGACGAGGTCGCCGCGCTCGTCGTCCCCGTGCCCGGCGCGACCGGCGTGGAGCTGTGGGTCGCGACCGTCGCCGTCGAGGGCGCCGACTGGGGTGAGCGGGAGGGCGGCCGGTCGCTCGCCGTGACGCCGAGCGCCTGGGCGCGCACCGGAGGCCTGGCTGCCGAGGCGGCCGTACGCGAGCAGCTCGTGGCGCTCGAGCCCGAGGCGGGGACGCCGACGATGCAGGCGCAGCTCGAGTGCCACGAGCTCGGCGCCCCCGACAAGGCGACGTGGAACCTCGAGCCGTGGCGGCCCGACGTGGGGCCGCTCGACATGCTCGCGGCGCGCTGCAACCCCTGACGCCGCACCCCGACGCTGCGACCTCGGGCCGACGCTGCGACGCTGGGC
>Ga0256775_1000067_pt1 | contig 18259 bp, 16 predicted proteins | sample MC6MC0926MT_FD_186036 | JGI IMG/M metagenome (GOLD analysis project Ga0256775, IMG submission 186036) | Metatranscriptome of enriched soil aggregate microbial communities from Iowa State University, Ames, United States - MC6-MC0926-MT... | ecosystem: Environmental > Terrestrial > Soil >...
CAGACGGAGGCTGTTGGTGACGTCTGGCAGGCTGGGCGCGTGCCACCCGCTGCCCGCCGAGCCCCGTCCCGCTCCGCCTCCCGCCCCGCCGGCCTGTCGTGGGAGGAGGTCGGGCTTGCCCCCGTCGTCCTGGTCACCGGGGCGGAGGGGGTGCTCGCCGACCGCGCGGTCGACCGGCTGGTGTCCCTGGCGCGCGAGGCCGACGCGGCCGTCGAGGTCACGCGCCTCGACGCAGCGGACTACACGACCGGCATGCTCGGGGTCGTGACGAGCCCGTCCTTGTTCGCGGAGGACCGCGTGGTCGTCGTCGACGGCCTCGAGCGTGCGGGCGACGAGCTGCTCGCCGACGCGCTCGCGTACCTCGACGCGCCCCCGGCCGACGCCGTCCTGGTGCTGCGCCACGGCGGCGGCCAGCGTGGCAAGAAGCTGCTCGACGCGATCCGTGCCTCCGGTGCCCCGGTCGTGACGTGCGACGTCGTGAAGTCCGACGCAGACAAGTCGGCGTTCGTGACCGCAGAGCTTCGCAGGGCTGGTCGTCGCGCGGACGCGCAGGCGGTGAGGGCACTGGTCGACGCCGTCGGGAGCGACCTGCGCGAGCTCGCGTCGGCCTGCGCCCAGCTGGTCGCGGACACGACGGGCCTCATCGGGCCGGACGTCGTCGAGCGCTACTACGGGGGCCGCATCGAGGCGAGCGGCTTCCGGGTCGCCGACGCCGCGGTAGCCGGTCAGGCGGGCCAGGCCGTGGCTCTGCTCCGGCACGCGCTCGCGACGGGTGTCGATCCGGTGCCGATCGTCGCGGCGCTGGCGCTCAAGCTGCGCACGATGGCCAAGGTGGCGGCGGTCCGAGGTCGTGGCGCTGGTGCGCTTCGTGAGCTGGGCCTCGCGCCGTGGCAGACCGACCGGGCCGTCGCCGACCTGCGCCGGTGGACGCCCGAGGGGCTGGCCAGCGCGTATGCGGCCGTCGCGCAGGCGGACGCGGAGGTCAAGGGGGAGGGGCGCGACCCGCAGTTCGCGGTGGAGCGCGCCGTGCTGCGCGTCGCCCAGGCCGCCGGCCACTGAGCGTCGTTCGAGCCGGTCACGGGCTGCGCCCGTCGAGTCACAGAGCAGGGCGGACGGCGCACGCACCCGATCGGGTGAAGCGGGTGCACCAGTCAAGATCTGGCCTCGTCAGGCCAGGGTCGTCACAGCGGCAGGGTGACGGCGGGCCCGAGGACGTCGCCCTGGAGGAGGTCGAAGCCGAGGCTCCGGCAGGCCGCGAGACGGTCGGGGTTCGACACCCGCTCGGCCACCAGGCGGCCGCCCCAGCTGCGGGCGAGGTCCACGAGCGGTGTGCCCTGCTGCTCGACGGCGCGGCAGTCGAGCTTCACGTAGTCGGCGTACGGCAGCATGCGCTGCTGCCCGTCGGTCGCGTCGAAGTCGTCGATGGCGATGAGGTGCCCGAGCGAGCGCAGCGCGGCCAGCCCGTCGAGCACCTCGTCGTCGACGACGACCGACTCGACGACCTCGAGCACGAGCCTGTCGTGCACCGCGGGCAAGGGGCGGTCCCGGACGATGAACGACCTCGTGACGTTGACGAACGCCCGAGCGTCGCCAGGCGGCTCGCCGGCGTCGTAGAGCGTCTCCAGGACGGAGGCTGTCGCGACGTCCTGGTCGGGCGCGGACCAGAGGTCGACCTGGGCGGGACGCCCGTGGCGTGAGCGGTAGAGGTACTCGTAGCCGTGCAGCTGGCTGCCCGTCGTCCAGATCGGCTGGCGGGCGACCGGCAGCCGCGCGGGTGTCCGCGGGGCGGCAAGTGGTGCAGTCACATCAGAAGAGAGGCGGGCCCGGGCGGATCATGACGTGACTTCCGCTCAGCGGTTGCCTGACGCGACGATCTGGCACCGGTGCAGCAGATCGGCAGGTCAGAGGCTCACTCGGCGGGCGCTCGCCCGGTCGAGCACGCCCGCACGCTCCAGCAGGTTGCCCTGGAAGAGGGTGAAACCGAGGCTCCGCGCGTGACGGAGGGTCTCGGGGTTCTCGACGTATTCGGCCACGAGGAGCGCGCCGTACGAACGGGCCACGTCCACCACCGGGTGCCCCTCGACGTCCAGGTCGCGCACGTCGATCTTCACGAAGTCGGCATGGGGGAGCAGGCGACGCTGGTCGGCGGTGTTGACGAACGACGGGACCGCGATGCGGAACCCCTCCTCGCGCAGCCGCCGGACGCCGGCGAGGACGGCCGGGTCGACGCTCATGTCCGTCACCTCGATGACGAGGCGGTCGGGGCGGCGCGGGACGGGCAGCTCGCCCACGAGGTAGGCGCGCGGGCACCGGACGAACAGGAGGCGGCCGTGCGCGACATGCTCGAGGTCGGCTCGTCCGAACGTGGCACCGAGCACGTGGGCGGTGGCGCGTTCGTGCTGGTGCGCGCTCCACGAGCCCGCCGAGACCGTCAGCACGTCCGGTGACCGGAAGGACAGCTGGTACGCGAAGGCGCGGCCGTGGGAGGAGAAGATGCCCTGACGTGCGACGAGCACGGGCTCGTGGGCGACGTGGCGGTCCCACTCCTGCCGGAGCGCGCTCGGGATCGCCTCCTCGACGGCTGCTGCCAGTCGCGCGAGTCGCCCGTCGGCCTCGTCCGGTGTCATGGGAACTATGACACCACAACTTCGCCGTTGTGAACCGCCGGATCGCGGGTGGATTTCGCTCGATTCGCGCAGGATGATCTCGACAACCCTGCAGAGGTGTCACCCTGTCCTCTCCACGGGTGACGGCGCCCGGAATCCGGAGACAACCTGGAGCCGGTGGCGTCATCATGTACTTGACCTTCCACGTGCCCCACATGACAGGAGCCTCGCCCATGTCCCGTCCTCTCAAGAACACCGCCGCAGCCTTCGCGTTCCTGATCTTCCTCGGGATCGGCGGGGGAACCGCGCTCGCGGACGGCGCAAGCACGCAGACCGGTGGTGCCTCCGGCTGCTGCCGTCAGCTCACCGAGTGACCTGAGCACCCGGGTCGTTCCCGGGGCGCGGCGACGGAGCCGGCGTCCCCCGGGAACGACCCGTCCGCGCACCGCGACCTGGACGTCGGCTGTGAGATCGACCCGGCCAGGCGTGGGTGGTGGACAGATTCGGCGTCACACATACAATGACTTGACATGACGACCATTGCTGACCGGGTGCGCGAGGCTCGGCTCGCTGCAGGACTCTCCCAGACCGCCCTCGCGGGGTCGGCCTTCTCCCCGAGCTACATCTCCCTCATCGAGGCGGGGCACCGGGAACCCACGGACGCCGCCCTGGCCGTCCTGGCCGGCCGGCTCGGGACGACGCTCGAGTACCTCCGCCACGGCGAGGACGGGCCGAACGAGGCACGCACCCGGCTCGAGATCGACTACGCCCGGCTCGACATGTCGCAGGGCGACGCGCCCGCGGCCCTCCGCCGGCTGCAGAGCCTCGACCTGGACGTCATCACGCCCGCGCTGCGCGTCGTCGCGCTCACCGCGATGGCCCGCGCCCACGAGTCGGTGGGTGAGCTGGAGGAGGCCGTCGCCATCCTCGAGCCCCTCCTCGCGGACGCCCGTGAGCGTGGCAACCACCTCGAGGCCGCCAGTCTCGCGACGGCCCTCGTCGGCTCGTACATGGACGCGGGCGACCTGCACCGCAGCGTCGAGGTCGGCGAGCGCGTGCTCGCGGAGCTCGAGCAGGCGGAGCTCGCCGGGGTCGACGAGCACCTGCGCCTCGCGTCGACCGTCCTGTGGTCGTACGTCGAGCGCGGTGACCTCCTGTACGCCACGCACCGCGCCGCGGAGCTGATCCGGCTCGCGGAGTCGCTGGGGACCCCGCGCGGTCGGGGGAGCGTCTACTGGAACGCCGCTCTGGTGGCGGAGCAGCGTCGCGACTACGAGCTCGCGCAGCGCTACACCGAGCGTGCGCTGGCCCTCCTGGCCGAGGGCGGAGAGCCCGACCGCGACCTGCCGCGACTGCGCCTGAACTACGCGTGGCTGCTGCTGCGTTCCGAGCCCGCCGAGCCGCGCGAGGCCCTCGAGCAGATCGAGCGTGCGGCACCCGACCTGGCGCTGCTCGGTTCGGAGCTTGACCTGGCGCGGCTCGACGTCGAGCGTTCGCGTGCGCACCTGCTGCTCGGCGACCTGAAGGCCGCGGACTCGTTCGTCACTGCGGCGCTCGAACGGCTCGGTGAGCCGCCGCGTCTCGAGACCGCCGTCGCGCAGCTCTCGCTCGGCGACGTGCGGCACGCGCAGGGCGACGCCGACGGTGCGACCCGTGCGTACCAGTGGGCTGCCGACATGCTCGGCATGATGTCCGCGTCCCGCCAGTCGGCGGCGGCGTGGCGTGATCTCGGCGACCGGTTCGTCCGTCAGGGCGACACGGCCGCCGCCGCGCAGGCGTTCGACAGGGCGCTGCGCGAGGCCGGTTTCCGGCCGTCGGTCCCGCTCAGCAGCTGGGAGACCTGGTCGCTGACCTGATCGGGCTGGACAACAGTGAAGGCGTCACCCCGCAGGGGGGGTGACGCCTTCACTGTTGTCGTCTCGGGCGGGTGGTGCCGCCGGAGGGCCGACCGAGGTGCCCCGGAGGGGCAGCGACTCAGAGGGCCGCGACGGCCTTCGCCAGCGCCGACTTCTTGTTGGCGGCCTGGTTCGAGTGGATGACACCCTTCGAGACGGCCTTGTCGAGCTTCTTCGACGCCGTCACGAGCGCGGCCTGGGCCGCCTCCTTGTCACCAGCGGAGACGGACTCGCGGACGCGACGGACGTGCGTCTTGAGCTCCGACTTGACGGCCTTGTTGCGCAGGCGCGCCTTCTCGTTGGTGGTGATGCGCTTGATCTGGGACTTGATGTTGGCCACGTGTGGACTCTCTTGTGCGTTCGCCGAAGCGATCTGACAGGTCGTAGAGGGCGCGCACAGCTCCGGGACTGGGGCGTGGGGACACCCGCGGAGAGGAGCTGGGCTTGTGCCCGCCGACCCGGGCGGACACGCGATTCACCATGTTACCAGCCGCTGTGTCCTCACCGAGAACCGGTCGTCCCGGACCCTCGTGCGCGAGAGCCCCGAGCACCGCGCCCGCCGGCTCCGGCCGCCAGCGCGCGGGCCACCTGGTCGAACAGTGTCCGCTCCAGCACGGCGCCCTCGCGCCGCACCGCGTGGGGGTCGACCCGGAGCACCCGGTCGAGCCGGACCTCGCTCGGCCGGCCCTGCCGGTCCCACGCGCCGGGTCCGAGGTCCATCCACCGCCGGCCCCACCGCGCCTCGTCGGCCGCGTCTCGCGTGTGGTCCTTGCTGGTGAGCATGAGCGCCAGCAGGACGCCGCCGTCGCGGCCCACCACGAGGACCGGCCGGTCCTTGCCCTGCGTCGGGTCGTCCTCGTACGGCACCCACGTCCAGACGACCTCGCCGGGGTCGGCGACACCGTCGGGCGACGGCGAGTACTCGACGCGGACGGGGCCGTGGTGGTCGGGCAGCGCGTGCGGTGTCGTCGGGGTGGCGGGCGGCGTCGGGCGGGTCCGGCGGGACGGCCGGACGGCACCGACCAGGCGTCGCAGGGCGGAGGTCACACGGCTGGCCACGGCCACGGCGTCGACGGTACCGGCACGCCGTGCGGCCCGGCTTCCGACGTAACGCACCGTTGACACGCCAGGGTTACTGTCACGCCATGGCGGACCTGTTCGACGACTACCCGGCGGGGCCGGCCTGGGACGAGATGATCGGGCCGGGCGGCGACCCGAGGCCCGCGTACCAGCGCGTCCACGAGGCGTTCGCCCAGCTCTCGGCCGGTGAGCTGCAGGGGCGGGCGGACACGCTGGCCCGCTCGTACATGGCCCAGGGTGTGACGTTCGACTTCGCGGGCGAGGAGCGGCCGTTCCCGCTCGACGTCGTGCCGCGCGTCATCGCGGGCAGCGAGTGGGAGCAGATGGCGCCCGGCGTCGCGCAGCGCGTGCGGGCGCTCGAGGCGTTCCTCGCGGACGTCTACGGGCCGCAGCGGGCGGTCGCCGACGGCGTCGTCCCGCGGTCCGTGATCGTGTCGTCGACCCACTTCCACCGGGCCGCTCGCGGCATCCAGCCGCCCAACGGCGTGCGTGTGCACGTGTCCGGCATCGACCTGGTCCGCGACGGCAACGGCGACTGGCGCGTGCTCGAGGACAACGTGCGCGTGCCGAGCGGCGTGAGCTACGTGCTGTCCAACCGGCGTGCGATGGCGCAGACGTTCCCCGAGGTGTTCGCGTCGATGCGCATCCGCCCGGTCGCCGACTACCCCCGGAGGCTCCTGGCGGCCCTCACCGCCGCCGCGCCGGCCGGTGTCGACGAGCCGACCGTCGTGGTCCTGACGCCCGGCGTGTTCAACTCCGCGTACTTCGAGCACTCGCTGCTCGCCCGGTCGATGGGCGTCGAGCTCGTCGAGGGGCGCGACCTGTTCTGCGCGAGCGGGCGCGTGTGGATGCGGACCACGCAGGGGCGCCGCCGGGTCGACGTGATCTACCGGCGCGTGGACGACGACTACCTCGACCCCGTCGCGTTCCGGTCCGACTCGCTGCTCGGCAGCCCAGGCCTGCTGACCTGCGCGCGCAACGGCACGGTCACCATCGCGAACGCGGTCGGCAACGGCGTCGCCGACGACAAGCTCGTCTACACGTACGTGCCCGACCTCGTGCGGTACTACCTCGGCGAGGAGCCGATCCTGCCGAACGTCGACACGTGGCGGCTCGAGGACCCCGGTGCGCTCGAGGAGGTCCTGGACCGCCTCGACGAGCTCGTCGTGAAGCCCGTCGACGGGTCGGGCGGCAAGGGGCTCGTCGTCGGCCCGGCGGCGTCCCGCACGGAGCTCGCCGCGCTGCGCACCCGGCTGGTCGACGACCCTCGCGGGTGGATCGCGCAGCCCGTCGTGCAGCTGTCCACCGTGCCGACGCTCGTCGACGACGGCCTGCGCCCCCGGCACACCGATTTGCGGCCGTTCGCGGTCAACGACGGCGAGAACGTCTGGGTGCTGCCCGGAGGCCTCACGCGCGTCGCGCTGCCCGAGGGCCAGCTCGTCGTGAACTCGTCGCAGGGTGGCGGGTCCAAGGACACGTGGGTGCTCGGCGGCGCAGTCCCGAGGCGGGCGTCCCGGCCGTCCGACCTGCCGCACCCCGTCCCGGTCGACGCGGCGGTGCCCATCGACGCCAACCCGAACGACGTCCGCGCCCAGGTCATGCAGCAGCAGCAAGGACGCACGCACGAGGACGGGGGCCGCCCGTGCTGAGCCGCATCGCCGAGTCGCTGTTCTGGATCGGCCGGTACGTGGAGCGGGCCGACGACACCGCGCGCCTGCTCGACGTGCACGTGCAGATCCTGCTGGAGGACCCGTGGGCCGAGGAGGACCTCGCCTGCCGGTCGCTCCTGTCCGTCATGGACCGGCCCGCGCCGCCCACGCACCTGGAGGTGGGCCGCGAGTACGTGCTCGACATGCTCGCGTACGACCGGTTCGCGCCGTCGTCCATCGCCGGGTCGCTCGTGTCCGCCCGGGAGAACGCGCGCCGGGCCCGCGAGATCATCTCGACCGAGCTGTGGGAGTGCCTCAACACGACGTGGAACCAGCTCCCGTCGCACATGCGACCGGCCCGGCCGCACGACTACTTCACGTGGGTCCGGGAACGTGCCGCGATCGTCGCCGGGATCATGGACTCGGCGACGTCGCGCGACGACACCTGGCAGTTCATGGTGCTCGGCCGGTCCATCGAACGGGCCGACATGACGGCCCGGCTGCTGACGACGCGGGCGCTCGCGGGGTCAGCGGGGCCGAGCTGGACGACGTTGCTGCGGTCGTGCGGTGCGCACGAGGCGTTCCTGCGGACGTACCGCGGCACGGCGTCCGACCAGCGGGCCGCCGGGTTCCTGCTGCTGGACCGGCTGTTCCCGCGGTCGATCGTCTTCGCGCTCAACCAGGCCGAGACGTGCCTGTCGCTGCTGGAGCCGGTGGCCGACCGGTCGGCGGTCGACGACGCTCGCCGGCACATCGGCTTCGTGCGCACGAGCCTGGAGTACCGGCCGCTCGACGAGGTCCTCGACGACCTGCCGAAGGCGATGGAGCAGGTGCAGCGCGCGTGCTCGGCCGCCTCGGACGCGATCCGCGGCAGGTACTTCCCCTCGGGGTCGACGACGCACTGGGTGGGAGAAGCGCTGTGAGCGCGCCGGAGGGCGCCCGCGCCCGCAGGTTCGCGAACGAGGAGGCACAGTGACGAGGTTGCGGGTCGTGCACACGTCGACGTTCCGGTACGCCGGGGCCGTCGTCGCGTCGTACAACGAGGCGCGGATGACGCCGCTGTCCCAGCACGGGCAGACGGTCGTCGAGTCGCGGATCGACGTGCAGCCGCACACGTGGTGGCACGAGTACCGCGACTACTGGGGCACGGCCGTGACGGCGTTCGAGGTGCTGACGCCGCACGAGTCCATGGTCGTGACGGCCGAGCACGTCGTCGAGGTTGCCGCTCGGGGCCCGGTCCGGTCGCCCGCCGGGTGGGACGTGCTGCGCGGCCCGGAGCTGCGGGACCGGCTCGCGGAGTTCCTCGCCGACACGGCGACGACGGAGCCGCCCGAGGAGGTCGTCGAGCTCGCGCGGACGGCCGCCGCGGACCTGGAGCCTGCCGACGCGGCGCTCGCGGTGAGTGCGGCCCTGCGCGACGCCCTGGAGTACATCCCGGGAGTGACGACGGTGCACACGCCGGCCGCCGAGGCGTGGGCGGCCCGGGCGGGGGTGTGCCAGGACATCGCGCACCTCGTCACCGGGGCGCTGCGGGCCATCGGGATCCCGGCGCGGTACGTGTCCGGGTACCTTCACCCCGACCAGGGCGCGGACGTGGGCACGACCGTGCTCGGCGAGTCGCACGCGTGGGTCGAGTGGTGGGTCGGGGAGTGGTTCGCGTACGACCCGACGAACCGGACCGTCGCGGGGGAGCACCACGTGGTGCTGGCGCGTGGACGGTCGTACGACGACGTGCCCCCGCTGCGCGGGATCTATGCGGGTGCGGGGACGCAGGACGCCGACGTGCAGGTCCGGATCACGCGCGAGGCGTGACCCCCCGGCGGGTCAGGGGGTGAGGCGGCGGCTCAGGGCGTCGTCGAGCGCCCCCGCGTCGCCGGTGACGCTCAGCCGCGCGTCGGTGACGTCCGCGCGTCCCCACAGGAGCAGCGCGAGCGCCTCCGCGGGCCCGGTCACCGTCGCCGACGGCTCGGCGACGGTGCGTGCGCCGAGCAGCCAGGTGCGGCCGGCGTCCTCGGCGACGAACCCGATCGGCGCGGTGAGCGGCTCCATCCGGCCCATCCGCTCCTGCCGCGGCTGCATGACGGTGACGACCTCGTCGACCGTGTCCGCCCAGGTGGACGAGGGGGCGTCGAACGGGAGGCCGCCCGCGGTGCGCAGGTCCCACAGGTGGACGAGGGTCTCGTGCGTCTGACGGCGGCGCCAGAACGAGGCGGTCCCGGTGCCCATGAGCGTCCGGGACGGCGCGTCGGGCCCGAGGGCGGCGAGGGTGTCGCGCAGCTCCGCCGCGCACGACGCGTAGAGCTCGTCGAGCACGAACGGTCCGCGGCCGAGCGGCGTCTCGTGCGAGCGACGGGCCTCGGCGGCGGCCCAGTGGTGGATGCGGGACAGGTGCACGACCAGGTCCCGGACGCGCCATCGGCCGCACCAGGGCACCGGGGTCGACGGGTCGACGGCGGGGATCGTCGCGAGGAACTCGTCCTGCAGGCCGCCGAGGATCGTGAGGTGGTCGAGGGCGTCGCCCAGGTCCGTCGTCATGGGACCATGGTGACGTCGACCGCCCGCACGCCGACAGGCGCGGACCGGTCGCCGACCGTCCATCCGGCGCCAACGTGCGCCCACCACGAACCCGGGAGCAGTTCCGCGTGTCCCCGATCCCGAGCGCCGCTGCCGCCTCGCGCATCAGCCCTGCGGCCACCGCGCCCGAGCTGCTGCGCAACTTCTGCATCATCGCGCACATCGACCACGGCAAGTCGACGCTGGCCGACCGCATGCTCCAGCTCACCGGTGTCGTCGACGCGCGGGCCATGCGCGCGCAGTACCTCGACCGGATGGACATCGAGCGCGAGCGCGGCATCACGATCAAGTCGCAGGCCGTGCGCATGCCGTGGGGCGTCGGCGGGGACGCGTACGCGCTCAACATGATCGACACGCCCGGGCACGTCGACTTCACGTACGAGGTGTCCCGGTCGCTCGCCGCGTGCGAGGGGGCCGTGCTGCTCGTGGACGCCGCGCAGGGCATCGAGGCGCAGACGCTCGCGAACCTGTACCTGGCGCTCGAGAACGACCTCACGATCATCCCGGTGCTCAACAAGATCGACCTGCCGGCCGCGCAGCCCGAGAAGTACGCGGAGGAGCTCGCGAAGCTCATCGGCGGCGAGCCCGAGGACTGCCTGCGCGTGTCCGGCAAGACGGGTGAGGGCGTCGAGGCGCTGCTCGACCGGATCGTCGAGCTCGTCCCGTCGCCCGTCGGCGACGCGAACGCCCCGGCGCGCGCCATGATCTTCGACTCGGTGTACGACACGTACCGCGGCGTCGTCACCTACGTGCGGGTCGTCGACGGCAACCTCAACCCGCGCGAGCGGATCGCGATGATGTCGACCAAGGCGACGCACGAGCTGCTCGAGATCGGCGTCATCTCCCCGGAGCCCGTCCCGACCAAGGGCCTGGGGGTCGGCGAGGTCGGCTACCTCATCACGGGTGTCAAGGACGTGCGCCAGTCGAAGGTCGGCGACACCGTCACCAACTCCGGCAAGCCCGCCGCCGAGCCGCTGGGTGGCTACTCGGACCCGAAGCCCATGGTGTTCTCGGGCCTGTACCCGATCGACGGCTCCGACTACCCGATCCTGCGCGACGCGCTCGACAAGCTGAAGCTCAACGATGCCGCGCTCAACTACGAGCCCGAGACGTCCGTCGCGCTCGGGTTCGGGTTCCGCGTCGGGTTCCTCGGCCTGCTGCACCTCGAGATCATCCGCGAGCGGCTCGAGCGCGAGTTCGACCTCGCCCTCATCTCGACGGCCCCGAACGTCGTGTACGACGTCGACCTCGAGGACCGCACCACGATCCGGGTGACCAACCCGAGCGAGTTCCCCGGCGGCAAGATCGGCGCGGTGCACGAGCCGATCGTCAAGGCCACGATCCTGGCGCCGGCCGAGTTCATCGGCGCGATCATGGAGCTCTGCCAGACCAAGCGCGGCGACCTGCAGGGCATGGACTACCTGTCCGAGGACCGCGTCGAGATGCGGTACATCCTGCCGATGGCGGAGATCGTGTTCGACTTCTTCGACCAGCTCAAGTCGAAGACGCGCGGCTACGCGAGCCTCGACTACGAGCCCATCGGCGACCAGGTCGCGGACCTCGTCAAGGTCGACATCCTGCTGCAGGGCGAGACGGTCGACGCGTTCAGCGCGATCGTGCACAAGGACAAGGCGTACGCGTACGGCGTCATGATGGCGACGAAGCTCAAGGAGCTCATCCCGCGCCAGCAGTTCGAGGTGCCGATCCAGGCCGCCATCGGCTCGCGGATCATCGCGCGCGAGACCATCCGTGCGATCCGCAAGGACGTGCTCGCCAAGTGCTACGGCGGCGACATCACCCGCAAGCGCAAGCTCCTCGAGAAGCAGAAGGAGGGCAAGAAGCGCATGAAGACGATCGGCCGGGTCGACGTGCCGCAGGAGGCCTTCATCGCCGCACTCTCGAGCGAGCCCGCGGGGTCGGCCGGCGGCAAGGACGCGAAGAAGAAGTGAGCCCCGCGCTCCCCGAGGGGGACGTGGCACCCGACGACGGCGCGCTGCCCGCGGCGGCCGCCGTCGGTGCCGCGGGGCGTGCGCTCGGGGTGTACCTGCACGTGCCGTTCTGCACGGTGCGGTGCGGGTACTGCGACTTCAACACGTACACCGCGACGGAGCTCGGCGGTGGTGCGTCGCAGGCCGCGTACGCGGACACCGCGCTGCGGGAGGTCGAGCTGGCCGCGCGCGTGCTCGCCGACCTGCCGCCGCGACCCGTGAGCACGGTGTTCGTGGGCGGGGGGACGCCGACCGTCCTGGCGGTGCCCGATCTCGCCCGCATGCTCGGCGGCGTGCGCGACGCGTGGGGGTTCGCGGACGACGTCGAGGTGACCACCGAGGCCAACCCCGACTCGGTCACGCCTCAGTCGCTGGCTGCCCTCGCGGAGGCCGGCTTCACACGTGTCTCGTTCGGCATGCAGTCCGCCGTCCCGCACGTGCTCGCGACGCTCGACCGCACGCACGACCCGCGGCGCATCCCCGACGTCGTGCGGTGGGCTCGCGACGCCGGCCTCGCGGTGTCGCTCGACCTCATCTACGGCACGCCGGGGGAGTCGCTCGACGACTGGCGCACGTCGGTCGAGACCGCGCTCGCGACGGGCGTCGACCACGTCTCGGCGTACGCGCTCGTCGTCGAGGCCGGCACCCGGATGGCCGTGCAGGTCCGCCGCGGCGAGCTCGCGCTGCCCGATCAGGACGACCAGGCCGCCAAGTACGAGCTCGCGGACGATCTGCTCGCCGCCGCTGGGCTGCACTGGTACGAGGTCAGCAACTGGGCGCGCACCCGGGCCGACGAGTGCCGCCACAACCTCGCCTACTGGCGGGGCGACGACTGGTGGGGCGTCGGACCGGGCGCGCACAGCCACGTCGGCGGCGTCCGGTGGTGGAACGTCAAGCACCCGCGCGCGTACGCCGACCGGCTGGCGCGCGGGCTGAGCCCGGCCGCCGGGCGGGAGGTCGTGGACGGCGAGTCGGCCGCGCTCGAGCGGCTGATGCTCGGCGTGCGGCTCGCGGAGGGCATGCCGCTGGACGACCTGCCCGCAGCTGCGCGGACCTCCGTGGCCGGCCTCGTCGCCGACGGGCTCGTCGACGGCCCGGCCGCCCTGGGTCGCACGTCCGGCGGCGGTCGGCGCCTCGTCCTCACCCGGCGCGGCCGGCTCCTCGCCGACGCCGTGGTGCGGACCCTCGCGGCCTGACGCCGGCTCGCCGCCCCGGAGGGGTCAGCGCACCAGCTCGAGCGAGAACGGGTAGCGGTACGAGCCGCCGCGCTGCACGGCGAGCGCCGCGAGGATCGACAGCACGAGGCTGATGATGGAGAGCGCGATGAACGCGATCCACCCGATGATGCCGATGCCCGGCAGCGCCTGGACGATCCGGCAGGCCACGAGGCCGATCAGCACCGTGATCTGGAAGTTCAGCGCGACACGTCCCTGCTCGGCGGCGACGCCACCGCGCTCGCGGTACACGAGCCAGACGACGAGCGCCGCGACCCAGCCGACCCAGAAGTACGCGAGGATCCCGCCGAGGTGGGCGACCATCGCCCACGTGCGCTGGTCGGTCGCCTCGGACGGGCGGTGCGCCGGCGGGTACTCGTTCGACATCGGGTGGCTCCTCGGTGTGCGTCGCGTGCCGCCGTGGCCCGCGGCCTGGGAGCCTACCGACGGTTCGCCGTGCCCGCTTCCAGGCGTGCGACCTGCGGCCCTGCGCGGCCGCCCGGGTGGCGGTGTCCGGTATGCCCCGACGGCGAGGTTCCTTGACACGGCATCGCGGCTTCGGTTCGGTTGTGCGCAGGAACGTCCGGGCGGGGCAGTCGGGACCTCCGAGCACAGACCCGTCCGGCACGACCAGGCATGGCCTCGAAGGAGACGCATGACCGAGAACCCCGGCGGCACGCCGCCGCGCGACGACGAGCCCGACGCGGCGGCCGCACCGCCGCCGCCCGAGCCGCCCCGGCCGCCCGCCCCGGACGAGCCCGAGGTCCCCGGCGCCGTGCCGCCCGGCGGGGCGGTCCCGCCGCCCGAGCCCGCCGCGCCTCCGGTCGCGCCGCCGCCTCCGGCACAGGCGCCGCCCGTCTACCCTCCGGCCGGCGGACAGTACCCGCCCGCAGGTGGCGCGTACCCGCCGCCCGCCGGTGGCTACCCGCCGCCGGCGTCAGGTGGCTACCCGCCTCCTCCTCCGGCCGGCGGCTACGCGTCGCCCGGCTACGGCGCACCCGGCACCAGCCAGTACCCTCCGCCGCCTCCGGGACAGTACGGACCGCCGGCCGGTGGGTACCCGCCGCCGAGCGCCGCGACCCCGCTCGGTGAGGCGCTGTCGTACGGCTGGAACAAGTTCACGCAGAACGGCGGCACGTTCATCGGGGCGGGCCTGCTGTGGATCCTCGGTGCCGGTGTCATCGGCTTCCTGCTGTCGCTGATCTTCGGCGGCTTCGCGTCGCTGTTCGACGACGGGCGCGGGTACGGGGGCTTCAACCTCGGGTGGATCGTCCTCGTGGCGCTGTGGTCGCTGCTCGGGTTCGTCGTCGAGGCGGTGTTCATCCGGGCGGCGCTGCGCGTCACCTACGGGCGGCCGATCTCGCTCAAGGACTTCTTCGACTTCTCCGACCTCGGTCCGGTCGTCCTGGCGGCGCTGCTGCTGGCCGCGATCAACCTCGTGGTCGGGCTCGTGTCGTGGATCCCGCTCATCGGCTGGCTCATCGCGGTCGCGGTGAACTTCTTCCTGTTCTTCACGCTGTTCTTCGTGATCGACAAGAAGCTGCAGCCGACCGACGCGATCCGGGCGAGCGTCGACCTGATCCGCGCGAACCTCGGCGCGACGGTCCTGTTCGTGATCGTCTCGTACCTCATCGTCGTCGCGGGCTTCGTGCTCTGCTTCGTCGGTGCGTTCGTCGCGGTGCCCGTCGTGCTCCTCGCGAGCGCGTACTTCTACCGGCGTCTGCTGGGCGAGCCGATCGCTCCCTGACGCACGTCGAGGGCGGCCGTCGCGGGGTTCCGCGGCGGCCGCCGCGTCATGCGATGACGAAGTCGATGAGCTCCTCGACGCGGCCCAGGAGGCTGGGCTCGAGGTCGGCGTAGCTGCGGACGGTGCCGAGGATCCGCTTCCAGGCGTGCGCCACGTCGGCCTGGTCCGCGGCCGGCCAGCCGAGCTCGCGCAGGATGCCGTGCTTCCACTCGGTGCCGCGCTCGATCGTCGGCCACGCCGCCAGGCCGACGCGCTCGGGCCGCACGGCCTGCCAGACGTCGACGTACGGGTGCCCGAGCACCAGGACGGAGCCGGCGGGCGCCGCGCGGACGGCGTCGGCCGCGATGCGGCTCTCCTTGGACCCGGCGACGAGGTGGTCGACCAGCACGCCGACGCGCCGGCCCGGCCCCGGCGCGAACTCGCGGATCGCGTCGGGCAGGTTGTCGACGCCGTCGAGCAGCTCGACGACCACGCCCTCGAGGCGCAGGTCGTCGCCCCACACCTTCTCGACGAGCTCGGCGTCGTGGCGTCCCTCGACCCAGATGCGGCTGCCGCGGGCGACCCGCGCCTTGGCGTCGTGCACGGCCACCGACCCCGACGCGGTCCGCGTGGGCCGGACCGGTGCGGTGGTGCGGACGGGGGCCGTGAGCGCGACGGGCTCGCCGTCGACCCAGAACCCCGGGCCGAGCGGGAACGTACGGGTGCGTCCGCGCCGGTCCTCGAGCACGACGACGTGCATGCCGCCCGACTTCTCGACGCGCACGACCGCGCCCACCCACCCCGTCGTGACCTCCTCCACCACGAGGCCGGCCTCGGCGGGCTGCGGGCGCGAGGTGCGCGCGGGGCGGTGGTGGGTGGAGCCGGAGCCCCCGAGCACGTCCGAGCCGTAGCGGTCCTGAGTCACGCGGGCACTCTAGAGGGACGCGGGGCCGACCGACCCGGGCTCGCCCGGCGCCCGGCGTAGGATTGGCACTCGTCCGGGGGGAGTGCTACCCCGGAGGGCAGGATCAGGGCGTGAGGGAGGCGAGATGAGCGAGGACCGTCGGCTGGACGTGCTGCGGGCGATCGTCGAGGACTACGTCGCCACCCGCGAGCCCGTCGGCTCCCGCGCGCTCGTCGAGCGGCACGCGCTCGGCGTCTCGCCGGCGACGATCCGCAACGACATGGCCGCGCTCGAGGAGTCCGGGTACATCGCGCAGCCGCACACCTCGGCCGGGCGCGTGCCCACCGACAAGGGCTACCGGCTGTTCGTGGACCGCCTGACGACGGTCAAGCCGATGTCCGTGCCGGAGCGGCGCGCGATCGGTGCCTTCCTGGAGGAGGCGCAGGACCTCGACGACGTGGTCGACCGCGCGGTTCGCCTCATCGCGCAGCTCACGCAGCAGGTCGCCGTCGTGCAGTACCCGTCGCTGCGGCGTTCCGCGCTCCGGCACGTCGAGCTCGTCCCCGTGGGCGCGCGGCACCTGCTGGTCGTGCTCATCACCGACACCGGACGGGTCGAGCAGCGCACGCTCGAGCTCGGCGCGGACCTCGACGAGGTCGTCGTCGGACAGCTGCGCGCGCGGCTCAACGTGAGCGCCGCGGGCCGCCGGCTCTCGGAGCTCCCTGTCGCGCTCGCCGAGCTGACCGACGCGTTCGCTTAAGGTAGCCAAATGCCTAGTCATTTAATTTGTGACGCGCATGAATGGAGCAACGTGATTCTTACTGTCCCTATCTGCGACTCAGCGAAACCACTGCCAAGGGAACGGGCTTGGGGATGACAAAGGGGAAATGAGTCCCAGTGTGCTTGACTTTATTCTAATTCTGCGAATTGACTTGTTTGGTGTAGAATATGTGGGAGTGGGGCCGCAAGGCTTCTCAATCGTGAAATACCACAACTTACAATGTTAATTTGCTCACTTTATTACTATACGGCGTCCGGGGTAACCCCCCGGGCGCACTTCAATTTACGAGGTAAGTCGGGGTTGATTCCCCGGCGAGTATTTATAGAGGACAGACTTAGGTGGGAAGTTTGGCTGGGGCGGCACATCTGAAACGATAACGCAGGTGTCCTATGACAAGCTCAGACAGAACGGAAATCTGTCGTCGAACAAAAGGGTAAAAGCTTGTTTTATGATGTTCTTCAGTACGGAAACTCATTGAGAAATCATGGCCTATCGATCCTTTCATTGAATTAATTACTTCTTTGATCTGTAAAGTGAGAGGTGTCAGAAAAGTTACCACGGATAACTGGCTTGTGGCGGCCAAGAGTTCATATCGACGTTGCTTTGTGATTCTTCGATGTCGGCTCTTCCTATCCTAGCCCCGCAGCAGAGGCTAAGGGTGCGTTTGTTCAACGCCTTACAGGGAACGTGAGCTGGGTTTAGCCCGTCGTGAGTCAGGTTAGTTTTACCCTACTGTTGATACATGGCCGCGACAGCAATCCAAGGTAGTACGAGAGGAACTCTTGGTTCGCATCATTGGCACATGCGGTTCGTGGAAACGCGAGGGCCGCGAAGCTATCATGCGTCGGATCAAAGCTGAACGCCTCTAAGCTCGAATCCAGGCTGGGCACTCGACCATATTGTCTGTGGCTTCTCTCTTTGTCTTGATTGGTACGCATAGTGGGAACCGGTTGCTAGCTCGCCTCGCAACCTCCCCATACAGACCACCCGCGGCGTCGGTCCGTCCCGTGGCTCAATCCGAGTCCGCGTGGCGCCGACGAATCCCTCCCGCCGAGAGTGAGAAGCACCGATCGCCTGCAAACGACCGGACTCTGGAGCGGGGTATTGTACGCGCGAGAGTGGGCCTTGTCCCACGATCCGCTTAGATTCTTCCCACGCCTCTTTGATCTTTTGCCTGGGGGCGAGGCGAGGGGTGGCCGTAAGGCCGCCCCTTGCCTTGCCTTGCCTTGTCTTGGGTTGTCTTGGGTTGTCTTGGATTGACTTGGATTGGCTTGGGTCTGGTCATCTCATCCCTTGCCTTGCCTTGCCTTGCCTTGCATCGCTGTCCCATAACGACGGCACACCACTCCACACGATCATACACCATCACTCACTCACTCACTCCTTCTCTCTCTCTCTCGGCCTTGCACCGAGGCAGACCATCACTCACTCCTTCTCTCGGCCTTGCACCGAGGCGCACACTCCTTCTCTCGGCCTTGCACCGAGGCACACCACTCACACGATCATACACCACCACTCACTCCTTCTCTCGGCCTTGACCCAACACCGCACAGTCTCTGCGTCCCACCGTCCTTAAGAACGGCGAGAGACGCAAACGGAACTTGGCAAGGGTTGACGCTGGGTTCACAGTCGATTCGCACTGGGTTCGGATGCAGTTCGGTTCGGACTGGGGTGACTGTGAGTTGACACTGAGATGACTGTGAGTTGACAGACTTGACAATGAGATGACAATGAGATGACAGTGAGTTGAGAATGAGTTGAAACAGAGTAGATAGAAGGTTAACATTAGGTTATTAGGGTTATTAGGGTTATTAGGGTTATTAGGGTTATTAGGGTTATTAG
>Ga0256775_1000073_pt1 | contig 18012 bp, 15 predicted proteins | sample MC6MC0926MT_FD_186036 | JGI IMG/M metagenome (GOLD analysis project Ga0256775, IMG submission 186036) | Metatranscriptome of enriched soil aggregate microbial communities from Iowa State University, Ames, United States - MC6-MC0926-MT... | ecosystem: Environmental > Terrestrial > Soil >...
CGGTCGTGCACGCGCCCGAAGCCGGCGATCGTGGCGGCCTGGAGTGCGTTCGGCAGCTCGTCGCCGTCCACGACGGCCGCCCACGCGGCCTGCTTCGCCTCGGGCGTCGGCAGCGCCGCACGCGCGGCCGCGGCGGCCCGCTGCCCCGTGGCCGTGGCGTCGGCGGAGAGCTGCGCCGCGATGTCGAGCTCCGCGGCACGGCCGCCGGTCACGAGCGAGGTGAGCAGCTCCCACCGCAGGTCGGTGTCGATCGAGAGGCCGTCGAGCGAGTCCTTGCCGTCGAGCAGCGCGACCACGGCGTCGAGCTGGGCGGACGTCGAGGCCCGGCCGGCGAACGCCTTCACGAGCTGCAGCTGGGTGTCCGACCCGGCGGCGGCGGCCCGGGCGAGCTCGAGCAGACGGTCCGCCGCGGCGACCTCGGTCGCCTCCCGGTGCTCGGGCGCGACGTACAGGTCGAGCGCGGTCGACAGCTGGCGGAGCAGGACGAGCACCACGGACGAGTCGGTCTCGTGCGCGATGTTCCGCAGCACCAGGTCGACGAAGTCGCGGGCGGGCGTCTCGCCGTCGCGCGTCGCGTCCCAGGCGGCGGCCCACACCAGGGTGCGGGGCAGCGAGTCGTCGAACGACGACAGGTGCTCGATCGCGGTGGCGAGCGAGTGCTCGTCGAGGCGGATCTTGGCGTACGCCAGGTCGTCGTCGTTGACCAGCACGAGCGCGGGCCGGGGCTTGCCGACGAGCGCAGGCACCGCGGTGCGAGGGCCGTCGACGTCGAGCTCGACGTGCGCGGTGCGGACCAGGCGCCCGGTGTCGGCGTCGAGGTCGTAGCCGCCGACCGCGAGCCGGTGCGGGCGCTGCACGGGGTGCTCGTCGGGCACCTCCTGGAGCACGTCGAACGACGTGATGACGCCGTCCTGGTCGACCTCGATCGCCGGGCGCAGGAGCGTGACACCGGCCTTCTCGAGCCACAGCCCGGACCAGGCCGACAGGTCGCGCCCGCTCGTGGTCTCGAGCTCGGAGAGCAGGTCGCGCAGCTCGGTGTTGCCCCACGCGTGCTTCGCGAAGTACGCACGGACGCCCGCGAAGAACTCGTCCTGGCCCACCCACGCGACGAGCTGCTTGAGCACGCTCGCACCCTTGGCGTACGTGATGCCGTCGAAGTTGACCTCGACGTCCTCGAGGTCGCGCATGTCGGCGACGATCGGGTGCGTCGACGGCAGCTGGTCCTGGCGGTACGCCCAGCTCTTCTCGAGCGACGAGAACGTGGTCCACGCGCTCGTCCAGCGCGTGGCCTCGGCCGTCGCGAGCGTCGACGCGTACTCCGCGAACGACTCGTTGAGCCACAGGTCGTCCCACCAGCGCATCGTCACGAGGTCGCCGAACCACATGTGCGCGAGCTCGTGCAGGATCGTCACCGCGCGCCGCTCGACCGTGGCCTCGGGGACCTTGGACCGGAACACGTACGACTCGAGGAACGTCACCGCGCCGGCGTTCTCCATGGCGCCCGCGTTGAACTCGGGCACGAAGAGCTGGTCGTACTTGGCGAACGGGTACGGGAAGTCGAACTTCTCCTCGTAGAACGCGAAGCCCGCGCGCGTGATGTCGAGGATGTTGTCGGTGTCGAGGTGCTCGGCCAGCGACTCGCGGCAGTAGACGCCCAGCGGGATCGTGCGGCCGTCGCTGCTCGTGAGCTCGCCGCGCTCCTCGTGGTACGGCCCGGCGATGATCGCCGTGATGTACGGCGAGATGCGCGGCGTCGTCTCGAACGTCCAGGTCGCCGTGCCCTTGTCGACGCCGCCGTTGCGGTTCGTGCCGTCCTCGACCGGGGCGGCGTCGCCGACCTGCGGGTAGTTCGAGACGACCTTCCAGTGCGCCGGGGCCGTCACGGTGAATGCGAACGTCGCCTTGAGGTCGGGCTGCTCGAACACCGCGAACACGCGGCGCGAGTCGGCGACCTCGAACTGGGAGTACAGGTAGACCTCGTCGTCCACGGGGTCGACGAACCGGTGCAGGCCCTCGCCGGTGTTCATGTACGCGGCGTCGGCGACGACGGTCAGCTCGTTCTCGGCGGCCAGGTCGTCGAGCCGGATGCGGGAGTCGGCGAACACGTCCGCGACGTCGAGCGCGCGGCCGTTGAGCGTGACCTCGTGGACCGTGGGGGCGATGAGGTCGATGAACGTGCTCGCGCCGGACGTCGCGCCGAACCGGACGACCGTGCGCGACCCGAACGTGGTGGGGCTCGCGGTCAGGTCCAGCGTCACGTCGTACGACTGCGTCGTCACGACTGCGGCACGCTCGCGCGCCTCCGCACGGGTCAGGTTCTCAGCGGGCACGCGGTTCTCCTCGGACGAGATGGTGGTGGCTCGTGGCCGGCTCGATCATCCCACGCGGCCCGTCCCGGCCTGGCGTCGTTATCCGCACCGGCGCGAGCCTGTGCCGCAATACCAGGGGCTGTGGGCGGCTCGGTGGGCTCGATGTGCGCAGCACGCCCCCGAACGGGCAGACTCGCCTCGGCCGTCGCCCGGCCCACCCCGAGGAGGACACCTGTGACCGTCACGCCCGTCGCACGACCCGCCGTCGACTTCTGGTTCGACCCGGCCTGCCCCTGGGCGTGGATGACCTCACGCTGGATGGACGAGGTGAGCCGCGTGCGCGACGTCGACGTGCGCTGGCACGTCATGAGCCTCTCGGTGCTCAACGAGAAGCGTGACCTCCCGGAGCACTACCGCGCGCTCATGGACGACTCCTGGGCCCCGGTCCGCACGATCGTGGCGGCCGCGCGCGACCACGGCGACCAGGTCATCAAGCCGCTGTACGACGCGATGGGCACCCGGCGGCACCCCGGCGGCCGCAAGGACACCGCGCAGATCGTCGCCGAGTCGCTCGCGGAGGTCGGCCTGCCCGCCGAGCTCGCCGCGGCCGGCGCCACCGACGAGGTCGACGCGCTGCTCCGCGAGTCGCACGCCGAGGCCATGGCGCTCGTGGGCGACGAGGTGGGCACGCCCGTCGTGGCGATCGACGGCGTCGGGTTCTTCGGCCCCGTCATCACCCCCGCACCCACGGGCGACGACGCGGGGCGCCTGTTCGACGGCCTCGCGCTGGTCACGAGCGTGCCGGGCTTCTACGAGCTCAAGCGGACCCGGACGGCGGGTCCCCAGTTCTGAACGGGCGTGCGACCGCTGCTGGACGCTCGACTGGAACGTCCCGTTCGCCCCGTGTGATCCTGGCGACGTCCACGACGGCGGGAGCGAGATGACCGAGACGCGCACGATCCGCGCCCTCGTGGTCGCCGACGCCGTCCTGGTGCTGACGTTCCTCGTGCTGCTCGTCCTGTACGTCGCAGGCGGGGCGTCGGGGGGCGCGGGCGACGCGCAGGTCTCGACGTCGCCCACCGCGAGCACGTCGGCATCCGCCCCGGGCGACGCGGCGGGTCCGACGGAGTTCCGCCTGCCGAGCGGCAACATCGCGTGCGCGATGGCCGACCAGGGCGTCACCTGCACGATCGCGTCGTACACCTACGCGCAGCCGGTCGTCGCCGGCTGCACCGGGACGACAGGACACGTGCTCGTGCTCGACGCCGACGGCGTCGCGTTCACATGCGAGACGGGTCCGACGCCGCAGGTCGCGGGCGACGACGTCACGACGCTCGAGTACGGCTCGTCCGCGACGGCCGGTGACTACACGTGCACGAGCGCGACCGACGGTGTGACCTGCACGAACAGCCAGGGGGTCGGCTTCCGGCTCGCCCGGGCGAGCTGGACCGAGCTGCCCTGAGCCGACGACGACGGACCGGCGCGGCCCACGAGGGGTCGCGCCGGCCCGGGTCTCACCCGCTCACCAGATGCGGACGCGCTCCGCCGGGTCGAGGTACAGCGCGTCGCCGGGCTGCACGTCGAACGCCTCGTAGAACTCGTCCACGTTGCGCACCACGCCGTTGCAGCGGAACTCGTTGGGGGAGTGCGGGTCGGTCGCGATCCGGCGGATGACCTCCTCGTCGCGGCCCTTCGACTGCCACACCTGCCCCCAGCCGAGCAGCACGCGCTGCACACCGGTGAGGCCGTCGATCACGGGAGCCTCGTCGAGGGGCGTGCCGAGCGCGATCCGGTAGGCCTTGAGCGCGATCGAGAGGCCGCCGAGGTCGCCGATGTTCTCGCCGATCGTGAGCGCGCCGTTGACCTTGTGCGACCCGTCGAGCTGCGCAGGCGAGAACTCGCCGTACTGGTCGATGAGGGCCTTGGTCCGCTTCTCGAACTCGGCGCGGTCGTCCGCCGTCCACCAGTCCTCGAGCCGGCCCTCGCCGTCGTACTTGGAGCCCTGGTCGTCGAACCCGTGCCCGATCTCGTGGCCGATCACGGCGCCGATGCCGCCGTAGTTCACGGCGTCGTCCGCGTCCGCGTCGAAGAACGGGGGCTGCAGGATGGCGGCCGGGAAGACGATCTCGTTCATGCCCGGGTTGTAGTAGGCGTTGACCGTCTGCGGCGTCATGAACCACTCGTCGCGGTCGATCGGCTTGCCGATCTTGCTCAGCTCGCGGTCCTGCTCGAACGCGGACGCGCGGCGGACGTTGCCCACCAGGTCGTCGGCCGAGACGACGAGCGAGGAGTAGTCACGCCACTTCGCCGGGTAGCCGATCTTCGGCGTGAACGCGTCGAGCTTGGCGAGCGCCTTGGTGCGGGTCTCCTCGCCCATCCACTCGAGCCCGGTGATCGACTCGCGGTACGCCTCGACGAGGTTGGTGACGAGCTCGTCCATCCGCTCCTTGTGGGACGCCGGGAAGTGCTTCTCGACGTACACCTTGCCGACGGCCTCGCCGAGCACGCCCTGCACGAGTGCCACGCCGCGCTTCCAGCGGTCGCGCAGCTCCTGAGCGCCGGTGAGGGTGCGGCCGTAGAAGTCGAAGTTCGCCTCGACGACGTCCTGCGACAGGTACGGCGCCCGGTCGCTGACGACGTGGTACGTCAGCCACGCCTTCCAGTCCTCGAGCGGCTCGCTCTGCCACAGCGCGGCGAAGCCCTCGGCGAAGGACGGCTCGCGCACGACGACCTGGTCGAGCGAGCCGGCCGGGGCGCCGAGCGCGAGCGCCCACGCGTGCCAGTCGAAGCCCGGCGCGCGCTCGGCGAGGTCCGCGAGCGTCGTCGGGTTGTAGGTGAGGTCGGCGTCGCGGTCCTTCACCACGTCCCAGTGGTGTCCCGCCAGCTTCGTCTCGAGGGCGACGACCCGGCCGGCGAGGTCGTCGGCCTGCGTCTGGTCGGTCGCGGCGTGCGCCAGCAGGAGCATGCGGGCGACGTGCGGCCGGTACGCGGCGAGGACCGAGGCGTACTGCTCGTCGCGGTAGTACGACTCGTCGGGCAGCCCGAGGCCGCCCTGGTACAGGTACACGACGTAGCGAGTCGGGTCCTTCGCGTCGTTGTCCACCCAGAAGCCGACCGCGCCGCCGGCTCCGGTGCGCTGCAGCGCGCCGAGGGCGCCGGTGAGGTCGGCGGAGGACGTCGCCCCCTCCACGAGCGCGAGGTCGAGACGGAGGGGCTCGACGCCCGCGGCCTCGACCGCGTCGGTGTCCATGAACGAGGCGTAGACGGCGCCGACCTTCGCCTCGACGTCCTCGGGGTCGCCGACGCCGTCGCCCGCACGGCCGGCGGCCGAGGCGGCAGCCTCGACGATGATGTCGCGGACCTGTTCCTCCGCCTGGTCGTGCAGGGCGCGGAACGCGCCGTCCATGGCCCGGTCGGCGGGGATCTCGTGGCTCGCGAGCCACCGTCCGTTCACGTGGGCGAAGAGGTCGTCCGCGGGGCGGACGTCGGGGTCGAGGGCCGTCAGGTCGATGCCACTGCGCGTCATGCGCACAGCCTACGGATGACCGGCGTCGACGGGGCGACCGTGGCGTGGGCGCAGTCCACGGCGCGTCCCGCGCTGCGGCAGGATGAGCCCATGCGCATCCACGTCGCCTCCGACCATGCCGGTTACGAGCTCAAGGTCGCGCTCGTCGAGCACCTGCGATCCGAGGGCCACGACGTCGTGGACCACGGCGCCCACTCGTACGACGCGCAGGACGACTACCCGCCGTTCTGCTTCGCCGCGGGCGAGGCCGTGGTCGCGGAGCCGGGTTCGCTCGGTGTCGTCATCGGCGGCTCCGGCAACGGCGAGCAGATCGCCGCGAACAAGGTGCCCGGCGTGCGCGCGGCCCTCGCCTGGAACCTCGACACGGCTCGCCTCGGTCGCCAGCACAACGACGCGAACGTCGTCGCCGTCGGGGCGCGGCAGCACTCCGTCGACGAGGCGCTCGAGCTGGTCGACGCGTTCGTCGCCGAGCCGTTCAGCGAGGACCCGCGCCACCAGCGCCGCATCGACCTGCTGACCGCGTACGAGCGGCGCGCCTGAGCACGCACGACGGAGGGCGGGCACCCGGTCGACGGGTCCCGCCCTCGGTCGTGCCGTGACGTCTCAGAACACCCAGCTGCATACGGGAGCGACCGGCCAGCCGAACGCCGCGCCGGCCGCGAGCGCCGCCCCGGGCCGGTGCTCGGTGACGAGACCGGCGCGACGCAGTGCCTCGATCGACCGGCCGCCGAGGTACGCCGCCCCGACCTCGCGGACGTCGAGCGCGAGGTCGACGTCGTCCTCGGTGCGCTCGACCGTCGCCGACCACGCGCCGTCCGCGCCGTCACCGGTCCGCAGCCGCCAACGGCCCGAGTTCGCGGGCAGGAGCGTGTCGGTCACGTCCAGCACGACGTCGACGGGTGCGGCGTAGCGCCGGCCGGTGAGGGCCGCCGGGAGGTCGAGGATCCGCACCCAGACGTTGTCCGTGACCTTCGGGACCACCGCGCGCGCGTCGACGAGCAGGTGCAGCAGCGGGTCGTCGACCGGCAGCATCGGCCCCTCGACGCTCGCCGTGAGGTCGAGGTCCAGCACGAACGACCACAGGCGGTGCGCCGCGGCACCGTCGATCGCGACGGCCTCCCGCACGTCGACCGTGTACCGCGGTCCGGCCGCCTCCCACTTCTCCTTGCGCCGCAGCAGCGCGTAGGCGCGCGGCTCGCCGTCGGCGGTGTGCACGGTCGCGATCCGCAGGGGCTCGCCGCCGTTGCGCCACGCGGGCGGGTCGACGAGCGCACGGATCCGCAGCACCTCGGTGTCGCGGGTGATCCAGCCGGGTCGGCCCTGCCCGGCCGCACGGTGCAGCCCGTCGACGAGCGTGGTGTGCAGGTCGCGGTCCACCGTGGCGAACCGGACGGACAGCTCGTCGCTGCCCTGTACCGGCCGCAGCGCGGCACCCCGACCGAGCGAGACGCGCACGTTGTCCGAGGCCGACCCGTACCCGAAGCGGCCGTAGATCCCGTGCTCCGCGGCGTACAGCGCCGACACCGGCTCGCCGCGCCCGAGCGAGCGGGCGAAGTGCGTCTCGATCATCGAGCGCAGCAGGCCGCGACGGCGCTGGTCGGGCCGGGCGCCGACCCACGTCAGGCCCGAGCAGTCGACCGTGGCGCCGGGCACCGGCAGGCGGAACGGGAACGACGCGTGCACGGACGCGAACGTGCCGTCGGGCCGCTCGACCGCCATCGTGCGGTCCCACGGCAGCGTGAGGGGCACGAGGGCGTCGGTCTCGGGGGTCGAGTCGAACGCGAAGGCGAGGCGGTCCACCTCGAGGAACTCCTGCTTGCGGGCCTCGGGGACCTCGACGACACGGTATCCGTCCGGAAGTGGGCTCATGCGCCCCATCGTGGCCGACGTGGCCCGTCCGCGCTGAGGCAATATCGCCGCGCGGCGGGCCGGTCCGGCTCCCGGACCTGCGGATACGCTCGGGTGATGGGCGGCACCCCGGGGTGGTCGGCGCGACGCGGACTCCTTGCGGGCGCCCGTCGCGCGGTGCACCGGCGGTCCTCACGGCTGCACATGCTCGCGAGCGTCGTGCTGCTGCTCAGCGCCGTCGCGATCAGCCTCGGCGTGCGGTTCGAGCCCGAGTGGGTGCCGCCGTCCACGTTCCTGCTGCTGCAGGTGGTGGCGGTGTTCTTCCTGCGGCAGCGCATGCTCGTGGTGCTCGGCATCGTGATCCTCGCGCTGTCCACCTGGCTGTGGTTCAGCGGTGCGCCCAGCATGATCCCCGGCGTCTTCGTGGTGATCGGCATCTCGGTCGTCGTGACGCTCACGTTCGGCTGGCGGCGGGCGCGGATCGGGCTGCAGGGCGCGCCCGGCGACCGGATGCTCGTCGACCTGCGGGACCGGCTGTCCGCGCACGGTCGGGTGCCCCCGCTGCCGCCGGGGTGGCGGGTCGACAGCGAGATCCGGTCGGCGCACGCGGACGCGTTCTCGGGCGACTTCATGGTTGCGGTGCTGCGGGGCCAGTCGCTGCTGGAGATCGCGCTCGTCGACGTGTCCGGCAAGGGGCAGGGGGCGGGTGTCCGGTCGCTGCAGCTGTCCGGGGCGTTCGGGGGGCTGCTCGGCGCGATGCCGCGCGAGGGCTTCCTGCCCGCGGCCAACGACTACCTGCTGGACCAGCAGTGGGCCGAGGGCTTCGCGACCGCGGTGCACGTCGCGGTCGACCTCGTCACGGGCACGTACTGGGTCGCGTCGGCCGGCCACCCGCCGCCGCTGCACCTGCACGCCGGCGCAGGCCGGATCGACGTCGTGAACACGGTCGGCAGCCCGGCGCTCGGCGTCGTGGGGGACATCGTGTGCCCCGCGCAGCAGGGACGGCTCGACCCCGGCGACGTGCTGCTCCTGTACACGGACGGGCTCGTCGACGCACCGGACACCGACCTGGACCGTGGCCTCGACCGGCTCATGGGGGCGGCGGACCGGGTGCTCGGGCCGCGGCGCGGGGGAGCGGCTGCGGTGCTGGCCGGGGTCGCGGCGCCGGACGACGACGACCGGGCGCTCGTGCTCGTCTGCCGCGACTGAGGCCCGACCCCGACCGGCCTCAGTCGTCCGGGAACCAGATCGCGCGGCGCAGCGCGACCCGGGTCCCGTCCGCGACCATCGGCGTGCCGTCCGCCACGAGCAGACGGACGGCCCGCGAGGCGTGCCGTGCGGGCGGGCTGCCGGCGGCGTTGACGACGCGCCACCAGGGCACCCCGGAGCCGGCCCTGCTCATCACCTGACCGACCTGGCGGGGGCCGCCGCGCGGTGTGCCCCCGACGGCGAGCGCGCGGTCGACGAGCACCTCCGCGATCGTCCCGTAGGTCATCGCGCGCCCGGGCGGGATCGCGGCGACCAGGTCGAGGACCGCCTCGACGTACTCGTCGTCCACGGTCAGGAGGTGAGCACCTGCGCGACGGCAGGCAGGGTCCGCGGGTCGGCCTGGACGAGCATCGTGGTGATGGCGGTGGCCTGCCACGCCGGCAGCTGGGACCGGATGTCGTCGGCCGTGCCGACGAGCGCGATGTCCCGGACGAGCTCCGTGGGCACCGCGGCGATCGCCCGTGCGCGGTCGCCGCCGAGGTAGTGCGCCTGGATCTCGTCGCACGCCTCGCTGTACCCGAGCCGGTCGAGCACCGCCCGGTGGAAGTTGGCCCCCTTGGCGCCCATGCCGCCCGCGTAGAGCGCGACGAACGGCCGCACGACGTCGGCGGCCGACTCGATGTCGTCGCCGAGCACGACCGGCACGGTCGCGGTGACCTCGAACTCCTCGACGGGCCGGCGCTCGGGCGCGCGCAGCGCGAACCCTTCGGCGAGCAGCGCCCGGTACTCGTCGTCCATGCGCGGCGAGTAGAACAGGGGCAGCCAGCCGTCGCCGATCTCCGCGGTCATCACGGTGTTCCGCGGGCCCTCCGCGGCCAGGTGGATGGGGATGTCGGCGCGCAGCGGGTGCACCGTCGAGCGCAACGCCTTGCCGAGGCCCGACCCCTGGTCGGAGGGCAGGGGGAGCCGGTAGAACGCGCCGTCGAAGGTCACCGGAGCCTCGCGTGCGAGCACCTGCCGGACGATCGCGACGTACTCGCGGGTCCGGGCGAGCGGGCGCGGGTACGGCTGGCCGTACCAGCCCTCGACGACCTGCGGGCCCGAGGCGCCGAGGCCGAGCACGAACCGGCCGCCCGACAGGTGGTCGAGCGTGATCGCCGCCATCGCCGCGGCCGTCGGGGTCCGGGCCGAGATCTGCGCGATGGCCGTGCCGAGCCGGATCCGCGACGTGCGGGCACCCCACCACGCGAGCGGGGTCAGCGCGTCCGAGCCGTACGCCTCGGCGGTCCACACGGAGTCGAAGCCGAGCTGCTCGGCCGCGAGCACCGCCTCCTGCGCGCCGGGCGGGGGACCCGCCGACCAGTACCCGGTGTGATAGCCCAGCCGCATGGTTCTCCTCGTCGTCCGGCGTCCTCGTCGACGCGCGCGTCAGGCTACCCGGGACCGGTCCGCGAGCGTGTTGAGCAGCGCGGCGGCCGTCGCCGCGTCGTCGACCGTGACCACGAGCGACCGCCCACCGGTCCGCTCGACGAGCAGGCCCTCGCCGGTGCGCACGACGATCCCGACGCGCCCGCCGCGCCCGATCCGGTAGCCCCAGCCGCCGAACTCGGGGAAGGGCCGCACGTGCACCACCTGGGCACGGACCACCTCGTCGAGCGGCACGTGCTGCCGTGGCCAGCCGAGCCCGGACCGTGCCGTGAGGCCGCGCGCGTCGACGGTCACGGTGAACGACGCCATCGACGCGACCAGCAGCGCGACCACGACCACCGCGGGGACGACGACGGCCGGCGTCCGCACGAGCACCGCGACGAGCAGGATCGGGACGAGGACCACCGCCGCGACGACGAGCACGCCGCGGCTGCGGATGTGCTGCACCCAGCCGGCCCGCTCGTCGGGCGCGAGCGGCAGGCGGGCCGCGTCGACCGGGACCGGTGCGCTCGTCGGCTCGGGAGCGTCACCGGGGGACAGTGCGGCGCCGAGCGCGGCGAGGACGAGGCCCGCGAGGAGCGTGAGCACCACGACGCCGTCGACGGGCGGGGCCGCGGTCCAGTCGTCGATGCCGCGCTGCAGGGCGAGGGTGCCGAGCACGAGCGTGCTGAGGAAGCCCGCGAAGCCGAGCGCGAAGCCGGTGCCGAGGCGTCGGGTCGTCGCGGCGCGGCCCGCGAAGAACGCAAGCGCCCACCCGGCCACCGCGAGCACCACGGCAGCGATCGCCGCCGACCAGACGAACGCGTCGAGCGAGCCCGAGCCGTTCGGGCCGTCGGCGCCCCAGTGGGTCGCGACCGGGTCGGGCAGGTCGTCGCGCCACGAGAGCGCGACGACGACGGTGGCGGCGGTGAGGATCACCGGCACGACGAGCGCGAGCAGCGTGCTCGCCGTGCGGTGCGGGACCGTGGGGGGCGCGGTGGGGGTGGGCGGCGTCGTCATCGGGTCTCCTCGCTGAGGGCGTCCTTGAGCAGGGCGGTCGTGGTCTCGGGGGCCAGGCCGAGCGTGCGGGACGTCCGCACGACCTCGGCCAGCGCGGCGCGCAGGGGCGCGTAGTCGAGGGCGGCGTGCTCGCTCACCACGGCACCGCGGCCGCGGCGCAGCTCGATCAGCCCTTCGTCCCGCAGCTCCTGGTAGGCGCGCAGGACCGTGTGGAGGTTGATGTCGAGCGCGGCGGCCAGGTCGCGCGCGGCGGGGAGCCGCGTGCCGGGCGTGAGGTCACCGCGCGCGACGGACGTCCGCACCTGCGCGGCCAGCTGCGCGAACAGGGGCTCGGCGGAGGTGGGGTCGATGCGGAGGAGCACGTGCTCAGACTAGTTGTTCGGTGACAACTAGAACAAGTCCAGGCAGCGGCTGCGCGTCGAACCCACCGGGTGTGGGGGCGGCGCTGGATGTGAGTCGTCGACGGCGGCGGCGCTGGACGTGAGACGTCGACGGCGGCCGCGCCAGGCATCAGACGTCGGTGGCGGCGGATGCCGGACGTCGACGGCGCAGGTCAGATGTAGATCGCGGGGTCGTCGATCTCGACGTCGAAGTCCGCCTTGGCCGGCCGCAGCCGGATCTGCGCCGGCACGCCGACGGCGATCGCCCCCGCCGGCACGTCGTGGATCACCACCGCGTTCGCGCCGATCTGCGCCCCCGACCCGATCCACACCGGACCCAGGATCTTCGCGCCCGCCCCGACGACCACGTTGTCGCCGAGCGTGGGGTGCCGCTTGCCGTGCCGCATGGTCTTGCCGCCGAGCGTCGACCCGTGGAACAGCACCACGTCGTCGCCGACCTCGGCCGTCTCGCCGATGACCACGCCCATGCCGTGGTCGATGAACAGCCGACGGCCCAGCCGGGCCCCGGGGTGGATCTCGATGCCGGTGACTGCCCGCGCGAGCTGGGAGACCAGTCGCGCGGGCAGCCGCAGGGACGGCACCCGCCACATGCGGTGCGCGAGCCGGTACACCCACACCGCGTGCACGCCCGGGTACGCCAGGCCGACCTCGAGCATGCTGCGCGCCGCGGGGTCGCGGTGGCGGGCGGCTTCGAGGTCCTCCCGGAGGACGGCGAGGAAGTGCAGCGGTTCAGACATGTGGATGCAGGCCCCTGAGTTGCTCGGAACGGGTCAGTCGAGCAGGTCGGCGTACAGCACGGTGGACAGGTAGCGCTCACCGAACGACGGGATGATCGCGACGATCAGCTTGCCCGCGTTCTCGGGGCGCTTCGCGAGCTGCGTGGCGGCGTGCAGGGCGGCCCCGGACGAGATGCCGACCAGCAGGCCCTCCTCCGCGGCGGCCCGACGGGCGACGGCGACGGCGGTCTCGGCGTCGACGTCGATGATCTCGTCGTAGACCGTGGTGTCGAGGATCTCCGGCACGAAGTTCGCGCCGATGCCCTGGATCTTGTGCGGACCGGGGGCACCGCCGTTGAGGATCGGCGACTCGGCCGGCTCGACACCGACGATCTTGACGCCCGGCTTGCGCTCCTTGAGCACCTGGCCGACGCCGGTGATCGTGCCGCCCGTGCCGATGCCCGCGACGAGGATGTCGATCTCGCCGTCCGTGTCGGCCCAGATCTCCTCGGCCGTCGTGCGGCGGTGGATCGCCGGGTTGGCCTCGTTGGCGAACTGGCGGGCCAGGATGGCGCCCTCGCGCTCGGCCACGATCTCGTCGGCCTTGTTGACCGCACCCTTCATGCCCTCGGAGCCCGGGGTCAGGATGAGCTCGGCGCCGAACGCCCGCAGCAGGGCTCGCCGCTCCTTCGACATCGTCTCGGGCATCGTGAGGACGACCTTGTAGCCGCGGGCCGCGCCGACGAACGCGAGCGCGATGCCCGTGTTGCCGGACGTCGCCTCGACGATCGTGCCGCCCGGCTTGAGCTCGCCGGACTCCTCGGCCGCGTCGATGATCGCGACGCCGATACGGTCCTTCACCGAGTTGGCCGGGTTGTAGAACTCGAGCTTGCCGACCACCGTGGCGGGGGCGCCGTCGGTGATCTTGTTGATGCGGACGAGCGGGGTGTTGCCGATGAGCGCCGTCGCGTCGTCGTAGATGCGTGCCATGGTTCCTCTTCGGTCGAGCCGCCGGTGGTCCGACGGCGAGGTGGGGGACGTGGTCCTGCTGGGGCCGGGGCACCGCGTGGGTCGCGTGCGGGGCGACGTCAGGCGGTGGTGGTGCCGCGGGGCGAGCGCTGGCGCACGGGGCGCACCCCGGTCAGGGCATCCTCACGCAGAGGAGCAGCCAGCGCTCTACAGACAGCGACAACAGGCACGCACCGAGGGGGCGTGCGAGGCGGAGGCGGCGGTGCTGGCCTGCACGCTCATCGCTCTCCTTCGGTGCCACGGTCCGGTGTCGCCCGGCCGCGGAGGGTCGCTCGGAATCGCGACCGCAGTCGGGCCCGACCGTAGCGTCAACGTGGCCGGTGGTGCAAAGGTTCCCCGACTGGTGGACACCGGGGGGCGTCCGCGCTGGTCGGACCGGCGTGTCGTCGGCTCGGCGGGGTCGCGGTGGTCAGCGCGCGGGGACTCCGACGGCGTCGAGCCAGGCCTCCGCGAGCAGACCGAAGCCGGCGGGGGTGGGGTGCACCCCGTCGGAGACCCAGTGCCTCGGCCCGGTCCGGACGGCAGCCGCCGCGAACAGCCCGTCGGCGGGGACGAGCACGGCACCGTGCTCGGCGGCGAGCCGGCGGACGACGGCGATGCGCGGGTCGAGGTCCTCGCGCCAGCCGTGCTGGGCGGCGTCCACGGGGACGAGGAACGGCTCGACGAGCACGAGCCGGGCGCCCAGCCGCTCGCGCGCCGCGCCGAGCATCGCGCGCAGGTGCTCCTCGTACGCGTCGGTCGACGTCGGGGTGCCCGAGTCGTAGCGCCGCCACGTGTCGTTGATGCCGATGAGCACCGACACGACGGTCGGCTCGAGCGCGAGGGCGTCGCGCTCCCAGCGGGTCCGCAGCATCGCGGAGGTGTCGCCACCGACCCCGCGGTTGAGGAACGTGAGGTCGAGGTCCGGGCGGCGTGCGCCGGCGAGCGCGGCGACGATCGCGGCGTAGCCGTGCCCCAGCGACGTGGGGTCGTCGCGGTCGCGGCCCCAGTCGGTCACCGAGTCGCCGGTGAGCAGGACGCGGTCGTGGGGCTGCAGGAACGTCGTCGTCACGTCCCGCATCCCATCACGGACGGGCCGGGTCGCGTGGCGCGACCCGGCCCGTCCGATCGAGCTCAGTGCGTGTCAGGACGCCGGGTCGTCCGTCTTGCGGACGGTGAGCACGACGGTGCTGCCGGCGTCGACCGTCCCGGACGTCGGGTCCTGCGACACGACGACCCACAGGGTCGGGTCGTCGATCGTGCGGCCCTGGCCGGTCGCGTCGGTGGTCTCGACCGTGAGCCCGCGGGCCTCGAGCGTCTCCTGCGCGGTGCCGAGCAGCAGGTGCGTCTGGTCGATGACCTCGACCTGGCCCGAGTCGGTCGTGACCTGCGCGTCGGCCGTCGTCTCGGCAGGCGACGACTCGTCACCGGAGCCGGAGTCGGAGCAGCCCGCGAGCAGCGCGGCGGCCGCGGCGAGCGTCACGACGAGACCGGCACGGGTGATGGACAGCTTCATGGCGGAGCCCCCTGAGGAGATCGGTGCGGAATGCCTCCGGGTCGTGACGACCACGGGGTGCGGGCGATGCCCGCGACGGCCGCACGTCATCGCTGTGCGGCACGTTCGACGGTAGTCGCGACCGCTGACACGAGTCGCGCCCATTAGGGACGCGAGAGGGCAGAACGGACTGGGTCGTCCGTCACACCTGCGGGAACGCGGCCGATCGCCGCCCCGGGTCAGGCGTCGGACAGGTCGGCGTGCAGACCGACGCCGGCCGCGGCGGTCGCGATCGTCACGTCGAACAGCGCGCCGTAGTCAGCGGCGAACCGGTGCAGGTGGCCGAACAGCTCGGCCGAGACCGCGCCGAGCAGCGAGCACAACAGCGTCGCGGACCGGGAGGCGATCCGGAGCACGTCGTCGGACACGGGACCGAGCGCGCCGCCCACCGCGGCGACCACGGCCGGGGTGACGCGCCCGTGGGGGTCGAAGTCCGGGCCGGCCGGGGCGAGCGCGCCGTCCTCGGCCGCCTGCTGCAGCACGCCGACGATGACGCCCCACAGGCGCAGCGCGGAGGGCACCGTGTCGTCGGGTGCCCGGTAGCCGCGCACGGGCGTGCCGTAGACGAGCTCGTACGCGTACGGCTGGGCCAGGGCCCACCCCCGCACCGCGCGCGCGACCTCGAGCCAGGTCCGCGCCGGGTCTGCCCCGCTCGCGCGTGCGTCGGCCGCGGCCTGCTCGGCGACCGCGCCGACCGCGTCGTACGTCTCGATGATGAGCAGCGTGAGCAGGGCGTCGCGGGACTCGACGTAGCGGTAGACGGCGGACGAGGCGACGCCGAGGTCGCGGGCGACGGCCCGCAGCGAGAGGTCGGAGGCGCCGTCGGACTCGAGCCGGGCTCGCGCGGCGTCGAGCAGCTCGGCCTTGACCTGGGCGCGGGCGCGCTCGCGCGCGGTCGCGGGGACGCGATAATGTTATAAGGGTTTGAGCGAGTCAATTTGCGCAAAGCAGATAGCATCATGCGCTGGTTGTCACCTTCCACAGATGCAAGGAGTGTTTCTTTTGCATCCTTTTCGATCGCTTCAAATGCTTCTTGGCAGAAAATTTCTGTGTAAAGGATTTTTTGCTTTTCCTTCTCTTCTCCATTTTTCGCAATCGCTTTCTCTGTACGCAACAGTGCTGATTCCATCGCGAAAATATTGTTCGCAATATCAGCGATGTTCACGAGGACTTCTTGTTCCGCTTCAAGCTTCGTACCAAATCGTTGTGCCGCCATTCCCGCTGCAAGCAGACCGATTTTCTTCGCGTTTTTCACGAGCACTTTTTCTTGTGCAAGTGCTTCATCGCCGATTTCTTCCGGCATCATCATAAGCAATTCTTCTTGAAGAGTTTGCGCCTTTTCAAGCAATGGAAGTTCGCCTTTCATCGCTTTCTTCAGGAACGTTCCCGGAACGATCATCCGGTTGATTTCATTTGTTCCTTCGAAAATACGGTTGATGCGGGAGTCACGGTAGATGCGCTCCACCTCGTATTCTTGCATGAAGCCATAGCCGCCGTGCAATTGGACCGCTTCATCTACGATATAGTCAAGAACTTCCGATCCGACTACTTTGTTGATGGAGCATTCGATTGCATATTCAGCGATGGAAGCAGCGACTTCTTTCCCGTCCTTCTGTTGCTCCGGCGTCATTTGGCTATTGCGCTCTTCGAAATAACCGACCGTACGGTAGATCAGGCTTTCCGTCGCATACAGCTTGGATGCCATCGTTGCCAGCTTTTCTTTTGTAAGATTGAAAGATGAAATCGGCGTTTTGAACTGCTGGCGTTGATTCGTATAGGCGATCGCCAATTCCAGAGCACGTTTGGAGCCCCCGATTGTGCCTACCCCTAACTTATAGCGCCCGATGTTCAAAATGTTGAAGGCGATAATATGGCCGCGGCCCACTTCACCTAGCAAGTTTTCGACCGGAACTTCCGCGTCCTCCAAAATGAGCGTACGCGTGGAGGAAGACTTGATGCCCATCTTCTTCTCTTCCGCTCCGACAGAAACGCCAGGGAATTCCCGTTCTACGATGAAAGCGGAGAATTTGTCGCCATCTATTTTCGCATACACGACGAAGACGTCGGCAAAGCCTGCATTTGTAATCCATTGTTTTTCGCCGTTCAAAATGTAGTGTGTGCCAGCTGCATTTAATTTAGCTGTTGTTTTCGCACCGAGTGCATCCGATCCGGAGCCTGGTTCTGTCAATGCGTATGCGGAAATTTTCTCCCCCGTTACGGAGTTCGGCAAATACTTTTTCTTCTGCTCTTCGTTACCGAAAAGGACGATTGGCAACGTACCGATTCCCACATGCGCACCATGCGTAATTGAGAAGCCGCCTGCAACGGACATCTTTTCTGCAATCAACGCTGATGAAATCTTATCCAGTCCGAGTCCATCATATTCCTCCGGTACATCTGCACCTAAAAGACCAAGGTCTCCCGCTGATCTCAACAAACGGACGGAATGCTCGAATTCGTGGTTTTCCAAGTTCTCGATAACCGGAGCCACTTCATTCTTTACATATTCCTCTGTCGTTTTCGCAATCATTTTTTGCTCGTCTGTAAAGTCTTCCGGAGTGAAGACTTTACTTGAGTCGATATCTTCAACGAGGAATGCTCCGCCTTTAATCAACTCATTTGTTTTTGTTTCAGTCATTGTAAATCCTCCCTTAATCTTCATTTATCAATTTCCACACATGATTGTCGGTTATTCGCATTATAAAAGTTCAAATACGCCGGCTGCTCCCATTCCACCGCCGATACACATCGTAACAACACCGAACTGCTTGCCTTGGCGGCGAAGTTCGTTTAGTAAACGCAACGTCAAGACCGATCCTGTTGCGCCGAGCGGATGGCCGAGTGCAATCGCACCCCCATTGACGTTCACCTTATCCATATCAAGGCCAAGATAGCGGATGACTTGGAGTGATTGAGAGGCGAATGCTTCATTCAATTCCCATAGGTCGATGTCTTCGATGGATAGACCGGCAAGCTTCAATGCTTTCGGTACCGCTTCGATCGGACCGATCCC
>Ga0256775_1000075_pt1 | contig 17634 bp, 23 predicted proteins | sample MC6MC0926MT_FD_186036 | JGI IMG/M metagenome (GOLD analysis project Ga0256775, IMG submission 186036) | Metatranscriptome of enriched soil aggregate microbial communities from Iowa State University, Ames, United States - MC6-MC0926-MT... | ecosystem: Environmental > Terrestrial > Soil >...
GAATACAAAAAGCAGTAATATTTAATTCTGCCACGCGGTTGCTTTTACAAACTTTTAACCTAAACCCTTTTTGCATCTCCAATCTTTTGAGCCAAAATTTATCAGGTAAAAAAAAACCTATTTGTTGCCATATCAACTGATTTGATATGGCAACAATTTAATTAACATGCACTACATATAGGAAAAATACACTAATGGCTTGTGTTGTATATATCGTTAAGATATATGCAAGTAAGAATAGAAAAAATATAAGCTTGGACTATTGCAATACAGAATTCCAGTACGATAATGAAAACTATAAACAATAGCGGTAAAAATGAAATAAGAGCATACTTTTTAAACACATTAAAAATAAAAGCGCTTAGTATATTTAAAAGTGTATGGCCCGCCAGCATATTTGCAAATAGTCGAACTGATAAACTAAAAGGTCTAATTAAATAAGAGACGACTTCTATGACAACAAGAAAAGGGATTAATGGTTTTGGTACACCACTTGGCACAAAGAGGTTAAAGAATTCCGCTTTATTATTGAAGAAATTGATCAGTGTTATTCCGAAAAATAAAGAGAAGGCGATTTGAAAGGTGAATATTATGTGTCCTGTAATAGTAAAACCATAAGGTAATAGACCGATAAGATTTGCGAATAGAATAAATGAAAAAACAAAAAGGACAAGAGGGAAGTATTTTAAGGCTACTATATTATTTATCTGTTGCTTAAATAATTGTAACACAAACAGGTAGATGTTTTCTACTGCATATTGTCATTTGCTTGGTATAAATGTATTTGTTGAGTAGTTTACATAAAATAAAAATGTAAAGCCTACGAGTATCACGAATAAGATTATTGTATTATTAGTAATGGAAATATCAACATTACCAAAAAATAGTTTTTGTAAAATTGAAATTCTAAACTGTTCTAATGGATTAAAGATCATTGATTATCTATCTATTTCCCCGAAAACTATATCTTGTGTACCTATTATGGTAACGACGTCAGCTATCATATGCCCTTTCGACATAGAATTTAAAGATTGGAGATGCAAAAAGCCCGGAGCTTTTATTTTGCACCTATACGGCTTGTTTGAACCATCTGATACTAAGTAAACCCCAAATTCTCCCTTGGGTGCCTCTACGCAAGCGTATGTTTCGTTTTCCGGAACATTAAAGCCTTCGCTATAAAGTTTAAAATGATGAATAAGCGACTCCATCGAATATTTCATGTCAGCCCTTTCTGGGGGAGTAATCTTTTTATCATTTAATTTTACTAAACCCGAAGGCATTGCGGTTAAACACTGCTTGATAATATTTAAGCTTTCGTACATTTCATAAACTCTTATAAGATATCTATCATAGCAGTCGCCGTTTTTACCTACAGGAATATTAAAATTAACCTTGTGGTATACCTCGTATGGGTTGTTTTTTCTTAAGTCCCAAGCTATTCCCGAGCCTCTTAACATTACGCCACTAAAACCATGGCTTAGTGCTTCCTCGGCTGTTACTATACCTACATCAACCAATCTTTGTTTTCAAATCCTATTGCTATTTAAAAGTTCTTCGACCTCCACTAAACGTCAAAAGAATTGTTCAACAAATTGCATTATGTCATTTCACAAACCTAAGGGGAAATCTTGGGCGACACCACCAGGTCTTATATATGCTGCATGCATTCTAGCTCCTGATACCCTTTCGTAAAATTCCATTAATTTTTCGCGCTCTTCGAATAATCACAAAAATGGTGTTAAAGCCCCCACGTCCATGGCGTGAGTTGTGACTGCGAGAATATGATTTAATATTCTTGTTAACTCGCTATAAATTACCCGTATATATTGAGCTCTAATTGGGATTTTACAATTTAACATTTTTTCGACAGCGATGGAGTAAGCGTGCTCTTGCGACATCATTGAAACATAATCTAATCGATCAAAGTAAGGGAGGGCTTGAATGTAAGTTTTGTATTCTATTAGTTTTTCAGTGCCCCTGTGTAGTAAACCAATATGTGGATCAGCTTTTCTAATAAGCTCCCCGTCCAATTCCAATATAAGCCTCAAAACACCGTGTGCTGCAGGATGTTGCGGGCCGAAGTTCATTGTAAAGTTTTTTATTTTTGATGTTTTTAAGTAAGGATTTATTTGATTTTTTCTCATGGGCTAGTAAAATTAAAAAGTCTATACTCTTGCGATAACTCAAGGGGTTCGTATACAATGTTAGCCTTCTCATCATCATAACGTATCTCAATATAACCTGTTAATGGGAAATCTTTTCTTAAGGGAAATCCCTCAAAGCCATAATCAGTTAGTATTCTTCTTAAATCCGGGTGATTAGTAAAGAATATACCAAACATATCTCAACACTCTCTTTCAATTCAGTTTGCGCTATTAAATATTCTTGAAAGAGACGGCGCATATGCAGAAGTGTAACTCTTAATAAAAAATCTAAAATTATATTTAATAGAAGATAAATTGTAGTTTAATTCAAACCGATCGCTTTTTTCTGGGTAGTCTATGATGCATACGTCATTCAAAATCTTAAGTTGTACTAAGCTACTATTGCGTAAACTAAGTGTAAAATCGTAAAAATTCGATATATTTACCAATAAGTATAACGTATTGTCTTCATTTTTCTTTAATATTAACGCTTTAATAAATTTTTTGTATAAGCTAATTAATAATTTTACGTAATAAGTTTTTCTAAACATAAAACTAATCTCACTCTAATGCCCCTTTTTGTCATTCGTAAATGAAACCTACAGTTAGTATTATTAGAAATAGAAATATCGCCCAAACCCCAAAAAAACTTCCGGTTGATATTGAAACAGATCAAGGAAATAGGTACATTATCTCTAAATCGAATATCATAAACAATATGGCTATTAAATAATATCTTACATTAAATTTGCTTCTAGTATCCTCAAAGGGCTGAAACCCGCACTCATATGCAGAATTTTTTTCTATATCTGATTCCTGATAAACCAAGAAATATGAAAGGAAAATTAGTAAACACGAGATAAAAAAAGCACCTCAAAAGAAAATAAAAATATAGATGTACTCTAAAGTCATAAAAATAACTATTTTAGGAAAAAATAAGGAAACACTTTATAAATTAATTTAGCAATAAACCAGCCGTGTTATTTATTCTATCTAGCTTATTGTTTAAAATTTTATAAAGTTCTAATGTTTTGGCCTTCTTACTTAATATAGAATTTAGCGATAGAAAATTTTTTTTAAAAGATTTTAAATTTAAATAAAAAAGTTTATTGATATAAAGAAAATTAAATACAACGTTTACGTATGCGTTTATGTCGTTTAGTATGTAATCAATTTTTAACTTAAATTCACTATTTATAATGTTTGATAGAAAATTCATTAAAAAGAATAAAAATACTATGAATATAACAATTATAACTTTTTCACTAATATAATGTAATAAATTGTTTATTGCAAATAATACAAAAAATAATAATAAGCTATATTTCATCGATGTTTAGTTGTTGAAATTTTTTGCTTAGATTAGTCACATTAGAATTTAAAAACCCGTTTAGTGAGTTGCCAATTAATGAGTTTTTGGATTGATCCAATACTCGAGCTTTATTTGTTAAGTCTGCTACTTTTTCTGATACGATACCAATTTTTGTTGATATAAAAAAGTTAATATATAACGTATAGTAAGCAAAGTTAAAAGAACTGCTTGTTAAATTTTTATGTTTATTGTTATAATCAGCATAATCAAATTTATATAAAAAAAAGTATCAAATCTTATATATAATACTTCTTAATTTAAGATTTTTGAATACTAAAATAACGAAAAAGTTAACACTTAAAAAGTACAAACCAAAAAAAAACAATGTTAATCAAAAGTACTGTGTAGCAAAAGATATTTTGTCTAGCTGTGGCATACGGAACAAATTATGTTAGAATTTAAAATAAATTCTACCAGAAGAACTGAGTCTGTAATAAAAATGTTACAGATAATTTCGAAGACTTGTTTAAGTCCTTAAGGAAAGTACTATTATTGTTAAGTATATATATATTATAATAACCCTTTTTTGTTTATTAATTTATCAAATAACATTTTACACCTTTGGGACTTTTTTTAAACTCTCTCTAACCCTTCTAGACATTTTTATTTAGCCTTTATGCTATAGGCAGTAGGCGAGCAAAAGTCAAGGCGATCTTGGTGTAAGTAAAAAACAAAAATTTAATTTTACAACCTTTTTGCTTTTTTTTTCCTCATAAGTAGCCCGTGACTTTTGTTTTTCACTACCACACCCTGTAATATAAATAGACCCAGCTTTTTAAAATTATCAAAAATCGTCTTTCCTATTTTTGTTTGGTTTGTACTCATAAAAAACTTAAATAAGTATTTTATATTTTTTGCGCGTGCTACTTTTGCTACAGAAGTAGAAACTGTTTTTAGCGTATCCGGTGATCTTTTCTTTTTTTTTGTAGTAATTTTACACGATCCGGCCGATTGAGAAATTATGACCTTACCCATAATATCCGTTATAGTTAAAAAAACGTTGTTTCTTTTTTTGCAACAAAACAAATAATAACGTTTTTTATTAGGATTTTTTTTAGCTAACACTAAGCGTTGTCGAAAACTTACATAATTTTTTTTAGGCTTTTTATGTCATTTTGTTTTAAACTTTGGAGGTTTAAGACTAAGTATTTTTTTTTTGCGATCTTACTTTACTTCTTATTATTGATTTCAAAATTTTCATTATAATTCTCTTTTTATATTTTTAGAGGGCGTTTTTGCATTAGTATGTGTCCTTTGGCCCCTAACCGGTAATTTTAATATGTGTCGCATCCCTACATAATTTTTTAATTTTTTTTTCTTATTAATATTATTAAATATTTTATTTTCTTCTAAATTATAAAAAAAGATAGCTTGTTTTTTTATTAACGAGAAGGTTTCAAGGTTTACATTATTGACCTTTTCAAATGCATCAACTCCCATCATTAAGCCTATTTTATTAATTTTTTTTAGGTTTAGACCATGAATATTTTTCAATGCGCTAAAAACATTTTTATTTTTATTATTAGATATGAACGTATTAAAATTTTGTAAATCTTTCATATTTAAGATTTTAAACTACATAAACCTTTGCTTTTTACCTATTTTAAGCTTTGTAAACTTAAAATTTTTGAATTGTAATATTCCCTTTCCTTTATAAAAATTAGATTTTTTAACACGCTTTATGTTAGACATAAAATTAAAGATTTCAGCATTATTCTCGCCTAATAAAAAAACTTGATTTTTTTTACAAAAAACTTTTAAATTATCCGGAATTGAAAAGATTATGTAATTGCAATCACCTACAAGTATATATAAATGTTTACCCAATATAAAATTTTTAAAACCTAACCCTATCATATGCAACTTAGAAAAATTATTATATTGATTATATAAAAAGGATTCTAAGTTTTTTGTTATAAACTTCACATAATTAATGCAACTAGCGTAGTTTAAATTATTTAGAACAGTTAAGGTTCCTTTTCTTAAAAAAAATCCACCATTAAGGGTATATTTCAGTACAATCTTCTTTTTATTACTGAAGTAAAAGAAGACATTTTTGTTAAAATTTTCCACCTTCAAAGTTATTTTATTATTTAAATTTATTACTTTTACTAATTCCATCCTTTTAACTTATCTTTAATAAAGCTTCGCCACCAATTTTAAACATATTTGATTCTTCATCAGTTAAAATCCCCTTAGAGGTTGATAAAAGTAAGAAACCCGAATCCTTTTTTTCCAAAAATTTTTCAAGTTTTTTGTGTTTAATGTACGTACGCCTACCTGGTGTTGATATTATTGCAATATTTCTTATTACAGGTTTATTATTTATATATTTTAATAATATTATAACATTTTTTTTGTCTTTTACTATAAAACCTCGTATGTACCCTAATTTATAGAGTACACTTAAAACGTTTATACAAAGTTTTGAATTTTGTACAGTTACCTGCAAATGTCGCGCATTACAACCTACTTTTACGATACTTAACATATTACACAGCAGACTCATTTTATTTGTTAAATTTTTTTACTCCGTTTATATAATTGTTGGAAATTAACAACCTTAATTTGATCCTTGACAACTTAAAGTGATTTAAAACTGACCTCCCATTATTAGTTATAAAACATCTCTGTTTTATACTAATATAAGAAGAATTTTTATTAAGTTTATTAATATATATTAAGGCATACTGCCTCATATAATTGGGTAGATTTGTATTTAGCATTATAGATTTATACTGTAACCTTTTCAATTCAAATTTAAAAAATAATTTGTATAACTTTTTATTTTTTATTAGCAAATACTTCATAGTTAATTTTTTATTTTTATTAAAAACATGCTGTTTAAATATCTAAACAATAAATCTGATTGGTTATTACACAGACTTAATGTTAATTTGATTTGTGTTTTTTGATTATGTTTATTATAGTTTCTAAAAAAAAATTGAATGTTGTCTATATATAACACTAAGCTATTATCCAAGGTATTATATTTAAGGTGTTTCTGGTAGTAAATATGAAAAAAATAATTATAGAAGTTTAATATATACATAAAAAAATTAAATGAATTTTTTTTATTCAAGGAAACCGAAATAAAAAACCTTTTGAGTATTTTCTTTTTTATGTAATTGAACTTCACTTTTTTTATAAAGGGTTTTTGATTAGAAATATACAACATTACTAAATACAATCTTATAAATTTTAAGCTCTTCTCACCCTTAAAGGTATTAAAAACTGTTGACAAATTAGGCTTCAATGGAATTTTCAATGTATTGGTATTAAACAAGTTAATACCACAAAGTAGTTGGCTTTTTAACAAGTTATTATATGAATTATAAAATTTCATTAAAGCGTAACTTGTGCTATTGATATTATTTTACTAAATTTTAGATTAACTCTAATTTCACGAAAAACAGGTCCTAATAGTCTAGAGCCTATAGGTAAATGATACTTATTTATTAAAGCTACTGAGTTTGATGAAGATCGCAAAAAAAAATTGCCCCATCTTTTTACACCTTTAATAGTTCTTAAAATGATTGCAGAGCAAACCTGCCCTTTCTTTACCTCTTTACTTTTTTTTATATTTTTTTTTATGATATTTTTTTTTACAACTACGGTTATTGTATCGCCCACACCCGCACCGACGCGGGATGAAGAGTTTAATAACCTTATACAACTAACAAACACTGCGCCAGAATTATCAGCTACCTTTAATACAGTCTGTACGTTTATCATATTTTTTTATAATTTTAGTTGGCACAGGTAGTCTCAATGACGATGACTTTAAGGCCCTTAATAACAACGCTTCATTAACGTTTTTGAATTCGAAAATAATCTTACCTGCCTTTAAAGGATAAACCTTTATTGCAGGGTTACCTTTACCTCTTCCCATTCGAACATCACGAGGCTTTCTTGTTAACATTCAAAACGGTAAAGCTTTAATTATTAAAAAATTCTTTTTTTTTATAACTCGTTTTAGAGCTTTAAGCGAAGCTGTTAATTGTTCTGAAGTTAAGTTGCAGTTACCTAACGATTTTAGCCCAAAATCGCCAAAGTGTATTAGGTCACGTTCATATATATTATTATTTTTATATTTTATTTTAAAATATTTTTTAAATTTCATCTTTTTAGTTAAACGACAAAATCAGCTAAGTTAGTTTTTTTTTTACCTAATCTAACTCAAACTTTAATAGTACAAGCACTGTATTTTAAAGCTATTGTTTTATAACTATAATCCAGTTTAGATTTTACAGTACTAAACGCCAAACTACCAAATGCTTTCCAACTGTAAGTAGTTCGTTGTTTACGAGAAAAACGCCCTGAACAGGTTATTTTATAACCCTTAACTAATTTTTTTCCCTTCATAAGCGATTTGAAAAGAAAATTTATATTCCTTAAAACTTCTCATATAGTATAGTATTGAGTTAAACGAATAAAAAAAAACTCACTAATTATATTAGCATTAACATTCATCTTTGATAACCCAATAACAAAAATTTTTGGGGCTAAATTTAAACGGCTAAATTTTTTCAAGTAAAAAAATGATAGAGATTTAAAACTATTCCAGTAGATCTTTAAAATTTTGTTTTTTATAAATAAAAAGAAAAGCTTTCTAGAATACTTTAAAATTATTTTTCTTTTTAAAAACATAAAAAGCCTAGTTTTAAAATTTTTAAACTGTTTACCTTGTCTAAGAGTTCCCCTATATTTTTTATAAAATCTTTTATTAAATAACCTCCTTATTAAAACAAATCGTGCGTTTTTTTTTAAATTAAAAAACAATAAATCTAGAAAACTATCATGTATGTAGAGGTATAAAGATATATTGTCAAAAAAACGTATAATTTTTAGATTAACAAATATTATACCAGCAGCGGTTGAACCAAGATGACTTGTTAAAAGGTTTCTAAAAAAGCGGTCTAGTAATATATCCTGATTAACTAAATAAGAGTAATTTAAATTATTCGAAAACCAATTATTATTTCAATATCTAATATTGTATAGTCTATAAGAAATAGGATTTATAACGTGGCCCATTATTTTTTTTTACCTTTTTTTTTTAATACTTTTTTTTTATGTAAGACACCCATTTTTCGAGTAAAAACAAACTCACCTATTTTTAACCCGACCATAGAACGATCAACAAGAATTGATTTATATGATTTACCATCATATAAATTAAACCTTTTTTTTAACATTGTATTAAGAACAGTAGAAGACTTATTTAAACTACTGTTATTTTTATAAAAACAACCTTTCCAAACTGATCTCATTTTTTTTAAGATTTTCTTTTTTTGACAATAAAAACTGATCTATTTTTCCTAGTCGGTTTACCTTTTGTTATAACTCCATAAGGGGTTACAGAAGGCCTACCGCCTGAAGTCTTCCCCTGTCCACCACCATGCGGGTGATCAACTGGATTCATTGCAACACCTCTAACAACAGGCAATCAACCTTTAAGTCTGTAAAACCCGGCTTTTCTAAAATTTCTGTATATATATTGAAAATTGGAAATTGAACCTATAGTGGCGGTACAATTTGAATTTACTCTTCTCAACTCCCCCGATTTTAGCTTTAAAATAGTAATATTTTCAAATTTACTAACTATAGTAGCATACGAGCCGGCAGCACGAATAAACTGAGCACCTTTGTTTTCATTCAATTCTATTGAGTTAATCCTTACACCAATCGGTATTTTATGTAGATAAGTCGAATTTCCTGGTTTTAAAACAATGTTTTCTTTTGCAAATATGCAATCACCAATTAATAAACCTTCTGGAGCTAATATATACGACATAATACCGTTGGAATAAACCACAAGTGCAATTAAAGAATTTCTTTTGGGATCATATTCTATCCTGTGCACAAAACCAAAAATATTCCATATATATCTTTTATAATCTATTAAACGCCCCATTTTTTTAGTACCACCTCCCCGATGGTATCTAGTTATCTTTCCTTGATTATTTCTCCCCGATATCCTTTTTAAACCAAAAATTAAATTTTTTATTGGCCTATTTTTTCATAATAATATTGGCATGCTTAAAATCCCGTCTTTAAAAATCTTAAAAATCTTATATAACTCTTATTTTCAAAAGAAGCAGAATGGTATTCTTTTCTATATTTAATTAGCGAGCCTTCATTTTTTAACGAACTATTTATTTGATTAAATAAAGAATTAACAACATCCTTTTTATCAACATTACCGGTTAATCATCTAATACTAGTTGAATAACTTTTTGATATAGGCATTAAAGTTGGTATTTTGTATTTTTTACCACCAATAAACATAACTTTATAATATATTAAAGGTCTTATTTTTTCCAAAAACTGTAAATAATTATCAATAAATTTATTTTTGTACTTGAACTTTAACAGTAAAAAAAGTTTTTTAAAAATACTCATAGAAAGCTTTTTTTTACCTTTTGAAATAAGTCCTTGAAAAAGCGTATTTAATAATATTAGCTTCTCAATTCTATCCTTTGATAACTTACAAATAACTTTCTTTTTTTTGTTCTTAAATATCTTACCATATCTTGCTAATACTAGCTTTAATCTACTGTATTTCACGAAATTTTTTAAAAAAAAATAAAGGCCATGAGTTTTATAAAAGCCATCCGCTGTTCTAAAATGGCGAGCAGTAAAATTAGATTTTTTTTTAAAAAATCGGAAATATAAGCGTTTAAACCCCCTGCGATATACCTTTTTTCATAAACGCTGTTTATTTTTCCATCTATACTTAACCAGAAATTTTTTAAGTCTAATAGACTCTATCTTTTGTCGCAGATAATAAAAAAAATATCTTTTTTTATAACCCAACCTGTAGAGCTTTTTTACAAATAAAATTCTTTGAGTTTTATTTAAGTGAAGCTTTTTAACCTTAAACTTGCCTTTTTTGTTTCTTCTCCTCAAGCTATATGCGTTTTTAGCATTCTTATAGGACTTTAAAAATTTCTTATAATGTTTAATTTTCGATTTTAAAACTCGCGTAAAATAAAAGTTTTTATAATAAAAACGCTTAAAATTTTTTTTTAGTCGAATAGCCATATTTAGATAATTTTTTCTTTCTCTCAAAACTCTCTTTTCAACTAAAATCATACTTACCTTTTATTAAGGTATAACGAACACCAGGAAGGTCTGGTGCTCGACCTCCCGAAACAAGAACTGAAGAGTATTCTTGCAGATTGTGGCCTTGGCCTGGTATGTAAGCAATGATCATTCTACGGGTGGATAATCTTAATTTAGCTACTTTTCTTTGAGCCGAGTTAGGCTTTTTTGGTTTAACAATTCTAAGTTTAACACAAACACCTTTTTTTTGTGGGCAACCGTTCAACGCCTTTACATTATTAGTGTGAATTTTTTTTCTTCTAGGATTCTTTAATATTTGGTGATATGTTGGCATTGAAATTTTTATTTAGCAAAAATATTAATTTTTTATTTAAAAAATTTAAATTTTTAAACATTCTTAAAGAAATTATATAAATAATTTTTAGAGTATAAAAATTTATTAATCTAGAGTATGAATTAAATGTAGAAATAAAAACTTTTACAAACGATTGATTTAATAAATTTAGGCCTATTTTAAAAAAAACAGGAAAAAAGCTACTATCAAGTGGCTTTAGACTAACTTCCCTTAAAAAACTTAAAAAATAACTCAAATAGGGCGAGCTCATAAAATAAATATTTCCAGAAAAATACTTATTACCTGTTAAGGAAGATAATAAACTCGATTTAACTTTAAAAATAGAAAGATTTTGAATAGCCAGAGCTACCTTCAAATAACCTATATTTGAAGCAGAACTACTATTAAAGTTAACAAACACCCCATAAGTGTTTTGTAAAAATTTACAAAGAAAAGCATTATTTTGTAGACTAGATTTTAATAAAAATAAACCCTTAAGGTTTAAGGAGTCTTTTTTGATAAAAGGTTGTTTTACGTTTAGGTGAAAGTTAACTTTTATCACCAAAGATAGATATTTTCTTAGCGATAAATAAATACGCTTATGAAAAGTATAAAGAAAATTTGAATAAAAAACCGATTTTAATAATGAAACCTTGTATATTGAAAGAAGGTCAATATTAGGTTTCGTAACAGAAAAATTAGGTAGATTCGAGAGAATGGAAATTACATAAGGTGTTTTTAAAATTATCTCGAATGTTTTTATTTTGGAAATCTTTACTAAAACCGGTACAATAACATCGAAATTAATAAATCTAGTTTTTATATCAAAATCATTAATGAATTCTTTAACGTTTATACCATATAGACCTAAAATAGGCGTAAGAAACGAAACCATATTAGTATGGTATTTAGGTATTAAAATAACAATTTCCTTTAAATGCAGTTTATCGTAACGAAAATTTAAGTTAATACGCATATGTATATAATATTAAATATCTAACTCAGGGGGGAAAGGATTCGAACCTTTATCTTTAACTTTGGAGGATAACATTTTACCCTTAAACTACCCCGCTAAAAGAGCACTTCATGTAGGATTTTATAAAATCCTACATAAAAAGATCATTAGAAAAGAAATGATTTATATAGCCACCTTCAGAAGGAAAACCATCAAAAAATAAAGTTAATGAAATACTAATAAAAACTAAGCCAATTGTAATCGGAACGAAAACTTTTCAACCTAGCCTCATTAATTGATCATATCTATATCTAGGTAAAGTTGCTCTGACTCATATAAAAGCAAATAAGTAAATGTAAACCTTTACTATATAGACAAAAGAGTGATAAATCCATACTATGTAGTAAAATTCTGAACGTAATGTATAGAAAAATTCATCTATATGCATATAATACTCCATAGAAAAAAACTTAACAAAAAAATATAAATCAGGCATAGTTCAACCACCTAGAAAAAGTATAGTTGCTACATGGCAAAGCAATATAATATTTGCATATTCTGATAAAAAAAATAAAGCGAAGAGAACACTGCTATGTTCAACATTATAACCAGAAACAAGCTCAGATTCGGCTTCCGCTAAATCAAACGGGTGCCTATTTGTTTCTGCTAACATAGCAATAAAAAAAAGAAAAAATTGAGCTCATAGGACAAACGCGTACCAGAGATCTTTTTGAGCCCAAACTATTTTTAAAAAATTCAAAGAACCGCTCAAAACTATGATATTTATAATTATTATACCGATAACCACCTCATAAGCTATAACTTGTGCAATTGAACGCAAAGCACCTAAAAAGGCATATCTTGAGTTACTAGATCACCCAGCAACTATTATATTTAATGTATTTAAGGATGAAACCATAAATACATATAGAATCCCGATGTTTATATCAGAAACAACAGTCGCATTATTAAACGGAATAACAAACCAAGCACTTAAGCTTAAAATTAATAATATTAGAGGACCACCAAAAAATAAAACAGATGAGGCATTTTGGGGAACAGGATTCTCCTTTAATATAAGTTTTAACGCATCAGCTAACGGTTGCAAAATCCCCAAAAAGCCTGTTCAGTTTGGGCCTTTTCTTTTTTGAATACTAGCCAGCACTTTTCTTTCAAATAATGTTAAAAATGCAACAGTTAAAATTACATTCAATATTAAATATAATGATAAAAGGATAAAATAAACAGTTAGACTTACCATTTTTTAATATATAAAAACGAGTATAGAACTACTTAGAAGAAAAACCAAAGATATTTGTAGTAATAAACTTAAAGTAACTGATAAAAAAAGCTACCACGTTATTATTATTCTTTTTTTTGTAATAATCATTATTAGATAATAAAATTACGTTAGTGTTAAAAACAGAATAATTCGAAATTCTATTAAATAATTCATTTTCATATGACCTAATAACCTTGTTGTTTACATTAGTAAGAAATCCCTTAATACCAGAATACATTAAAACAAATTGATTTTCTATAGGTATAGGTGTAAATCTATTTTGATTTAATAATTCTGTCAGCATATTACCCCTTGACAATAAATTTTTAGTTGTCTCATCTAAATCACTACCAAATTGAGCAAAACTTAAAGCTTCTCTATATTGAGCTAATTCTAATTTTAATGAACCTGCAAGTTTCTTAATAGCTAATATTTGTGCAGCAGAACCAACACGGCTAACTGATAATCCGACATTTACAGCTGGTCTAATACCATTATAGAAAAGATTAGTTTCAAGGAATATTTGACCATCAGTAATAGAAATAACATTTGTAGGGATATAAGCAGAAACATCACCAGCTTGTGTTTCGACAACTGGTAAAGCAGTTAAAGATCCGCCACCAAAATTCATATTTAACTTTGCAGCTCTTTCTAGTAGTCTAGAGTGTAGATAGAAAATATCACCTGGATAAGCTTCTCTACCAGGAGGTCTTCTTAGTAGTAAAGACATTTGACGGTAAGCAACAGCTTGTTTACTTAAATCATCATAAATAATTAAAGCATGTTTTCCGTTATCTCTAAAGTACTCACCTATAACACAACCAGTATAAGGAGCAAGGTACTGAAGTGGTGCTGCTTCAGAAGCTGTCGCGGCAACGATAATACTATACTCCAAAGAGTTAGTTTTTTCAAGTAAAGTAACTAATTTACTAATTGAGGATCTTTTTTGACCTATTGCAGTATAGATACAATAAAGAGCATTTTTTTTATTTTTAGAATTTTCATACTTTTGATTTAAAACCGCATCTAAACATATTGAAGTTTTTCCAGTTTGTCTATCACCAATAACCAACTCTCTTTGACCTCTTCCTACAGGAACTAAACAATCAATAGCCTTGACACCGGTAATCATAGGTTCATTAACAGATTGTCTTGTAATAATACCAGGAGCTTTAACTTCAACTTGCTTTAACTCTGAGCCAGGAAAATCACCTTTATTATCTATTGGTTGACCAAGAGCATTGACAACTCTACCAAGTAAACTCATACCAACAGGCACACTAATAATGTTTCCGGTTCCTTCAACATATTCACCTGGTTTGATTTTTGTTTCATCACCAAATAAAACCGCTGAAACTGTTTCAGAGTTTAAATTAAGTGCCATACCTTGAATCTCATTAGAGAATTGAAGCATTTCACCAGCCTTGACGTTGGAAAGACCTTCTATTATAACAACACCATCAACAATGCTTTTAATAACACCTATGTTGCTATCATTCTTTAAATACTGTAAAAATAATTCATTTATATTTTGGTTTTGTAGTAAATTAGACTTTAAAAATTGGTATTTTTTCATTATGTTAAAAGGTTGTAATAAATCTTTCGACAAAGAATACAAAAAGCAGTAATATTTAATTCTGCCACGCGGTTGCTTTTACAAACTTTTATAAACAAAAATAATTAAAATCACAATTTATTCTAAAGAAAGGCCCTCTAAATTTTTCCACCCTTAACCTATTTTCACGAATTCGATCAATATCAACAAACCTTCTTATGTACTCAGCAAATGTTACACTTTTCAAAACACCAAAAATAAACAAAAAAAAGTGGCAAATATGTAAGAAAAAATAGCAGAGTAAAATATAACAGAATTAAGAGATCAAGAACCGCTCTGTAGAGAATAAAAACAGTACCTTATAATTATGTTGGAAAGTTGCTGAAATATACACAAAAATTGCTCTATTAAAAAGCGAATAGTTTAATCAGTCAACAAATCCTTTAATTATTTAATTAGATATTTTTTATCCCTAAATTTAAACATATTTCAAAAAAATTAGCCTTTTAAAGATGTAACAAAATTAACACTAATTATACCCCTTATTCTATAAAAAATAATCAAAATAGCAAGGCCAATCGCTGCCTCTGCACCAGCTAAAGTCAAAGTGTAAAGAATAAAAACCTGGCCGAACATATCCTCCAATAAAACAGAAAATATAGCAAAATTAAAGTTAACAGCTAATAACATCAGCTCTATAGAAACTAATATTATAATAATATTTTTCCTAGTGATAAATATTCCCAAAATTCCAAGAAAAAACATAACGAAGGAAAAAAATAATAAAAAAAAAATACTAAAATTTGTCATTATTTTGCGAACACGTTTTTAAAAGTATAAGCTTGTAAAGCAGGAACTATAACAGCTAAACTAAAAAAATAAAAAAAATAAAGAATAGTAAGTATTTGACCTAACATTAAGTAAGGATCTTCGATAGGTTTAAAACCAATCCAACCTAATAGAACGCAAACAGACAAAAATGACCAAAATAATATTGTTTTAGAAATTTCAAAAAATGAACCTTTAAAAACATTGTTAGTTATAAAAGGTAGTAAAAACAAAACTATTAAGGCTAAGCCTAAAGTGATAACACCGCCAAGCTTATTAGGGATTGACCTCAATATAGCATAAAACGGTAGAAAATACCATTCAGGCACGATATGAGTAGGCGTAACTAAAGGATTAGCTGGAACATTATTAATCGGATCAATAATACTATCCGGCTTGAAAAAAACGGCGTAGCAAAAAACAATTAAAAAGAAAATAATCCCCAATAAATCCTTAAATATAAAATAAGGGTGAAACGGAACTTTATTAGCAACGGATAACGCTATATTTAAAGGATTACTAGAACCGCTTTCATGTAAAACAGCAACATGGATTAAAGATAATAAAGCAATAACAAAAGGCAACAAATAATGTAAACTAAAAAAGCGATTTAACGTAGCATTATCGACAGAAAAACCACCCCATAATCATATAACTATATACTCTCCAACAACAGGGATAGCTGAAAAAAGACTTGTTATAACAGTCGCCGCTCAAAAACTCATCTGTCCCCAAGGTAAAACATAACCTAAAAAGGCTGTAAGTATCATAACTATCAAGATGGTTACCCCCAAATTTCAAAGAAGTTCACGGGGAGTAATGTAAGAGTTGTAATATAAACCCCTAAAAACATGTATATAAACACATATAAAAAAAAATGACGCACCATTTGCATGAATATATCTTATCAACCATCCGTAATTAACATCTCTCATTATATACTGAACGCTAGAAAAAGCACTTTCTATACTAGGAACATAAAACATCGCTAGAAATATACCTGTAACAATTTGAATACTCAGACAAAAAGCAGCTAAAGCTCCGAAATTTCATAAATAACTTATATTTGGAGGGGCTGGATAATCTATTAAAAAACTATTTACTATATTTAATAAAGGGTATTTTTTTATAAAACGCATGTTTAAAATAATTAAAAAAATTAATGTGATGGTAGGGACAGGATTCGAACCTGTGAAGCATTGTAGCAAAAGGTTTACAGCCTTTTCCCCTTAACCGAACTTGGATACCCTAACACGGTAAATTAAAAACTATATAAATAAAATTAAAAAAGCCATAACTAGAGCTAATAATCCTATAGCTTCAGTTAAAGCAAAACCAATTAAAGCATAACTAAATAATTCTTTTTGTAAATTTGGATTTCTGGAAAAAGCTAAAATTAAGCAACCAAAAACTATACCAACACCAGCACCTGCTCCAATTAAACCTGAAGTAGCTAAACCAGAACCTATCATTTTAGAGCTTTGTAAAATAATTTCTAAATTCTTCATTTTTTGTTTTTTTTATTTAAAAAAAACATGGTTATATGCTGATAAATGCACTTAATCACGAAATGTACACTATTCAATTAAAAAAAAAATCTAATACAAAAACTAACAATAACAGTTATGATATATTACTAAAAAAAGATAAACATAGATTACCTATCGGTTCCTACAATCAAGATAAAATGATTGTTACTTTAGACCTGGAATCATACATACTTGCTATAACAAAAGGTTGTTTAATATCCGAAAACTTTAAAAAGATTTTTACGAAAACGACCATGAATGTTAGTAATAAGAAAAATATAAAAATTATTTTTTAAAAATGACCAGAATCGACAAAATTGCTAAAAAAAAGAATAGTTTATTTAATAATACCATAGAAACAGGCACTGTTTTATATATAAAATACTTACTATTAAAAGAAGATGAAATAAAAATCTCATCCTTTATCGGACTATGCGTTGTAAAAAAACGAAAATCGAATACACTAGTATTAAAAAATAACATAAAAAAGGAAAGCGTTAAATTAATTATAAATGCGCATTCACCGTTAATTATAAGTATTAAAATTGTAAAAAGGTACAAAAAAAA
>Ga0256775_1000083_pt1 | contig 17273 bp, 19 predicted proteins | sample MC6MC0926MT_FD_186036 | JGI IMG/M metagenome (GOLD analysis project Ga0256775, IMG submission 186036) | Metatranscriptome of enriched soil aggregate microbial communities from Iowa State University, Ames, United States - MC6-MC0926-MT... | ecosystem: Environmental > Terrestrial > Soil >...
AACTCACCCCGCTAACGTACCAATACCCACGCGCCTGCGTACCCCCCGCACGAGCGTGACGCGATCGGTCTGCTCCGAATGTCCTGTGAGGAACATAACGACCCAACAACGACATCCGTCAACCCCTGCCCCCCGTGTATGCCCCCCGGTAGTCTGTGGGAGGCATGAAGGGGTGTCTAAACGCGTAAGCGCGGATGAATTCCTGGGTGAGCCTCTCCCGGGCGAGGCCGGCAGCGACGAAGGAAGTCGCTGCACAGGCCGGGCCGCGTAGGACAAGGAGATGATTGTGACGACCCAGGTAGTGATTCTCGCGGCCGGCATGGGAAGCCGACTCGGACGGAGCCTTCCGAAGCCGCTGACCGAACTGAACGACGGCCGCACCATCATGCAGCAGCAGTTCGACAACATCCACGCGGCGTTCGGCAAGGACGCCCAGGTGACGATCGTCGTCGGCTACAAGCTGGAGCACATCATCGAGGCGTTCCCCGACGCCCAGTTCGTCTACAACGAGCAGTACGACCAGACCAACACCTCCAAGAGCCTCATGCGCGCCCTGCAGGCATCGGGCCCCGGCGGCGTGCTCTGGATGAACGGCGACGTGGTCTTCGACCCGGCCGTCCTCGTGCGCGGTGCCGCCATGGTGGCCCGCGACCAGACCTTCGTCACCGTGAACACCTCGTCCGTCGCGGACGAGGAGGTCAAGTACACGACCGGCCCGGAGGGCTACATCCAGGAGCTGTCCAAGACCGTCAAGGGCGGTCTCGGCGAGGCGGTCGGCATCAACTACATCTCCTCCGGCGACAAGGCCGCCCTGCTGCGTCAGCTGCAGCGCGTCGGCGACCAGGACTACTTCGAGCGCGGCATCGAGTTGGCGATCGAGCAGGACCGCCTGCTGGTCGAGCCGGTGGACATCTCGGACCTGTACGCCGTCGAGGTCGACTTCCAGGAGGACCTGGAGCGCGCGAATCTTTTCGTATAGTCGGATGTCGGCGTGAGCTTTCACGCGGCTTCGATCAATACGATGGGTTCTCGTGACCAGTATCCCGACTGAAGTGCGCCCTGCGCAGCGTTCGCGCTTCTCGCGCTACCGGCACTCGCTCTGGCTGCTGACCAAGCGCGACCTCCGCGTCCGCTACTCGACGAGCGTCCTCGGCTACCTGTGGTCGATCCTCGATCCGCTCGTGATGAGCGCGATCTACTGGTTCGTCTTCACGGTCATCTTCAAGCGCGATGTCGGTGAGAACCCCTACATCGTCTTCCTGCTCGCCGCCCTGCTGCCGTGGATGTGGTTCAACGGCGCCGTCTCGGACAGCACGCGGGCGTTCATCCGCGAGGCGAAGCTGATCCGCTCGACGATGATCCCGCGGACCATCTGGGTGAACCGGATCGTTGCGTCCAAGGGCATCGAGTTCCTGCTGTCCTTGCCGGTGCTGGCGTTCTTCGCCGTGCTCACGGGCGCGCGCCTGAACGTCGACGTGCTGCTGTTCCCTGTCGCGATCCTCATCCAGACGGTGCTGACCATCGGCGTCGGGCTGATCGTGGCGCCGCTCGTCGTGTTCTTCCGCGACCTCGAGCGCGCCGTGAAGCTGGCACTCCGCTTCCTCTTCTACGCCTCCCCCATCATCTACAGCGCCCGCGACCTGCCCGGCGGGTGCGGGGCAGGCATCGCCGCGCGGCACTGTGCCGCCTACCTCACCGCCCATCCCGGCGCGCAGACGGACGTGCTGTTCTCGCTGCACTTCTGGTCGGCGTTCAACCCGCTCACCGGCATCTTCAGCCTCTACCGCTCGGCGTTCTTCGCCGAGGAGCTGGACTGGTTCCTGGTCGGCGTCAGCGCGGCGATGTCACTAGTGCTGCTGGGGATCGGCTGGCTCGTCTTCAAGCACTTCGAGCGTGACGTCCTGAAGGAGATCTGAGTGCCCCCCGTCATCGCCGTCGACGGTCTCGGCGTGCGCTTCCGCCGCAATCGCGGAGCCCGCCGCTCGTTCAAGGACCTCTTCTCCACCCGCGAGCGCCGGGTGCGCCCGGACGACTTCTGGGCGCTCCGCAACGTCAGCTTCGACGTGCAGCCGGGTGAGGCGATCGGCGTGGTGGGCCGCAACGGCCAGGGCAAGTCGACGCTGCTGAAGCTCGTCGCGGGCGTGATGCTGCCGGACGAGGGAACCGTGACCGTGCGTGACGGCGTCGCCCCGCTGATCGAGATCACGGGGGGATTCGTCGACGACCTCACGGTGCGCGACAACGTCTACCTGACGGCCGGCCTGCACGGCATGACCCGCTCCCAGATCGACGAGCGGTTCGGCGAGATCATCGACTTCGCCGAGATCGGCGACTTCGTCGACACCCCGTACAAGCACCTGTCGAGCGGCATGAAGGTGCGCATCGCGTTCTCCGTCATCTCGCAGCTGGAGGAGCCGGTGCTGCTCGTCGACGAGGTGCTGGCCGTCGGCGACCGCGGCTTCCGGGAGAAGTGCTACCGGCGCATCGAGGAGCTCCTCGCGGGCGGGAGGACGCTGTTCTTCGTCTCGCACAACGAGAAGGATCTGCGGCGCTTCTGCGAACGCGGGCTCTACCTCGACAAGGGCGCGCTCGTGCTCGACGGACCGATCGGGGATGTCCTGGAGCTGTATAACGCCGACTACGGCACCTGAGTTCGAGCGTTCTCCCCAGGGCGTGAAACCGTCCCCAGAAAAGATTTCGGCGGGTTCTCCCCGGAAGTGGTGTTCGTGCCCGATTTCGGGGCGTCGAGCGTCGGAGGGGCTGGTTAGCGTCGTCGCATGAATCGTCTCCGGTTTCTTCGCAGCCCCTCTCCCGCCCCTCGTCCGCGCCGCCTGGCGTACCCCGTCCCGTGGCTGGTCGACCGCTCCGCGGCACCCCACTACCGCCTGGTCAATGCGGGGAAGGAGACGCTCAGCGGGGTGACCCTGAGCGTCTCCGGAAGCGCCCGGCTGCGGGTCAGCGCGCCCACCTCCGTGCCACCGGGCGAGGCTGTCCGGGCGAGCCTGTCCGGCCCGGAGCCGGCCCGCGACACCGTGCTGGTCGTGCGGTGGTTCCCGCCGGACGGCCGCGAGTACCTCTGGCAGATCAGCTTCTGACGAGAGCTCTCCGGGTCGCACGCGCGGCCCGGCGGGCTCCCGCGGAATACGGGTATCACCGGCATTTTCTGTGACCAACGCGTGAGGTTCGATGTTCGGGGTGCTCGTGCTCTGGAGCAGAAGGGGCGTTCGGCTCTTCACTGATGAACTATGAAGAACCCCGCAGGGACCGCCGCCCTCCTGCTCGGCGAACGCATCCGTCGTGCCCGTGTCCGCCTGGGCCTCAGCCAGGAGGCGATCGCGAGTCTCGCAGCCATGCACGTGACCAACTTCGGCAAGATCGAACGCGGTGGGGCGAACCCCAGCCTGCTGACGATGATGCGCATCGCGGCGGTGCTCGGGACCGACGTGTCGACGCTCACGCAGGACATCTCGACCGAACACCTGCCGAGCGACGTCCGCGTACTGTCCGCTCGCGAGTACCTGAGCGCACGGGAACGGCGTCGCCGGTCGTCTTGATCGGGAACCGGCCTACACTCTGAGGAGATGGCTAAGAAGCAGCAACCGATCATCTCCGTCACCGGAGGACCGTCGCGCGGCGGAGACACCCCGCGCGCGGTGAACACGACCCTGGACCGCTTCCTCGGCATCCAACGGCCGGTCGTGGTGGCCCACCTGCGCAGCATCCGCCGCCGTCACCCGGACGCGTCGGCGGACGAACTGGCCCGCATCCTCGAACGCCGGTACCTCGCCGCCGTGACGAGTGGTGGGGCCGCGGTCGGAGCCACCGCCGTCATCCCGGCGATCGGCACCGGCATCACCCTGGCCCTCTCCGGGCTGGAGACGGCCGGTTTCCTGGAGGCGACCGCCCTGTACGCGCAGTCGATGAGCGAGTTGCACGGCATCGCCGTCGACGACCCCGAGCGCGCCAGGGCCCTGGTGCTCACGATGATGCTCGGCAAAGAAGGATCCGACCTGGTGCGTCAGCTGGCCGGCCAGTTCGGCGGGGGCGGTGTGACCCGTACCGCCTACTGGGGCGAGCTCGTTACCTCGACACTTCCGAGCATGGTCGTCGGTCCGCTGGTCGACCGGCTGAAGAACGCGTTCATCCGCCAGTTCGCGGTGCGCGGCGGGGCGAGCATCCTCGCCCGCGCCATCCCGTTCGGCGTCGGCGCCGTCATCGGCGGCACGGGCAACAACATCCTCGGGCGACGCGTCGTGCAGAACGCGCGTCTCGCGTTCGGCCCGCCACCGCTCGTCATCCCCGAGGTCCTCACCCCGAGCGAAGGCCCGGGAGCGGTGCGTCGCCTCGGTACGGCGACCGGCACGCGCGTGGTCCGGGTGGGCACCGTGCTCCGGGGCGCACTCCCCCGCCGCGGGCGGCGGAAGGATGCGCCGACGGAGGCCATCGAGTCCGAACTGCCGCGGGGACCGTACGTCATCGAGCCCGGCCCCTCCGGCGCTCCGGCCGACGCGCCCACAGGCGGTGGGACCGCCGCTGAGGGCTCCGCAGACGACGGCGAGGCGGGAAGCCGGCGCCAGGCCGGCTGACCGCATCCACGGGGCGCCACCGGGTGTTCAGACGATCGGTGGCCGACCTGCTGCCGTCATCCGCGCCACGGTCCTCCACCGCAGCGGGCGTCGCTCGCCCGGGTCGGTGCGCCAGCCCTCGGCCCAGCCGCCGAACCACGCACGCAGGACGGCGGGCTTGCGGAACCAGCGCAGCAGCTGGATGCCGGTCCACGATCCGACATAGAGCGGGATGAGCAGGGCCGGGAGGTTGCGGCGGGCCAGCCAGACGCGGTTCCGCGCGTTGAGCCGGTAGTAGTACGAGTGCCGGGTCGGCGACACGGACGGATGCTCCGCCACGAGGTCGCCCGCGTACCAGACGCGCTTGCCCTGGTCCCAGACCTTCCAGGCGAGGTCGATGCCCTCGTGCGCATAGAAGAACGGATCGGCCCAGCCGCCGGCCTGCTCGAAGACGGCACGCGGCAGCAACACGGCGGCCTCGAGCACGGCGAACACATTGCTGGAGCGCTCCGGGTCGCCCTTGCGGATGCGCGGGATCCAGCGCCGGGGCGCCGGCGCGCCGTCGGGCACGCGAAGCCGGGGCTGCAGCATCCCGATGCCGGGGTCGTCCCGGAGCTTGGCGACGGCGTCCGCCAGGAACGTGCGCGACGGGATGTCCGCATCGTCGTCGAGGAAGAACAGCCACTCGCCGTGCACCAGCGGCACCCCCGCGTTGCGTCCGGCGGGGATGCCCACGTTGTCGGGCAGGGCGAGCACGTGCACGCCTGCGGGAAGCGCCGGGTCTGCGGTGGCCGGGTCCCACCCGTTGCCGACCACGACGACGTCGGTGGTCACGCCCTCCTGGGCGAGCACCGACTCCACGCCGCGGCGCAGCTCGACCGGCCGGGCGCCCTGCGTGAGCACCACGACCGCGACCGCGGGCAGCTCAGCCACGGACCCGCCGCGACGCCATGATGGTCACGAAGTGCCCGATCAGCGCCAGGATCGACAGCGGGACGAGCGCGCAGAGCAGGATGCGGTCGGCGAGCGTCGCGCCGATGAACAGGCCGACGATGGAGAAGACGAAGATCAGGATGGTGAGCTCCACCGAGTGGTACAGCCGGTGGAACGGGAGGAACTTCGCCGCACGCCGCAGCGTCGCGATGAGCCCGTGCGTCGGCGCGTACTCCGACTGCGTGTCGGCAAGCTTCGGCAGTCCGGCGTTGGCGCGCGCCACGCGCACCATGTCGTTGAGCGCCTTGTTGAGCACGATCACCAGGGCGAGCAGGGTGCCGAGGTTCGTCCAGAGGAAGTCCTCCGGCGTCTCCAGCGGATAGCCCGCCGCGCGGATGCCGAGGACGATCGCGATCAGGGTCTCCGTCGAGTAGTGGCCGACGTTGTCGAGGAAGATGCCCGCGGGCGACGACGTGCGGCGCCAGCGCGCCACCTCGCCGTCGCAGCAGTCCACCAGCATCTGCAGCTGGCCGAGCACCAGTGCGAGAGCCGCGCCGGCGATGCCCGGGATGAGCAGAGCCGCGGCGGTCGCCCATCCCGTCAGGATCATCAGGCCGGTCACGCCGTTCGCCGAGATCGAGGTCTTGAGCAGCACCCACGTCAGATACGGCGACAGGTTGCGGAGGTACAGCGAGGCCGTCCAGTGCTCCGCGTTGCGGCGTCCGCGCACCTCTGGGGGCTGCGCGACGGCCTTCAGCTCGGCGATCGAGGACGGACGGGCGCCGTGCGCCGCAGGTCCGGGTGCGGTCATGCCTACCTTCCCGTGTGGGCCGTGATGTTGCGGGTGAGCGACAGGTATCCGAGGACGAAGCCGATCCCCCAGCTGAAGTGGATGCACGGCAAGACTACGAGAAACCACAGGAACGGGCGAAAACCGTCGCGTCGCCCCCAGAGCAGCGCGGAGACCACAACGATCACCACGTAGAGAGCCGGGATGGCGAAGCCCCAGAGCAGCCACGGCGCGGCGCCGAGGAGGGCCTGGATGATGCCGACGATGCCGAGCACCGTGCCGACGGCGACGCCCACCACCATCACGGGCGGCGCGAAGTAGCGCAGGCCATTGGATGCCGGGAAGCGTCGGGCGAGCTCGCCCCGCCAGATGCCGGTGGAGAAGAACTGCCGGGCGAGCCGGTAGAGGTTCGGGCGGGGGCGGTAGGTGACCTTGAGCCGCGGCGTGAACCAGACCGTGCCACCGGTGGTGCGGAGGCGCCGGTTGAGCTCCCAGTCCTGGCCGCGCTTGATCTCCTCGTCGAAGAGGCCGACCTCGATCAGGCGATCGCGGCGGAACACGCCGAGGTAGACCGTCTCGGCCGGACCGGCCTCGCCGCCGACATGCAGCTTCGTGCCGCCCAGGCCCACACGGCTCCCGTACGCACGCGCGACGGCGCGCTCGAAGTCGGTGGTGCCCTGCGCATCCATCAGTCCGCCGACGTTGTCAGCGCCCGTCTCCAGGATGGTCTCCACGGCGACGCGCGCGTAGTCCGGCGGAAGGACGCTGTGCGCGTCCACCCGGATCACGATCGGGTACTGCGACTCGCGGATGGCGAGGTTCAGACCAGCGGGCGTCGAGCCCACGACGTTGTCGACGACCCGGATGCGGCTGTCGACGGCCGCGAGCTCCTCGACCAGCTGGGTCGTGCCGTCCATGCTCGGACCGAGGGCGATGGTCACTTCGAACGGCCCGGCGTAGTCCTGCGCCAGAAGGCTGTCGACGGCGGCCCGCACGTGGGTGACCTCGTTGAGCACGGGCATCACGTACGAGACACCGGGGAGGGTGTTCACGATGTCGTCCGGCATCTGGTCCTTCGCTGTAGCGGGTCGGCGTCGAGCCTATCAGCCGGGTCTGCGGCGCAGCCGGGAACGGGGAAGGGCCGCCCCGCGCCTGCGGGACGGCCCTTCTCGGTGTGCTGGATCGGCGCGATCACTCGGCCGGGAGGGACCCCAGCGTCACGGTCGCGGTCTTGGTCTGACCGTCACGGATGTAGGTGACGTCGACCTTCGAGCCGGCCGCCTGCGCCCGGACCTGGGCGGTCAGGTCGGTGGCGTCGGTGATCGGGGTGTCGTCGAGGTTCACCACGATGTCGCCGGCCTTGAGGCCCGCACCCGCCGCGGCGCCGCCACTGGTGACGCTCTTGATCAGTGCGCCGACCGTGGTGGCCTTGCTGTCGGTGCTCGCGTCGGCGACCGACGCGCCCAGCAGGCCGTGCGTGGCGGAGCCGCTCTTGATGATCTCGTCGGAGACGCGCTTGGCCAGGTTCGACGGGATGGCGAAGCCGACGCCGATGCTGCCCGACTGCGAGCCGTCGGAGCTGGAGCCGCCCGCGCTGGCGATGGCCACGTTGACGCCGATCAGCTCACCCTTGCTGTTGAGCAGCGCACCACCGGAGTTGCCCGGGTTGATGGACGCGTCGGTCTGGATGACCGGGAGCGAGATCGTTCCGGCGCTCTGCTGCTGTTGCTGCTGCTGCTGACCACCCTGGTCGGGGAAGTCGAAGTTGAACGGGTTCTGGCTGCCGCCGTCGCTGTTCGAGTCGTCCTTCGGAGCGGCCGAGGAGGCGATGCTGATGCTGCGATTGAGCGCGCTGACGATGCCGTCGGTGACCGTGCCGGAGAGGCCGAGCGGCGCACCGATGGCGACCGTGGTGTTGCCCACGTTGAGCTTGCTCGAGTCGCCCCAGCTGATCGGGGTCAGCCCGGACGCCTTGTCCAGCTTGATGACGGCGAGGTCGGTGGTCGGGTCGGTTCCGACGATCTTGGCCGTGTAGATCTTGCCGTCGTTGTCGGTGACCGTCACGTTGACGTTGGCCGCCTGGCCGTCGAGCGTCACGACGTGCGTGTTGGTGAGCACGTAGCCGTCGGAGGTCAGGATGATGCCGGAGCCGGTGCCGCCGGAGCTCGACGCGCTCACCGAGATGGTGACGACGCTCGGGGACGCCTTGGCGGCGACCGCGGTGATGGTGCTCGCGTCGTTGGAGTCGTTCACCGTGATGTTCTGCGGGCCGGAGACCGTCTTGATCGTCGCGTTGCCGCCATCCGTGGCGGCGTAGATGCCGACACCGGCTCCGGCGCCGGCGATGCCGCCGACGAGCGCGCCGATGGCGAGCGTCGCGATGATGAGGCCGGTGCTGCGGTTCTTGGCGGGCTTCGCCGGAGCCGTGGCGGTCGCGGCGCCCGGGGCGCCGGCGTAGCCCTGCTGCTGGGCGTTGGGGGCGTAGGGCTGCTGCGGCTGCTGGCCGTACCCGGCGGGCTGGCCGAAGGCGCCGTTGCCGTAGTGCGGCTGCTGGGCCTGCTGCGGCTGCTGCTGGCCGTACGGCTGCCCGTAGGTCTGCGGCTGCGGCTGGTGCTGCTGCGCCTGGTACGGCGCGCCGGTGGGCTGCGGAACCGTCGGCTGCGCGGCGGTGGGCTGCGGCTGGGTCGGCTGCGCGGCGGTGGGCTGCTGCTGCGTCGGCTGTGCGGCGGTGTCGCCGGTGCTCTGCGCGGCCGGGGCGGTCCATCCGGCTCCGGCTGCGGGAGCCTGCTCGGCCGGGGTCTCGGCCGCGGGGGTCTGCGCCGCCGGAGCGGCGGGGGTCTCGGACTGCGCTGCGGGGGTCGCGGCGCCGGTGTGCTCGATGCTGGTGCGCTCAGTGCCGGCAGCATCCACGACCGCGTCGGTGTCGGCGTCGTGCTGGGGCTTCGCGGGCTCCGGGGTGTTCGGGGTGTCGGTCATGGTGTTGCTCCTTCCAAGCACAGACAGCTTGGGATGCGAACCTGGGCGTTCTATTTGCCGTTGCTGTGGGCGACCTTCTGCGTGTCGATGACTCTCCCCAACGTACCCAATGGGTTGGATGCGAGTAAGGCCGTAGCGTTGTCCTATGACGATCACGGGAGGCTGGCGGCGCGCCGCCACGGGTGCAGGACTGCTCGGAGCCGACGGCTCCGTGCGGCCGACGATCTTCGCCGAGATGAGCGCCCTGGCGTCGCGGACGGGCGCCATCAACCTCGGCCAGGGGTTCCCGGACGAGGACGGACCCGCCGCAGTGCTGGAGGCGGCCGTGGCGGCCATCCGCGACGGGGAGAACCAGTACCCGCCCGGGATGGGCATCCCCGACCTCCGCCTGGCCGTCGCCGAGCACCAGAAGCGGTTCTACGGCATAGAGCTCGACCCGGACCGGGAGGTGCTCATCACCGCCGGCGCGACTGAGGCGATCGCGGCGACGCTGCTCGCGCTGCTCGAACCGGGCGACGAGGTGGTCACATTCGAGCCGTACTACGACGAGTACGGCGCCGTGATCTCGCTGGCGGGCGGCGTGCACCGCACCGTGCCGCTGGAGCCGCCGGCCTTCCGCCCCGACCTCGACCGGCTGCGCGAGACGGTGACCGACCGCACACGCGCCATCCTCGTGAACACACCGCACAATCCCACCGGCAGCGTGCTCGACCGGGAGACGCTCACCGCGATCGTAGAGCTGGCCGAGCGGCACGACGCCGTGATCATCACCGACTCCGTCTACGAGCACCTGACGTTCGGGCCAGAGCACATCCCGATCGAGACGCTGCCGGGTGCCCGGGAGCGCACGATCGCGATCTCGTCCGGTGGCAAGACCTTCAACACGACGGGCTGGAAGGTCGGCTGGTTGACGGCCCCTCCGGAGCTCGTCACCGCGGTGCTCGCCGTGAAGCAGTTCCTCACCTACGTGAACGGCGCGCCGTTCCAGCCGGCGATCGCCGCGGGGCTGCGGCTCCCGGACGCCTACTTCACCGGCATCGCCGAGGCTCTGGCCCACAAGCGGGATGTGCTCTCCGCCGGGCTCGCCGCCGCCGGCTTCGGCGTCTTTCCTTCGGACGGGACCTACTTCGTGGTCGCCGACGCAGCCCCGCTCGGCTTCCCGGAGGGCGTCGAGCTGTGCCGTCGGCTGCCGGAGCTGGCCGGAGTCGTCGCGGTGCCGCTCGGCGCGTTCAGCCGGGGCGAGTATGCGGCGCGGACCGCATCCCTCGTCCGGTTCGCGTTCTGCAAGCGCATCGACGTGCTCGAGGAGGCGGCACGGCGTCTCGCCGCGCTGCCCCGCTGAGCGATCGACACCGGCAGGAGCACCGGCACCGACCGAACCGTCACTGGCGGAGTTCGCCCGCGAACAGCTGCGCCGCCCTCAGCCGGCCCCCGATGTCGGCGACGCACTGTTCGAACACGGCCGTGGCCTTGGTGGCGCCGATCGCCCCGCCGCTCACCGCCGCGCCCACCTGGTCGCGCGACAGCCGGGCGACCAGGCGTCCCTCCTGATCGACCTGGAACCGCAGCAGGAAGGTGATCCGCAGCTGCGACCCGGCGAGCCCGCCGAAGAGGACCGTCATGGCGGTGCTGCCCCGCTGCACGGTGAACGCGCCGTTCGGCGCCGGCGTCACCGCGAAGCCCTGCCCGCGCAGGGCGTCGAGGACGATCCCGCGGCCCTGCTCGTGGTCGCCGGCGAGGAAGAAGTCGTGCGTCGTCGCCATCAGAGCGGACTCACCCGGTAGCGGCGCAGGGCCAGTGCGGGATTGCGCTCCCGCACCTCGCGGACCCGCGCGACGGACACGTCGGCGACGGCGACGCCGGTCGTGTCGGCGAGTCCGGCCAGCGTGACCCCCATCGGATCGAGAATCGCGCTCGCGCCGACCCCGATCGACGGCGGGTGGTCGGCCGCGGCGACGTAGAGGGTGTTCTCGATGGCGCGCGCCGCGAGCAGCGTCGACCAGTGGAACTCCTTCAGCGGGCCGCGCACCCATTCGGCGGGCACGGCCACCAGCAGCGCGCCGGCGTCGGCGAGGCGACGCGTCACCTCCGGGAAGCGCAGGTCGTAGCAGGTCTGGAGGCCGACGGTCACGCCGTCCACCTCGAAGGTCTGCGGCTCGTCCAGGTCGCCCGGGACGACCCACTCGGACTCCTTCGCCCCGAACGCGTCGTAGAGGTGCTGCTTGCGATACGTCGCGAGCACGTCACCCGACGGCCCCACCGCGACGAGGGTGTTCGAGAACCGGTGCGCCTGATCGGTGCGCTCGACGAGGCCGGCCACCACGAACAGGCCATGCTCGCGGGCGGCGGCGGAGAGGGAGCCGACGAAGTCGCCGTCGAGCGGCTCGGCGTTCCGTGCGAACGACGGCCCGAGCGGATCGGTGAAGTAGGAGGCGTACTCGGGCAGGATCACGAGGCGGGCGCCGCGGGAGGCGGCGACGGCGATCAGGCCGGCGACCACATCCCGGTTGTGCACCCGGTCGTCGCCCGGCGCGAACTGGGCGACCGCGACCGCGATGGTGCGGTCGTCGACGGTGAGCTCTGCAGGCCGGTCGGTCATGGCGCCACCTCCACGTGCGGGATCGCCTCGGTCACGGGCCGCGGCGTCTCCACCGGCAGGACGATGCTGATCGACGTTCCGACCCCCTCCTCGCTGGCGATGTCGAGGCGGCCGCCGTGAGCGGTCACGATCGCCTTCGTGATGGTGAGGCCGAGTCCGACGCCCGGAACCGCGTTGCGGGTGGCGGTGGACGCACGGAAGAAGCGCTGCGACAGCTGGCTCAGCTCCACGGCGGGGATGCCGATGCCGGTGTCCCTCACGGCGATCACAGCCTCGTCGCCCTCGTGGCGCAGCGCCACGGTGACGGTGCCGCCGGACGGCGTGAACTTGAGCGCGTTCGAGACCAGGTTGTCGACCGCCTGGCCGAGCCGGAGCGTGTCGCCCCGGACATCGACGGTGTGGTCGGGGACTTCGGCGACCAGGGTCACGCCCGCGTTCGCGGCGACCGGGCGGGCGGACTCCACGGAGGCGGAGACCACGGTGTTCAGCTCGACATCCTTGATGTCGAGCGGGAACCGCCCCGACTCCACCTGTGCGGTGAAGAGCAGGTCGCCGACCAGGCGGAGCAGCCGGTGCGCGTTGCGCTCGGCGACGGCCAGATACTGCAGCTGCTCCTCCGACAGCGGATCCTCGTCGTCGTCGCGCAGCAGCTCCAGGTAGCCCAGGATCGAGCTGAGCGGCGTCCGCAGCTCGTGCGAGATGAGGCCGACGAACTCGTCCTTGAGCCGGGCGAACTCGCGCGCCTCGGTCATGTCGGTCGCCACGAAGATGAAGCCGACCCGGTGGCCGTTCTCGTCGATGCGCGGTGTCGCCGCCACCTGGACGACGACGCGCTTGCCGTCCGGCCGCACGTACGTCCAGTCGCGCACATCCGCCGATCCGGCACGGACGGTGTCGACCAGGGCCGAGAAGTCGTCGGTGCTGGAGACGGTCGTGAAGCGCGCATCCATATCCTGCAGCCGCTCCGCGAGCTCGGACGACAGGTGGAAGTCGATGATGTGGTACTTGCCGTCGAGCACCTGCTTCTCGGTCAGGCCGAGCATCTTCTCCGCGCCGGGGTTCCACACGTCGATGAGGCCGTCGAGATCGGTGCCGATGACGGACTGCTCGGTCACGGCATTCCAGATGCTCTGGATGAGGCGGTTCGCGGTCTTCAGCCTCGCCTCGTTGAGCACCAGCTCGTCCTGCGCCTGCACCGCCTGGGCGAGGAGCTGCTGCTGCTGCTCCCCCGACTGACGGGCGGCGGCGAGCTGGACCCGCATCCTGTGCGCGATCTCGTTGATGACGATCGCGACGATGAGGTAGATCACGGGCGAGAAGAAGGCGCGGACGATGTCACCGGCGGTGTGGGCGACGCCGTCGACCACCAGTGGCGCGAGCAGCACGACGAAGGTGGTGAGCGCCGCGATGAGGATGTTGATGCGCCCCGCCTCGGAGGCGATCCAGACGAAGGGCAGCAGGGTCAGGACCGCGAACGGCGAAGCGGCGGACCCCGTCCCGAGCCGCAGCAGCCCGACGGCGAGCAGCGACAGGACCGGGATGACGACCGCCCACTCCGGATGCAGATGCCGCCACGGGATGACGAGCGAGAAGACGGTCGCGACGACCACCAGGGCGATGCCGGCCAGGAACAGCGGGGCGTTCGTGATGGGCACGCCGTTCGGCAGGGCGGCGATGAGCGCGGCGATCGCGAAACCGACGATCGTCGGGACCTGCTTCATGAACGCCGAGGGCGAATCCAGCGGGATGCGGCTGAGCCACCGGTCGAGGGTCATGCGGGCTCCCCCAGTTCGAGCATCTCGCGGATGCGGGTCGACAGCACGCGCGGGCTGAACGGCTTGACGATGAAGCTGTCCGACCGGTCGGCGACGACACCGTGGTCCGTGAGCAGCTGAACCGACGCCGACACCATGAGGATGAGCGTCGAACGTGTGATGTCGTCCGCGCGGATCGCCTCGGCCACCTCCACGCCGTTCAGTCCGGGCATCGAGATGTCGAGGACGGCGAGGTCGATCCCGCCGGCCTGGACGGCGGCAAGGGCGGCGGAGCCGTTGTCGACGGCCGCGACGATGTCAACGCCCGCACGATTCGCGGCGATCGCCATCAGGTTCCGGATGTCGTCGTCGTCGTCCGCGATCACGATCCGCTTGCGCTCAGACATGGAGGAACACCGTTCGGACGACGACGATCGCGGCGCAGATCAGCAGCGCGATCCCGCCGTAGAGCGGGAGGCGGAACTCCCAGCGGCGGTCGCGTTCCAGCTCGGCCTGGATGCGCTCGCGGAGTTCGCCGGAGGGCTCGGCGGGGTCCCCTGCGGACGGTCCGGACGAGTGTCGGGCTGGGCTCACCGTGCGTCCTCCTTCTCCACGTCCACCCGGGCGGCGGCTTCGTCCAACAGAACGGGGACGCGGTCGTAACGGCCCACGTCGGCGGCGACATGACTGTCGGTGGAGGCGACGATACGCGCTCCGGCGTCCAGCAGCGCCGCGATGGCGTCCGGGCCGGGGCAGTTCCACTTCTCGTTGACCTCGACGATGGTCCCGGTCGCCGCGGCGGCCTGAGCCCAGGCCGCCAGTCGCTGCCCCCCGAGCCGCGTCTCATCGAGGCCGACCTTCGGCAGGATCGAGAACCAGTGCGCCAGCTGCGCGTGCGGCGTGCGCTCCATCGCGCGGATGCTGCCCTCGATGAGCAGGTCGAGCGCGTCGTCGTCCGACAGGCCGGCGTCGAGCCGCTCGCGCGTGGCCGTGGGCGACCAGGGGCCGTCCGTGCCGGGGAACTGGTGGTCGCCGATGACGACGGCATCCACCCCACCGGGGCCGACGACCAGGCCGGGCGGGGTGTCGACGGCGCCCGACGCATCCAGCAGCTTCGCCTCCACCCCGGTGAGCACCGTCAGACCGTCCGGGACGCGCTCCCCCGCGACCGCGGAGAGGAACTCGGGGACCCAGCTCGTCGAGGCGCGCACATGGTCGGTGAGGCGGATCGTCCGCAGGCCGACGGCGGACGCCGCGGCGATGTTCTCCGCCAGGGTGCTCCGCGCGTCGTCCGAGAACGTCGAGTGGACGTGGAAGTCGCCGTGCAGCAGCGCGGGCAGCCGGCCGGCCTCCGTCGCGCTCACTCCTCCGGACCCTCCGCGTGCGCCGCGTTCTCGGAGACCAGCACGTCGCCGGGAGCGAGGAAGACGTCCTCCAGGAACCGCACGTTGGCGAGCTCCTCGAAGTCGACGGCCGACGGCACGGGCCGGCCGAGGACCAGGTCGAGCAGGAGGGACGGCATGTCGACCCCGGCCGCGATGGTCAACGGCATGGCGCCGGGGAAGCGCGGGTTCACCTCGAGCAGCGCCGGGATGCCGTCGGCGCTGTACCGCAGCTGCACGTTCGCAACACCGGTCAGGCCGATCGCGCGGGCGACCGCCGCGGCGGTGTCGGAGAGCTCGGCCCGCCGCACCGTGCGTCCGGCGATCGAGACGCCCGAGTCCACGCGCTCCCGCGACCGCGGGACGGCCGCGATGACGTTGCCGTCGAGCCCCGCGAGGACGTCGACGGAGAACTCCTCGCCGGGCAGGTTCTCCTGGATGATGATGCTCTCGTCCGTGCCGAGGGCCTCCAGAGTGCCGCGATCCGCGATGAGGCGGACGCCCCGTGATCCGGCGCCGCTGCGCGGCTTGATGATGACCGGGAAAGTCCAGTCGGCGCCGACGCCCTCCCCGTTCAGCAGCCGTGTGACCGGCACGCGCGCCTGGTCGCCGACCCGCTGGACGAGGGCGAACTTGTCGAGGCAGGTCACCAGGGTGTCGTGCGAGGGCGCGGCCAGCTTCGTGCCGACCGCCTCGAGCTCGTCGCGGCGTGCGGCGAGCCCCGGGAGCTCGACGTCGACCGTCGAGAACAGCACGTCGATGCCGTCCTCCCGGCTCATGGCGATGAGCGCATCGACGAAGCCCTCCGAGCGCCCGGGCGGCACGATCCGCCTGCGCCCCTCCTCCACCAGATACAGGCCGCTGGCCCATCCGTCCATGTCAGCCGCGTAGACCTCGACATCGTCGCGGGCCAGCAGCGAGCGGATCACCGCGACGCCGGCAGGGCCGCCGGCTCCCGTCACCAGGACACGGGTACGGGTGGAATCGGTCATTCAGCGGTCCTGTTCAGTCGGTTTCCCGCGACGCGCGCGTCGGAGTGGATGGCGGAGGCGGGCACCGAGATGTCGGCGGTGTCGCGCATGACCTCCAGCGGCTCGCAGTTCTTGCCGCCGCCGAAGCGCGACCAGTAGCGGGCCGTCGCGAGCACGAAGTCCGGCTCGAGATAGTCGCGCAGCTCGGTCTGCGAGCGGAAGCAGTCGATCAGTTGCAGCTTGGTCTCGGTGAACCCGTCGATCGGGACGAAGCGGGTGGGACGGAAGTCGATGGTGGCGGACGGGCTCTGGTAGCAGCAGACGGTCCGCACCGACCGGGTGGCGACGTTCGTCGCGGCGTGCACAGCGCGGTGGTCCTGATGGCGGTCGTGCGACGAGTGCGTGTAGACGATGTCCGGCTGGATCTCGGCGACGACGCGCTCGATGATGCCCACCGTCGGATCCGCCGCCGAGATGTGGGTGTCCTCCAGGTCTTCGAGGAACAGCCGGGCACCGAGGAGCTCGGCCGACGCGAGGGACTCGTGCTGCCGGTCGTCGGCGTCGCCGCCGCGAGCGCCACGCGACAGGGTGAGGATCACGACGTCGTTGCCCGCGTCACGGTGCGCCGCGAGGATGCCGCCGACGCCGATCTCGACGTCGTCGGGGTGAGCACCGATCGCGAGCACCACCTGGCGGCGCGCAGCGGCTCGCTTGACGCGCCCTTCTGCGGCAAGACGGTTGACGATCGCGACCAGCTCCGCCGAGGCGACCGGTTTGCTCAAGAACTCGTCCGCCTGGGCCCGAAGCGCCGAGACCGCGTAGTCGACCGAGACGTGCGCGGTCATTACGACGACCGGCATGCCCGGATACTGGGCGCGCAGCTCCTTGAGCAGGTCGAGGCCGGTGATGCCGGGCATCTCGATGTCGGTGATGACCAGGTCCGGCTCGAACTCGGCGATCGTCGCCAGGGCGATGGAGGGATTCGTCACCGCGATCGCGACCGCATCCGCGCGCTTCTCCAGCACGGTCTTCATGAAGAAGGCGACATCGGGGTCGTCCTCGACCACGACCACCCGGTACTTCGTCACGACACTCGCCATCGCATCCCCTATCTGGGAACGACTCTAGTAGGACGCCCGGTCCACACGAGGGGACGCGCCCGGGCCGGTGTTCGCGATTTCACACCCCTCGGATCCCGTGCTAGAGTTTCTTCTTGTGCCGCGGGGTGGAGCAGCTCGGTAGCTCGCTGGGCTCATAACCCAGAGGTCGTAGGTTCAAATCCTGCCCCCGCAACCGATAAGGC
>Ga0256775_1000084_pt1 | contig 17215 bp, 2 predicted proteins | sample MC6MC0926MT_FD_186036 | JGI IMG/M metagenome (GOLD analysis project Ga0256775, IMG submission 186036) | Metatranscriptome of enriched soil aggregate microbial communities from Iowa State University, Ames, United States - MC6-MC0926-MT... | ecosystem: Environmental > Terrestrial > Soil >...
AATCAATCGTGCTCAGTTGTGCGAAAGTAGCTAAATTTGAGCACACTCCTCAAGGGGCACACCGATCACCGATCCGAACAAAAACAATGCAGCGCGCGAAAAGATGCAGTGCAGCCGCTGCGACGGAAGCAGCACGCAGCAGCAACAAAGTGTACAAGCCGACGTCTTCGCTGTCCTTCGTGATGCAGGCAGCGTTTGATGTGTGTCCCCGATTACCGTCCCTTAACAATGAAGTAGATGACGACGGCAATGATGGCGAGCAGCACGAGAATGAGGAAGGCCAGACGGTACGACTGCATGCAGAACTTGCGGCGCAGCTTCACGGCGTTGCTGTGGAACTGGTGTCCCTGTCGCTCGAGCACGGCCGCCTTGTCCTCCATGGTCTCGAGGCGCTCGCCGCGCTCGAGCGTCATGTTGATGTTCTGACGCGTGATGTCGGTGATCTCATCCGCTTGCCGCTGCACACGCTTGATGCGATCCTCCTCGGCGCTGCTCATGGTGGGAGTGGGAAGAGGGGAAGAAGAAGAGGAGGAAGAGGTAACGGTTTGCTGCTGGTGCTGCGGGGAAAGGGTCTGTGCAGCAACGTGGACGCGGAGAGATCGGATCCGCCCGTTGAGAAATCCGCCTGACGCGAGCGCCGTGCCCAGACAACCGCGGCGAGCAGACGGAAGCGGGGGCACCAACACACGTACCGTCCGTCCCTCTTCTCTCGGCTCCTGTGCGCCCTCCTTCTCTCTGCGTGCCCCGTTGTTCTGTGCTCCCTCCGCCGGCGGGCGGACGCAGGAAAGGCCGGCAAGCCGCAGGAAAGAAAGACACGGGCGACGCGGTGGGAGACGAAGGCCACAGGATGCCCGCAGCAGACAGCCACAGGGGGGAGGTTGAGCTTGAAGCGAAGGGTCTGAAACAATAATAGTGTGTGTGCAAATACATGCCAACTAGCAAACTGCGGGGCTTCTCACCAGCCTGCATACTCTTCTTCTGCTGCTGCTTCTTCCTCGCCCTCCTCTTCCTCGAGTTCCTGCCTCCGCCTGTCGGCTGCTGCATCGTCCTCATCCTCGTCGACGCCTTCCTCTTCTTCCTCCTCTTCCTCCTCTTCGTCCGCAGAAGGCTCCTCCTCCTCTTCGTCAGACTGGGAGGACGCTGCGCGTGCATGCGGCGCGACCGAGTCAGAGGCGGCGGCGGCGGCCTCGCTGTTGCCGGCGTCGTTCGACGCATCGGATTCCGCCTCCTCGTCCTGGTCCGATTCGTCCTCGTCCTCGTCACCCTCCTCGTCACCCTCTGAGTCTGACGAAGCGGACTCGCTTTCGTCGTCAACCGCCGCAGGCCGAGAAGCAGCCGCACCCGCAGCAGAGGAGGATGCAGCCGACGGGACTTGTCCTCTTGCGTTGCCTCGCACGAACTCACCGCTGTCCTCTGCAACGCGCTGCTGCGTCTGTGGCGCGTCTGCGTCCATACCAGAGGACAATGCGAGCACCTGTCCGAGCATGCGGCGCGTCACCGACAGAGACGAGTAACGGGGAAGGCTCACGTTCCAGAAGCACGTGTCCGCTGTCATGAAGCGTGCATCATCGTTCTGTCCCGGTCGGTGTGGCGCGGACTTGATCAGCAGGCGAATCTTGTTGCCGCTGCGCGTCGTGAACTCAGCGTCGCTCGAAGGCATGCGCTGTTGTGCGTAGCTGAAGCTGATAAACTTGCTCCTGTCTTCAGGTGCGAGTTCTTCGAGCGCTGTGAAGAAGAACTGCACGTGCGCGTCCGACTCGCTGCAGCCGCTGTACTCAGTGTGCCGCCGCAACAGAGCCACATCCACCTCGGACACACCACACACCAAACGCTCCAGCTCAGGGGCGCCAAACAGCGACAGCACACTCGCGGGTAACACACTGCGCAGACCGCGCTTCAGCGCAGCCAACTGCTCGCGGCCTTCGCGCAGGCGCGCCGCCTCAGCCAATCGTGCGTACTCCCAGCGCTCCGCGAAGTCAACCGATTGCTGCGCGCCTCCTGGTCGCAGCTCAATCGTGTGGCCATCAGTGCGCGTGGTGGTCCACGTGAGCGCATCGCCGAAGTGATGCTCAAAGAGAGCGCGAGGATCGGCCTCTGCATCCGCTGCGTCTGCTGCAGCAGCAGCAGCGTCGCTGCCGTCTGCCTCGAGCCGGCGCAGATTGGCCACAAACGCCGCATCGATGCCTTCCAGGTCGTCGCGCGTCGGTTGTTGGTCGAGCAGCTGCTTCCACAGCAGGCGGGGCCAGGACAGCGCTAGCTTGATTCCCGTGCGCACGGCAAGACCCAGCAGTACACCGAGGAACGTCAGCTGGCGTTGCTGCGTGTCGCTGCTGTGGCGAGAATTCAGCACCCAGCCGTCGCGGTGCTCGCCCAACTGCGCACGCTTGTTCGGGCTGGGCAGGAACAAGGGAAGGATGCTGTCTTTCGACTGAAGCGCATTGCCGTTGTCACTGGACATCAGCGGTGCATCGCTGCCGGTTTCCTCCGAGTCGGCCTGCAGTTCAGCCATGAGCGCTCCGAATATTTCCCTGTAGGGCCCGCTCTCGCCAAGAGCGTGCTCGCCACGGAATGCGACGTCGAAAGCCGTGTGCGGGTTGCCAACGGGCGCGGGATGCAGCAGATGAGCGACGGGCACATACTGCAGCTGCGCGCGCACTTGTTCGAACAGCGAGTGCTTTGCGTCCGCGTGCACCGCCGCGCCGATTCGGTCGACGCTGATCTTGGGCTTGAGCTTGCGGCTGAGAGCTGGGCTGTCGATGCACGTGCTCTCCAAGCAGGCGTGCAGGTAGTCGAGCTTCACGCTGCTCAGCACGTAGGCGCGAAGGGAAGACAGACGCGCGAACAGACCATATGACGACAATGACAAATCCGGTGAAGCTGAAAGCGCGGCGGTGCCTCCCGGTGCCAAATCAATCAGCGACATCGTCGCCGCGAGCAAGTGGTTCAACAGGAGCAGAAGGCTCAGCCGCCGCGTGAGTGCAAACCGCGGAGAGGAGAAGTCCTCTTCCACCGCCGTCGACGCCACAGGGGAGGAAGACGCCGCCGCACCACTCTGGCTGGTGCTCTCTTTGCATTCCTCCTTCGCTTCCTCCTTGACATGCTCGGGGTGGTCCTCCCGCAGCGATGGGAAGCGGCCACGCGCGGGTGAGCTCTGCACGAGCTCGTGCAGATCCCGCAGGAACGTTGCCGTCGATCGCTTGGCCAGCAGGCGGACGCTGTGCTGCTGCTCCAATTGATTGGCAAACGCCACCAGCTCCACGTCGCGTGCAGCAGTCCATGCACCAGACGCGTGGTCGCGGACAAGTGCGTGAGCGGCGGCAGTCAGCCGGGCCACGTTGGCAGGTGCAACTGACGACACGCCGCCGCCACCCAAAGCCAGCATCGCCAGTGACAGGGACAGCGGGCGCTCGCGCTCGCTCAAGGTCTCGAGCAGCGCATGCGCGTCGCACAGCGCGTCAAACCATGCTTCCGTCACCAGGCGAGGAGGAAGATCAGAGGGCAACGAGCTCGCGGACGGCGCGGCAGACGAGCTGGCCGGAGCAGAGGAGGGATCGCTGCTGCCGCCGCTGCTGCCACTTCCACTGCCGGCTGCGTCTGCGCTTCTAGGTTCTCCGCCAATATGTGCCGGCGACGATCTTTCACTTGCTTCCGCTGCTGCAGCCATGCTCAGCGCAATGGCCGCCGCCAGCGAAGCATCTTCGTCTTCCTCTCCTCCACCATCCGCGTTGCTGCCACTATTCGCTTCCTCATCGGCGTCTGCCGCAGCATTCGATTCAGGCGCTGCTCCTCCCTGCTCCTCGTTCACCTGCGCTGGTTGTTCCTCTGGCTCGCTGACGGCTCCTGCGATGATGGCATCGAGAGCGGCATTGAGGCTGCCGCATTGTTCGAGTGCAGCGCGCGCCAGTGCTTCGCTGACGCCCATCATCGCCACCAGCTGTTCCACCTGCAGCGGCGGCGCCTCACGACGAGCGCCGCCGGCGACAGCGGAGCGAGCGGGCGGACGAGAAGCGCTAGAGGACGAGGACGACGACGACGACGACGAGGCTGACGACGACGCGCCACTGCTGCTGGCCGCACCAGAGACTGGAGCAGATGGTGCGGCTGCCGCAGGAGACGACTCACTAGCAGGGGCTGCAGACGAGGCGGAGACAGGCACGGATGCAGCAGCACCAGCAGCAGCGCTGTCCGACGCGGCAGCGGAAACAGCAGAAGCGTCCTGTGGAAGGATGTTGCTTGCGCTGCTGCTACCACTACTGCTGCTGCTGCTGCTGCTGCTGCTGCTGCTGCTGCTGCTGCTGCTGCTGCTGCTGTCGCCGCTGGGGGCCGGTGCTTCACCAGCAGAAGGCGTCAGTTGCACGGGCAGCGGCGGCGAGCTCGCAGCAGCAACAGCAGCTGCCGCATTCGGCGCCGTATTCGCCGATCCTGAGCCCGCTTCAAAGGTCACCTTCCCGCTCGTCGGTGTACCGGCTCCGCTCGCGTTGATGGCCGACTTTGCTTTTGCTCCGTCCTTGTCCGTAGCATCGTCCATCACTCGTTGTTTGAAGTGCGCGTCGCCAAAGGTCAGGCGATAGGTTGCCAGAAGCTCCGCCAGGTTCTGTACGTATACGCTCACGTGGGCGGGAGACACGGAGAAGGAGGGTAGAGCACGAGCGGCACCGGAGCCGAGAAGGTTGCTGCTTGACGGCCGGCCGTCTGACAGCATGCGGCGATGAAGCTGCTGCAGCTCCCTCCACAGTGCCGGCACCGCCTTCCATTCCAGCGGCTCTGGCACAGCGGAGCCGCTCAGTGTGTGGAGCGCAAGCAGTCCGCGCGTCATCAGCTGGAAAATTGAGATGCGCACAACGGGCGGAAGCCGCGGGGTGTCGAACAGGAACGTGCCCACAGCGGTGAGCACGGCGCGCAGCTGCAGGAGACCAGAGGGCACGCGACGGTCTGCCGGCTCGCTCAGGGCTGAGGATCCTTGCTCCTCCTCGACCGGAGTTGCAGCAACAGATGCAACATCGCCATCCGCGTGATGCTTCAGCGCCTGATCGATCACATGACCTGCAAGCCAGAACCCGAGGCCGAGCTTATCCGGCACGGCAACGGCTTCGAGCTTCACTCGCACTGTGCGCACCGCCGTCTGGCGGTCCTTGTGCAGCTGCAGGCAGAGGGACGCGCGCGGGGAAGCAGAAGACGCGTAGAAGAACGAGAGAAGGGATGAGGCCGAGGTGGCTTTCTCGCCACCCCGAACCTCGTGCACCAGCACCCGGCTGACGGGCGAGCCGGAGTGCTCGCTCGGTCTCGGTTCGCTGACTTCCAGGAACTGCAGTCGGTCGTCGTTCTTTGGCATGCGCATGTCCGCCGCGAAGGTGACAATGGTACCGCACGCCTCGTCACTGCTCGGCAGGGTGCGCGTCAAACCCACTCCGGCGGTGTTGTTGTCGCCGCCGACCAGGTCCCGCCACTCCGACTGCTCGCTGTCCACCAGCGTGAGGCTGCGCGACAAAACAGACGACGCGCCAGAGAGCAGAGAGGAGAGCAAATCGCCATCGCACTGCACTGCACCACGGCACAGGTGCGCCAAGAGAGCGGACAGACGCTCACGGGCTTGAGGAGCGATGTTTTCGCTCAGGTTGCCAGCAGAATTTGCGATGTCGGCGCACGTCAGAGAGCTGTAGTTGCTGCTGGGAGTGGCGGAGACCGAAGCAGCGCTGCTCACAATAGGTAGCTGGAACGGCAGCGACACCCGCTCTGTTGCGACCAGCTGCAGCATTTGCAGCGCCGTCGGACTCACTGCCGCGGTGGATGAAGAAGCCTCACTGTTTCCGGTGCCGTCCGGTGACAATGCTTGCTCTGGCTGCAGCGGACCGCTCTGCTTCGGCAGTTGCGGCAACAGCTGCTCGCCTGCCTTCTCGATCCACGCAATGAGTAGCTTACGGCAGAACATGTGCGCGAGCTGTTGCTGCACAGGAGGTGCGTGTTCGTACAGGTCGTTCATCCGCTCCAGTCCAATGAACGCGTCGCGTTGCTCGTGCAGTTCCACGTGTCGCAGCGCGGTGTGTGGCAGCCACCATTCCTCGCAGCAGCTACGCGGCGTGTCTTCGGCGCGAACGAGCACCAACTGGTCAGACGGCGCGAATGCGGCCGCCGTGCGCGCCACGTCCATGATCACCACCACGCGACCGGACAGATGGCTCGCGCAGGAAAACGCCGCCATCGGATCGAACGAGGAGGAAGAAACAGATGACGAAGCGGCGGCGCTGCTGGAGCTCAAGCCAATCACGCCACCGCCCACGACGGCGCCTGCCGCCGCTCCTGTCCGAGGAAATGCTGCAGGATTAACTTGACAGCGCAATCCGATGACAACGTCCGCAGCTGTCAGTATCGGTTGCGCAGGCTGTGCAGGGCCAGCTTTCTTGCGCTCCGGCTTCGGAATGGGCGGAACGAGCACGTTGGCTGGCAGCGAAAGCAGTGCGTTCGCCCGCTCTTCCCCTCCGGCGCGCAACTGCCGCATGAGCGTCTGCACCAACTCAGGCTGCTCGAGGCGTGCGGCGAGAATTGCTCCCTCCATTTGCGCCAGCCACGCTTCGAGCGCAGGGTCAACGGTGCTGCTGCTCTCTCCGCTGGATACTAGCGGACGAGGGAACGCGGGCGTCAGAGACAGCTGGCTGCTGTGCGCAGCATCATAGCCGGACGGGCACGATGACGACGAAGCGCTGGCGAGACTGACACTGCCGCTGCTACCGCTGGCACCCGAAGCGGCGTGGCTTGCTGCCGCTGCGAGAGCTCCCTCGCGCTCTGCACTTGCCTTGTCTTGCGCTTTTTGCCGCTCCGCCGCTGCCTTCTGTGCGTCCTCCGCCCTGAGCCGCCTGTTGATCTCAGTGATCGCTGCGTTTTCGTTATCGAGCAGCCAGCCCGCCACTGCGGCTGCATCGTAGTGGTGCATCTGCAGCGCGATCAGCGCATGGCGACGGGACGGGAGCCCGCTCATCTCAAGAATTTGCTGCGCCATTTCCTCGCGCTGAAGCTCCTGTTGCACTCGCTCCACCTCACGACGGGTGCGCTCCTGCTCCTCGGCTGCTTGTGCCTGACGTTCGGCATCCTCAGCGCGCCGCAGACGCGCCTCACGACTGGCCTCGCTCTCCACCACCGACGCCGCCTGCGACGGAGACCACACGAACGGAGCGGAACCGAAGTTGAAGGACACACGAGTGGACGGCACGCTGAAAGACACGGCAGGATACAGCTTGCACGAAGCAGCACTGACACCGCTGCTACTGCCTGCTGCGCGACTTGACGGGCTGGCTGAGGACGCGGCGGGCGGCGCCAGGCTGATCGGCTGTCCGATTTGTTTCCCGTTGAGCGTGAACGACACTTGTCCGCCGACGAGGTCATAGAGGCATCCGATGACGTCGCCTGCATGGCCGAAGGGGTCGCAAAGCGGGCGCACCTCGTCGCGCGACGGGGACAGCGCTGGTGCATCCGTCAGCTTGCGCACCGCGCGGCCATCGGTCAGCAGGCGCACCGAGCCCTGTGCCCACGAATTCATGCGCGAACGAAGCAGTTGCTGAATCTTCTTCTGCACTTGCAGTCCAGCGTCGTGGCCGTGGCGCTGCGCGCGTCGTGCGGCAAGAGCCTCCGCCTCGGCTTGCTCAGCGGACAACGCCGCTCCTCCTGCACTGCCGCCGGCGTGGTCGTGGATGGCGGGAGTAAGTCCCACAGCGATGGGAGTTGGCGTCAGCAGCGAAACTTCGAAGTAGTATGCCTGCAGCGTCAGGTCGACGGGCTCATTGGCCACCACCACGAAATCAGCAGCACCGCTCACGCCCAGGGCAGACCACTCCAGACGCACTTGTTCCTCGAGGCGGCGCACAGTATTGGAGGTGGAGCTGCGAGCAGCCAGTCCCACGCTGGCGAGAAATTCGGGACTCAGCGAGACCTGTGCTTCGCGTGTAAAGGTCACATAGCGAATGGGCGCAGGGGAAGCAGCAGCCGTGTCTGCTGTGGGAGGAGTGGTGACGCTGCTGTTGCTGCTGCTGCTGCTGCTGCTGCTGCTGCTGCTGCTGAGGCTGGCATCCTCGATGACCAAAAACTTGCTCTGCCAGTTGATGTCAGTTGGCAACGGTGCCTTCGCTGCACGCGCATGGGGCTGGAAGGGCAGCAGAGCTGCCAGACGATCGCTGCTGCTGACAGCGGAGTCACCAGCATTGGCGCCGATGTGCTTGTCATTGCTGCTCGTCCTGTCCAAGGGCGCCACACCCGCGCGGCTACCACCCGAGTGCGCAGGTCGTGGTACCCGCCAGCGCGGCGGTCGCTTGAGATCCAGCCATCTCAGACGCAGACGAGAGACTTCCCGCTCGAGTTGAGCAAAGTGCTGCTGAGCCGCCTGGACTCCGCTGGACGCAGCAGGGATGCGCTTGCTGGCCGCCACGAGGAGAGGCAACAGCAACTGGCTGTGCTCCAACAACTGCGGTGCGTGTCGCTCATTCGCTGCGATGGTGGAGAGGAAGCGCAGCGCGTACAGCGTCGCCTCTTGCTGGAGGAACACGGCGTCGCCGTGCACGCGCGGGGATCCCGATGCCGCTCCAGCAGATGACCGCAAAGCAGCGGGCAGATAGGCGAGCACACCTTTCAGCACAGGGCTGACAAAGGGAACCGACTCAGCGCCGTTCAAAAGTCCGGCCACCGGAAGGCGCTGCAGGCGTCTCACAGCAATGGATGTGGGCCGAGCAGCAGAAGCAGTGGTCGAGTCGAGCAGCACCGTCGCTGTTGCACGCGCTGCGTCAATGCGCAGCACTGTGGCAGTGGGAGCGACATCAGCGTCGCTCTCCCCCTGCTCCTCGAGTGGGCGAACAAAGACGCGTGCACCGGGTCGGATGTTGTCTTGCACGCCCGTCACAACTGCCAGCAGCGCCAACGACGAGGACACCGCACTGGTGCTCCAAGCGGGGGATGGCGACGACGCTGACTGAGCCAGTGCAGAGCCCAACTGAAGCAGTGCCGAGGCACGGGACTCAATCTCAGCTACAACGGCCGATTGCCACAGTGGACTCAGCGCCAGCGTCTGCACCAGCGTGCAGCACTCACTGGCCAGCGACAGCGCCACCGCACCGGACAGGAAGGGCGACGGGTTGGCCGGCTGAAGCGCGCGGTTGCGCAGTACGCTGTCGTTGGGCGGCAGCACTTGGATCGAGCAGACGAAGCCTCGGGCGCTCAGCAGGCGTGCCACACGGAGACACTCAGTGTGGCTGGCCGTCAGAAGCACGGCTGCTGTCGCGCCGCTCTCGAGCTTCGCGCGCCAGTTCGCCTTCAGCCCGCCCGCGACGGCGACTGCCGCACCAGCCAGAGCGGCTTCCACGCTGTTCGGCTGCGACAGCGACTGGATGACGTCCTTGCAGCTCGCATGGAAACTCGCCGCAAACTCTGAGCCGGTTTCTTCACCCGTGTGGTGCACCGACAGGGTACACTGCCGGTCGTCGGCCACAGGGTCACTCGCAGCAGCAGCAGGAGTGCCGCCGGTGAGCAGCGACGTATTCGGCAAGGAATCGGACAGTGAAGCAGGGGACCCATTCGCTCCGCCCGCCGAAGCCAAGGGCAGCTCACTTTTCTCCTCACTCTCCTTCGCTTCGCTCTCCTTGGCCTCGCTCTCCTTGGCTTCTTGGAAAGTGGACGAGTCGCGGTTGGTTCCATCAAGGGCTGCAGCACTCGGTGCCGCACGTTCTGCGGTGAGCAGCGCTGCAGTGCGGTCGAACAGGGTGGCCACGAAAGCGCGCTGCTTCCCGTCATCGACGTGCAGGCCAGCCGCCGCGCCTTGCTCATGCGTCGCCACCGGGCCTGCGTGTGCCAGTACACCGCGCAAAAGCCGCAGCACAAGCCGCTGCACCCGCAGGGACACAGGCAGCAGACCGTCGAGCTCCGCGGTAGGCACATCCGTGCTGCCTTGGCCATCCGAGGGCGACGGCTCCACGAGCAGCGTCTGCGCGTGCAGCAGCCGCAGCAGCAAGTGTACGCTGCTCGGTTGACACAAAAAGCTGTGCACCGTGGGAGTGCGGCTGAGTGAGTGCAGCAGAAGCAAGTAGGCGTGCAAAGCAGAGTCACGCTCGCTGGACGCCACCGGCGCCACAATTGCTGCCTCGCTGTTCGTCGCTGAAGCTGTCGTGGGAATGGGCGGCGGCAAAACGACGCGCGTGACGAGGTTAAACAGACAATCCAGCACCTGCTGTTGAACCGATTGCTGCTGCTGCTGCTGTGCCGGTGGTGCAGCCTCTTGCGCTAGCACAACGCGCGCCAACTGAAGGAAGAGGTGGCGCGCTGCAAGCACGGTCGCGTGCGTCGCCTTGTCGTCGCTTTCCTTGGAATCGAGCGTCATGAGCGCATGCAGACTGCGGATGAGACCGCTGGATTGGAGCAGGCTTTGATCGGCAGGACGATAGAGTAGCGTACAGCAGTCAAGCATCAACAGCTTTGTTGCCGAGTGCAGTCGCTTGGGCGCGGCAGCCAGCAGCGTAGAAAGACTCGTCAGCAGGGAACCAAAGGCGCTCAGCACCCCTTGTTCGAGTGACGCACCAGCTCCTTCGATGCCGCTCAGCGGATGCGGAGCCGCGACGGGTGCCGTCCACCGGCTTCTCACACACGCAGCCCAGCCCAGCAGCAAGCTCGCGATCGGATTGAGCGCCGAGTCCGACGAGTGCGCCATCGCGCCTCCCGACAGCAGCACGTCGGACGCACCCACAGACTGCAGGCAGGTGGTGAGGGCGCGGATGCCGATTGCGCGAGCGTGTGCTTCCTCACGGCGCAGGGACAGCTCTTGCAAGATACTCGCGGGATCAATTGACGATGCGAAGAAGCGCGAGACAAGACGCAGCTTCTGTTCGAACAGGGACTGCGCAGCCGAATCGACGAGCTGCTGGTGCTGGTCCGTCAGAGGGCTTGCGGCGGACCGCAAGCGGAGCAACAGCTTTGCGCGCTCGACGAATGGCACTGCCATTGCGCCATACGCACTCTCCCACTCGACGACGACAGGAGTAGCAATCTCAACAGCTCGCGCGTCTCCACTGGGCGCATCGCCGTGTTTGTGCTCCGCCGAGGAGGCTGCTGCTGGTGTTGCTGCCGGCTGTGACGCGGAATCGTCCGCGACCGCCTTCGCGGATGACGCGCTCAGACGCGCAGTGTAGACCGGGCCGTCAGCTGCCACGAAGGCGAGCAGCTGCGCCAACACGCGCTGGTGCTTGGCTTCGCCGATCAATGTCGCCTGATCAACTGCGCGTGTCGTTTGCCCGCGCAATCTGTGCTGTAGCAACTCGTCTCGTTGTTGCGGCTCCATCTCGCGCAGTTCTTCGGCGCCGTGATCCGGCTGGGTCACGAGGTCCATCCAGCGCTTCTCGTGGCGCACCAGCTGCAAGTAGCTGCTCAGCTGATGATACAGCACGCGCCACACATGGCTCAACGCAGAGAAGGACGGGAAGGAGGACGGCAACGGGGGACTGCTGCCGCTCGCCTGGCGCGCAGCAAGCAGTTTATCGGCCATGGTCTGCGCCTCAGCGGCGAGTCCAGCGGCGTGCAGCAGTGCTGCCGTCAGTGCGCGCTCCACCGGCCCGATGCACTTCCGCGCGACCGCCGACATGGGCGGACGACCAGGCACACGCCGGTTGAGATACTCCAGCAGCGCAGTGGCGGCGTTATCGGATGAGTCTGAAGAAGGGCCACTCAGCAGATGCGCAATGATGTCTGCGCGAGCGACCATCCCGTCGGACGTTGACGACGCAACCGAGTCGCCGTTGCGCGCGTCGTCGAGTCCGCCAGCAAAAAGGGCGCTGCGCAGCAAACTCTGTGCGTCGGCGGATATTGCGGCAGACAGGCGCTCAGGAAACGCCGTGAGTTGAATGCAGCGGCCAGCAAGCAGCGCCGTTGTGTTCAACAGGTCCACGCTGAGCAAAAGCGGCGCACGCACGCCTTCCTCCACCTCGCTGCGCGTCTGCGCGTCGGGTTTGCGCCCGTGCACGGCATGTACGGTCAAGCGGTATCCCCAGGCCAGCTGCTCACACTTCCGCTCCGATTCGGGCAGCGAGGTGAGCACACTGCCGCCGCGCTCGTGCTCACGGATGCTTCCCTCTGGCGAGAAGGAAACCATGAGTGTGTCGCCCTGCAGCACAACGGGTGTGCGAGGAAAGTTGTGCAGCGACAGCTCGACCGGTGTGCCGTGGCTGTAGTTCACTGCCGCCGCTGTCGGTTGCAGGTGCGACTTGCCCGCCGGACTACCGTGGAGCAGCTTGCGGCCATCGAGGGCGTGAATGTGGAGTGCGTCATGACGGTGCGCCGTCGAGCAGCGCGGATCAAACACCAATACCAGATGCTGCGCGCCCGGGAAACGAAGCACGTTGGCTGGCTGACGCTTCGGAGACGAAGAGGACGCGCCCGTCACCGCCAGGTACGGATGCGCACTCTCCACCACTTGTTGTGTGCGATACAACTGCACGAGGTCGTCCGCACGCACGGTCGAAGGCGGCTCGCCACGCGACAGGAACTCACTGCTGCGTGCGTGCCAGGCGCTGAGCTGTTGCAGCAGCTCAACCAACGGGGCAGCACCGTCAGGTTGCGCATGCACCAGACCGGTCAGCCACGGGGAATGGGACGAGCGAGTGGAAGCGGTGCGCAGAAGCAGCGAGAGCAAACTGGGCAGCAGCACGCCCACCAGCGACGACTGCAGTACGGCGTCGAAAGACGCGCACCACTTCGCTGCGCCGCAAGCAGCGGCAAGCAGTGAAGAGGACAGGCGCAGGAGACGCACGCAGTAGCTCACGATGCCGTCGCTTCCGTGCGCCTCAAGCCGGCTGAGCAGCGATCGGTGGAAGGCCGCAAGCAACTGCATGCTCGGCGTGAGCATCGGTGCGGGCACCACCTCCACGGGCGACGTGACACTGCTGCCTGCAGCTGCAGCCAGCAGGTCATTGCCTTCCTGCGCCACCCGTTTCAACAGCAGCGAGACGGCCCCGCCCTCACCGAGCTCGACGGCCAAGCGTGGGCCTGCCAACACGAGGCAGAGGCGAGGCGACTGCACCAGATACTGCACGAGCAGCGGGTGGGTGCCCAGAGATGAGGCAAGCAGCGCTGACACAGCAGATGGGTCGCAGAAAAAGTGGTAAAATCCGGCCAACAGCGCCGCCAGTGCACGTGAACGCAAGCACTCCGCGGCTTGACTGGCATCCGCCGGGAACAGTGAAGCGGGCAGCTCCATATCGAGCATGCTCTCTAGCAGACGACGCAGCTGCTGCGCCAAACGAGGGGGCAGGCACGGCTCCACGGGCGGGACTGTGCTGCCACTGACGCTGCTGCTGCTGCTGCTGCTGCTGCTGCTGCTGCTGCTGCTGCTGCTGCCTTCAGCAGATTCAACGTGAACAGGCGGCGGTGCCAGCATGGCGAGATTGACCGCTAGAATGCGCAGCAGACAAATAAGCGCATGGTAGATGGCATCATTCGCCTGTTGATCGATATCGGCGAGCGGACGCTGCAGTGTCTGGAGCAGCGCGCTGCTGAGCTCGTACAGCAGCTCAAAAGTCGACGCCTGCACCTGCACACAAAACGCTTGGGTCTTCGCAACACCAGGTAGCACGCCAGAGGTTCCGTTGTCGCCGGCGTTGCTGCCGCTACCGCTGCTCAGGGTCAGTCCTGCGCTGTGTCCGTCGGCGTGAGCCACCGACGACGAAGGCACGCCTTGGTTGCTGAACGGAGACAACGGCGCGATGTGCTTCGCGGAGCTGACTCCTGCAAGGCTCATCTGGGCCGGAGTGGGATCGTGCGTGCTGGCCAGACGGGACACGTGCTGAAGCACAGCGGCGACGACACTCAGCACGGGCCTCCCTGTTGCCGCTGCCTCCGCTGCCAGACTGCCTTCGGCGAGCACGCATTGCTCGGCGAGCTGTGAGTGCCGCACGCGACGCTGCTCGTATCCTTCCGTCCGTGCACTTTTGATGGTCCCCGTGTTTGCAAAGAACAGCAGCTGCATAGTGAGCGGCGAATAGTCGATGATCAGGTCGTTGGCCGCGTCGTAGGTCAACGCCGTGCCGCGCGGAGTAGGCACGAAGCCGCTGGCGAGGGCGCACTGGCTGGCCTGCAGCGTCGACCACGGACTGTCGTACGTACGCGGCTCCCAGCCACCGCGGCTCAGACACTTGCCACTCTGCAGGGAGAACACGTCCGGCTTGAAGCTCGACAGTGGCGGGGTGGTGCTGCTCAAGCGCGGCAGGGAAGGCATGCGCAAGAAATAGCCGTCCGCCACGCCACTCGGAGTCAGAGGGGAACCGCCAATGGCAGCGCACTTGTACGGTAGCAGCACAAAATTGTTGCTGGAAGGAAGTCCGCTGCCATCCGACCAACTTGACGAGGCAGCTGCTGCCGCCACGCCGCTCCCGCCGATCGACAGCGAACGCAGCCCCAATGCTGCGGGTGTCATGCCAGCCGGCAGCAGCAACCGGTCTGCCCCTTCCCACTGCGAGCCACGCCCGTCGGTATTTTCCAGCTCAATGGTGCGAACAAACTGCGCCGTGCGCTCGCTGACGAGGAACACGTCGACACGATCGGCCGCTCCGGGCGTATTAGCGCGAGCAACAGAGCCAGCATCGCGCTTCTGCTTGCTGCTGCTGCTAAGCAGGCTGCAGTGCAGACCATACAAAAACTCACCATCCGACGTGATCGCGTGATAGAACGGCAGCTGCGGTGCCTTCTTGGGTCGCTTCGACTCCGCGACGGCGCTGTCGGGGCCCTGGCGCTGCTCCTGGCTGCCAGTCACCGCGGAGACCTGTTGGCTGCTGCGTGCCGGCTTGTAAATGACTTCGATGTCAGTCAGCTCGCAAAGCGTGATGGGGTCGATTTCGCGCAGCAGCGACCCCTGCAGGCGCGCCTTGCTGCGGCTGCCCTTGGGAGCGGTGGAGGCGAGCGCGGCGTAGTTGGGTCGGGCAAAGAACAGCCGCTGCTGCACAAACACCAAAGCACCGTCATGTTCGTCGCTGCGCAGGCCGCTAGCCTTCGACTGCGCAGGGCCACTCGTGGCAGCCTTGATGCCAGGTGCAGTTTTCGAGGCGGCAGTGTCCGTCGGCTGCACGGTCAGCTGTCCGAATGTGCTGTTCGCCGCGTACACGTGTGCCGCAACGCTGCCGCCATAGCCCGAGCCCACTTTGAGCAAGCCTTGGGGCGAGAATAAATAAAGGAACGTGCCGTCGGACGCCACCGAGCCGACGAATGCAGATGCGCTCGTGCCGCTGACACTGCTCTCACCTGATGCTGCTCGCTGTGCGATGCTGGTCGCTGCTGCTGCATCGCTACGTGCAATCGGCAGTTCGACGGTAGTTTTGTGCGGTGGCTTGACTGCCATGCATGCGGAATGGTGCTGCCAGGCAGTGACGAATGCGCTGTTGCTCAGCTGCGGCACGCACTCGTGGGCGCGATAACTCTGCAACTGCGACAGGAACACGTCAACCGACATGCGCACATCACGAGCTACCAAAGGCGACGGAGACAGAGAGGAAGGCGCGCTGGCCTTGGCATTGCTGCCGTTGCTGCCGTTGCTATTGGCCTGAGGCTCACCGCTCTGCTCGCGCAGCGTAGCAATTGCCGCTTGCGTCTGAGGAACTGCTTGCAAGCATGCCGCGATCGCTTCGAGGATCGGGTGCAACCGTCCACGCTGAATCGCTAGCGCCAGCAACGTGCTCAATGCCATCCCTTGCGCAGCAGCAGCAACGTCAGCGTCGCCGGAGAGGCGTTGCTGCGCGAATTCGTCCTTCGCTGCTCCAGACAGCAGTCCCAGAGTCGGGCGAGTTCGAGTCTCTTGCTGCACAAGCGCACGGAACTGCACCAGGCAATCATCCGGCTCTACCTGCAGTCCCAATGGCGGCAGCGTGCTCATCACATTCAGCAGAGAGGCCAGCACGGCCGGCTTGAGCTGCGCGTCGCGCGCGGCCACCGACGACAGCAGCGGGAAGAACGACTGCACCAGCATGCGCAGTGTGGGTGAGGTGCCGGAGCCGCTGGCAGACGATGAGTAGAGCAGAGAGGAGGGGACGCCCAAGCGCGGAGGAGGCACCGTTGCCAGGCTAAAAAGTGATGCTCGCGTGCTCGCACCGCTCGGGGTGGTCGCAGCCTTGCCCTCGCTTCGCGCCTTGGCTGGCCCGTCCACTGCCGGCTGCATCTGTGCAAAGATCTTTGCCTGAAGGCAACGCAGCGCCTCGAGACTGGCGTGCACGACTTCACCCCGGCGCAATGCCACGCTCGCGAACAGTTGCACGTTTGCGCTCGTGTGCAGGCTGGCTTGCTCCGGCACGAAGCCCGTCGACTGAGAGAACGATGCACCCACACGCCCAACGATGCCTTCTGCATCGAACGACGGGAGCGGCGCTTGGCCATGGTCGAGAAGCAGCAGCTCAGTGTCGCTCAGTGGGGCCGGGGCCACACCACTCGCGCTGTCCTTGCCAGCCGCGGTGCTGCTGGGAGCAGTGAGCGCGACTGTGGGCGTGACAGGTACCGCGCCTGTGTCTAAGTACGAATGCAAAGCGAAGACCGCGTTGAAGGGTAGCGACTCCAGCGGCATCTGTGCCCAGCTTACCTGCGCCTCGTCGCTCAGCTGGGGTGCGCGCTTGTGGTGAGCCGAGTCAGCCGGCTTGGACGCACCGCGCTTGGATGCACTCCGCGAGCCCTCACGGCGCGAAGACGAAGCGCGCGCACGATGCGAGCCCGGCGGAGGCGAGGGCACGGGTGGCAGGCCGTTATTTCCGCCCATGCCAAGTCCCTGATGCAAGCTGCTCAGGCCGCCGGGAAGGCCAGCTGCTGCACGATACGCCATGGACGCTGGCTGCGCGAACTCGAAGCCTCGTGCCATGGGCGGCAGGGGCGGTATCCCCATCGGTATGCCACCATCGGCGATGTCAAAGCTCGACAGGCTGATCCGTTCGCCGGCTGCGAGTGCGTCCGCAGCGGCCAGCACCGCCATCTCGGCATCGACGTCGACCGGGAACAGCGAGTCCCCCGGCAGGGGAGCGGGTGCAGCGGACTGCATCACCGGCAGTCAAAGAGCCTCTGATTCCTGTGTGTCGTGTCTGCAGTGATACGGTCTGTTGACCTGTTGGCCAGAGGCAGCGGAGGCAGAGGGACGAGGGCAACAGGGCCAGGCGGCGTGGGTCCAGCCGCTCGCTCGCTCGCCGGAACCCCAGGCAGGCACGCAAGCCAGACAACTGAATAACCGTCG
>Ga0256775_1000086_pt1 | contig 17155 bp, 16 predicted proteins | sample MC6MC0926MT_FD_186036 | JGI IMG/M metagenome (GOLD analysis project Ga0256775, IMG submission 186036) | Metatranscriptome of enriched soil aggregate microbial communities from Iowa State University, Ames, United States - MC6-MC0926-MT... | ecosystem: Environmental > Terrestrial > Soil >...
CGCGAGCAGGATGTTGGCGCGCTCCAGCAGTTCGCCCAGCCGTTCCAGCAACTGGCGGTCGAACACGCGGTACAGCGCCAGCTGCGTCTCCAGCCCGAGCCCGAACTGCTGGCCGAGCTCGCGCACGATCCGGCACAGTGCCTGCGGTCCGAACGGCAGGTCATCCACATCGAACGCCGGGCCGGCGGCCAGCACGCCAAAGCGTTGCCCGAGCAGTTGCAGGGGCGTGGCCGAGCGCTGGGCTTCGCGGCGGATGATGTCCACCAGGACGATGTCGCGGTCCACGTCGGTGTCGTTGACCAGGGTCAGGGTGGTGGCCGACACGGACACCTCGGTCGGGACGATGCGCTGGGTGTGGCGCGGGCCGCGCAGGGTGGCCAGGCTGTCGCCCACTGCGCCCAGGAAACGCGGGCCGAACTGCGCGTTGACCTCATGCAGCTGCCGGGCCTGGGCGAAGATGTCGGCCTGGATCTGGCTGTTGCGTGCGCGCTCGGCGTCGCGGAACAGCTCGCGCTCCAGCTCCACGATGGTCAGCTTGAGCGGCGCGGTGAGGGTCTGCACCGCCAGCCCGTGCAGCGCGGCCAGCAGGCGGCGCACGCGCGGCGGCGCGGCCACGTCCGCAAAGCGGGTCATGTCGGGCTGGGACGACGAAGGTGCGGGCGCAGACATCCGATGTTCTTCCAGCTCCCCTGAGAACACGGAATCTAACGGTTTCGCCCGGTCCCTGCCAGAAGCGACACGCTCGGGTGGTCCTGGCGCCGGCCAGCGGCCGGCACGGCGCTCAGGGCAGGAACAGCTCGACGACGTCGTTGGTGAAGCGCCGGCCCAGTTCGGTCGGCGTGGCGCTATCCCCGGTGACGGTCATCCAGCCCTTGGCGACGGCGACACCCAGCGGCGTGGCGATCTGCGCGCGGTCCAGGCCGGTGCGCGATTCGAAATCCTTCAGGCCAAAGCCCTCATGCAGGCGCAGCAGGTTGAGCATGTACTCGAACGGCAGGCGATCGGCGCTGATCACGTCGTCGCCGCCGATCGAGGCCAGGGTACCGGCGGTGTCCATGAAGGTCTGCGGGTGCTTGTGCTTCCAGCGGCGCAGCACGTGCTGTTCGGCACCGCTGCTGATCTTGCCGTGCGCACCGGCGCCGATGCCCAGGTAATCGCCGAAACGCCAGTAATTGAGGTTGTGCTGGCTCTGCCGGCCGGGTTTTGCGTAGGCGCTGACTTCGTACTGCGCGTAGCCGGCCTCGGCCAGCAGGCGCTGGCAGTGCTCCTGGATGTCCCACGCCGAATCTTCGTCGGGGATGCCCTGCGGCGGCCGCGCGAAGAACACCGTGTTCGGCTCCAGCGTGAGCTGGTAGTGCGACATATGCGTGGGCTGCAGCGCGAAGGCGCGCTCCAGATCATGCTCGGCCTGGGCCAGCGTCTGCTGCGGCAGCGCGTACATCAGGTCGATATTGAAGTTGTCGTAGCCGGCGTCCTGCGCCAGCTTCACCGCCCGTTCGGCCTCGCCACTGTCGTGGATGCGGCCCAGGCGCTTGAGCGCCTCGTCGTTGAAGGTCTGGATGCCGAAGCTGATCCGGTTCACCCCGGCCGCGCGGTAGCGGTCGAAACGACCGTGTTCGGCGGTGCCCGGGTTGGTCTCCAGGGTCACCTCCAGGTTCGGCGCGAAGCGCAGCCGGGCCGAGGCCGCCTGCAGAAAACGGTCGATCGCTTCCGGCGGGAACAGGCTCGGCGTACCCCCGCCGAAGAACACACTGCTCACCACCCGGCCCCAGACCAGCGGCAGGTCCTGGTCCAGGTCGCGGATCAGGGCGTCGATGTAGGCGTCGAACGGCAGTTCGCCCTTGGCCGCGTGCGAGTTGAAATCGCAGTACGGACATTTGCGCACGCACCACGGCAGATGCACATACAGCGCCAGCGGCGGCGTCACCAGCCGCGGCGCGGGGTCGTGATCGCCGGAGCAGGCTTCGCCGGGCAGGTGGGAGCAGTGGTCGTGTGACATCAGAGCAGGGCAGGCAGTTTCTGCTTGAGCAGCTGCAGGGCTTTGGCGCGGTGGCTCATCGCATTTTTCAGGTCCGGCGCCATTTCGGCGGCGGTCTGGGCCAGCACCGGGTCAAGGAACAGCGGGTTGTAGCCGAAGCCGTGGCTGCCACGCAGCTCATCGATGATCACGCCTTCCCAGCTGCCTTCGCAGATCAGTGGCTGCGGATCATCGGCATGGCGCAGCAGCACGATCACCGCATAGAAGCGGGCCGTGCGGCGTTCGGCCGGCACCTCGCGCAGCGCCTCCAGCAGTTTGGCGTTGTTGGCTGCATCGTTGGTCGGGCTGCCGGCATAGCGCGCGCTGTACAGGCCGGGCGCGCCATCGAGCGCGTCCACGATCAGGCCCGAGTCATCCGCCAGTGCGGGCAGGCCGGTGCTCTGGCAGGCATGACGCGCCTTGATCAAGGCGTTCTCGACGAAGGTCAGGCCGGTTTCCGGCACGTCGCTGACGCCCAGTGCGCCCTGCGCCACGATCTCCAGCGGCAGGCCGCCGAGCATGGCCTGCAGTTCCTTCAGTTTGCCGGCGTTGCCGCTGGCCAGGACCAGTTTCATTGCTTGGGCTCCAGCAGGTCCCACGTGTTGCCGTACAGATCGCGGAACACCGCGACCGTCGCGTAGACCTCCTCGCGTGGGGTTTCGAGGAAGGTCACGCCACGCGCGGTCATCGCTGCGTGGTCGCGCCAGAAATCATCGGTGTTCAGGAAGAAGCCGACCCGGCCACCGGTCTGGTTGCCGATCCGCGCCCGCTGTTCATCGTTGCTGGCACGCGCCAGCAGCAGCGCCGCCGCGTTGCCGTCGGCCGGCCCGACCACCACCCAGCGCTTGTCGCCCTGGTCGATGTCCTGGAGCAGGCTGAAGCCCAGCGCGCCGGTATACCAGGCGATCGCCTCGTCGTAGTCGGCCACCACCAGGGTGGTCAGGGCGATGCGGCGGTTCATGCCTGGGCCAACGCCGCCTGCTGGGCGGCGAACAGATCCTTGATGCCCTTTTCAGCAAGCACCAGCAGCGCGTCCAGTTCATCGCGGCGGAAGGCATGGCCTTCGGCGGTGCCCTGCAGTTCGATGAAACCGCCGCCGTCGTTCATCACGACGTTCATGTCGGTATCGCAATCGCTGTCTTCGGCGTAATCCAGATCCAGCACCGGGGTGCCGCGGTACACGCCGACCGACACCGCCGCGACGGCGCCGAAGATCGGGTTGCGCTTGATGTCGCCGCGCTTGATCAGGAAGTTCACGGCATCCACCAGGGCCACGTAGGCGCCGGTGATCGCCGCGGTGCGGGTGCCGCCGTCGGCCTGCAGCACGTCGCAATCGAGCGTGATGGTGCGCTCGCCGAGCGCGCCGCGGTCGATGCAGGCGCGCAGGGTGCGGCCGATCAGTCGCTGGATCTCCAGCGTGCGGCCACCCTGCTTGCCGCGGGCGGCTTCGCGGTCGTTACGGGTGTGGGTCGAACGCGGCAGCATGCCGTACTCGGCGGTCACCCAGCCTTCGCCCTTGCCGCGCAGGAAACCCGGTACGCGGTTTTCCACGCTGGCCGTGCACAGCACGCGGGTCTCGCCGAAGCTGACCAGGACCGAGCCCTCGGCGTGACGGGTGAAGGCGCGCTCGATGCGCACTTCGCGCAGCTGGTCGGCCTGGCGGCCACTGGGACGGGAATCAGTCATGCTCAAGTTCCGATAAGACGGGGGATGCGGGACCGCGCCCGGGCCGGGGACCGGCGGGCGAGGAGGCTCCAAGGGGACCGCTAGGGTACCATTTGCACTTTGAGAGCACCGGAAACCCGCATGATTCGAAGCATGACCGCCTATGCCAACGGCGAGCGCGCCACCCGCTGGGGCACGCTGGCCTGTGAGCTGCGCTCGGTCAACCACCGGTTCCTGGAGGTCGGCGTGCGCCTGCCCGAAGAACTGCGTGCGTTGGAGCCGCAACTGCGCGAGCGCGTCGCTTCGCGCTGCAGCCGCGGCAAGATCGATCTGGTCATGCGCCTGCGTGCGCCGGAGGTAACCGGTGCGCTGGTGGTCAACGACGCACTGCTGGGCCAGCTCGGCGAGCTGGCGACCCGGTTGTCCTCGGGCTTCCCGAGCCTGCAGGTGAGCTTCACCGAACTGCTGCAGATGCCGGGCGTGATGCAGGGCGAGGCCGTGGATGCCGCCGCGCTGCATGCCGAGGCCCTGGCCCTGCTGGATACGGCCCTGGACGGCTTCGTGGCCGCGCGTGAGCGTGAAGGCGACAAGCTGGCCACCGCGATCCAGGAACGCGTGGACAGCATCGAGCGCATCGCCGCCGAGGTCACCACCCTGATCCCGCTGATCCGTGAGGGCCAGCGCACCAAGCTGGCCGCCCGCCTGGCCGACCTGCCGCACCCGGTCGATCCCGGCCGGGCCGAGCAGGAGCTGGTCATGTGGCTGCAGAAGCTGGACGTGGATGAGGAGCTGGATCGCCTGGGCAGCCACATCGCCGAGATCCGCCGCGTCTTCAAGCAGCGCGAGCCGGTCGGCCGCCGCCTGGACTTCCTGCTGCAGGAGTTCAACCGCGAGGCCAACACGCTGGGCTCCAAATCGGTGGACAGCCGCACCTCCAACGCCGCCGTCGAGCTGAAGGTGCTGATCGACCAGATCCGCGAACAGGTGCAGAACATCGAATGAGCAGCCAGATCCCGCCCGTCGGCGCGCCTGCGCGCGGCACCCTGTACATCGTGGCCGCGCCCTCCGGGGCCGGCAAGAGCAGCATCGTCAACGCCACCCTGGCCCGCGACCCGCAGATCGCCCTGTCGATCTCGTTCACCTCGCGCGCCACCCGCCCGGGTGAAATCAACGGCGAGCACTACCACTTCGTCAGCGCCGAGGAGTTCGAGCGGATGATCGCCGCCGGCGACTTCTTCGAGCATGCCTGGGTCCATGGCGACTGGAAGGGCACTGCGCGGCAGTCGGTCGAGCCGCAGCTGTCGGCCGGCCAGGACGTGCTGCTGGAGATCGACTGGCAGGGGGCCCAGCAGGTGCGCCAGCTGGTCCCGGGCACGGTCACCGTGTTCATCCTGCCGCCATCCAAGCAGGCGCTGCAGGACCGGATGCGCAAGCGCGGGCAGGACAGCGAGGCGGTGATCGCCCAGCGCCTGGCCGCCGCACGTGAAGAGATGCTGCACTTCAACGACTTCGACTACGTGATCGTCAACGAGGTTTTCGAGACCGCAGTGGACGAGCTGTGCGCGATCTTCACGGCCAGCCGCCTGCGCCGGGAGGCCCAGAAGGTCCGCCACGCGGGCCTCATCCAGGCCCTGCTGACCCAGGACCCGGCCACAACTGACTGATTCTCAACGGGGTGCTAGCCGGTTGGCTTGATTTTGTCCAGCCCTGGCCGGTACAATCCGTCCCCTTTCCCTCATTCGATTGAGCAGCCCTCACCGGCTGCCGGGAGCCCGCATGGCCCGCATCACCGTAGAAGATTGTCTGGAAGTCGTGAACAACCGTTTCGAACTGGTCATGATGGCGTCCAAGCGCGCCCGTCAGCTGGCCAATGGCGTCCAGGCTACCCTGGACAACAGCGAAACCGAAGACAAGCCGACCGTGCTGGCGCTGCGCGAAATTGCCGCCCGCAAGATCGACAACGCCCTGATCGACGAAGTCGAGAAGGCCGAGCGCGAGCGTGCCGAGCGTGAAGCACTGGAATGGGCCGCTGCCGAAGTCGTCGCCGACGAAGACATGTCCAAGAACGACGACTGATCGCCTCGCGCGTCCGTTGTTGTTGCTGCCAACAGCCCGCCTTTCGGCGGGCTGTTTCGTTTGGGTGGCCGGTGGATCCGGTTCGCGCGTGTTGTTGCAGGTGAAACTCCCTGTTCAGGGGTTTGCCGATATCACGCCGCTGGCATAGTCTTTGAGCATGAACCCAGGCCCCACTGCCAAGGTCGCCACGCCCGCCGGCGCGGCCGTACCCGACTATGTCCTCCAGCTTGAGCGCGCAGCGCACTATCTGCCGCCCGACCAACTGCCGCTGCTGCGCCGCGCCTGGGAAGTAGGCGCCGCCGCGCATGCCGGCCAGACCCGCAAGTCGGGCGAGCCCTACATCACCCATCCGGTCGCGGTGGCCCAGGTGCTGGCCGAGCTCGGCCTGGACGTGGAGGCGCTGATCGCGGCGATCCTGCACGACACCATCGAAGACACCCCGCTGACCCGCGAGGAGCTGGCCGCCGAGTTCGGCGAGGCCGTGGCCGAGCTGGTCGACGGCGTCACCAAGCTGGACAAGCTGAAGTTCCGCGACCGCCAGGAAGCGGCCGCCGAGAGCTTCCGCAAGATGCTGCTGGCGATGTCGCGCGACTTGCGCGTGATCATGATCAAACTGGCCGACCGCCTGCACAACATGCGCACGCTGGGCGCGCAGAGCCGCGAGGCGCGGGGCCGGATCGCGCGCGAAACGCTGGAGATCTACGCCCCCATCGCGCAGCGGCTGGGCATGAGCCTGGTCAAGAGCGAGCTGCAGAACCTGGGTTTCAAGGCGCTGTATCCGTGGCGCCACGCGATCCTGGAAAAGCACATCCGCAGCCAGCCGGTGGTCCGCCGCGAGGCGATGGCGCAGGTGGAAGTGCAGTTGAGCCAGCGCCTGGCCAAGGAAGGGCTGGAGCACCGCCTGGTCAGCCGCATCAAGACGCCGTGGAGCATCTACAACAAGATGCGCGACGAGAACAAATCCTTCGATCAGGTGATGGATGTGTTCGGGTTCCGGTTGGTGGTGCGCAACGTGCCCAACTGTTATCACGCGCTGGGCTCGGTGCATGCCACCTTCAAGCCCCTGGATGGGCGTTTCCGCGATTTCATCGCGATCCCCAAGGCCAATGGCTACCAGTCACTGCACACGGTGCTGTTCGGGCCCTACGGCTCGCCGATCGAGGTGCAGATCCGCACCGAAGAAATGGACCTGATCGCCGAGCGCGGCGTGGCCGCGCATTGGACGTACAAGTTCGGTGGCGATTCGCCCAACAGCGCGCAGAGCCGTGCACATGCGTGGATCGTGGAGTTGATCGATTCGCAGCGGGCTGCGGGCTCGTCGCTGGAGTTCCTGGACAACGTCAAGGTGGACCTGTTCCCAGACGAGGTCTATCTGTTTACCCCCAAGGGCAAGATCCTGGCGCTGCCGCGCAATTCCACCGCGTTGGATTTCGCCTATGCGGTGCATACCGATGTGGGCAACATGGCCGTGGCCTCGCGCGTGGACAAGAAACTGGTGCCGCTGCGCACCAAGCTGGTCAGCGGCCAGACGGTGGAAGTGATCACCGCACGTTCGGCCACGCCCAAGCCGCAGTGGCTGGAGTTCGTGGTCAGTTCCAAGGCGCGCACGGCGATCCGTCATCAGCTCAAGCAGCTGGAGCACGAAGACGCGGTGCAGCTGGGCCATCGCATGCTGGACCGCGCGCTGGAGGCAATGGACAGCTCGCTGGAGCGGTTGCCGAAGGGGCGCCTGGATGCGTTCCTGGCCGAACACCGCTACCCCCGCCTGGAGGCCCTGCTGGCCGAAGTGGCGCTGGGCAACTGGATGCCGAACCAGGCCGCGCAGGCGTTGATGGCGTATGCCGAGCTGCGCGGTGGGGCGCACTCGAAGCATTCGCAGGAGAAGATCCTGATCAACGGCAGCGAGCGCGGGGTGGTGAGCTTCGCGAATTGTTGTCAGCCGATTCCGGGCGACGACATCATGGGCTACCACACGGCCGGCAAGGGCATCGTGGTGCACCGTCTGGATTGCCCGAACCTGGCCGAGCTGCGCAAGTCGCCGGAGCGCTGGGTGCCGATCGGGTGGGATACGACGGTGTCGGGTGATTACGATACGTCGTTGATCGTGGAAGTGGAGAACGGGACCGGCGTGCTGGCGCAGTTGGCGGCGGCGATCGCGCAGAGCCATTCCAACATCGAGCGGGTGGATTATCTGGACCGCGATTTCAATGCGGCGGTGCTCTGCTTCAACGTGCAGGTGCGTGACCGGAACCATCTGGCTGAAGTGATGCGGCGTCTGCGGCGGTTGTCGGTCGTGCAATCGGTCCGCAGGCAGTAAACCGCGTTCCGTACGACAACGGTCGGCTCTACCATGGCGTTTGGCTTCGATATCGGCTTCGACCGCGGCGTCGGCTGTGCGGGTCCGGCGGTACAATGGAGGCCCCTATTTGTTCCCTGGAGCTCCCATGTCCCGTCAGATCATTACCAGCGCCAAGGCCCCGGCGGCCATCGGTCCGTATTCGCAGGCCGTGCGTGCGGGCAATACCGTGTATTTCTCCGGCCAGATTCCGCTGGATCCGGCCACCGGTGAGATCGTCGGTGTGGGCGATATCGAGGCGCAGGCCCGCCGCGCGTTCGACAACCTGAAGGCCGTGGCCGAAGAAGCCGGTGGTTCGCTGGATCAGATCGTGCGTCTGGGCCTGTACCTGACCGATCTGGGCGAGTTCGCCAAGGTCAATGCGGTGATGCAGGACTACTTCAAGGCGCCGTTCCCGGCGCGTTCGACCATCGAAGTGTCGGGTCTGCCGAAGGCCGCCAACTTCGAAGTCGATGCAGTGATGGTGCTCGACCAGGCCTGACGTGGCGCGGTCACGGGCTCCTGCACCGGCGCTGGCCGCAGCCGGGGAGGCATCGTTGTCGATGCTCTCCGGTATCGGGCCGGCGGTGGCGATCAAGCTGGCCGCCCGTGGCCTGTCATCGCTGCAGGATCTGTGGCTGCACCTGCCGCTGCGCTATGAAGACCGTACCCGGCTGACCACCATCGCCCAGTTGCAGCCGGGGGTGGCGGCGCAGGTGGAGGGGCGGGTGAGTGCGGTGGAGCGCGGGTTCCGCTATCGGCCGGTGCTCAAGGTGGCGATCGAGGATGATTCCTACGGCACGCTGGTGCTGCGGTTCTTCCATTTCCGCGCCCAGCAGGTTTCGCAATTCGCTGTGGGCACGCGCATCCGCTGCTACGGCACCGCCAAGCCCGGTCATCACGGGCTGGAGATCGTCCATCCCAGTTATCGGGTGATGGGCGGCACTGACGATGACGAGCTCGGCGACAGTCTCGATCCGGTCTATCCGGCGGTCGAGGGGGTAGGCCCGGCGACGATGCGGAAGTTCATCGGGCTGGCGCTGGATCGGTTGCCCGAAGAATCCACGCTGGAATTGTTGCCGGCCGGCTGGTTGTCCGGGCTGGGCCTGCCCTCGCTGCGCAGTGCGCTGTTGACCGTGCACCGGCCACCACCGGATGCGGATCTGGCGGCGCTGGCCGCGGGCCGGCATCCGGCACAACGCCGGTTGGCCATCGAAGAACTGCTGGCCCATCACCTCAGTCTGCGCCGTCAGCGGATGGCGCTGCAGGCCCATCACGCGCCGTCGCTGCGTGGTCAGGGCGCGTTGGTGACACAGCTGCGCGACAGCCTGCCGTTCCAGCTGACCGGTGCCCAGCAGCGCGTGTTCGAACAGATCCGCAAGGACCTGGCCAAGGCGCATCCGATGCTGCGGCTGGTGCAGGGCGATGTCGGCTCGGGCAAGACCGTGGTCGCTGCGTTGGCGGCGATGCTGGCGGTGGAGCGGGGCAAGCAGGTCGCGCTGGCTGCGCCGACCGAACTGCTGGCCGAGCAGCACATGAACAATCTTCGCGCCTGGCTGGCGCCACTGGGCGTGCGCACTGCGTGGCTGGCCGGCAAGGTCACCGGCAAGGCGCGCGCCAAGGTGCTGGCCGAGGTCGCCTCGGGTGAGGCGCAGGTGGTGGTCGGTACGCATGCGCTGATGCAGGACAGTGTGGTGTTCAAGGACCTGGCGCTGGCCATCGTCGATGAGCAGCACCGCTTCGGTGTGCACCAGCGGCTGGCGCTGCGCGACAAGGGCGCGGACGGGCGCAGCGTGCCGCACCAGCTGGTGATGACGGCCACGCCGATTCCGCGCACCCTGGCGATGTCCGAATACGCCGATCTGGATGTCTCGGCGATCGATGAGCTGCCGCCCGGGCGTACGCCGGTGCAGACCGTGGCGCTCAACAATGATCGTCGTCCGGAACTGATCGAGCGTATCGCCATTGCCTGCCGCGAAGGCCAGCAGGTGTACTGGGTCTGCACGCTGATCGAAGAAAGCGAAGAACTGGATGCCACGCCCGCCCAAGCCACGTTCGAGTCGCTGCAGGCGCTTTTGCCGGGCGTGCGCGTGGGGCTGGTGCACGGGCGGCTGAAGGCGAGCGAGAAGCTGGCCACGATGGTCGCCTTCAAGGCCGGTGAGATCGATCTGCTGGTCGCCACCACGGTGATCGAAGTGGGCGTGGACGTGCCCAACGCGTCGTTGATGATCATCGAAAATGCCGAGCGCCTCGGCCTGGCCCAGCTGCACCAGCTGCGCGGCCGGGTAGGGCGCGGCTCGGCCGTGTCGCGCTGCGTGCTGCTGTACCAGGCGCCGCTGTCGAACATGGCGCGCGAGCGGCTGGAAACGATGCGGCAGACCAACGATGGTTTCCTGATCGCCGAGAAGGATCTGGAACTGCGTGGCCCCGGCGAGCTGCTGGGCACGCGGCAGACCGGCCTGGCCGGCTTCCGCATGGCCGATCTGGCGCGCGATGCGGATCTGCTGCCGGGCGTGCATGACCTGGCCGAGCGCCTGCTGGCGGAGGCGCCCGACGTGGCCGACCAGGTCGTGCGGCGCTGGATCGGCACGGCCGTGCGCTACGCGTCGGCATAACGCCTCGCCGCAGGGTGCCAAGGGCACCGCCTTGTATTTGTCATGACAGGGTGCGAAAGTCCCTTGCCGATTATCAAGACGGCAACGATGAGCAAGAAGATTCCGCTGTTGATCGACACCGACCCGGGTGTCGATGATGCCCTGGCCCTGTTGATGGCCTTTGCCGATGAGCGCCACGATATCGTTGGCCTGACCATCGCCGCCGGCAACGTAGGCCTGGACCACACGGTCCGCAATGCCCTGAAACTGTGCGAAGTGGCTGGCCGCGACGACGTGCCGGTCTACGCCGGTACCGCCGACCCGCTGCTGCACCCCTCCGTCGATGCCGCCCATGTGCACGGCGCCGATGGCTTTGGCGATGTGAACCTGCCGGCCGCCAAGCGCCAGGCCGAGGCCGAGCACGCCGCGCTGGCGATCCTGCGCCTGTCGCACGAATACGCCGGCGAACTGTTCCTGGTCGCGCTCGGCCCGCTGACCAACCTGGCCCTGGCCCTGAAGCTCGATCCCACCCTGCCGCAGCGCGTGAAGCGCTTCCTGGTGATGGGCGGGGCAGTGACCTGCCACGGCAACATCACCCCGGCCGCCGAGTTCAACATCGCCTTCGATCCGGAGGCGGCGCACATCGTGTTCACCGGCTTCCCGCACATCGAAGTGGCGGATTGGGAAGCCACCGTCGCCCACGGCCTGCTGCATGCCGACGTCGAGCAGTGGCTGGCGGCCGATAGCGACAAGGCCCGTTTCTACGAGCTGATCTCGCGCCAGACCCGCCTGTGGTCCGAAGACAGCCGTGGCGAGCGCTGGTATGCCGCCGATGCGCTGGCGATGGCGTGGGCACTGCAGCCGGAAGGCGCGCTGCGGGTTGAATCCCGCCCCCTGAACGTGGAACTGGCCGGTGTGCACAGCCGGGGTGCTACCATTGTCGACTGGAACCGCCAGACCGGGCAGCCTGACAACACCCAGCTGCTGATGGCCTACGACCAGGGTCGCTTCGAGGCCCAGGTGAGGGCGGCACTCGGCGTCTGACGACGCCGCTGCGGCGGACCTTTCGCACGGTTGATGGACCCGGCTTGCCCTTTGCGGTGGCCGGGACTATAATGCCGCTCTTGACCACCAGCCCTTATTACGGTGCGCGCCCATGAAGGCCGATATTCATCCTGCTTACCGCGACGTGGTTTTCCACGACGTTACCTCTGATTTCAAGATCCTGACCCGTTCGACCATGTCCACCAAGGACACGATCAAGTGGGAAGACGGCAACGAGTACCCGCTCGTCAAGGTTGAAATCTCCTCGGCTTCGCATCCGTTCTACACGGGCAAGCACAAGGTGATCGACACCAGCGGCCGTATCGACAAGTTCCAGAAGCGTTTCGGCAAGCCGGCGCCGACCGCGGCCTGAGCTGTCAACGCAGCTGCATGAAAACAACGGTCGCCTTGGCGGCCGTTGTTTTTTGTTGTTTCCGGATTGCTGAACGCCAGGTGAGGCCCCCACGCCCCGCCGACGGAACGCTGTGTCCGCGATCGGGCGTCGCGCCTTGGGGCGGCTGGAAAAGGGCCGCCGGCCCGCCCTCGAACCGGTCTCTACGACTTCCGTCCTAGGGCGTCGAAAATGTTGCTGTGCGATAATGGCGGGATCCACGATAACGATCGTGGACTTCCTTCACGTGCCTGACCCATGCGCTTGGGCGGGCGCCTTCCCTCGAGGAGCGCACACAGTGTCCGATCTTGATCAGGTCACGCTCAACGCCGGCGACAAGTCGGTTGTTCTGCCAGTCATCAAACCCACGCTCGGCAACGATTGCGTCGATATCTCGAAGTTGACCAAGGAAACCGGTCTCTTCACGTACGACTCCGGCTTCACCGCCACCGCCAGCTGCAAGTCCGCCATCACCTATATCGACGGTGACAAGGGCGTGCTGCTGTATCGCGGCTATCCCATCGAGCAGCTCTCGGAAAAGTCGAGCTACGTCGAAGTGGCCTACCTGCTGATCAATGGCGAACGTCCGAGCGCCGAGCAGCTGAAGGCCTTCACCGACGAGCTGGCCGCCGAAGCCGATGTGGATCCGTCGATCAACACGCTGATCGGCAGCTTCGCCAAGGATGCCCATCCGATGGCCATCCTGACCGCCGCCATCGCGCAGCTGTCGGGCATCTACCACGCCTCGCTGGACCTGTCCGACGCCGAACAGCGTCGCCACGCCGCGGTGCGCCTGATCGCCAAGGTGCCGACCCTGTCGGCCCTGATCTACCGCCACGGCAAGGGCCTGCCGGCCAACAAGCCGGACACCTCGCTGGATTACGTCAGCCGCTTCCTGAAGCAGACCTTCGAGTCCGCCGATGGCCAGTACGAGCTGAACCAGGACGTGGTCAAGGCACTGGATCTGCTGTTCATCCTGCATGCCGACCACGAGCAGAACGCCTCGACCTCGACCGTGCGCCTGGTCGGTTCGACCGGTGCCAACCCGTATGCGTCGGTCGCCGCTGGCGTCACCGCGCTGTGGGGTCCGGCCCACGGCGGTGCCAACGAAGCCGTGCTGAAGATGCTCGAAGAGATCGGTTCGGCCGACAACGTCGAATCGGCCGTGCTCAAGGCCAAGGACAAGACCTCCGGCTTCCGCCTGATGGGCTTCGGCCACCGCGTGTACAAGAACTTCGACCCGCGCGCCAAGGTCATCGGTGAGATGACCGGCAAGGTGCTCAGCAGCTGGGCGTGCAGGATCCGCTGCTGGACGTGGCCGTCAAGCTGGAGCAGGCCGCGCTGCAGGAAGACTACTTCGTCGCCCGCAAGCTGTACCCGAAAATCGCCGTGCAGTACGTTGTGGACGAAGCGGCTAAAACTTACACAACTCGCCCAAAGCACCCTGCCCTTCGGGTCGCTGAGGGTTAACTTAATAGAAACGGCTACGCATGTAGTACCGACAGCGCGAGAGGGCGAAGAACGGCCGCCGCCCTGGTGGTCTACCTCCTGCTCGTCGCGCGCATGACGCTGTGGCCGTCGCCGGCCCCGGACGAGACGTTCGACGTGGTCCGGGCGGTCGTGGGGTGGTTCTCGGACCGCGGCTGGCCGGTCACGTACGCGGGCGTCGAGGCCGTCGCGAACGTCGTGATGTTCCTGCCGTTCGGGGTGCTCGTGGGGCTGCTCGTGCGGCGCTGGTGGGTCGTCGTGCTGCTGGCGCTGGCGACGTCGACCGCGATCGAGCTCGCGCAGCTCGCGTTCCTGCCGACGCGGGTGCCGACCGTGCAGGACGTCGTGCTGAACACGGTCGGCGCCGCGCTCGGTGTGCTCGCGCTGCGGCTGTGGGCTCGCCGCGCTGCCTCCCGAGGCACGACGGGCCGGCTCCCCGCGCAGGGGGAGCCGGCCCGTCGGGAGGTTCCGGACGTCAGCCGATGAGCGTCTGGATCGGGCCGCGCACGAAGTACAGGACGAACAGCACCGTGATGACCCACATGAGCACGTGGACCTGCCGGATCTTGCCGGTGAACGCCTTGATCACCACGTAGGTGATGACGCCCGCTCCGATGCCGGCCGTGATCGAGTAGGTGAACGGCATGAGGACGATCGCGAGGAACGCCGGGATGGCGACCTCCGGGTTCTTCCAGTCGATGCCGAGCACCTGCGTGACCATGAGGTAGCCGACGACGACGAGCGCCGGGGCGGCCGCCTCGGACGGGATGACGTCGACGAGCGGGGCGAGGAACGTCGCGAGCAGGAACGCGATGCCGGTGACGACCGACGCGAAGCCGGTGCGCGCACCGTCGCCGACGCCGGACGCCGACTCGATGTAGCTGGTGTTCGACGAGACACCCGCGGCACCACCGGCGGCGGCGGCGATCGAGTCGACGACGAGGATCCGCTGGACGCCCGGGGGGTTGCCCTTCTCGTCGAGCAGGCCGGCCTCGCCGCCGACGGCGACCATCGTGCCCATCGTGTCGAAGAAGTCCGCGAGGAGCAGCGAGAAGACGAGCAGGACGACCGCGACGATGCCGATCTTCGGGATCGAGCCGAACAGCGAGAAGTGGCCCAGCAGGCTGAAGTCGGGGGCCGCGACGACCGAGTCGGGGATGCCCGGGACGTTGAGCGACCAGCCGGAGGGGTTGTCGACCTTGGAGCCGAGGCTCGCGATCGCCTCGACGACGATCGCGAGGATCGTCGTGCCGATGATCGAGATGAGGATCGCGCCGCGGACCTTCTTGACCATGAGGATGATCATCGCGAGCAGGCCGAGCACGAAGACGAGCACGGGCCACGTGGACAGCGAGCCGTTCTGGCCGAGCTCGATGGGCGTGCCGCCGCCCGGCGGGACGCGCACGAAGCCCGCGTCGACGAGACCGATGAACGCGATGAACAGGCCGATGCCGACGCTGATGGCCGTCTTGATCTCGATCGGGACGGCGTTGAACACGGCCTGCCGGAACCCGGTGAGCACGAGGCCGAGGATGATGAGGCCCTCCATCACGACGATGCCCATGGCGTCCTGCCACGACATGTCGGGGAGCGCGGCGATGGAGAACGCGACGACGGCGTTGAGGCCGAGGCCCGTCGCGAGCGCGAGCGGGAAGTTCGCCACGACGCCCATGAGGATCGTCAGGACGCCCGCGACCAGGGCGGTCGTCGCCGCGATGGTCGCGAAGTCGGCGAGGTTGTTCCCGGTGCCGTCCTGGACGCCGCCCAGGATGATCGGGTTGAGCACGATGATGTAGCTCATCGTGAAGAAGGTGACGAGACCGCCCCGGACCTCGGTGCCGATCGTCGAGCCGCGCTCGGTGATCTTGAAGTACCGGTCGATGGCGTTCTGGGGTGGCGCAGCGCGGTCGGCCTGCGCGGTGGGGGTGGGGGTCGAGGCCATGCGGCGAAGTGTAGGAGACACAAGACCTTCACAGACCCGGTTCAGGTACTGCCGCAACGCGGGTCCCAGCTGCGGTATCGGACGTCGTCCGGGGGCCGAGACGGCGGCTGACCTGCGCCTTGGGCCGAACGGGTGGCGCACGCCCCCGATCGGCCCATCGCCCGCGTCTGCGCGGCGCACTCTGACGTGGGGTGCGTCACAGCGGCCCTCCACCGCGGTCACGTTCTCGGCATCATGGTCCCCGTGACCCCCGATCCTCTTCGCGTTCTCGTGGTGTGCACGGGCAACGTGTGCCGCTCCCCCGCGGTCGAGCGCCTGCTCGCCACCGGGCTGGGCGCGGCCTACCGCGGCAAGCGCCAGCGGGGTGCGCTCGCGCCGGCCATCGAGGTGTCGAGCGCAGGGACCGCGGCGATGGTCGGCGCGCCGATGACGCCCGAGACCGCCCAGATCGTCGCCGCCCTCGGGCACGACACCGAGGGGTTCCAGGCCCGCCAGCTCACGTCGTCGATCGTGCAGCGCGCCGACCTCGTGCTCGCCCTCACCCGCGACCACCGCTCGGCCGTCGTCGAGCTGCACCCCGCCGCGGTGCGCCGCACGTTCACGCTGCGCGAGCTGGCCAGGCTGGTGCCGCTCGTCGAGCCGTCCGAGCTGCCCGGTGCGGGCGCCACCACCGCGGACCGGCTGCGTGCGCTGGTCCCGCTCGCGGCCGTCCGGCGGGGCCTCGTGCAGGCGCTGCCCGCCGACGACGACGTCCCCGACCCCTACGGCCGGGGCGAGGCCGCGTACCGCAAGGCCTTCACGCTGCTGGTCCCCGCCGTCGACACCCTGGTCGCCGCGGTCCGCCGCTGACTGCAGTCACGGTCCCTCTTGCGCGACCGCACGGCATCGGGGATCGTCGGTGATCTGACCCACTCGTCCGCCACCCCCGAGGGGCGCGCGGACGGTCGAGGGATGACAACGGTTCGGGGGGCCCGTGGTCGAGATCCAGAGCGTCCAGAGAGTGTCCAGCACAGGGCCTTCGCGTGGCGCGGGCGCGGGTCGTGCCTGGCTGCCCGGGTACGTGCGGGTGCTGCGCACCGCCGACCTGCTCGCCATCACCGTCGCGGTCGTCGCCGCCTACCTGGTCCGGTTCGGGGCCGACGACCGCGCCGTCGCCGGTGCCCTGTCGCCCACGTACCTCGTCGTCTCCGTCGTCCTCGTCGTCGTCTGGTTCGTCGCCCTGGCGTCCGCGCACGTGTGGGACCGGCGCATCCTCATGCTCGGCTCGGGCGAGTACACGGCCGTCTTCACCGCGACCTGGCGGCTGTTCGCCGTCGTCGCGATCGTCGCGTACCTGGCCAAGATGGACGTCGGCCGGGCGTTCCTCGCGATCGCGTTCCCGCTCGGCCTGGCGCTGCTGCTGCTCGAGCGGCTGGTGTCCCGCCGCTGGCTGCGCGCCCGGCGGTCCCGCGGCGAGTGCCGGACGCCCGTGCTCGTCGTCGGGCAGCGCGAGCACGCCGAGGGACTCATCCGCGAGGTGGCCGCCGACACGTCGCGCAGCCTCGGCGTGGTGGGCGTGTGCGTGCCCGGCGGTGCGCCCGAGCGGGGCGAGCAGGTGCTCGGC
>Ga0256775_1000087_pt1 | contig 17089 bp, 18 predicted proteins | sample MC6MC0926MT_FD_186036 | JGI IMG/M metagenome (GOLD analysis project Ga0256775, IMG submission 186036) | Metatranscriptome of enriched soil aggregate microbial communities from Iowa State University, Ames, United States - MC6-MC0926-MT... | ecosystem: Environmental > Terrestrial > Soil >...
AGCAGCAGGGTCGTGCCGCCCGCGACCAGAGTCTGGATGACGTCCCACATCTCGGTGCGGCCCCGCGGGTCGAGGCCGGTGGTGGGCTCGTCGAGGAAGATCACGGGCGGGTCGGCGACGAGGGCCCCGGCGAGGTCGAGCCGGCGCCGCATCCCCCCGGAGTACGTCTTGGAGGGGCGGTCGGCCGCGTCCTCGAGGCGGAAGGACGCGAGCAGCTCGCGGGCACGCTCGCTCGAGCGCTTGCGGCCGAGGTGGTAGAGCCGGCCGATCATCTCGAGGTTCTCGTAGCCCGTGAGGTACTCGTCGACGGCCGCGTACTGGCCTGACAGGCCGATCCTGCGCCGGACGGCGCGAGGGTCGGCGCGTACGTCGACGCCGGCGACCTCGGCGGTCCCGGCGTCGGGCTGCAGGAGCGTGGTGAGGATCCGGACGATGGTGGTCTTCCCGGCACCGTTGGGCCCGAGCAGCCCGAGGACGGTCCCGGTGGGGACGGTCAGGTCGACGCCGTCGAGGGCGGTGACCTCTTTGTACTTCTTGACCAGGCCGTGCGCGACGATCGCGGGAGCAGGAGTCATACCGCGAGCGTAGGTGTGACCTCCGACACATCGCCACGAACCCGGAGGGATCCGGCGTAGGACACGACGCCCGCGGCGAGCAGCGCCGCGCCCACCATGTGCAGGTTGACGAGTGCGATCGGCAGCCCGGTGAACAGCTGCACGTACCCGATCAGGCCCTGTCCGAGGGTCACGGCGAGCAGGAGCCACCCGGTGCTCCTGGCCCGGCCGGTGACGCCCGCGCGCAGCACCCTGAGCAGGATCACGGCGAGGACCACGACGAACGCCCAGACCGACGCGGAGTGCACGCGCGCGACGACGTACGGGTCGAGGGCGAAGCGGTACCCGATCTCGTCGTCGCCCGAGTGCGGCCCGGCGCCGGTCGTCACGACGCCCAGCACGAGCACGACCACGGTGAGCGCACCGAGCACCCACAGGAGCCCGCGCGTCGTGCGGTCGACGAGGGGGACGGGCGGCGCGTCACCCTCGGAGGCGCGCACGACGAGCCACATCGATACCGCCACGAGCGCCATGGAGATGAGCAGGTGGCTCCCGACGATCGCGGGGTGCAGGTCGACGAGCACCGTGATGCCGCCGATGACGGCCTGCACGAGCACCCCGACGAGCGGGGCGAGGCCGAGCCACCGGTACGACCGGGCACGGGAGCGGTCGGTGAAGACGAGCAGCGCGACGACCAGGCCCACGACGACGAGCACGCCGCTCACGGTCCGGTTGCCGAACTCGATGAACGGGTGGATCGACGTCGCGTCGTGGAACTGCGGCGTGAACTCGCCGGGCTCGCACTGCGGCCACGTCGAGCAGCCGAGCCCCGAGCCCGTGAGACGCACGGCCCCGCCGGTGCCGACGATGAGGATCTGGCCCACGAGGTTGGCCCACACGGCCGGCACGGCCCAGCGCGGCCGCCACCGGTCGAGCAGCGACGGTGCGGGGTCGAGCGTGGTCGGCGCAGTCACGGTGACCAGCCTACGGTCGGCCGCCGGACGCCCAGGCCGCCTCAACGGCGAGGCTCGTCACACCGCGCAGCGGGGTTCAGTGCCAGCGGAACAGCTTGCCCGCGCCCCACCCGAGGGCGGCCGTCCAGGCGACCAGGACGACGACGGACCAGGGCGGCAGGACGCCGTGCAGCAGCGACTCGCGCATCGCCTCGCCGAGCGCGCCGGAGGGCAGCAGCAGCGCGACGTGCTCGAGCGGACCGGGCAGGCGGGACGCGGGGACGATCACGCCGCCGGCGACGGCGAGGACCAGCAGCGCGAGGTTGGCGACCGCGAGGACGGCCTCGGCCCGCAAGGTCCCTGCGACGAGGAGCGCGAGCGACGTGAACGCGCCGGTGCCCAGCACGACGGCGACGAGCGCGAGCCCGACGCCCGCCGGGTCGGGGCGCCATCCGAGCAGCACGGCCGTGAGGCCGATGACGACGATCTGGACGACCTCCACGCCGAGCACCCCGAGCACCTTGCCGGCGAGGAGCCCGCCGCGGCCCAGCGGTGTCGTGGACAGCAGCCGCAGCACGCCGTTGCGCCGGTCGAACGACGACGCGATGGCCTGCGACGTGAAGGACGAGGTCATGACGGCGAGGGCGAGGACACCCGGGGTGAGGAAGTCGATCCGCGACTCGCCGGCGGTGTCGAGCGACACGAACGTGGCGCGGGTGAGCCCGACGAGCACGATCACCGGGACGACGATCGTCACCAGCAGCTGCTCGCCGTTGCGCAGGATCGCGCGCGTCTCGAACGACGTCTGGGCGAGGACCCGCCGCCACGTCGGTGCGGCGCCCGCGTGGGTCGTCGTGGTGGTCATCGCAGGTCCCGTCCCGTCAGGTCGAGGAAGACGTCCTCGAGCGTGCGGCGCCCGACGGTGATCCGCGTGGCCAGCTCGTCGCGCTCCGCGAGCCACGCCGTGAGCGTCGCCAGCGTGCCCGGCGTGACCGTGCCCGTGACCGCGTAGCTGCCCGCGACCGTCTCGTCGACCGTGAGGCCGTCGCCCAGCGCGCGGGCCAGCGCGGCGGTGTCCAGGCCGGGGGAGGCCTGCAGCTGCAGCGTGCGGTCCTCCGCCGACGCGAGGAGCTCACCGACCGACCCCTGCGCGACGACGCGACCGTGGTCGACGACCACGACGTGGTCGGCCAGGTCCTCGGCCTCGTCCATGAGGTGCGTGGTGAGGATCACGGCGACGCCCTCGTCGCGCAGCTCGCGTACGAGGTCCCAGACGGCGCGGCGCGACTGGGGGTCCATCCCGGCGCTCGGCTCGTCGAGGAACACGACCTCGGGTCGCCCGACGACGGCCGCTGCGAGCGCGAGGCGCTGCCGCTGGCCGCCCGAGAGGCGGCGCACGGTGGTGCGGCCGAACGAGCCGAGGCCGAGCCGCTCGGTGAGCTCGCCGAGGTCGCGCGGGGCGGCGTACATGCGGGCGACGTGGGCGAGCATGTCCTGCGCGCGCACGCCGGTCGGCAGGCCGCCGTCCTGCAGCATCACGCCGACGCGGGGCCGCAGCTCGCGCGCGGACGTCGCGGGGTCGAGGCCGAGGACGCGCACGGTGCCCTCGTCGGGTGTGCGCAGGCCCTCGCAGCACTCGACGGTGGTCGTCTTCCCGGCGCCGTTGGGCCCGAGGACCGCGGTGACGCGGCCGGGCCGGGCGACGAGGTCGAGCCCGTCGACGACGGCGCGGTCGCCGTACCTCTTGACGAGCCCGGAGATCTCGAGCGCGGGGGTGTCGGGCACGGAAGGGAAGTCTAGGGGCGGCCCGGTCGCGGACCGGTGTCGGGCGCGGTCGACGTGAGCAGCGTCATGCCGCACGTCGCGGCGTGGTGAGGGCGACCTTGCTTGCGGGGATGGATTTCGGCAACAAGGATGTTGCCGATATCGCGGGCCCTGGTGGGACCGTGGTGCCCCGCGGGCCGAGGCCAGGCCGCGGAGACGCACTCGACGACGAACCGGAGGTGTCATGAGCGCGACGCTGCCCGTCCCGGTCGCCGACGCCCCCGAGTCGGACGCCGGGACCCGCCAGCACGTCCTCCAGCTCGTCGCGAGCGCCGGACCGGTGTCCGCCGCCGAGCTCGCCGCGCAGCTCGAGCTCACCCCGGCCGGCATCCGCCGGCACCTCGCGGTCCTCGAGCACACCGAGCAGATCGCCGTGCACGAGGCCACCGGTACCGGCCCCGCCCGCCGTGGCCGCCCGGCCCGCCGCTACGTCGTCACCGGACGCGGGCAGGCTGCCCTGTCGCACCGGTACTCGGAGCTCGCCACGCAGGCCCTGCGGTTCCTCGCGGAGACCGCCGGACGTGACGCGGTCGAGAGCTTCGCCGAGCAGCGCGTGCGCGACCTCGAGGCGCGACTCGCCGAGTCGATGTCCGCGACCGCGGGCATCGACGAGCGGGCCCGCATGCTCGCCGACGCGCTCACCGACGACGGCTACGCCGCGAGCGCGCGACCCGCGCCCGGTGGCCTCGCCGTCCAGCTGTGCCAGGGCCACTGCCCGGTGCAGGACGTCGCGCACGAGTTCCCGCAGCTGTGCGAGGCCGAGGCCCGGGCGTTCTCGCGCCTGCTCGGCGTCCACGTGCAGCGCCTCGCCACGCTCGCCGGCGGCGGGCACGTCTGCACCACGAACATCCCGACGACGCTGCCCCTCGCCCCCACGAACCCCCACGCCACCGTGCTCGCCATGGAAGGACCGACAGCATGAGCGCACCCACCGAGAACGCGGCCCAGCCGCAGCTCACCCAGGACGAGGCCATCGCCTCGATCGGCAACTACAGCTTCGGCTGGCACGACCCGGACGTCGCGGGCGCGACCGCCAAGCGTGGTCTGTCCGAGGCCGTCGTGCGCGAGATCTCCGCGCTCAAGAACGAGCCCGAGTGGATGCTCAAGACGCGCCTGAAGTCGCTGCGTCTGTTCGAGAAGAAGCCGATGCCCTGGTGGGGCGCGGACCTGTCGGGCATCGACTTCGACAACATCAAGTACTTCGTGCGCTCCACGGAGAAGCAGGCCACCAGCTGGGAGGACCTGCCCGAGGACATCAAGAGCACGTACGACCGGCTCGGCATCCCCGAGGCGGAGAAGCAGCGCCTCGTCGCCGGCGTCGCGGCCCAGTACGAGTCCGAGGTCGTGTACCACCAGATCCAGGAGTCGCTCGAGGAGCAGGGCGTCATCTTCCTCGACACCGACACGGGTCTGCGTGAGCACCCGGAGATCTTCGAGCAGTACTTCGGCTCCGTGATCCCCCCGGGCGACAACAAGTTCGCGTCGCTCAACACGGCGGTGTGGTCGGGCGGCTCGTTCGTCTACGTGCCGCCCGGCGTGCACGTCGAGATCCCGCTGCAGGCCTACTTCCGGATCAACACCGAGAACATGGGCCAGTTCGAGCGGACGCTGATCATCGCGGACGAGGGCTCGTACGTGCACTACGTCGAGGGCTGCACCGCGCCGGTGTACTCGTCCGACTCCCTGCACTCCGCGGTCGTCGAGATCATCGTCAAGAAGAACGCGCGCGTCCGGTACACGACCATCCAGAACTGGTCGAACAACGTCTACAACCTCGTGACGAAGCGGGCGACCGCCGCCGAGGGCGCGACGATGGAGTGGGTCGACGGCAACATCGGCTCGAAGGTCACCATGAAGTACCCGGCGATCTACCTCATGGGCGAGCACGCCCGTGGCGAGACGCTGTCCATCGCGTTCGCGGGTGAGGGCCAGCACCAGGACGCCGGTTCCAAGATGGTGCACGCCGCGCCGCACACGTCGTCGTCGATCGTCTCCAAGTCGGTCGCGCGCGGCGGCGGCCGCACGTCCTACCGCGGGCTCGTCCAGATCCTCGAGGGCGCCTCGCACTCCGCGTCCAACGTGCTGTGCGACGCGCTGCTCGTCGACCAGATCTCCCGCTCGGACACCTACCCGTACGTCGACGTCCGTGAGGACGACGTGTCGATGGGCCACGAGGCCACGGTGTCCCGCGTGAGCGAGGACCAGCTGTTCTACCTGATGTCCCGAGGCATGCCCGAGACCGAGGCCATGGCCATGATCGTGCGCGGGTTCGTCGAGCCCATCGCGCGCGAGCTGCCCATGGAGTACGCCCTCGAGCTGAACCGCCTCATCGAGCTGCAGATGGAAGGGGCCGTCGGCTGATGACGACCACCACGAACGACGCGGGTCTTTCTACGGACCACTCCCGCGCCACGGCTGACGGTGCCCACACGCACGGCACCGGCGGCACCCCCGAGTCCTCGCGCGCGTCGCGACCGACGTCCTTCGACGTCGCGGACTTCCCCGTCCCGACCGGGCGCGAGGAGGAGTGGCGCTTCTCGCCGCTCGACCGCATCGCGCCGCTGTTCGCGGGCGCCACGGACGGTGTCCTCGCCGGTCACGGCGTGCTGACGACGGTCGTCGAGGCGCCCGAGGTCAAGGTGGAGATCGTCGAGCGCGACGACGCCCGCCTGGGCCGCGCCGGCAAGCCGGGCGACCGGACCGCCGCGACCGCGTGGGCGTCCTTCCCGCGCGCGACCGTCGTGTCGGTGCCGCGCGAGGCGGTCGCCTCGACCGTGACGTCGATCCGCGTCGAGGGCGTCGAGGGTGCGGGCACGCACGAGGCGCCGCTCGACCCGTCCGCGACGCACCTGCTGGTGCACGCCGAGGCGCTGTCGCAGGCCGTCGTGCTCATCGACCACGTCGGCCACGCGTCGCTCACCGAGACGGTCGAGATCGTCGCGGACGAGGGTGCGCACCTCACAGTCGTGTCCGTGCAGGACTGGGCCGAGGGCTCGGTGCACACGTCGTCGCACCGCCTGCGCATCGGCCGCGACGCGACCGTCAAGCACATCGTGGTCACGCTGGGCGGCGACGTCGTCCGCGTGACGCCCGACGCCGAGTTCGTCGGCGAGGGTGCGTCGGTGCAGATGCTCGGGCTCTACTTCGCGGACGCGGGGCAGCACCAGGAGCAGCGGCTGTTCGTCGACCACGCCGTCCCGAACTGCGTCTCCCGCGTGACCTACAAGGGCGCGCTGCAGGGCGAGGGCGCGCACACCGTGTGGGTCGGCGACGTGCTCATCCGCGCGGCCGCCGAGGGCACCGACACGTACGAGCTCAACCGCAACCTCGTCCTCACGGACGGTGCGCGGGCCGACTCGGTGCCGAACCTCGAGATCGAGACGGGCGTCATCGAGGGCGCCGGCCACGCGAGCGCGACCGGCCGGTTCGACGACGAGCAGCTCTTCTACCTGCGTGCGCGCGGCATCCCCGAGGCCGACGCCCGCCGGCTCGTGGTGCGCGGCTTCTTCGCCGAGCTCATCCACGAGATCGGCGTGCCGGACGTCGAGGAGCGCCTCATCGGCGCGATCGAGAAGGAGCTCGAGGCGTCCATGAGCGCGCTCGACGCCCTGGCGGCCGGTTCGGAGCAGGCGTGACCGCTCAGCTCGCCTGCTACGACGAGGACGTGCCGGCCGCCGGCACGTTCCGCGTCGAGCTCGAGGGCGAGTCCGGACCCGTCGAGGTCGCGATCGTCCGCGACGAGGCCGGCGAGCTCCACGCCATCAGCGACATCTGCTCGCACGGCGCGGTCTCGCTGTCCGACGGCGAGGTCGAGGACTGCACGATCGAGTGCTGGCTGCACGGGTCGCGGTTCGACCTGCGCACCGGCAAGCCGACCGGGCCTCCCGCCGTCCGCCCCGTCCCCGTCTACCCCCTGACCGTCGACGGCCAGCGCGTGCTGGTCGACGTCGACGCCCCTCTCTGAGCTAGGAGTACCCCGCATGGCCACCCTGGAGATCCGCGACCTGCACGTCAGCGTCGAGACCAAGGAGGGCGCCAAGCCCATCCTGCGCGGTGTCGACCTCACCGTGAGCAGCGGCGAGACGCACGCGATCATGGGCCCGAACGGGTCCGGCAAGTCGACGCTCGCCTACTCGCTCGCGGGCCACCCGAAGTACCAGATCACCTCCGGAACCGTGACGCTCGACGGCGAGGACGTCCTCGCGCTGTCGGTCGACGAGCGCGCCCGCGCCGGCCTGTTCCTCGCGATGCAGTACCCGGTGGAGGTCCCGGGTGTGTCGGTGTCGAACTTCCTGCGCACCGCCAAGACGGCGATCGACGGCCAGGCGCCGCCGCTGCGCACGTGGGTGAAGGACGTCCGCACCGCGATGGACGACCTGCGCATGGACCCGGCGTTCGCGGAGCGCTCCGTCAACGAAGGCTTCTCGGGCGGCGAGAAGAAGCGCCACGAGATCCTCCAGATGGAGCTCCTCAAGCCGAAGTTCGCGATCCTCGACGAGACGGACTCCGGCCTCGACGTGGACGCGCTGCGCGTCGTGTCCGAGGGCGTCAACCGCGTCCGGCAGAACCCGGACGTGGGCGTGCTGCTCATCACCCACTACACGCGCATCCTGCGCTACATCAAGCCCGACTTCGTGCACGTCTTCGTCGACGGCAAGGTCGCCGAGGAGGGCGGGCCCGAGCTGGCCGACCGCCTGGAGAACGAGGGCTACGACCGGTTCCTGTCCAGCACCGTCTGACGGTCCGAGACAGCACCCCCGCTGGTGCCGCCCCTCGCCGGGCGGCACCGGCGGTCACCACCAGCACGTCCAGGGAGGGCGGACCAGTGACCAGCACGCTCGACGAGACGCGTGACTCGGCGCGTCCGGCGGGGCTGCTCGACGACGTCGAGCTCGCCGCTGTCCGGGCGGACTTCCCGCTGCTGTCGCGCACGCTGCGCGGCGGCCGCCCGCTCGTGTACCTGGACTCGGGGGCGACGTCGCAGAAGCCCGAGGTCGTCCTCGACGCCGAGCAGGACTTCTACGTCCAGCGCAACGCCGCGGTGCACCGTGGCGCGCACCAGCTCGCCGAGGAGGCCACGGAGGCGTTCGAGGACGCCCGCGACCGCGTCGCACGGTTCGTCGGCGTCTCGCCCGGCGAAGTCGTCTGGACGTCGAACGCGACCGCGGGGATCAACCTCGTCGCGTACGCGATGTCGAACGCGTCGCTGGGTCGCGGGGGAGCGGCCGCCCAGCGCTTCGCGATCGGGGCCGGCGACGAGATCGTCGTGACCGAGGCCGAGCACCACGCGAACCTCGTGCCGTGGCAGGAGCTCGCGGCCCGCACGGGCGCGACGCTGCGCTGGCTCGGCGTGGACGACGACGGCCGCATCCGGGACGACGAGCTCGAGACGGTCGTCACCGACCGGACCAAGGTGCTCGCGTTCACGCACGCGTCGAACGTGACCGGGGCGATCACCCCCGTGGCGCGGTTCGTCGAGCGCGCCCGCGCGGTCGGGGCACTCACCGTCCTCGACGCGTGCCAGTCGGTCCCGCACCTGCCCGTCGACCTGCACGCCCTCGGCGTCGACTTCGCAGCCTTCTCCGGGCACAAGATGCTCGGCCCGACCGGCGTCGGCGCGCTGTACGGGCGGCGCGAGCTGCTCGAGGCGATGCCGCCCGTGACGACCGGGGGCTCGATGGTCGAGGTCGTCACCATGGAGTCCACGACGTACGCGCCGCCGCCCCAGCGGTTCGAGGCCGGCACGCAGATGGTGTCGCAGGCCGTCGGCATGGGCGCCGCCGCGTCGTACCTGGCGGAGCTCGGCATGGACGCGGTCGCCGCGCACGAGGCGCACCTCACGGGCCTGCTGCTCGACGCGGTCGCGTCCGTGCCGGGCGTGCGCGTGATCGGCCCGACGGACACCGCCGACCGGCTCGCGACGGTCGCGTTCGTCGTCGACGGCGTGCACGCGCACGACGTCGGGCAGGTGCTCGACGACGCGGGTGTCGCGGTCCGGGTCGGCCACCACTGCGCGCAGCCGCTGCACCGCCGGTTCGGCGTCGCCGCGACGGCGCGTGCGACGGCGGCCGTGTACACGACCGACGAGGAGATCGCGGTGTTCCGGGAAGCACTCGCGGGGGTCCGGACGTTCTTCGGACTGACGGACGGGAGTGACGCATGAGCACCGGATCGATGGAGCAGCTCTACCAGCAGGTCATCCTCGACCACGCGAAGTTCCCGCACGGCCGGGGGCTCGGGGTGGCGGGCACGGACCTGCTGACGGGGGAGTCGCACCAGGTCAACCCGACCTGTGGCGACGAGGTGACCCTGCAGGTGGACCTCGACGACGCCGGTGTGGTGCGCGACGTGCGCTGGGAGGGCCAGGGGTGCTCGATCTCCCAGGCCTCGGTGTCCGTCCTGCACGACCTCGTCGTCGACCACGACCTCACCACCGTCGACGACCTGGCCGACACGTTCCGCGCCCTCATGCAGTCGCGCGGTGCCGGCCTCGACGAGGACGCCGAGGAGAAGCTCGGCGACGCCGCCGCCTTCACCGGCGTCGGCAAGTACTCGGCGCGCGTCAAGTGCGCCCTGCTCGGCTGGGTCGCCCTGACCGACGCCCTGATCAAGACCGGCGCGACGCGCAGCACGGAGGACGCATGAGCACCGAAGCCAGCCCCACGACCGTCGCCGACGTCGAGGAGGCGCTCCGCGACGTCATCGACCCCGAGCTCGGCATCAACGTCGTCGACCTCGGCCTCGTCTACGGGGTCGTCATCGACCAGACCAACACCGCCGTCATCGACATGACCCTCACGTCGGCGGCCTGCCCGCTGACGGACGTCATCGAGGACCAGTCGGCGCAGGCGCTCGACGGGATCGTCGACGGCTTCCGCATCAACTGGGTGTGGATGCCGCCGTGGGGCCCGGAGAAGATCACGACCGACGGCCGAGAGCAGATGCGGGCGCTCGGGTTCAACATCTGAGGACGCCGCACGCACGACGGCCCTGGTCAGCCCGCTGACCAGGGCCGTCGTCGCGTGAGGACCGGGTCAGAACCGCGGCAGGTCGTTCAGTGCGGCGAGCGGCGGCGAGTTCACGAGCGTGCCCGTCATCCACGGCTCGTGGTCGGGCAGGAGCGCGACCTGGTGCGCGCCGGGCGGGATGTGCTGCGGGGCCGGGGACGGGAAGCCGAGCGGCTCGGCGGCCGCGAAGCCGCGTCGGCCGTAGAAACGCGGGTCGCCTTCCAGCAGGACGAGCGGCCAGCCGCCGGCGGTCGCCACGTCCAGGGCGTGCGCGACGAGCGCGGTGCCGATGCCCTGGCCCTGGTGCTCGGGCACGACCGACAACGGCGTCAGCATGAGCGCGTCGAGGCGGCCACGTTCCGTCTCGATCCAGCAGCGGGTCAGCAGCACGTGCCCGACCGGCTCGTCGTCGAGCCGCGCCACGAACGACAGGCCGGGGATCCAGGCCTCCGGGGTGGCGCGCAGGGCGTCGAGCATGTCGACGACCTTGACGGCGTCCGCCTCGAACGCGCGCGCCACGACGCCGCGGACGGCGTCGACGTCGTCGGGTCGCTCGACGTCGATCGTCACGACCGGTCGGCCGAGGGCGGGATGCTGCGCGGACGGACCGGGGTCTCGGATCGGGGTCACAGGTGGACCGTGCCGTACCGCGTCGCCGCGCGCCAGCGGTTTGCCGTCACAGGGTGTCGGCCGAGAACGTGTCGCACGCCTCGAGCGTCCCCTGCTCGTACCCGGTCGTGAACCAGCGGGCCCGCTGCTCGCTCGACCCGTGGGTCCAGGTGTCCGGGTTCACGCCCCCGCCGGACTGCGCCTGGATGTGGTCGTCGCCCACGGCCTGCGCGGCGGACAGCGCCTGCTCGAGCGTCTGCGGGGTGATGGGGTCGAGGAACGGGACGCCGGTGTCGGGGTCGACGGTGGTCGCGGCATGGCCGGCCCACATCCCCGCGTAGCAGTCGGCCTGGAGCTCGACGCGCACGGAGTCGGACTCCGCGCCCGTGCCGCCGCGCTGGGCCTTGTCCATGACGCCCGTGATCTGCTGGATGTGGTGCCCGTACTCGTGCGCCTCGACGTACTCCTCGGCGAGGGGGCCGCCCTCGGCGCCGAACCGGCTCTGCAGCTCGTCGAAGAAGCTGAGGTCGAGGTAGATCGTGGCGTCCGGCGGGCAGTAGAACGGGCCGGTGCTGGACGACGCGGTGCCGCACGCGGTGTCGGCGGCACCGTTGAACGACAGGACCTCGGGCTGGGCGAACGTCACACCGACCGTGGTGACCGTCGGTCCCCAGTACGCGTCGAGCGACTGGACGGTCGCGGACAGGCGGCAGGCCGGGTCGGTGTTGGCCTGCTCGGCGGTGCAGTCGCCGATCGTCCCCTCGGTCGTCTCGGCGCCGGCGCCGCCGCCCGTGACCCCGGAGAGGTCGACCTGCCCGTTGCTGAACACGTAGATGAGCGCGACGACGAGGGCCGCGATCCCGCCGCCGCCCGCCGCGATCTTCCCGCGTCCGCCGCCCGTGCGGACGCGACCGCCCTCGAAGCTGCCACCCTCCTGGAACGTCATCCGGGAAAGGTATCCGCGAGCACCGCGTTCCGCTCGCCGGGCGCTGGACGTTCGTCCGACCGGTGTCAGTCCTCGCCGATGCCCCGAGCGGCGAGCGCGTCGCCCGTGGCGCGGGCGTGGCCGACCATGCGCACGGCTGCCGGGACGAGGAGTGCCCGGGGGTCGCGTTCGAGGCCGCGGGCCCGGGCGGCGTCCCACGACTCGTGGGTGGTCTGCGCGAGGACGGGGATGGTGCGCAAGAGGAGGGCGACCGCCAGCGCGAACGTCTCGGGCGCCAGGCCGACGTGGCGCAGCGGTCGAACGAGCCGGGCGAGGACGTCGAGGAGCCGGTCGGCGCGCGTGGTGGCGGTGACGACGGCGGCGAGCATGACGAGGGCCAGCAGGTCGGCGACGACCTCGACCGCGGTGGCCCACCCGCGTGCCCACCACTGGTAGCCGCCCACGACGAGGGCCGTGAGCAGGACGGGCCGGACGCCGCGGGCCGCCCGGTGCCAGGGGACGCGCGAGACGACCTGGAGGACGACGGCGACGCCGAGCGCCACGAGGCCCGAGACCGGCCCGTGCACGACCGCGATCACGGTTCCCGCGACGGCCAGCGCGGCGAGCTTCGCGCCTGCGGGTGCGCGGTGCAGCGGGCTGGTGCCCGGGTGGTACAGGCCGAGCGGACCGGCCCAGGGCGCCCGCAGCGGCGTGCCGGCACGAGCCTGGCTCATCGGACGTCCCCGACACGGGGGCCCGCCATGAGGTCGCGGTAGTGCGCGACGCCCGTCGCGGGGTCGCCGCCGAAGACGACCCGGCCCGAGTCGACGACGAGCACCCGGTCGGCCCTCAGAGCGGCGTCGAGGTCGTGCGTGACCACGACGACCTGCTGGTCCAGCCCGGCGAGCAGGTCGTCGACGACGCGCCGCCAGCGCAGGTCGAGCAGCGTCGTCGGCTCGTCGCACACGAGCACGTCCGGCTCGGTCGCGAGGACCGACGCGAGCGCGAGGAGCTGGCGCTGACCACCCGACAGGGCGTGCACGGGCACCTCGGCGCGGTCGGCCAGCCCGAACCGTGCGAGGGCCGCCCGCGCCGCCGCGTCACGCTCGTCGGGCGGCAGCGGCAGGCGGCGCAGCGAGAGGGCCACGTCCTCGACCGGTGTCGGCATCACGAGCTGCGCGTCCGGGTCGGTGAACATGAACCCGACCCGCCGCCGGACCGCTGCGCCGTCCCGGGCCGTGTCGAGCCCGTCGACCGTGACCCGGCCCGACGACGGGAGTACGAGCCCGTTGAGCAGCCGCGCGAGCGTCGACTTGCCCGAGCCGTTCGCCCCGACGACGGCGACCCGCCGCTCCTCGATCCGCAGCGTCACCGGGCCGAGGAGCGTGACGACACGGTCGGCATCGCCTGCCGGGTCGGGGCTGTAGGCGGTGACGACGACGTCGTCGAGGGCGAGGACGGCCACGGGTCGGCTCAGCGGCGCGTGCGCAGCAGGTCGGGGTACGCGCGGAAGACCGCGAGCGCGACGCCGGCGGCGAGCAGGTTCTTCGCGATGTCCCCGGGCCAGTACTTCAGGTCGAACACGAACGCCTCGGCGTACGACAGGCCGAGCGTGAGGTGCAGCCCGACGATGCCGCCGAGGTGGATCGTGAAGATGCTCGCGACGAGCCCCGACAGGAACAGGCCCACGTACCGCCAGGCGGTCGGCAGGCGCAGGGCGTAGCCGGCGAGGAACCCGGCCAGGGCCGCCGCGAACGGGAAGGCGAGCAGGTACCCGACGGACGGCTTCGACAGGACGGCGACGCCGCCCGTGCCCTCGGCGAAGACGGGGAGGCCGGCGAGCCCGACCGCCAGGTAGAGCAGGACCGCGAGCGCGCCGCGCTTCCAGCCGAGCACCAGACCGGCGAGGATCACGCCGAACGTCTGCAGCGTGATCGGGACGGGCGTGCCCGTGGGGATGGCGGGGACGAGCGCGCACACGGCGATGAACGCGGCGAACGTGGCGACCAGCGCGACGTCGGTGGCGGCGGAGCGGCGCGCCACCGGGGCGGGAGCGGCGACGGCCGGGTGCAGGGCGACGGGCTCGTGCTCGGGTGCGGTGCTGGACATGGGGCCCCCTCGGGCGTCGTGACGGATGCGGCTGCTCCCGCTGCGGCGGTCGGTGCACCCTGCCGGCTGCGCTCGGCGGGCGGTCCCAGCGACCGTTGACGACGCTAGCGGGTCGTAGAATTGCGGTCGTTTGCGCCCGCGGCCAAGACCCGGACGCCTTTCTCGGAGGAAACCCACCACGTGATCACCGCCCAGGCCGTCGAGCTGCGCATCGGCGCCCGTGTGCTGCTGGAACCGTCGACCTTCCGCATCGCCGCCGGGGACCGCATCGGTCTCGTGGGCCGCAACGGCGCGGGCAAGACGACGCTCACCAAGACCCTCGCGGGCCAGACGCAGCCGACCGGGGGTCACATCTCGCGCTCGACCGAGGTCGGCTACCTGCCGCAGGACCCGAGCAGCGGCGACCTCGAGCAGCTCGCGCTCGACCGCGTCCTGTCGGCCCGCGGGCTCGACGAGGTGGTCCGGGCGATGCGCGACACCGAGGGCGCGATGGCGAGCGCGGACGACGAGACGCGCGAGGCGGCCATGGACCGCTACGCGCGCCTGGAGGCCCGGTTCACGGCTGCCGGCGGGTACGCCGCCGAGAGCGAGGCGCACCGGATCACGTCGAACCTCGGCCTCGACGACCGCGTGCTCGGGCAGACCCTCGGCACGCTCTCGGGCGGTCAGCGCCGCCGCGTCGAGCTCGCCCGCATCCTGTTCTCGGGCGTCGACACGCTGCTGCTCGACGAGCCGACCAACCACCTCGACGCCGACTCGATCGCGTGGCTGCGCGACTACCTCAAGGCGTACTCGGGCGGCTTCATCGTGATCTCGCACGACGCCGACCTGCTGCGCGCGACGGTCAACAAGGTGTTCCACCTCGACGCGAACCGGTCGCAGCTCGACCAGTACTCGCTCGGCTGGGACGCGTACCTGCTGCAGCGCGAGACGGACGAGAAGCGGCGCCGCCGTGAGCGGGCCAACGCCGAGAAGAAGGCCGCGGTGCTCGTCGCGCAGGCCGACAAGATGCGTGCCAAGGCGACGAAGGCGGTCGCGGCCCAGAACATGGCGCGCCGCGCCGAGCGGCTGCTGTCGGGCCTCGAGGAGGTCCGCGCGTCGGACAAGGTCGCGCGTCTCCGGTTCCCCGACCCCGCGCCGTGCGGCCGCACCCCGCTCACGGCCGAGGGCCTGTCGAAGTCGTACGGCTCGCAGGAGGTCTTCACGGACGTCGACCTGGCGATCGACCGGGGGAGCAAGGTCGTCGTCCTGGGCCTCAACGGCGCGGGCAAGACGACGCTGCTGCGGATCCTCGGCGGCATCGAGAAGTCCGACACCGGCGAGGTGAAGCCCGGGCACGGGCTCAAGCTCGGCTACTACGCCCAGGAGCACGAGACGCTGGACCTCGACCGGACGGTCGTCGAGAACCTCCGCTCGTCGGCGCCGGACCTCACGGACACGCAGGTGCGCTCGGTGCTCGGCTCGTTCCTGTTCTCGGGCGACGACGCGGACAAGCCGGCGCGCGTGCTGTCGGGCGGCGAGAAGACACGGCTCGCGCTCGCGGCCCTCGTCGTGTCGAGCGCGAACGTGCTGCTGCTCGACGAGCCGACGAACAACCTCGACCCGGCGTCGCGCGAGGAGATCCTCGCCGCGCTCCGCGGGTACCAGGGGGCGGTCGTCCTCGTCTCGCACGACGAGGGCGCCGTCTCGGCCCTCGACCCCGAGCGCGTCCTGCTGCTGCCGGACGGCGACGAGGACCTGTGGGGTCCCGCCTACCTCGACCTCATCGCACTCGCGTAGGCGCGGGCCCGATCCGGACGGATGTCCACGATCCGGGCGCGATGGTCCAAGTTTCACCCACTCGTTCACGATGTCCGCCTGACGCATCGGGTTCACCGAGACGTCGTCGCCGCTCGCCAGCGCGCTCTCTCCAGGGGTACGCCCGACGGTCGTTCCGCCACCCCGGTGCGACGCCCGTGACAGGTGACGACGAGGGGGCACGACGATGGAGTCGGAGAACACGCACGCGGCCACGCGCCGCTGGAAGGGGCTCGACCTGCCGGTGGCAGGCCGGTACGAGCTCGACATGGCGCACAAGCGGGTCGGCTTCGTCGCGTCGCACATGATGGTCAGCCAGGTCCGCGGGGAGTTCGAGACCGCCGCCGCCACGATCGTCGTCGGTGAGGACCCGCTCGAGTCCAGCGTCACCGCGCTCATCGGGTCCGCGTCGCTGACCACGCACAACGAGGAGCGGGACACGCACCTCAAGAGCCCGGACTTCCTCGACGTCGAGCAGTACCCGGCCGTCGAGTTCCGCAGCCGGCGCGTCGAGCGGCTCGTCGAGGACGACGCGATCGCGCACTGGGCGCGACTGCGCCACCACCTGCCCGACCGGTCGCACGTCTCGGAGCGGCTCATCGAGCGGACCGTGGGCGTCGGTGGCAGGTTCACGATCGTCGGCGACCTCACGGTCCGTGCCGTGACGCACGAGGTCGCGCTCGAGATGCACTTCGGCGGCGCCCGGACCGACCCGTACGGCCGCGAGATCTTCGGCTTCTCGGCGACGACCGAGGTCAACCGGGAGGACTTCGGGCTCGTCTGGAACGTCACGCTCGACAACGGCGGGTGGCTCGTCGGCAAGCGGGTACGCGTCGAGATCGCGGGGGAGGCGATCCGTCAGGGGTGACCCGGGTCAGCGCGGGCGGTCGGGCGCCAGCTGGGCGTCGATGAGCGCGTCCTCGTCGTCCTCGTCGCGCCCGCCGCGCCGGTGCGGCCGGTCGACGGCTGGACCCGCGCGTCGCGGCGGCGGCGGTGCACCGGGGGCGCCCGGAGCGGACGACGTCGGGCCGGCGGGTGCGTCGCTGCGCAGCTCGCGTCGGGCGGCGACCGCGAACGCGACCAGGCCCCCGAGCGCGAACGTCCACCACTGGAACGCGTACGACAGGTGCGACCCCGGGTCGGTGCTGGGCGGCTCGAGCGTGCCGAGCGCGACGGCCGCGGCGGGGTGCTCGTCGACCATCTGGCCGTAGGTCGCGTACGTCTCCGACCCGTCGAGGCCGCCTGCGGCGAGCACCTGCTCGGTCGAGATCGCATGCACCTGCCCGTCCGGGGCGGGTCGCGTGGACGGCT
>Ga0256775_1000089_pt1 | contig 16952 bp, 14 predicted proteins | sample MC6MC0926MT_FD_186036 | JGI IMG/M metagenome (GOLD analysis project Ga0256775, IMG submission 186036) | Metatranscriptome of enriched soil aggregate microbial communities from Iowa State University, Ames, United States - MC6-MC0926-MT... | ecosystem: Environmental > Terrestrial > Soil >...
AGGCATCGATGATGCCGCAATCGACGTCCGTGCCGGGCGAGCGCCACGTCTTCGTCTACGGCACCTTGCGCGCGGGCGGGCGCAACGACATCGCGCGCTTCGCACCGCTGCCGCGACGCGTGGCCGATGCCGAGGTCGCGGGCACGCTCTACGACCTCGGTGCCTATCCGGGCATGGTGCTTGGCGGCGAAGGGCGCGTGACGGGCGAGGTCTACGCGATCGATGCGCAGGTGGAGGCCGCGCTCGACCGGCTCGAGGAAGTGGCCGACGACGATTCGGGCGAGTACGTCAAGCGCTGGTTGCGTGTGCAGTCCTTCGGTGGCCGCACGTTCGATTGCCTGGTCTACGAGATCCATCCGTCCCGCATCGAGGGTTGCGCGGTGATCGCGGGCGGCGACTGGATCGCGCATTCGCGGCGTTGACGGCGCGCGTTCCGGCCCGCGTTTTTCACAGACGAAAGAGTGATTGCGTATCGTGAAAATAGCCACTGCTGCACCGCAGTATTTTTTCTCGATATGAGAAAGTTGTTTTCTCATTGAGAAATATATCCGTAAGTTGTTGATTTTATTGATGCAAAAATATGTCTTCTATAAGACATAAGAGTGGGTGACGCGATTACAGTAAGCCCATGGCCGCAGCGCCGAAACGCTCGAAACCAACCCTTCAATCAACTCACGGAGTGACCATGCCCCAGACCCTCACCGAACAACTCAGCCGCGAACAGCAGATTGCCGCCCTCGAGAAAGAATGGGCCACGGATCCCCGCTGGAAGGGCGTGCAGCGCGGCTACAGCGCCGCCGACGTGGTGCGCCTGCGCGGCTCGTTCCCGATCGACTACACGCTCGCCAAGCGCGGTGCCGAGAAGCTCTGGGACAAGATCAACGGCGGCTCGAAGAAGGGCTACGTGAACGCCTTCGGCGCGATCTCCGCCGGCCAGGCCATGCAGCAGGCCAAGGCCGGCCTCGAAGCCGTGTACCTGTCGGGCTGGCAAGTGGCCGCCGACGGCAACAGCTCGGAAACCATGTACCCCGACCAGTCGCTCTACGCGTACGACTCGGTGCCCACCATGGTCCGCCGCATCAACAACACCTTCCGCCGCGCCGATGAAATCCAGTGGGGCCGTGGCGTGAACCCGGGCGACAAGGAGTTCATCGACTACTTCCTGCCGATCGTGGCCGACGCGGAAGCCGGTTTCGGCGGCGTGCTCAACGCCTTCGAGCTGATGAAGAACATGATCGCCGCGGGCGCCGCCGGCGTGCACTTCGAAGACCAGCTCGCCGCCGTCAAGAAGTGCGGCCACATGGGCGGCAAGGTGCTGGTGCCGACGCGCGAAGCCTGCGAGAAGCTGATCGCCGCGCGCTTCGCCGCCGACGTGCTGGGCGTGCCCACCATCGTGCTGGCCCGCACCGATGCCGAAGCCGCGAACCTGATCACCTCCGACCACGATGCCAACGACAAGCCCTTCCTGACCGGCGAGCGCACCTCGGAAGGCTTCTACCGCGTGAAGAACGGCCTCGAGCAGGCCATCAGCCGCGGCGTCGCCTACGCGCCCTATGCCGACCTGGTGTGGTGCGAAACCGGCGTGCCCGACATCGGCTTCGCCCGCGAGTTCGCGCAGGCCGTGCATGCCGCCTGCCCGGGCAAGCTGCTGTCGTACAACTGCTCGCCGTCGTTCAACTGGAAGAAGAACCTCGACGACAAGCAGATCGCCACCTTCCAGGAAGACCTCTCGGACCTGGGCTACAAGTACCAGTTCATCACGCTGGCCGGCATCCACGTCAACTGGTACAACACCTTCAAGTTCGCGCACGCCTATGCACGCGGCGAGGGCATGAAGCACTACGTGAACATGGTGCAGGAGCCGGAATTCGCGGCGCGCGAGCAGGGCTACACCTTCGTGTCGCACCAGCAGGAAGTCGGCGCGGGCTACTTCGACGACGTGACCACCGTGATCCAGGGCGGCCAGTCGAGCGTGAAGGCACTGACCGGCTCGACGGAAGAAGAGCAGTTCCACTGAGCAACTGACTCGACATTCGCTGTCACCTTGAAGCCCGGCCGCGCGCCGGGCTTTTTTTCGTGCGTGCGGATGCACGCTCGCTCATGCGGACTTCGTGCGCCGCGGCACGGTCAGCGCGCCGAGCGGCTAGAATCTTAGGCTCCACTGTCAGTCAACAAGGGCGAGAAAGGCACTTTGGTTATGACACCGCGAACTACCCCGCAAGCCATCTGCGGTGTTTTCTTCTTCGAAGGAAGCGCCCGCTAAACCGCGCGCGCTGGTTCGAGCCAGCTTCCCTGCCACAGCAAAGCGCGGTCATCCACCGCGCTTTTTTGTTTTTCGCCCGAGGTTTTTCATGATCCACATCACGCTCCCCGACAACTCGCAGCGCGAGTATCCCGGCCCGGTCTCGGTGGCCGACGTCGCCAAGTCCATCGGCCCCGGCCTCGCCAAGATGACGGTGGCCGGCAAGGTCGACGGTCGCCTGGTCGATGCCAGCGACGTCATCGACCACGATGCCAAGCTCCAGATCATCACGCCCAAGGACGACGAGGGCCTGGAGATCATCCGCCACTCGACGGCCCACCTGGTCGGCCACGCGGTCAAGCAGCTCTACCCGACGGCCCGGATGGTGATCGGCCCGGTGATCGAGGAGGGCTTCTACTACGACATCGCGTTCGAGCGTCCCTTCACGCCTGAGGACATGGCCGCGATCGAGGCGCGCATGCGCGAGCTGATCGCGCAGGACTACGACGTGATCAAGAAGATGACGCCGCGCGCCGAGGTGATCGAGGTCTTCAAGTCGCGCGGCGAGGATTACAAGCTGCGTCTGGTCGAGGACATGCCCGACGAGCAGGCCATGGGCCTGTACTACCACCAGGAATACGTCGACATGTGCCGCGGCCCGCACGTGCCGAACACGCGCTTCCTGAAGGTCTTCAAGCTCACGAAGCTGGCCGGCGCCTACTGGCGCGGCGATGCCAAGAACGAGCAGCTGCAGCGCATCTACGGCACGGCCTGGGCCGACAAGAAGCAGCTCGACCAGTACATCCAGCGCATCGAGGAGGCCGAGAAGCGCGACCACCGCCGCCTCGGCAAGGAACTCGACCTGTTCCACATCGACGAAGTGGCGCCGGGCGTGGTGTTCTGGCATCCCAAGGGCTGGGCGGTCTGGCAGCAGGTCGAGCAGTACATGCGCGGCATCTACCGCGACACGGGCTACTGGGAAGTGAAGGGCCCGCAGATCCTCGACAAGAGCCTGTGGGAGAAGACGGGCCACTGGCAGAACTACCGCGACAACATGTTCACGACGGAGTCGGAGAAGCGCGAGTACGCGCTCAAGCCGATGAACTGCCCGGGCCATGTGCTGATCTTCAAGAGCGACCTGCGCAGCTACCGCGACCTGCCGCTGCGCTACGGCGAGTTCGGCCAGTGCCACCGCAACGAGCCCAGCGGCGCGCTGCACGGCATCATGCGGGTGCGCGGCTTCACGCAGGATGACGGCCACATCTTCTGCACGGAGGACCAGATCCTCGACGAATGCATCGCCTATACGGCGCAGTTGCAGAAGGTGTACGCGGACTTCGGCTTCACGGACATTCTCTACAAGGTCGCGACGCGGCCCGAGAACCGCGTGGGCTCGGACGAGCTCTGGGACAAGGCCGAGCATGCGGTGATGGAATCGCTGCGCCGCTCGGGCGTGGAGTTCGTGATCGCGCCCGGCGACGGCGCCTTCTACGGCCCGAAGATCGAGTACACGCTGCGCGATGCGATCGGCCGCCAGTGGCAGTGCGGCACGATGCAGGTCGACTTCAACACGGCCGAGCGCCTGGGCGGCGAGTACGTCACGGAGTCGAGCGGCCGCGCGCACCCCGTGATGCTGCACCGCGCGATCGTCGGCAGCCTCGAGCGATTCATCGGCATGCTGATCGAACACCATGCCGGCGCGATGCCCGCCTGGCTCGCGCCGGTACAGGTGGCGGTGCTCAATATCAGCGAAGGACAGGCCGACTACGCCGCGCAAGTTGCGAAAACGCTGCAAAATCAAGGGCTTAGGGTCCAGCTCGACCTGCACAACGAGAAGATTACGTATAAAATACGCAAGCATTCGTTGCAAAAGCTCCCTTACATCGTTGTCGTGGGCGACAAGGAAAAGGAAGCTGGCGCCGTCGCAGTGCGCGCCCGGGGCAACCAAGACCTCGGTGCAATGTCCCTCGAATCGTTCGCGCAACGGCTCGTCCAGGATGTTGCTGACAAGCGTTGATTTGTCGTCGAAACACCCCACATGTTTCTGCCAAATGTACCGCTTGCCCGCGAGGACTGAGCGGCTTTCGCTACTTTTTTTGTAGCAAAACTTAGAGGATACCAACCATCGCTACTGCATTTCGCGACCGCCGCCACCGCGAGGAACGCCAACATCGCCTGAACCGGGAAATCATGGCCCCGGAAGTCCGCCTGATCGGCCCGGATAACGAGCAATTGGGTGTTGTGAGTCTTGCGGAGGCCCTGCGCCTCGCCGGTGAGCAGGACGTGGATCTGGTGGAGGTCGTCGCGGCGGCCAATCCACCGGTGTGCCGCCTGATCGAGTACGGCAAGTTCAAGTACCACGAGCAGAAGAAGGCGGCCGAGGCGAAGTCCAAGCAGAAGGTCATCGAGGTCAAGGAAATCAAGTTCCGGCCCGGTACCGACGATGGCGACTACAACATCAAGATGCGCAACATCCGGCGCTTTCTTGAGGATGGCGACAAGTGCAAGATCACGCTGCGCTTCCGGGGCCGTGAGATCACGCACCAGGAACTCGGTCTGGCCTTGCTGCAGCGCATCCGCGACGAGCTCGGCGACACGATCCTCGTCGAGCAGTTTCCGAAGCTCGAGGGCCGGCAGATGATCATGATGATCGCGCCGGGCCGCAAGAAGCCCGGTGGGGCTCCGGCGAAGCCGGCGACGGAAAACGCGGCGGCACCGGCTCCGGCCGGCGCCTGAGCGAAGAAAAACCCGGTCGAGTCCGGTGGCGCGAGCCGCCGACTTGATCGGGGATGAGAATCTGAAGGGATTTCGCCGATCGCCGGCGTGTGCCGAAAGGCCAGCGCGGGCGGTGGCGGGATGAAGAAGTGTCTCGGGGCCAACAAGTCCATGGAGTTCATCCAAGGCGCCTCACGAGCACAAATTAAAGGAGCATTCACATGCCCAAAATGAAGACCAAGAGCAGCGCGAAGAAACGTTTCCGCGTTCGTCCCGGTGGCACCGTCAAGCGCGGTCAAGCCTTCAAGCGTCACATCCTGACCAAGAAGACCACCAAGAACAAGCGTCACCTGCGTGGTGCGGTGTCGGTGCACGAAACCAACATGGTTTCGATGGCCGCGATGCTGCCCGGCATGGGCATTTGATCAACTGACGAACAAGGAGTAATCACATGCCTCGCGTCAAACGTGGTGTAACGGCTCGCGCCCGCCACAAGAAAGTTCTCGCACTCGCCAAGGGTTTCCGCGGTCGCCGCGGCAATGTCTTCCGCATCGCCAAACAGGCGGTGATGAAGGCAGGCCAATACGCCTACCGTGACCGCCGCACCAAGAAGCGCGTGTTCCGTCAACTGTGGATCGCGCGTATCAACGCCGCCTCGCGTGAACTGGGCCTGACCTACAGCCAGTTCGCCAACGGCATCCGCAAGGCCGGGATCGAGATCGACCGCAAGATGCTTGCGGACATCGCCGTGCACGACAAGGCCGCTTTTGCGGGCATCGTGGAGCAGGTCAAGGCCAAGCTGGCTGCTTGATTCTGCACAGCGGGAAACCGTCCCCGGACAGTTTCCTGCGCCCACGGCACAAGGGCTGGCGCTTGAAAGAGCACCAGCCCTTTTTTATTTTTCCCCGAAGAAATCTGTTGTTGCTATGAACGAGTTGGACTCCCTGGTCGACACCGCACGTGCCGCCTTCGCGCAGGCGAAGACCCCCGCAGAGCTCGAGAACGCCAAGGCCCAGTTCCTGGGCAAGTCGGGCCGCATCACCGAGCTGATGAAGGGCATGGCCGCGCTGAGCGTCGACGAGAAGAAGTCGCGCGGTGCCGCCATCAACGTGGCCAAGCAGGCGATCGAGTCCGCCCTCAACGAGCGCCGCCAGCAACTGGCCGACGAGGAGCTCTCGCAGCAGCTGCGTGCCGAGGCGCTCGACGTGAGCCTGCCCGGCCGCCGCCGCATCCCGGGCGGCCTGCACCCCGTGAGCCGCACCCTCGAGCGCATCGAGGAGATCTTCTCGAGCATGGGCTTCGACGTGGCCGACGGCCCCGAGATCGAGAGCGACTGGCACAGCTTCACCTCGCTCAACAACCCGCCGAACCATCCGGCGCGTTCGATGCAGGACACCTTCTACGTCGACCTGAACGGCGAGGACGGCATCCCCTACAACCTGCGTCCGCACACCAGCCCGATGCAGGTGCGCTACGCCCACCAGCACATCAAGAAGTACGCGGCCGAGTTCGCGGCCGCGGCCGCCGATACCACCGGCACGGTCAAGGCGCCCGAGATCCGCGTGATCGCGCCGGGCCGCACCTACCGCGTCGACAGCGACGCCACCCACTCGCCGATGTTCCACCAGTGCGAAGGCCTGTGGCTCGGCGAGAACGTGAGCTTCAAGGACCTCAAGGTCGTCTTCACCGACTTCTGCCGCACCTTCTTCGAGCGGGACGACCTCGTGCTGCGTTTCCGGCCGAGCTTCTTCCCGTTCACCGAGCCCAGCGCCGAGATCGACATCCAGTTCCAGAGCGGCCCGCTGGCCGGCCGCTGGCTCGAGGTGTCGGGCTCGGGCCAGGTGCATCCGAACGTGGTGCGCAACATGGGCCTCGACCCCGAGCGCTACATCGGCTTCGCCTTCGGCATGGGCCCCGACCGCCTCACGATGCTGCGCTACGGCGTGAACGACCTTCGCCTGTTCTTCGACGGCGACCTGCGCTTCCTCTCGCAATTCCAGTGACCCGCTGACGCGCGAGACGAAACGAGACCTTCCACACCAGAAAAACAGATCGAGATCGAAGAGATGCAATTCCCGGAATCCTGGCTGCGCGAGTTCTGCAACCCGCCCATCGACAGCGCCGAACTGGCCGAGACCCTCACCATGGGCGGCTTCGAGGTCGAGGAGCGTCGGCCGGCGGCGCCGCCTTTCACGCGCATCGTGGTGGGCGAGATCAAGGAAGCCGTCCAGCACCCGAACGCCGACCGCCTGCGCGTCTGCCAGGTCGACGCGGGGCAGGGCGCCTTGCTCAACATCGTGTGCGGCGCGCCCAATGCGCGCGTCGGCATCAAGGTGCCGTGCGCACTGGTGGGCGCCGAACTGCCGCCCGGCGAGGACGGCAAGCCCTTCCTCATCAAGCTCGGCAAGCTGCGCGGCGTCGAGAGCCAGGGCATGCTGTGCTCGGCGCGCGAACTGCAGCTGAGCGAAGACCATGGCGGCCTGCTCGAGCTCGCGGCCGATGCGCCCATCGGCGTCGACGTGCGCGAAGTGCTCAAGCTCGACGACACGCTGCTCACGCTCAAGCTCACGCCCAACCTCGCGCACGGCCTCAGCGTGTACGGCGTGGCGCGCGAACTCGCCGCGCTGACCGGCGCGCCCCTCAAGCCGCGCACCGTGGCGCCGGTCGAGGTGGCCTTCGCCGACAAGCTGCCCGTGAAGGTCGAGGCGCCCGAGCTCTGCGGCCGTTTCTCGGGCCGCATCGTGCGCGGCGTCGACACCAAGGTCGCCACGCCGGCCTGGATGGTCGAGCGCCTCGCGCGCTGCGGCCAGCGCAGCGTCACGCCGCTGGTCGACATCTCGAACTACGTGATGTTCGAGTACGGCCAGCCCAGCCACATCTTCGACCTCGACAAGATCCACGGCGGCCTCACCGTGCGCTGGGGCAAGGCCGGCGAACAGCTCAAGCTGCTCAATGGCAACACCATCTCGGTCGACGACAAGGTGGGCGTGATCGCCGATGCGCGCGAGGTCGAATCGCTCGCGGGCATCATGGGCGGCGACGCCACCGCGGTCTCGGACGACACGCGCAACATCTACGTCGAGGCCGCGTTCTGGTGGCCCGAGGCCGTGCAGGGCCGCTCGCGCCGCTTCAACTTCTCGACCGACGCCGGCCATCGCTACGAGCGCGGCGTCGATCCGAGCCGCACCGTCGAGATCATCGAGCGCATCACGCAGCTGATCGTCGAGATCTGCGGTGGCCAGGCCGGCGCCATGGACGACCAGATCCTGCGCGTGCCCGAGGCCCTGCCCGTGACGCTGCGCGTGGCACGTGCAGCGCGCGTGATCGGCATGCCGCTGACGCAGGCCCAGTGCGCCGATGCGCTGCGCCGGCTGGGCTTCGCGCTGACCGAAGGCGATGGCACGCTGACCATCGTGCCGCCGCCGCACCGCTTCGATCTGCTGATCGAGGAAGACCTGATCGAGGAGGTCGCGCGCCTGATCGGCTTCAACAACCTGCCGACCACCGCGCCGCTCGCGCCGATCACCGCGCGCGTGCGCCCCGAGGCACAGCGCAGCCGTTTCGCGGTGCGCCGCGGCCTGGCCGCGCTGGGCTACCAGGAAACCATCAACTTCAGCTTCGTCGAAGCCGACTGGGAGAAGGAGCTCGCGGGCAACGACAACCCGGTCAAGCTCCTGAACCCGATCGCGAGCCAGATGAGCGTGATGCGTTCGTCGCTGCTCGGTTCGCTGCTGCAGGTGCTCAAGTTCAACCTCGACCGCAAGGCGCCGCGCGTGCGCGTGTTCGAGGTGGGCCGCGTGTTCCTGCGCGACGACAGCGTGGCCACCACCGACAGCACGGTGCGCGGCGTGCATCAGCCGATGCGCGTGGCCGGCCTCGCCTGGGGCGATGCCGACGAGGCACGCTGGGACGGCAAGTCGCAGCGCGTCGACTTCTACGACGTGAAGGGCGACGTCGAGGCGCTGCTCGCGCCGCTGGTGCCGCGTTTCGAAGCCGCCGAGCATCCGGCGCTGCATCCGGGCCGCTCGGCGCGCGTGATCGTCGAGGGCAAGGCCGTCGGCTTCGTTGGCGAGCTGCACCCGCGCTGGCGCCAGAAATGGGACTTCGCGCAGCCCGCCGTGCTGTTCGAGCTCGACCTCGATGCCGTCACCGCGCGTCCCGTGCCGGTGGCGCAAGCCGTGCCCAAGCACCAGGCGGTCGAACGCGACATCGCGGTGGTGGTGGCGGAAGCCGTCACGCACGATGCGCTGATCGACGCCATCCATTCGACCGGTGCCGCGCAAGGCCTGCTGCGCGACGCGGTGCTGTTCGACATCTACCGTCCGCAGCCCGCGCGCGACGGCACGGTGGCCGCGGCCGGCGGCCTGCAACCCGGCGAGAAGAGCATGGCGGTGCGCCTGCGCTTCCAGGACGACAACGCCACCCTGACCGACGAGCAGGTCGAGCCGGCCGTGCGCGCCATCGTCGATCAACTGGCCGCGAAGGTGGGCGGACGCCTGAGAGGATGACCCGAATGAATGCCGTCGAATTCACGCTCGAAGCACTCGAGACGCCCGCGCTCACCAAGGCGCATCTGGCCGACCTGCTGTTCGAGCAGATCGGCCTGAACAAGCGCGAGTCCAAGGACATGGTCGAGGCTTTCTTCGACCTGGTGGCCAACAGCCTGATCGAAGGCACGGACGTGAAGATCTCGGGCTTCGGCAACTTCCAGATCCGCGTGAAGGCGCCGCGCCCCGGCCGCAACCCGCGCACCGGCGAAGCCATTCCGATCGGCGAGCGCCGCGTCGCGACCTTCCATGCGAGCGCGAAGCTCAAGGAACAGATTCACGGAAACATCGATCCGAACGCCTCCCCCGAGGTCGAGTGGAGCCTGGGTTCCGAATAGGGCTTGTTCGCGCGCGCTCCCGTGGAGTAACCTCTGAGGTTTGCCGCGCGCAGACTTGATTTCAATGGAGAACATGGCCGACAAGGCGCTCCCGCCCATCCCCGTCAAACGCTACTTCACCATCGGTGAGGTCGGCGAACTCTGTGGGGTGAAACCGCATGTGCTGCGCTACTGGGAGCAGGAGTTCACGCAGTTGCGCCCGATGAAGCGGCGCGGCAACCGGCGCTACTACCAGCACCACGAGGTGCTGATGATCCGCCGCATCCGCGACCTGCTGTACGACCAGGGCTTCACGATCAGCGGCGCACGCAACAAGCTGCAGGAACTGGTGCAGCACGAACGCGACCGCCGCAAGGCCGGCGAGGTTCCGCTCGAAGGCATGGAGGCCGTCGAGATCGATCACGAGGAGTTCGAGGCCGCGCTGCACGACGAGGAAGCAGTGCCGAACGCGGCCCGCAGTGTCGACCTGTCGCAGTTGTTGCAGCTTCGCCGCGAGCTTTTTGAAATTCGTGAGTTGCTGACCGTCGGACGCTGAAAAGAGAAGGCTATAATCGAGAGCTTCGGTGTGTGGCGCAGCCTGGTAGCGCACTTGCATGGGGTGCAAGGGGTCGAAGGTTCGAATCCTTTCACACCGACCAATACGACGTCCAAGGGCGTCCGGCTTTATCCGCCGGACGCCCTTTTTCATTGGGGCGCTGCGTCTACGGCATCCGCAGTCGTACACTGAAATCCAGTGACTGCCAGCGTCAATAGGGGGTACGTGTGGGGGGCCAAGCGCCGCTATCCTCTGGATCGGTGGATCTGTACCCCCAGCCCCCAGCTCTTCTCGACGAAATTCATGCCCTTAACTGATGCTGCCTGCCGAAACGCGACGTGCCCGCCCGAGCGAAAGCAGGCTCGGTATGCCGACTCCGGCGGCCTCTACCTCGAAGTCTCTGCTTCAGGTTCCCGTCGGTGGTTCTGGAAATTCAGGATCGAGGGTGTTGAGAAGAAGTTTGCACTCGGTGCCTATCCCGGCGTAGGGCTGGCTGCGGCGCGTAAGGCGCGTGACGTTGCCAAGGCGCAGAAGGCGGCCGGAATCAACCCCATCCAAGCCAGACAGGTCGTCAAGCTCAAATCTGCGGTGAACACAGGCGACACCTTTCGCGAGACCGCGCTTGAATGGTACGAAAAGCATCGTGCGCGCTGGAGCAGTCACTACGCCATTCGCGAAAAACGCAACCTGGAGAAGGATCTTTTTCCGCACTTCGCGGTTCGCCGCATTGGCGAGATCGAACCCATCGAGTTGCTAGCAGCACTGCGCCGGGTTGAGGAGCGGGGGGCGCTCGACGTGGCCGGGCGGGTCCTCATGACTTCGCGGGCCGTATGGCGCTATGCCGTGGCGACGGCTCGCGCGCCGCGTGATATCACCGCTGACCTCAAGGGGGCCCTAACCCCCCATAAGACGCGCCACTTTGCGGCCATCACAGAACCAGCGAAGCTAGGAGAGCTAATCCGCATTATCCGAGCGTATCAAGGCGGGCACATCGTGCGTACGGCTTTGCAATTGGCTCCTATGCTCTTCCAACGTCCGAACGAGCTTAGGGGTGCCGCTTGGGCGGAGTTTGATCTCGACAATGCCTTGTGGACCGTGCCAGCTGCGCGGATGAAGCGGCGTATCGAGGGCAAGGAAAACGGAGATCCTCATTTGGTCCCGCTTTCTACCCAGGCGGTGGAATTGTTGCGAAAACTGTACCCCCTCACCGGTTACAGCACACTGGTTTTTCCGGGCGAGCGCAGTCACGACCGCCCAATCTCGGACAATACCCTTCGCGCCGCTCTTCTGACCCTGGGGTATGGGCCAGACGTCCAAACCGTCCATGGCTTCAGGGCCACGGCGCGGACTTTGCTTGCTGAAGTGTTGGAGGTCGACCCCCTGGTGATCGAGGCGCAGTTGGCACATGCAGTGAAAGATGCCAACGGAAGGGCTTACAACCGCACCCAGTACCTCAAGCAGCGCACGCTAATGATGCAGCGCTGGGCTGACTACCTCGACGAGCTGTGCCGACACGAGCTCACGACTACTCGGAAGTCAGCGTCAGGCCAGATCGAGCCTGCAACCGGAGGGGGTATGGCCAGCGTAGTGCGTGATTTTTTGAAGGCTAGAGAAGGGGAACGCGTTGCGCAGGGCTCTGGTCATGGTGTTCCGCTGCCTATAGAGAAGCAGGAAGTTCCGCAGCCTATAGAGAAACCGGAAGGCCGAGAAAGTATGGCCCAACTCTTTGCCCAAGCGGTGGCCGAACTTCGTTCAAAATGAACTGCACTCATAAGCCTAGAAAGCGCCGCCCATGAATTTCGAAAACTATTTTGAAATCTGCGCCGGACATGTGAAAAGTTGGGTCGAGAATTTTGCAGAACTTCACCCGAAATTGATCTCTATTGATTTACGAATGCAAGCTGGCTATGCGCAGCGAACGCTAGGGTTTGAGAAAGGAGATCAGATTCCTTTGCTCGAAAATCTTCCAAAAGGAGAAGTCGAAGAGGTCTGGGCCTCTGTTGTTAGAAATATCGATTTTGCAAAATCGAAAAAGCAGGCGGGTGAAGAATTGTCTGCTTGGTCTGCGCTGATGCAGGCTTCTAGATTGTTTGGCCGTTTGGAGCCAATTGAAGACTATGAAGTGATTCCGGCGGAAGCCGATGAATTGGATTCTCGCCTTAAAGTCAAAGCTGTCCAACTCTTCGCATCGCTGGCTCCTTCGGACGGCTGGCAAAGCTATAGCCGGGCGTGTGAAGAAATTCACCCTGTCTTAGTTGATTTTTATGAAGAAATCACAAAAAAAGAAATGCCCGATCTCAACTTGATCGGGCATTTTAAAAGATGGAAAAAAGATGGAGTTTTTTCCGCAGCATTTGATGGTCATACTGCCGCTATGATAGCGAGCCGGAGGGCCGACGTTAAGCGTTTTCGCTAGCTAACAAGAGCTTCGGTTTTGGGCATGTTCCCTTTGCCGAAGCATCGCATGCCTTGGAGGTGGAGCCGAACAAGGTCATCGCCTTTCGTCAAGTAAGCGCACATCAGTTTTATGCCCTCCCACTTCTCAGGCGTTTTCTCTTTGCTAAACATTCCAATTCCACAAGACTTGTAGTGTTCCTTGTAAGCGTTGCAGTTGAAATAGGTGCCGCTGCCCTTGGTAATTTCATTTTTCCAATATTCGCCAATGATTCGTACAATCGAAATGTCGGACTTCAATTCTCGACCGTTGAAGATTAGCATTAGATGGTAGTGGAATCCGCGCCGCACCCCAAATTCAAGCTTCCAAGCGAATCCGAGGAGTTTTTCTCCAAAACGCTTCTTGATGAATTCGAAAAGAAGTTTGTAACTCTCTTTGAGGATTTGAGCTTGGCGAAGATTGCTTGCCTGATAAAAAAGTGAGGCGTCTCTCTTTGCTCCTAGGTCACACCTGCAGATCAGCAGTCGGCCATTCGTTTCGCTGTGTCGGCGGACATACTTAAGGAGTTGTTGGTTGTTTTTTCTTGAGCTTCGGAAAAAGTCGTTGCATTCCTTAATGAATTTTTTAGAACTTGCGAGTTCCCGGAGTTCATTGATGCAATTGTTGAGGCTATCGGAAAATTTGCCAGCTTGCTCTTCGGAATCAAAAATCAGTCCGGGGTTCGCTTCGATGATAGCCTGCATCGGTTCGGCGGCATGCTTCCAGAAAAGCTTGAAATAGGGATTCAGTCGCTGGGCTAGAAAATGCTTTTGAACAATATGAGCGGTCGACAAGCTTGAGAGAAAGAATCGGCCTGTCGGGTTGGTTTTCAATCGAAATTCATGAGATGAGATTTTTCGGGTGTGAAAAAGTGGATTTTTGGTTTTCGTAATAAGCTTGACGTGGGCAATTAGATGATAGAGAAGCCGGAGGCTTTCTTTCTCTGCGAAATCTTCAAAGCTCTTATAGTGTCCGGCCCCAAGGCTCTCGTTGTCCTTGTCCTCGTCCCCGCCGTCGCAATCGATCTGCGGGGTGGGCTTGACTAATACGGCTTTTCCCTTCGATTCCCCTTCGATCACGTCAAGATTGCTTGGATAATCTTCGTCTTTGCGCTCCAAAAAATCGCTGCGTGCTTTCGCTGCCAAAAAAGAAAAAACCTCGTTGCGACGTCGTTGAAGCTGTCTCAGCTCGACCCAGGATTTGGGTCGCTGCTTGGGTAATGTTGAATTCAAAATGTTCATAAAAAGAGGGCTTGCGCCCTCCTTGCTCACTCTTGAATTTAGTTGATGGTGTTGATGTGATCAGTTAGCGAGGTGACTCTCTCTGCAAGGCAAGGTGGTGTGCCGATGCTTGAACATCGGCATCGCTTGACTTCCTTATTCTGGGTTTGTTTGAGGTGACGTGTAATGAGATGGTTGGTATATTAAATACTCCACACCGGAACATTGCCGGATAGCCAGGAAGTCCTCTATTTAGGAGGTCACGGACCAGGCAAATTCCCGCTTTTGTAGAGGTCAGTACAAAAAAAGTTAGTGCTCAGAATTCGCCACTCCTCCGTTCAGGCGGCGGCGAGTTTGCTTTCGATGTAGGCGTCGAGGTGGTGTTCCAAGACCCCCATGGCGCGTGCGCCGAGGGTCACCCGTTTCGGAAACAGGGGGTCTTTGCGCATGAGTTCGTAACCTTTGCTACGCGAGATGCCGAGGCGCTTCCAGACCTCTTTCATGCGCAGCACCTTGGCGTGCTGCAGTGGGGGGGTAGACATGGTCGTGAGATTCCTTGGTTTGCCCGCGCCCTATGCGCAGGGTTCTCTTGAAGTCTCGTAGGCAGATCAGTTTGAAGCGACACGGTAGACGCGTGAAAAAAGATTGCCTCGCTCTCTTGACATGTATTCGCCGTTGTGGTTGAAAATAATTGCGCTTGCAAGAAGATCGCCTGTTGCGGCCTTCTGTCCAGGGTTGTCGAACTATGTTCAAAAAGTTAGTTCTCCCGAGCACGACTTAGATCCTCGGGGAGCAGCCCGGCCCCTTTACAGCAGAACGCCCGGCGAAACGGTTGTGTACTGCGATTCCGTGCTTCGGTTTAACAAGGACAGACGGCGAGAAGATCGTCGAGTCACGACTGATTTTGTTGCATAAAAGCAACGTCGACAACTCGGAGGGAGGCTCAGGAATGGAGTCGTCCTGCCCGTGCATTGCATCGATTTTTCGAAAAGCGATACAGACGCCGTACGGCGCCATGGTCTTCGCCGATTCCTTGCTTATCCGGCGCCTGCCGTCTCGAGGAGTGTCTCTGGTCGCACCTTGAGTAACTGTGGAAGTTTTGGAAGAGTTGACTAGCGAACGGGCCGGGCCGAGGACGTGCAATTCTTTTGGCAGAGATGCGGTCCATGCGCTGGTGTTTTTCAATCTTGGCTTAGGCGTTCGTCGAGATTTAGGAAATGCATTAGGGATGCAAGCCATGACATCTCGAAAACTCAAACCCAGATTTTCTCAGCCCTATATAACGTATGGGAGATTGAGAGTAAGCGCGTAGCGCCACTCGACTTTCTAGTACGGAGTTGCCGTCGCCCAGTTCAGCTCTTACAACCTAACGGAGGCAAGCCACACAACTCGTCTCCGCAGTTCAACAAATATGACATGAATCTAAATCAGACTGAAGTCGATTCCACGCAGCAATTTGCCTGCACTCGGTTCAAGCCGCCGGACAGACGCGTGAATATTATTTACGTTGAGCCCCGCGATTCGAAAGGATCGCGGGGCTTCTCACATCTGAAGCCGGGAAATCGCGATGAGCGGTCGACGCCCTGAAAAAAGCAAAGCTTCTCAACCCCCAGGACTCTCTGGAACAGATGCTGCCGTCGCACTCGGCTTGAGTCCCTTCAAGTCGCCCGTTCGGTTGTGGATGGAAATGACCGGCCGTCGCGAAATGCTTCCTGCAGGCGGCGTTCCAAGCTCGCATCAAGCGTCGGGAGACTATTGGGCGCACGTCCTCGAGACCGTCCTCAGCGCGCACTATCGACTGAGAGCCGGATGCAAGCTTCGCCCCGCGCGACAAACGACACACCCAAAGCATTCCTGGATGCTTGGCGGCGGTGCTCAATCGGTATGTGGTTCGACGGACCTTCAGTTGCTTTTGTGCATCGCCGCGGGTCTCCCGGAGGCGGCTCACTGGAGCGGTGAGATGCCTCTGTACGTCAGGGCCCGCGCGCTTCACGAACTGGTCGTCGCCTCCGCTCGAACGCTCGACGTCATGGTTCTCGTCGGCGGACGTGATCTGCAAGTCCACCGCGTCCATAGCACCGCCGAAGCAGCGGAAGAACTGTTGGCTCAGGAGCATGCGTTCTGGCAGTGCGTCCAATCGCAGCGACCCCCGCCTGTCGATCTTGCGATTGACCCGAGACTACTGCTTACCTTGCCGATCGAGCGACTGGATCGCGCGTATGCCGCGCTAGACCCCACTCACTGAATTCAGTTCTCGCTTCCGTCGACTTCCCATCCAAATCCTTCCCGGCCCGCTTTTGCGGGCCTTTTTGTTTGCATCGTTTCTATCGAAAGGAGTTTTCAAGTGGATCTATCGTTTTCTCTCAAGTGTTGGTTGGCTGCCGTCGGCCATTTCCTCGGTGCGCTCCGGGCTTTCGGAGGGTGATGTGGGGACGCTAGTCATTCGCGGCACAAAGCAGCAAGTGGTTCGCGACACGCTGCAGGATCTGCAAGCCTGTGCGTCGGTCCTCGCTTCCAGGGTGATCGGCAACCGACTGTGGTACCTGGCGCGCATGGAAGGCGCAGACGGCTCGACAACCACCTGGATTGGCCTGTCGCTCATCGAGAGTCGCCGTGGCGAGGTCTTCGTCAAGAGCATGGACGAGAGCAGCGGACCGTTCTACTACGACTGTCCGCTGGCGTTCCTGTCTCAGGCAGACGCACCCATTGGGCCGTACGCGGCCGCCTGGCGCGAGCAAGTTAGAGCCTTCCATGCGGCTCGACTTGCTCGCCGTGCGGCGGTTCGCGCGGGAGCGCGTGTTCAGTACGGCACGCAGGTGTTTGTGCTGGTGCGCAGTTTGCGGCGTAGCGGCTGGAGGGTGCGCCGCGAGAGCGATGGCGTGAGCTTTCGCATGTCGAGCCGACAGCTTGCCAAGGCAGAG
>Ga0256775_1000091_pt1 | contig 16873 bp, 13 predicted proteins | sample MC6MC0926MT_FD_186036 | JGI IMG/M metagenome (GOLD analysis project Ga0256775, IMG submission 186036) | Metatranscriptome of enriched soil aggregate microbial communities from Iowa State University, Ames, United States - MC6-MC0926-MT... | ecosystem: Environmental > Terrestrial > Soil >...
CCGCGCTCCCGGTCGGTGCCGCGACGGCGGTCGCCCCGGCACGGGCGGCGGCGCCGACGACCGCTGCCGCGGCCCCCGCCCCAGCCTCCGCCGCAGCGCCGGTGAACGTCGACGAGGTCGACGTCGTCGTCCCGACCGCGCCGGCCGCCGCCGCGACCGACGCCCCGCAGCGGGTGGTCAGCGACGTCATCGAGGCCGACACGTTCCAGACGGTGGGCGTCACGTGGGCGCAGGGAGCCGCGGCCGACGGTCTGGAGCCGCAGGTCCGGTCCCGGCAGGACGGCACGTGGGGCGAGTGGCGCGACCTCGAGACCACCGACGAAGCACCCGACGCGGGCTCGGTCGACAGCCGCCACGAGGTCCGCGACGGCACCCCGTCGCTCTGGGTGGGCGACTCCGACGCGGTCCAGCTCTCGTTCGTCGTCGGTGACGGCGCCACCCTCCCGAGCGACCTGAGCGTCGCGCTCGTCTCGTCCCCCGACCCGGCGCCGCTCGGCGTCACCCCGGGTGCAGGCGGTCCCGGGGGGATCGCGAGCGCCGCGCCGTCGGTCCTGCCGTCCGCGGCGCAGCCCGGCCCCCGCGTGATCTCGCGGGCCGAGTGGGGTGCGGCGCCCGCGGTCTGCACGCCGGACGTCGCGTCACGGCTGGTCGGCGCCGTCGTGCACCACACGGCCGACCCGGACTACGCGACCCAGGCGGACGCGATCCAGCAGCTGCGCAACGACCAGCAGTACCACATCGCCTCCCGCGGCTGGTGCGACCTCGGCTACAACTTCGTGGTCGACAAGTGGGGAAACATCTACGAGGGCCGCGCCGACTCGATGACGAAGCCGGTGATCGGCGTGCACGCCGGCGGCTTCAACACCGGGACCGTCGGGATCTCGGTGCTGGGCAGCTACGGCGACGTCGCGCTCAGCTCCGCGAGCATCGACGCCATCGCGCGGCTGGCGGCGTGGCGGCTGTCGGCCTACGGGACGCCGCCGGTCGGCCAGCTCACGTACACGACGTGGGGCGGCGAGAACTCGCGGTACGCGGCGGGGACAACCGTCGCGCTGCCGATCATCTTCGGGCACCGCGACGTCGCGTTCACGGCGTGCCCGGGCAACCTCGCGTACGGCGAGCTGAACACGATCCGCGCGCTCGCCCAGCAGTACGCGAGCACGTACGGCACGACCGGGCTCGGGTACAACCTGGTCCGCTCCACGTCCGGCCCGACCATCTACGTCGCGACCCGTGACGCGAAGTACCCCGTGAGCTCGATGGCCGCCCTGGGCAACCTCGGCGCGCTCGGACCGGTCGGCACGGTGAGCCAGGGCCAGCTCGACGCGATCCCGACCGGCACGGCCATCGGCCAGTTCGTGCGGGACACGTCCGGCGAGATCGACCTCGTGGACAGCAGCAGGCTGTACCCGGCGGTCAGCTGCGGGCAGCTGACGGCGTGGGGCGCCCGCTGCGAGGACTACGTCTCCATGCGGCTCCCCGACCCCCTGATGTCCCTGCTGACCCGCGCGACCACGCTGAGCACCGGGTACACGACGCCGAACGGCGCGCGGTTCGTCGTCGACGGCGGCGTGCGGCACGAGGTCGCGGACGCCGAGTCGCTCCAGGGGTCGGCGATCCAGGCGGACGGTCCGGTGCTCGCGCTCGGAGCCGCCGCTGGTGCCGCCCTGCCGTACGGCGACCCGATCGTGCGCACCGGCATCGTCGTCCAGAACCGCTCGACGGGCGCCGGGATGCTCCTCGACCGCACGGCAGGGCTGCGGATCGACGCCCAGATGATGGCCGCGTCCCTCATCGGCGCCCGCCTCCCGCTGCGCGGCCTGGACGCGGGCAGCATGGCGCTCCTGCCCGCCGCGCGCGGCACGATCGACGGGGCCCTGCGGGCACCGGACGGGCGACGCGTCGCGCTCACCGCGGGCGGCTCGGTGCTGCTCTCGTCGACCCAGGCCCCCGCGGACCCCGGTACGCCGGTCGAGGCCTGGGTCATCACCGCGCTCGCGCCGCAGCCGGCGCCGGCCACCCTGTTCTTCCGGACCGCCGCGTCGGGCACGTACTACCTGCTCGTCGGCTCCGTGCGGCGTCCGGTGGCGACGTGGGCCGACGCTCAGGCGCTGGCCGCCGGCGGGCCGATCGTCGCGGCCCTGCTGTCCGAGGGCGGTCTGGCGGCCCTGCCCGAGGGACCCCCGGTGCTGGGTCCGGGCGCCCTCGTGAAAGCACCCGGTGCGGCCAACATCTACCTCGTCGACGGCCTGGACCGGCTCGTGTTCCTGCCGTCGTTCGCCGTCGCGACCAACGTCGGCATCTCCACGGCGTGGCGCGAGGTGCCCGCGGCCACGCTCGCGGCGTACGACCGCGCGCCGGGCGAGCTCGGCAGCCTGTGGCGCTGCGGGGGCAAGGGCTACCTCGGCAGCGGCGGCCGGCTGTGGCCGCTCGCCGCCGGTGTGCTCGACGCCGACGGCGACCCGGCGGTCACGATGGCGGACTCGACGTGCGCGACCGTCCCCAGGTCCGCGTCGACGTGGACGGGACCGGTGCTCGTGCGGACCGTCGCCGACCCGACCGTGTACCTCGTCACCGGCGGCGTGCGGCGGCCCGTGCCCAACATGGCGGTCCTGGGCGCCCTGGTCACCGGTCAGCCGTACACGCTCGCGTCGACGCCCCAGTCGGCGCTCGACGCCACCACGGCCGGACCGGCCGTGCTGCCGCCCGGACGCCTCGTCAAGGGCACCGGGTCGTACGAGGTCTACCTCGTCGACGGGGGCGACCGGCTCGTGTTCCTCCCGTCGTTCTCGATCTCGACCGAGCTGGGGCTGGGCAGCAGCTGGACGGACGTGCCGTCGAGCGCGATCGCCGGCTACCAGCGGGCCGCCGAGCCGCTGTCGCAGATCTGGCGCTGCGGGTCGTCGGTGGTGGTCGGCTGGGGCGGTGCGGTGCACCCGGTCCCGGCGGGCGTGGTCGCGGCGGACGGCTCCCCGGCGACCACCGTGCAGCAGTCGACGTGCGCGGCCGCACCCGCGGGCGCCCCGCTCACCGGACCCGTCTTCGTGCGGACGACGCAGGACCCGTCGCTGTTCGTGCTGACGAACGGGACGAAGCGGCTCCTGCGCACCATGGCCCAGGCGTACGCTGTCGCGGCCGGTGCACCGATGGTCGTCGTCAACGCCCCCCAGGCGGCGCTCGACCGTGTCCCTGCCGGGCCGAGCTACTGATGGCGGCGGTCCGTCGCCCACCCACGTCCGAAGGCCTCTCCGTGATCCGTCGCCCCGTCCTGCCCGTCGCGCTGCTCGCGGTCCTCGCGCTGACCGCGGCGTGCTCCCCGGGCGGCGCCTCCGCCGACGGCCCGACGTCCACGGGCAGCACGTCGACGGCCACGTCCTCGGCCACGCCCACGCCGGACCCCGCCGCCCCGACGACGGCACCCGCGACGCCCGCGCCCGCGCCTGCCGCCACCGAGCCGCCGCCGGCCGCGGGCGGCGGCACACCCGCCCCACCGGCGGACGTCGCGGGCCGGCCGGTCCTCGTCTCGGCGACCTTGGTGGGCGGCGGCGTCGAGGTGACCGGCTACGTCGAGGGGACGCTCGTCGACGGCCAGCAGTGCCGGTTCGAGCTGGTCTCCGGGTCGACTGTCACGAGCGCGACGTCGACGTCCGCCGCGGACGCGTCCGTGACGCTCTGCCCGGGCGTCACGATCCCGGCCCCCGCGGGCAGCGCGTCGGCCTGGCGCGCCCGGCTCGTGTGGGTCCCGTCGGGTGCGACGTCCGACCCCGTGGCGGTCGTCACGCCGTAGCCCGGCGGCCGGTCGGCGACGCGCCTCGGCTATCCTGAGCCGCGACCCCACGACCCTTCCCAGGCCTGACGCGGCCTGTCGACCCGTGCGACGAACGAGGAGACGATGAAGACCGTCCTGCTGGCCGGAGGCCTGGGAACGCGCCTGCGCGAGGAGACCGAGTACCGGCCGAAGCCGATGGTCGAGGTCGGCGGCCGCCCGATCCTGTGGCACATCATGAAGCTCTTCGCGCACTACGGCCAGGACGAGTTCGTCGTGTGCACCGGGTACAAGTCCGACTCGATCAAGGACTACTTCCTCAACTACGAGGCCCGGAACAACGACATCACGGTGCACCTCGGCGACCGCAGCTCGCTGACGTACCACGGAGCGCACGAGGACACGGACTGGACCGTGACCGTCGCGTTCACGGGCGAGCTCACGATGACCGGCGGCCGGGTGTTCCGCGCGTCGAAGTACTTCACGGGCGAGCGGTTCCTGTGCACGTACGGCGACGGCCTCGCCGACGTCGACATCGCCGCGCTGCTCGCGTTCCACGAGTCGCACGGCAAGCTCGCGACGGTCACGACGGTGCGCCCCCCGAGCCGGTTCGGCGTCATGGACCTGAACCCGGACGGCCACGTCGAGCACTTCCGCGAGAAGCCGCAGGCCGACGGCTGGGTCAACGCCGGCTACTTCGTGTTCGAGCCCGAGGTGATCGACTACCTCGACCCCGAGTGCGTGCTCGAGCAGGCGCCGCTGCAGCGCCTTGCCGCCGACGGCCAGCTGATGGCGTACAAGCACGAGGGCTTCTTCCAGCCGATGGACACGCTGCGCGAGTCGAACCTGCTCAACGAGCTCTGGTCGAGCGGCCAGGCGCCCTGGCACGTGTGGTGAGCGGGCTGTACACGCCCAGCGCGATCCCCGGCGTCGGGCTCGCGAGCCCGCCGTTCCACACCGACCGGCGCGGCTCGTTCACCAAGCCGTACTCCCCCGCGGTGCTCGAGGCCGCCGGCGTCGACTTCGACATCGCCGAGGTGTACTGGAGCTCGTCGGCACCCGGCACGGTGCGCGGGCTCCACTTCCAGCTCCCGCCGACGGCGGTCGCGAAGCTCGTCTTCGTCCTGTCGGGGCGGGTGACCGACGTGGTCCTCGACCTGCGGCGCGGCTCGCCCACCGAGGGTGAGGTCGTCACGTACGACCTGACGCCGGGCAGTGGCGCGGTGCTCGTGCCGGTGGGCTGCGCCCACGGTTTCGAGGTCGTCGAGGGCGACGCGACCATGTGCTACCTCCAGGACGGCGCGTTCGACCCCGCCACCGATGCGGGCGTCCGCTGGGACTCCGTGGCGGCCGGCTGGCGCACCGAGGCCCCCGTGGTGTCCGACCGCGACGCGGCCCTGCCGCCGCTCGCCGAGTTCGACTCCCCGTTCCGGTGGGCCGCATGAGCGCGGTCCTGGTCACCGGCGGCACGGGCTTCATCGGCCGGCACCTGGTCCGCTCGCTCGCCGCCGACGGGCACGACGTGCACGTGCCGACCCGCGTGTCGTCGTCGCGACGTCCGCAGGCGCCCGCCGGCGTGACGCTGCACGAGCTGCAGCGCCCGAGCGTCGACGTCGCCGGCCTCATCGACGACGTCGCGCCGGCCACGGTGTTCCACCTCGCCACCCACTTCGTCGCCCGGCACCGCCCCGACGAGCTCGCCGACATGGTCGACTCCAACGTGACGCTCGGCACCACGGTCGCCGAGGGCGCCGTGCGCGTCGGCGCCCGGCTCGTGCACACCACGTCCGCGTGGCAGCACTTCGGCGGCGCGGACTACGACCCCGTCTCGCTGTACGCGGCGATGAAGCAGGCGTTCGTGGACGTGCTGCGGTACTTCCAGGAGGTCGAGGCGCTCGACGCGCGCGAGGTGTGCCTCTTCGACACGTACGGGCCCGACGACGACCGCGGCAAGCTGGTCGGCGCCCTGCTCGAGCACGCCCGCCGCGGCACGGCCGTCCCCATGTCCTCGGGACGACAGCTCGTCGACCTCACGCACGTGGACGACGTCGTGGCGGCGCTGCGTGCGGCAGCCGACCACGACGGCCCGGTCGCCCGCCTCGTCGCCCGCAGCGGCTCCCCCGTCACGATCCGCGAGCTCGTCGCGGTCGTCGAGGAGGTCAGCGGGCGGCCGCTCGACGTGACCTGGGGCGCACGCGAGGACCGGCCGCGCGAGATGACCGAGAACTGGCTCGTCCCGTCCGACGACATCGGCTGGGCACCCCGCGTCACGCTGCGCGACGGGATCGCCGAGCTCTGGAAGGCGACGTCATGACGCTCACCGTGTCCGTGGTGGTCCCCGTGCACAACGGGATGCCGCACCTGCCCGCGACCCTCGCGAGCATCGCGGGCCAGACCCGGCCCGCCGACGAGGTCGTCGTCCTCGAGAACGGGTCGACCGACGGCACCGCCGAGTGGCTCACCGAGCACGCACCCGCGGGCGTCCGCGTCGTCCGTCAGGAGTCGCTGGTCGACGCCGGGACCAACTGGACCGACGCGATCAAGCTCGCGACGGGCGACCTGGTCAAGCTCGTGTGCGCCGACGACATCCTCGAGCCGACGGCGCTCGAGGTGCAGTCGCGCCAGCTCGAGCACCACCCCGACGCCGTCCTGGCGGCCTCCTCGCGGTCGGTCGTCGACGACGTCGGCCGCGTGGTCGTGAAGCGGCGCGGGCTGACCGGCCTGCGCGGCGAGGTCCCCGGCCGGGCCGCGGTCCGGCAGTGCTGCCTCGTCGGCAGCAACCTGCTCGGCGAGCCGAGCGCGGTCATGTTCCGGCGCGCGCCGCTCGTCGCCGAGCTGCCGTGGGACGCGTCGCTCGGGTACGTGATCGACCTCGACATGTACTCGCGCGTGCTGCAGCACGGCTCGCTCGTCGTGTCCCGCGTCCCGCTCGCCCGGTTCCGCCTCGCGAACGGGTCGTGGTCCTCGTCGCTCTCGGACGTGCAGGCCCAGCACATCAACGGCTGGGTCGAGCGGGTGGTCGACAACGACCTGGCCGACCTGTCGCCCACGGACCTGCGCCGCTCGCGGGTCGGCGTGCGGGTCCAGGACAGCCTGCGGCGCGCCGCCTACCTGGTCACGCGCCTGCGCCGGTCCCCCCGACGCACCACCGCGCCCGCGGCCTGACCGCGGGCGCCGGTCGTCCCACGGGAGCGATCCGACGGTCGGATAGCATCGTGGGTCGGTCCGCCGACATCTGAGGAGTTCGTTTCGTGAGTGCAGTGCCCGTCAGCCGTGAGTCCGTCCTCGACCTCGTCCGGGCCTTCGCGGAGACCTCCCTCGAACCCCGGCCCTTCGAGGCGGGCACCAGCACCGTCCCCGTCTCGGGCAAGGTCCTCACCCCCGACGACCTCGTCGCGCTGGTCGACGCCTCGCTCGACGGGTGGCTGACCTCCGGCCGCTTCCACGAGCAGTTCCAGGAGTCGCTCGCCGAGTACGTCGGTGCGCGCGCGGCGACGTTCGTGAACAGCGGCTCGTCGGCCAACCTGGTCGCGCTCGCCGCGCTCACGAGCCCCAAGCTCGGCCCGAAGCACCTCAAGGAGGGCGACGAGGTCGTCACGGTGGCGGCCGGCTTCCCCACCACGGTGAACCCGATCATCCAGCACGGCCTGAAGCCGGTGTTCGTGGACGTCGAGATCGGCACGTACGACGCCGTCGAGGACCAGCTCCGCGAGGCGATCGGCCCCAAGACGCGCGCGATCATGATGGCGCACACGCTGGGCAACCCGTTCAACCTCGACCTCGTCCAGGAGCTGTGCAAGGAGCACAAGCTGTGGCTCGTCGAGGACTCGTGCGACGCGCTCGGGTCGACGTACCGCGGCCAGCGCACCGGCTCGTTCGGTGACACCGCGACCGTCTCGTTCTACCCCGCCCACCACATCACCACGGGCGAGGGCGGCGCGGTGTTCACCAAGTCGCCGCTCGTCAAGCGTCAGGTCGAGTCGTTCCGCGACTGGGGCCGTGACTGCTACTGCGAGACCGGCCAGGACGACACCTGCGGCAAGCGGTTCGAGTGGCAGCTGGGCGACCTCCCGCTCGGCTACGACCACAAGTACACGTACAGCCACATCGGCTACAACCTCAAGGCGACGGACATGCAGGCCGCGCTCGGCCTGAGCCAGCTCGCGAAGCTCGACCACTTCGTGGCGCGCCGCAAGGAGAACTTCGCCTACCTGTACGAACGCCTGCGCGACGTCGAGGGGCTGATCCTCCCCCGCGCCACGGAGCACTCGGACCCGGCATGGTTCGGCTTCCCGCTGACGCTCGAGCCGGGCTTCCCGGTGGACCGCGAAGAGCTCATGCGGTTCCTCGACTCGCAGCACGTCGGCACCCGGCTGATCTTCGCGGGCAACCTGCTCCGGCAGCCCGCGTACCGGAACATCGAGCACCGCGTGGTCGGCGACCTGCGGAACTCGGACATCGTCATGACGCGGTCGTTCTGGCTGGGCGTGTACCCGGGCCTGACCGAGCCGATGCTCGACTACATCGCCGACACGCTCATCGGCTACCTGCGCGACCGCGCCGGGAAGGCCTGACGTGCGGTACCTCGTGACGGGCCACACGGGCTTCAAGGGCGCGTGGCTGTCGCTGCTCCTCGCAGGCCGCGGGCACGAGGTCGTGGGCCTGTCGCTCGACCCGGTGCCGGGCGCGCTCTACGAGCGGGCGCGGGTCGGCGAGCTGCTCACGCAGGACCTGCGCGTCGACATCCGCGACGCCGCCGCCGTCACGGAGGCGGTCGCGGGCGCACGCGCCGACGTCGTGCTCCACCTCGCGGCCCAGCCGCTGGTCCGCGAGTCCTACCGCGACCAGCGCTTCACGTACGAGACGAACGTGCTCGGCACCTTCAACGTGCTCGAGGCGGTGTCGGCCGCGGCGACGGCGCGTGCGCAGGTCGTCGTGACGACCGACAAGGTGTACCGCAACGTCGACCAGATCTGGGGCTACCGCGAGCACGACGCACTCGGTGGCGTCGACCCGTACTCGGCGTCGAAGGCCGCCGCGGACGTGCTGACCCAGTCCTGGATCGCCACGCACCCGCAGGACCCGGCCACGGCGATCGCGCGAGCCGGCAACGTCGTGGGCGGCGGTGACGTGAGCGCCGACCGTCTCATGGTCGACCTGCTCGCGGCGTACGAGGCGGGCCGGGCGCCCGTGCTGCGCTTCCCGGGTGCGGTGCGCCCGTGGCAGCACGTCCTGGACTGCCTCAACGGGTACCTCACGCTCGTGGACGCGCTGCTCGACGGCCGCGCCGCCGGCGAGGCGTTCAACTTCGGGCCCGGGACGGCGAGCTTCGTCGACGTCGGCACGGTCGCGACCAAGGTCGCCCGGCTGTGGGGCGACGGCGCGGCGTGGGCGACCGACGGCGGCGAGCACCCGCACGAGGCGAACCTGCTGGCCCTGGACGCCCGCAAGGCCGAGCTGGAGCTCGGGTGGCACAACGTCCTCGGCTTCGACGACACGCTCGCGTGGACCGTCGAGTGGGCGCGCCGCGTGGCGCAGGGCGAGGTCGCGCGCGACGTGAGCCTCGAGCAGGTCGCGGCGTTCGACGAGCTCGCGAAGGCCACCGCATGACCGCCGCCGCGGACGCCGCCCCGGCGGACATCGTCGTCGTCGGCGCGGGACCCGCCGGTCTGTGGGCCGCGTACTGCGCCGGCTTCCGCGGGCTGTCGGTCATCGTCGTCGACAGCCACGCCGAGCCGGGCGGCCAGGTTGCCGCCCTGTACCCGAACAAGAAGATCTACGACATCGCCGGCCTGCCCGGCGTCACCGGTGCGACGCTCGTGTCGAACCTCCTCGAGCAGGCCGCGCCGTACGAGCCCCGGTACCTGCTGGGGCGCCGCGCGACGAGCCTGCACACGGGCGATCGCACCGGCGAGCTCGCGGTCGAGCTCGAGGACGGCACGCGTCTCGAGTGCAGCGCCGTGATCCTCGCGAGCGGCGTGGGCGGCATCGAGCCGCGGCCGCTCCCCGTGGGCCACGAGTGGCTCGGGCGCGGCGTCTCCTACACGATGGCGGACCCGAGCACGTACGACGGGCTCGACGTGGTCGTCGTCGGCGGCGGCGACAGCGCGATCGACTGGGCGCTCGAGGCCCTCCCGCACGCCCGCTCCGTCACCGTGGTGCACCGGCGCCGGGCGTTCCGGGCGCACGCGGCGAACGTCCGTCGCGCGACGGACGGCGGCGCGAGGCTGATGACCGACTGCGAGATCGTCGCGGTGGACGGCGACGCCGTGGTGCGCACGGTCACGCTGCGCGCCCGTACGGGCGAGGTGCACTCGCTGCGCGCCGACGCGGTCGTCGGGGCCCTCGGCCTGATCTCCGACCTCGGTCCCCTCACCACGTGGGGTCTCGAGATGCACGACCGCCGGATCCGCGTCGACACGTCGATGCGCACGAACCTGTCCGGGGTCTTTGCCATCGGGGACGCCGCCTGGTATCCAGGAAAGGTCGCGCTCATGTCGACCGGGTTCGGCGACGCGGCGACCGCGGCGAACAACGCCGCCGTGCTCATCGACCCGGAGGCGATCCTGGCACCCGGCCACTCCACCGACCGGTCGTCCGAACCCGTCCAGGAAGGGGCAGCATCGTGACCTTCGTCATCTCCTCGGAGTGCATCGACAACCAGGACGGCTCCTGCATCGACGTCTGCCCGGTCGACTGCATCTACGAGGGCGAGCGTAAGAACTACATCAACCCGGTCGAGTGCATCGACTGCGGTGCGTGCGAGCTCGTCTGCCCCGAGGTGGCCATCTTCCCGGCGAAGTCGGTGCGGTCGGACGCCACGCGCCAGGCGTTCCTCGAGGACAACGCGCTGTTCTTCACGATGACCCTCCCCGGCCGGGACGAGCCGCTCGGCAACCCGGGCGGGGCGCGCAAGGTCGGGCCCCTCGAGACCGACACCCCGCTGGTCAGCGACTGGGCGTAGGCGCCCGGACCGGCCTTCCCCGCCGCCTCGTCGGGCGGCGGGGATCTTCGGTGTCCGCCGGGCGCACGAGCCGGCCGTGACTCACGGCGGCGCCCGTCGTCAGGCAGCCCCTTCGTCAGGTAGCGGGACCCATCAGGCGACAGACCCGTCAGGCGGCGGGCCCCGTCGGCATCGCGGCGACCGTCTCGTCCGACAGCGTCGCCACCAGGAACGGCTGGCCGGCGGCGAGCGCCCATGCGCGGTCCATGGTGGCGACCGGGAGCTTCTGGCCACCGCGAGCGAGGTAGATCGTCGGGCTGCTCGGCGCCTTGAGGAACACCGGCCCGCTCGCCGTCGTCGCGACCCTCGGCATCGCGGCGCACGTCGCCGGGTCGAGCACCGTGGTCGGCACACCGGACCCGTCGAACACCGAGGCGGAGACCGGGTAGAGCTTGCCGCCCGAACCGATCGCGCGCCAGGTGCCGCACGACACGGCCGACCCGAGCGGCGCCGCGGCGGTCGTGTACCCCGCGACCGCCTCGGGCGCGACCGTGGTGAAGGTGGTCAGCCCGAGCGCGTCCGAGATCGCGAACGAGGGCAGCGAGACGAGCGAGCCGAGGCCGTCGACGAGCGAGATCGTGGGGCTGTCCGACCGCTTGACCAGGGTGCCCGGCGCGAGCACCGGCGTCCCGAGAGGCATCCCGTCGAGCGACGCCTGCGGGACCTGCGCGACCAGCGGCGCCGCGCCCGACGTCACCGCGTAGAGCGTCGCCATCGACGGGACGGGGCGCTTCTTCGTGCCCGACGCGACGTAGATGGTCGGCTGCCCGGGGGCCGCGACGAACAGGGCCGCGGGTGCGGCAGCAGCGCCGCGCGCGAGCTGGCGGCACGTCGTCGCGTCGAGCGTCGACACCGGTGCGCCCGACGCGTCCACGAGGGCGGTCGGCACGGGGACCACCCGCCCGCCGGAGCCGACGAACCGCTCGCTCCCGCACACGAGGATCGAGCTGAGCGGGTTCGCCGCGACCTGGTACCCGGCGACGATCGCCGGGTCGACCGCGCGCCAGCCCGACACCCCGATCGTGTCCGTGATCCCGAACGACGTGACCTTGTGCAGGGTCCGCGGCCCGTCGACCAGGTAGATCTGCGCCGCACCGCTGGCCTGCACGAGCGTGCCGGGCTTGAGGACCTCGACGCCGGTAGGGACCGTGGCGAGCTCGGCGGCCGACACGCGCACGACGAGCGCGCCGGCCGGGTCCTGCATCGACCAGAGCACGTCCATCGACGGGACGGGACGGCGCAGGCCGTCCACGGCCAGGTACAGCGTCGGCGACCCGGTGGCGCCGACGAACACGGTCCCCGTCGTCGCCGCTCCGAGGGCCGCGACGACCGTGGGCGACAGGGTCGGCGCGCTCGCCGTGAGCGGCGAGAGCTGGCCGGCCCCGAGCTTGACGACCGGGCCGGACGTGAGACCGTACGCGGCGCCGTCGGTCCCCTTGAAGACGCCCGTCAGGGTGCCGGTGGGCGCGGGCAGCAGCGCGATGCTCGCGTGGTCGAGGGAGACGACCGGGAGGCTGCCGACGCGCGTGCCGGCCTCGACGCCGGCACCGAGCGACACGGTGCTCGCGGTGTCGACGAGGACGTCCGCCCCGGTCGACCGGTCGCGGGCGATGACGCCGGCCCGCACGAGCGGGGCGCCGTACGGGAGGCCGGCCAGCGCCTCCTCGCTGACGGGGAACGTCGGCGTCGAGGCCGGTGCCGACCCCACCGCGGACAGGTCGTCGGCGACCTCGTGCTTGGCGCCGTCGTAGATCGCGAACCGCTTGCCCCCGGGGGTCCGCACGTTCTGCGTGATGGTGCCGCCGAGCGGGAACGACGCGATCTGGACGTCGGACAGCGTCATCGACAGGTAGTCGCTGCAGCTCGCACCCCACGCCGCAAGCTGCGCGCAGTCGGTCACGAGGTACCGCACACCGCGGTCGAAGAAGTAGATCAGCCCGGCCCGGTCGCGGATGAAGCGGCCGAGGGTCGCGCCCGTGGTCCGGGCGTCGAGGAACGACTGCTGGACGGTGCCGAGCGCGCCCAGGGGGGCGAGGCTGGACAGCGTCGTCATGTCCGCGACGGGGAACTTGCTGTCCGTCGTGACGACGTACACGGTCGGGTTGCCGGCCGCGCGCACCAGGTTGGAGCCGACCTGCGTCGACCCGAACCAGTCGGTGTAGTCGCGCCAGAAGTTGCGGTTGCCGTACGCACCGCAGCTGTCCCCGGACCCGTAGAGGTTCGCCAGGGCGCTGGCGTTGGGCTGGTACGGCGTGTAGGTGTACAGCCCCGCGGTCGCCTGGTTCTCGATGAACACCTGCGTGCTGCCGCACGCGCCGTTCGGGTTGAACAGGATCGTGTTGACCCGGCCCGCGCGGTAGCCGTAGTTCTGCGGGGCCGCGGCGTACCGCTTGAACTGGCGCGCGGCCTTGTAGACCTGGTTGAAGAAGCCGTAGTACTGCGTGTCGCACGGCGCGGTGTCCGGGCAGCCGAAGCCCATCGCGATCTTGTAGCGCGAGTCCGTCGGCGACGTCGCCGTGACGAGGCCCTGCTCCTTCTGCAGCGTGACGAGCAACGCCTTCTGGCTGATGCCGCAGCTCGCGCCGACCTTCGCGATGATCTGGGCCGCGCTCTCGGTGCCGCCCCCGGCGTAGCCGGCGCACAGTCCGGCCTCCGCGGGCTGCGCGGTGGTCGGGGCGGAGTAGTTCTTGAGGCACAGCGCGCCCGCGGTGCAGGCCGTGCCCTTGCTCACCAGGAAGGCCTGGACGTCACCCGCCGACATCGCGCCGCCGTCGAAGAACAGCGCGTCGCTGATGATGCTCCCCGGCCGGAACTCGGACGGGTCGGCCGCGGCGGCGGGCGTGGTGCCGATCGTGACACCGGCGACGACGGCGGCCGTGGCCAACAGCGAGGCGATCACGGCGCAGGCGATCGCACGAGCACGGCGCAACATCGGGCTCGGCCCCCAGGGGTGGTGTCGGCTTAGGCGAGTCCGCACACCCTAGCGGGCCTGTACGTCTTCGCGACGTACCACAGGTCCTCTCCGCGTGCCACACACCTGGGCGGACGTCAGCCGGGGTGGCCCGCCGGGTGCGTCGCGGGCCGGCGGAAGGAGAACCCGCGATGCCCGAAGAAGCTGATGACCATCGTGGCGACGGTCACGACGAGCTGCGCCAGGATCGGGGGCAGCCCCAGCACCTCGACGGCGAACGGGAGCGACACCAGGTTCACCCCCAGGGCGAACAGGTTCACCACCTCGAAGCGCCACAGGTCCCGCAGCACGTGCCCGCGCACGCGGAACACGAACCTGCGGTAGAGCACGAACGCGCACAGCACCGACGCGACGTGCGCGGCGACGAGGGCCGTCATGTAGCCGAGGTGCTGGCCGATGGTGCGGTCGAACAGGATGAACCAGCCCATGCCGATCACGGTGTTCATGCCGCCGACGATGAGGAACGCGACGCGCTGGTCGCGCACCAGCCGGAACAGCAGACCCGCCTCGCCCTGCATGCCGGCGGGCGGGACCGGGGCCGGCTCGGGGACGGGCGCAGCGGCGGGCGCCTCGACGGCTCCCGGCACGGCGACGGCCGGCTGCGTGCCGGGGTGCTCGTCCACGTGCTCGTCCGTCCGATCTCGGGGTGTCCGGGTCCGGCCCCGACGTCTGCGCGTCGGCCGGGGCGGCCGGCCCGCAGGGGGCCGACGCCACGGCGACTATAGTCCGTGGCGTGATTCCCGACGCCGAGACGCCGACCACGCCTCCGCACCGGATCTCGGTCGTGATCCCCGTCTACCAGGGCGAGCGCACGCTCGCCGGAGTGATCGCCGAGCTCGTGCCGTACGCCTCGCCCTTCACCACGCCCGACGGCCACGAGGCCGTCGTCACCGAGGTCCTCCTGGTGCACGACCACGGCCCGGACGGCTCGGCGGAGACCATGCGCGAGCAGGCGGCGCTGCACCCGTGGGTCCGGACGCTGTGGCTGAGCCGGAACTTCGGCCAGCACCCCGCGACGCTCGCGGGCATGGCGTCCAGCGGGGGCGACTGGATCGTCACGATGGACGAGGACGGCCAGCACGACCCCGCGGCGATCGGCAGCCTCCTCGACACCGCGATGGCGACGGGCCGCCCCCTGGTCTACGCCGAGCCGACGAACGCGGCCCCGCACGGTGCGCTGCGCAACATCGCGTCCAAGGGCGCCAAGGTCGTCATCGAGAAGCTGTTCGGCGGCAAGGACGCGTCCAGCTACCAGAGCTTCCGGCTCGTGCTCGGCGAGGTGGGCCGGAGCACCGCGGCCTTCGCGGGCTCGGGCGTGTACCTCGACGTCGCGCTCGGGTGGATCGCCGGGAGCCCGGCGACGTGCCCGGTCGGGCTCCGCGACGAGTCCGGCCGCGCGTCCGGCTACTCGACGCGGCGGCTGCTGTCCCACTTCTGGCGGATGGTCATCTCGAGCGGCACCCGTCCGCTGCGGGTCGTCAGCTTCGTAGGGGTGGCGTTCGGGCTCGGCGGCCTCCTGCTCGCCCTCTGGCTCGTCATCCAGTACTTCCTCGGCGAGCAGGCACCGGCGGGCTGGACGTCGAGCATCGTCGTGATGCTCGTGAGCACCGGTGCGGTGCTGTTCGCGCTCGGGGTCATCGCCGAGTACATCGGCGTGTCCGTCAACATGGCGATGGGCAAGCCCATCTACCTCATCGTGAGCGACCCGGGCGCCGGCCCTCTCGGCCGTCGGCCACGGTCCCGGTGACCTCCCCCGTCCTGGTCGTCGGCGCCCGCGGTCTGCTGGGCAGGGCCGTCGCGAGGGCGGCGACGGCGCAGGGCCGACCGTGGCGGCCCGCCGAGGTCGGGTGGTCCTCCCCCGACGCCGTCGCGCACGTCGTCGACGCCGTCCAGCGGGCGCACGACGACTGGCACGACGACTGGGGCGTCGCCTGGTGCGCAGGCGCGAGCGTGACGGGCGCGACGACCGCGCAGGTCGACGCCGAGGTGCGGACGATGACCGCCGTCGTGACCGAGCTCGTCGCCCGGCGCCTCGCTCCCCCGCGCTTCTTCTTCGCGTCGTCCGCGGGGGCGGTGTTCGCGGGCGCCCCGGAGCCGCCGTTCACCGAGCTCTCCGAGCCCCGCCCGCTCGCGCCGTACGGCCACGGCAAGCTCCGCCTCGAGGAGCAGGTCCGCTCGCTGGCCGCGGACGGCACGCGCGTGCTCGTCGGCCGGATCTCGAACCTGTACGGACCCGGCCAGAACCTCGCGAAGGACCAGGGCCTCGTGTCGCGCCTCGTGCGGTCGTCGCTGGTCCGCCAGCCGGTCGGCATCTACGTCTCGCTCGACACGATCCGCGACTACCTGTTCGTGGACGACTGCGCGCGGATGGTCCTCGACGGGATCGACCTGCTCGCGTCGAAGGACGCCGGTCCTCCCGTGACGAAGATCTTCGCGTCGCAGCAGGGCACGACCATCGCCACCCTCCTCGGGTACAGCCGCCAGGTGCTCGGCCGCAGCGTCCTGGTCACGCTCGGTGGGTCCGACCTGGCCCGGCAGCAGGCCCGTGACCTGCGCTTCCGCTCGGTCGTGTGGACCGAGCTCGACCGGCGCAGCCTCACCACGCTGCCCGACGGGATCCACGCCACCTCGATCGACCTGCGCCAGAACCTGGCCGCCGGGCGCCTCTGAGGACGTCCGGGGCCCGGGCCGTGTGGGATACCATTTCGCGGCTCGTCCGACGCCGAGCACCCGGGGGCAGCGCCCCGCGCACCACCGGACTGGGAGAACTGTGACCTCGACGAGCCTCACGTTCGACGAGTCGACGGACCAGGTCCCGGCCACCGTCGAGCCCGCGCCTCGCCGGGTCCCGGAGCCGGGCTGGGGACGTGTCCCCCGATGGGCGGCCGAGCTCCTCACGTACGTCGCGGTGACCGTGACGTCCACGCTCGCCACGGTCTGGTCGCTGCAGCTGTGGCGGGCGGACCTGCGCGTCCCGTTCCTGTACTGGGGCGACGCGCTCGCGACGTCGGCGCACGTGAAGACGACCCTGGCCACGGGCTGGTACGAGCACCAGCCGCTGCTGGGTGTCCCTGCCGGCCAGACGTTCCACGACTTCCCCACGGCCGACAACCTGCACCTGGTCGCGGTACGC
>Ga0256775_1000093_pt1 | contig 16858 bp, 15 predicted proteins | sample MC6MC0926MT_FD_186036 | JGI IMG/M metagenome (GOLD analysis project Ga0256775, IMG submission 186036) | Metatranscriptome of enriched soil aggregate microbial communities from Iowa State University, Ames, United States - MC6-MC0926-MT... | ecosystem: Environmental > Terrestrial > Soil >...
CCCCCGTCGAGTACACGAAAACTGCACGCCATCGAAGTGGATGGCGTGCAGTTTTCGTGTACTCGACGGGGGTGGGAGGGGGTGGGACGCGCGGGTCAGGCGACGCCCAGGTAGGCCTCCTTGATCGCGGGGTCGGCGAGGAGCTCCTTGCCGGTGCCCGCACGAGTGATAACTCCGGTCTCCAGGACGAAGCCGCGATGCGCGCGGGCCAGCGCCTGGTTCGCGTTCTGCTCCACGAGCAGGACCGTCGTGCCCTGCTTGTTGATCTCCGTCACGATCGAGAAGATCTGCCGGATGAACTGCGGCGCCAGACCCATCGACGGCTCGTCCAGGAGCAGGAGCCGCGGGTTCGACATCAGCGCGCGTCCGATGGCGAGCATCTGCTGCTCGCCACCCGACATCGTGCCGCCGACCTGCGTCTTCCGCTCGGCGAGTCGCGGGAACAGCGCGAACACCCGGTCGAAGTCCTCGCCCATCTTCGAGCGGTCCTTGCGGCCGAACGCGCCCATGTCGAGGTTCTCCATGACCGTCATGCCCGGGAAGATGCCCCGGCCCTCCGGCGCCTGCGAGATGCCCCGGACGACGCGGATGTGCGCCTTCATCTTGGTGATGTCCTCGCCGTCGAACAGGATGGACCCCTTCGACGGGTTCAGGATGCCCGAGATCGTCTTCATGGTCGTCGACTTGCCGGCGCCGTTCGCACCGATCAGGCTGACGATCTCGCCTTCATCGACCGAGAAGGACATGTCGTGGATGGCCTCGATCCGGCCGTACGAAACGCTGATGTTCTTCAGCTCAAGCAACGTCATCTTCGGGCTCCCCGAGGTAGGCGGCGATCACGCGAGGGTCGTTCCGGATGGCCTCCGGAGTGTCATCGGCGATCTTGCGTCCGAATTCCAGCACGACGATCCGGTCGGTCACTCCCATGACCAGCTTCATGTCATGTTCGATCAGCAGAACGGTGTACCCGTCGGCCCGGATGGTGCGGATGAGCTCCATGAGCTCCTCCTTCTCCGCCGGGTTGAAGCCGGCGGCCGGCTCATCGAGGCACAGCACCTTCGGGTCGGTCGCGAGCGCGCGGGCGATCTCCAGACGGCGCTGGTAGCCGTACGGCAGCGACCGCGACAGCGAGCCCGCCTGGTCGGCGATGCCGACGAACTCGAGCAGGGCCATGCCGCGCTCGATCGACGACTTCTCCTCGCGCGTGTGCCGCGGGAGGCGCAGCAGCGCGCCGGGAACCGACGTGCGGTGCCGCGCATCCAGTCCGACCACGACGTTCTCGAGCGCCGTCATCTCACCGAACAGCCGGATGTTCTGGAACGTCCGCGAGAGACCGAGCCGGGTGATCTGGTGCTGCTTGCGGCCCTTGATCGTCTGGCCCTCCAGCAGCACGTCGCCGCTGGTCGGCTTGTAGACACCCGTCATGGCGTTGAAGCAGGTCGTCTTGCCTGCGCCGTTCGGGCCGATCAGACCGAGGATCTCGCCGCGGCGGATGTCGAAGGTGACATCGTCGAGGGCCGTCAGGCCGCCGAACTTCACCGTGAGGTTGCGCACCTCGACGATGTTCTCGCCGACCTCGACCGCGATCTCGCGGTCGGGCGCTGCGGCCTCGGCGACCTCCAGGTCGATGCCCGCGGCCTCCAGCTCGTCCTCGTTCACGCCGAGGGCCGGCTCCTCCTCCGGAACCGTGTTCTGTGCATCCGTCATCGTGCGCCTCCCTTCGCGCTGCCATCCGCATCCAGTGCCCCGCTGTCGACGACCGGAGTGGCCCCGGTCCGCGGGCCCGGACGTCCCTTCGCTGCGTCCGCCACCCGGCGATACGCATGCCTGCCATACGCCAGCAGCTTCTGCCGCGCCGGGAACAGTCCCTGCGAGCGGAAGATCATGATGAGCACGAGGGCGATACCGAAGATCAGGTACTTGTAGTCGGCGATGACGGTGAACCGCAGCGGGATGTACGCCACGATCGCGCCGCCGAGCATGGCGCCGACCTTGTTGCCCGCGCCGCCGAGGACGACGGCCGCGAGGAACAGGATCGAGGTCTGCACGTCGAACTTCTGGTTGTTGACGAAGCCGACCTGACCGGCGAACAGCGCACCGGAGAGGCCGCCGACGCCGGCGCCGATCGCGAACGCCCACACCTTGTACTTGAAGGTCGGGACGCCCATGATCTCCGCCGCGTCCTCGTCCTCGCGGATCGCGACCCAGGCGCGGCCGACGCGGCTGCGCTCCAGGTTGCCGACCAGCAGCAGGATCACGATGATGACGGTGATCGTCAGCCAGTACCACGGCACGCCGTTGGAGTTGGAGAAGATCGGGATGCCGTCGGCGTTCTCCCCCGGCGGGTGGCCGACGTTCTGGAAGCCGACCTGGCCCTTCATCGCCGGGATGATCGTCGCCAGGATGCGGACGATCTCACCGAAGCCGAGCGTCACGATCGCCAGGTAGTCGCCGCGGAGGCGGAGCGTCGGGACACCGAGGATGATGCCGAACGTCATCGTCACCGCGATGGCGACCGGGATCGTCCACAGGTACGGGATCTTCACGAACGGCGAGTCGGGGCTGGTCAGCATCGCCGCCGTGTACGACCCGACCGCGAAGAACGCGACGTAGCCGAGGTCGAGCAGGCCGGCGTATCCGACCACCACGTTCAGGCCGATCGCGATGAGCGCGTAGACCGCCATCGAGAAGCAGGCCAGCGCCCAGTCGTTGCCGGGAGCGGTCGAGAGCGGGAAGAAGTTCAGGTACGGCAGGGCGTAGGCGAGGGCCACCACGATGAGCAGCCAGGCCCACTGCACGGCGCGCGGGAGGTTGTTCCAGCGGTCGCGGAGCTGACCGAACGGGCCGGTGCTGCGCTTGCCGCGGGACGCCTCGAGGGCGTCGACCGCCTGCTCTTCGCGAGCATCGGGCAGGACCCTGGGTCCTTCTGACATGCTCATGCGCGGCTCCTTCCGAGCGAGGTGCCGAGAATGCCGCTCGGCTTGATGAGCAGCACCAGGACGAGGACCACGAAGGCCACGACGTCCGTCCACTGCGAGTCACCGAGGAGGATCTGGCCGTAGTTTCCGATCACGCCGAGCAGCAGACCGCCGAGCAGCGCGCCGCGGACGTTGCCGATGCCGCCGAGGACGGCCGCGGCGAATGCCTTGACGCCGAGGATGAATCCGCCGTTGTAGATCACACCGGAGGGGACCAGCATCACGTAGAACAGCGCCGCGGCGCCGGCGAGGATACCGCCGGTGATGAAGGTGATCTGGATGATCCGTTCCTTGTTCACGCCCATCAGCGTCGCGGTGTCCGGGTCCTGCGCGACCGCGCGGATGCCGCGGCCGGTGCGGGTGCGTCGGATGAACCAGTCGGTCGCGATCATGAGGATCACCGACGCGATGACGATGATCAGCTGCTGGCTGTTCACGATCGTCCCGAACACATCGAAGATGGGCTGCGGAATGAACATGGTCACCGAAGGCTCGGCGTTCGCGCCACGGATCAGGAAGATCCCGTACTGGATCGCGAACGAGGCGCCGATGGCCGTGATGAGGAACACCAGGCGTGGGGCGTTGCGTTTTCGCAGTGGCCGGTAGGCGACGCGTTCCAGGAGCCATGCCGTGACGGCCGAGGCCAGCACACCGACGATGAGCGCCAGGATGAGGTCCCCGACGATGGCGCCGGCGCTCAGATTCGGCGCGCTCGGACCGAAACCGAGCGTCGTGAGGGTCACGACGACGCCGTAGGCGCCGACGATGAAGACCTCGGAGTGGGCGAAGTTGATCAGGTTCAGCACACCGTAGACCAGCGTGTAGCCGACGGCGATGAGGCCGTAGACAGCGCCGAAGGTGAGCCCGTCGAACGTTGCGCTCCAGAAGTTCTGGACCAGCGCGTTGACGTCGAAATTGATCCAGGAGCTGTCGAGGGCGGGATGAAGGAGGAGGGTTTCGAGCATTCGAGCATCCAGGGTTCAGTGTCGGATCTTCGTTGATCCGGCGAGCAAAGCGAGCGTAGTCGAAAAACGAGGGTGCCGCGGGCCGTCGTGTCCCGCGGCACCCTTCAGGTGTCGCCCTAGCCGATGGTGCCGATCGGCACGATCTTGCCGTTCTCGACCTTGTAGCCGTAGACGGCCGGCGCCTGGAGCTCACCGGTGGAGTCCCACTTGTAGTGCTTGCTCAGGCCGTCGGCGTCGTAGTCCTTGACCCACGACAGCAGGTCGGCGCGGGACGTCTTGCCCTTGTCGATGCCGGCGAGGAGGACGGTGGCGGCGTCGTAACCCTCGATCGAGTAGGTGCCCGGCTCGGCGTTCGCGAGCTTCTTGTAGGCGGACTCGAAGTCGGGGATCAGCTCGCCCGGGATGCAGGGGCAGGTGAAGTACGCGTTGCCGGACGCGTCACCGGCCAGCTTGATGAACTGGTCGTCCTTCACGCCGTCGGGGCCGACGAACGTGCCCTTGTAGCCCTTGTTGACCAGCTGCTGGTCGAACGGAGCACCCTCGGCGTAGTAGCCGGCGTAGTAGACCGCGTCGGGCTTCGCGTTGATGATCTTGGAGATCACAGCGGAGAAGTCCTTCTGGCCGGTGGTCACCTTGTCGGTGCCGACGAGCGCGTCGCCGAGCGCCTTCGAGGTCTGGGTGCCGAGGCCGATGCCGTAGTCGGAGTCGTCCTGGACCAGGTAGACCTTCTTGGCCTCCAGCTTGTCCGTGAGGAACTTCGCGGCGGCGGGACCCTGCACGGCGTCGTTGCCGAGGCCGCGGAAGAAGGTCTTCCATCCGTTCTGCGTCAGGCCCGGGTTGGTGGCCGACGGGGTGATGTGGACGAGGCCCTGCTGCTCGAAGATGTTGCCGGTGGCCTTCGACTCACCCGAGAACGGGAGGCCGACGACGCCGACGATGTCCGACTCGTTCACGGCCTGGGTCACCGGACCGGTGGCCTTGTTCGGGTCGCCCTCGGTGTCGAACTTCTTGAAGCCGACCTGGCATCCCTTGTTGGACTCGTTGTGCTGGTCGATGGCCAGCTGGATGCCGTTGTAGATGTTGATACCGAGCTGGGCGTTCGGGCCCGTCTCCGCGCCCACGTAGCCGATGGTCAGGCCAGCAGGACAGGTGGCCTTTCCGTCGCCCGCGGGGAGCACTGCGTCCTTGGGGACATCGACCGACGTGATCGCCGGGATGTCGACCTTCGACGAATTGCCGTTGGTGGATCCTCCCGTGGACGGCTGGTTCGCACATCCCGCGAGGAACAGTGCGACTGACGCTGCAACAGCCGCACCGATGGTGACTTTCTTCCGTAGCATCTCTTGCCTCTCGACGTTAATCCGTCACGAACTCGCCGTTTTCGCCGGTTCGTGCCACGAATATGTGTGCTGAGAATACAGGGCTCGCAACGTTTTGCAACCACGATCGGAACGCAGATTTACACGATCGAAACCAAACCGGGCGGGATCCTTCACACGGTGCTCCACGCCTGGGTAGGCTGATCCTTCGGCGTGGAACGGCTCGAGGAGGTGTCCGATCGGATGCGTGTGACCCGGCTGGAGATCCCCGACGAGCTCGGCACCCCCGGGTCGGCCGCCTTCGAGGAGCTGGTCGGCGTCCTCAACGGCATCGTGGTCGATCTGTGGGGGGACGACGACTTCGTCGAGACCGCCGAACAGGCGCTGGCCGCCCATCGTGAGCAGGACTACGTGGACCGGATCGTCTTCGTGGCGATCGAGGACGGCGTGATCGTCGGCCGTGTCGAGGCGATCTTCCCCCTGGACGAGGACTCCGAGACGGTGTCGCTTCTGGTCGACGTCGTCCCGGCGCTCCGCGGTCGCGGGATCGGCTCCGCCCTGCTCGAGAAGGGCGAGGAGCTCGCCGCGGAGGGCGGCCGCCGGATCATCTCGACCTACACCGAGCACCCCATCCGGACCCTGGAGGGCGCCGACCGCCTGGTGCGGGCTCCCGCGGGCACGGCCGGCCTGCCGGCGACGTCACGGGATGTGCGCTTCGCGCTGCGCCACGGCTACCAGCTGGGCCAGATCGAGCGGTCGAGCGAGCTGCACCTTCCGCTCCCGCCGGAGCGCGAGGCCGGACTGACCATGACGCTGAACGGCTTCCGCCTGGTGTCGTGGTGGGGTGCCGCACCCGAGGACCTGTTGGAGCGGTTCGCCGCGATGAAGGCCCGGATGTCGACCGACATCCCGCAGAGCGGCATCGCCGTGGACCCGGAGGACTGGGACGGCGAACGGGTGCGCTCACAGGAGCGGACGCTCGTCGCCCGCGGCGAGCCGCTGCTCGTGACGGCTGCGGTGCACGAGACGACCGGTGAGATCGCGGCGTACACCGAGCTGGCCGTCCCCGCCGACGGCACGAAGGCGGAGCAGTACGACACCCTCGTGGCCCGCGCGCACCGCGGCCACCGGCTGGGCACCGCGGTCAAGCTGCGGAACATCCAGGAGCTCGGCCGTCGTGCCCCGCACATCCGCCGCATCCTCACCTGGAACGCCGACGAGAACGACCCGATGCTGGCGATCAACCGCGCGTTCGGCTTCCGCCCGCACGCCCTGACGGGGCACTGGCAGAAGACCCTCGGCGAGCCGTAACCCAGCACGGACGGAGGCGCTCACGGGCGAAGGACGCCACGTCTCCTCCGTTTCTTGCGCCGCCGCGGCGTGTCCCCCGGGATCGCCTCCGTTTGCCGCGAGGGCGGAAAGGGAGGCGCTCCGGGTCGCGCAACGGCGTGTCGGCGGTAAACGGAGGCGTATACGGACGAACGGCGGACGATGTCCTCCGTTTGCGCCCGAACGGATCGGGCGGAGGCCCGGCGGTCAGCTCGCGGCAGGCAGGGAGGGTGACCGTCGGAGCCGCTGGCAGTGCGGGCAGAAGTGCGAGCCGCGGTTCATGAACTGCTCGCGCACGATCGGTGTGCCGCAGCGCGGGCACGGCTGGCCCTGACGGCCGTAGGCGTTGAGGCTGTGCGAGAAGTAGCCCGAGGCGCCGTTCACGTTGACGTACTGGGCGTCGAAACTGGTGCCGCCCTCGGCGAGGGCCTTCTCGAGCACGTGGCGCACCTCCGCGAGCAGTGTCCGCACCTTCGTGCGGCTGAGCGAGTTCGCCGGTTGGGCGTAGTGGATGCGCGCGGCCCAGAGCGCCTCGTCGGCGTAGATGTTGCCGATACCGCTCACCAGGGTCTGATCGAGCAGGGCGCGTTTGATGCCGGTGTTCTTTCGGGCGAGCGCGGCGGCGAAGCCGGCGTCGTCGAAGGCGGGATCCAGCGGGTCGCGGGCGATGTGGGTCACCTGTGTCGGCACGAGCGGCTCGTCGGTTCCGAGGCCACCCGGCGCACCGTCCGCCGTGGGGACGAGCGCGTCGACCGCCATGGACCCGAAGATCCGCTGGTCGACGAAGTGCACCCACAGCTCGCCATGCAGAGGATGCTCGATGTGCAGCCGGATGCGGAGCAGGCCCGCTTCTTCGGTGCCGGGTTCGCGCAGGAGGATCTGCCCGCTCATCCCGAGGTGGGCCACGATGGCGCGTCGCGGGACGCCTGCGAGTGGGATCCACAGGAACTTGCCGCGCCGGACCGGCTGCTCCATCACCCGTCCGGTGAGCAACGTCTCGAACGCCCCGGCGACCGGATCGTGGCGCTTCAGCGACCGCGGCTCGAAGACCTCGACGCCGAGGATGGTCGCACCGGTGACTGCGGGTGCGAGACCCGCACGGACGACCTCAACCTCGGGAAGCTCGGGCACGTCGTCTCGTCAGTTCCGTCCAGGCGCTCAGCGCCGCGGCCATCTCGGCCTGCTTCTTGCTCGTCCCCTCGCCGGTGGCGGTGACGAGGCTGCCCACCTCGACGGTGGCGTGGAACGTCTTGGAGTGGTCGGGGCCGCTGTTGGTCACCGTGTAGACCGGCAGGCCGGCGCCGCGGTGGGCGGCGACCTCCTGCAGGCTGGTCTTCGGGTCCATGGCGGCGCCGAAGCGATCCGGGTCGTCGAGCAGCGGCTCGATCAATCGCAGCACGAGCGCCGTCGCAGCGTCGCCCCCAGCATCCAGGTACGTGGCGCCGATGAGCGCCTCGACCGTGTCGGCGAGGATGGACGCCTTCTCTCGACCGCCGCTCTGGTTCTCGCCGCGGCCGAGCCGGAGGTACTCCCCCAGGCCGATGCCGCGCGCGACCTCGGCCAGTGCGACCGAGCTCACCAGGCTGGCCCGCCGCTTGGCGAGCTCGCCCTCGTCGAGGTCCGGGTTCTCGCGGAACAGTTTGACCGTCACCGCCTGCCCCAGGATGGAGTCGCCGAGGAACTCGAGACGCTCGTTATTGGGGATGCCGCCGTGCTCGTACGCGTACGAGCGATGGGTCAGCGCAAGCTCGAGAAGCTCGGGGTCGATGACGACCCCGAGCTTCTCCAGAAGTGCTGTGCGGTCAGCGTTCTCTCCGACCACAGCGTTCACCGATCGTCAGCGACGATCAGACGTCGGCGACCTTGCGGCCCTTGTACTCGAGGAAGAGGGCGGTGCCCGCAGAGTCCTCGACGACCTTCGCGCGGTGCGGGAGGCTGTAGGTGACCTTGCCGTTCTCGATCGTCTTGACGAGCGTGGGGACCTCAGCCTTCCACTGCGAACGACGGGCGTGGGTGTTGGCGCGCGACTGCTTCCGCTTCGGGACGGCCATGACTATCTCTTCTCTGTGTTCGGTCGGGGTTCATCGGTGTCGGAAGCCTGGAAGGCCGCAAGCGCAGACCAGCGCGGATCGACGATCTGCGACGGCTCGCGGTCCGGTACATCCGCCAGCCTCTCCCCGGTCTCGGGGTCGAGACCTGGGCAGTCCGGCCGGCACACCGGCTGGAACGGCAGTGCCAGCACTACCGCATCCCTGATCAGAGGTTCAAGATCCACGTGGTCGTCGTGAACCTCATGATCGAAAGCTTCGTCAGAAGAATACGCGAAAAGTTCCTGGAAATCGACTTGGACAGGCTGCTCGATGTCGATCAGGCAGCGGCCGCACACGCCGATGGCTGTCGTCTGAGCGTCGCCCGTCGCGAGAATCCCCTCGTGCATCGACTCCAACCGGAGGTCGAGATCGATGGTCTCGCCCTCCGGGACGCTGATCAGGCCCTCGCCGAGTTTCTCCGCGACAGGGATGGTGATGCGCTGTTCGCGCATCGTGCCTGGGCGGCGGATGAGGTCGTACACATTGACGGTGTACGGCGAGTTCTTGTGGGTCACGAGCGACTATTTTACGCCGCTCCACGGGGACGGACGGCGGAAGGCCAGCCCGCTGGCAGCAAGGACACAGGAATGAGCAGCGCTTTCGTCCGCAGCACCGGGCCCGCCTGCGCCTCCAGGGCCGACAGCACCGTCTCGAGGTCGTCGGAGAGCCCTCCCGCCCAGCGGCGGGTCGGCGGGCCGTATGCGTCGCGTTCGAGTTCGCCGAGGAGCCGGAGGACCGCATCCTCCGCCGGCGTGCCGGCGACCGCGGTGGCCACCCGGCCGGCGAACACGCGCGGGGTCTCCGTCGGCGGCGCCGTCCAGCCGAGATCGCGGACGGTGTCGCGCAGCTCGTCCCAGACGAGGGAGGCCCCGCCCCACTCGTCGGTCAGCTCGCGCAGCCGTCTGCGCCGTCGCATCCTGCGCCACACCGCGGGGATGAGCAGGACGCCGATGACGAGGAGGGCGACGCCGATGCCGGTCGCGAGCGGCTGGGCTCCCGATGTCGGTGTGAAGGTGGCCGAGCCGGCCGGGTTGGCGGGGTCGGTCGGAACGAGCGCCCGCGGTGCGGAGCTGGAGGTGGCGGCCGAGCTCGGGGGCGCCGCGGCGGGGTCGGTCTGCGGCCGGGTGTAGTCCGGGACCGTCCCTCGGCCGACCGTGGGCTCGAACGGCACCCAGCCCACTCCGGCGAAGTACAACTCGGGCCAGGCGTGCAGGTCGTCGCTCGTCACCGTGTACTCGCCCGGGTTGGTCGCCGTCCCCCCACTGGTCGCGCCGGGCAGGTAGCCCTCCGCGACGCGCGACGGGATGCCCAGGGTGCGCGCCATCAGCGCCATCGCCGAGGCGAAGTGGACGCAGTACCCGCTCTTGACCTCGAGGAACTTCGCGATCACTCGCGCGCCGTCGCCGTCGTATCCCTGCTTCAGCGGTGTCTGCGTGGAGTACACGAAGCTGTTGTCGCGGAAGTAGTCCTGCAGCGCGACCGCCTTGTCGTACTCGGTGATCGCATCCTTCGTCGCCGTGAGCGCCGTGTCCTCGATGATCGACGGCAGGTTGGGCGGCAGGAACAGGTCGCGCTGCACCTCCACTGGGACGAAGCCGCCCGCGGCCTTCAGCTGGTCGGCCGTCGGCTGGAGCAGGAGGCTGGTCGCCGTGTACTTCTGCCCCTGCGTCGTCGAGTTGATGCCGCCGATCGTGAGGTCGTCCGGATCCCACGACCACGTGCCGTTCAGTCCCTTCACCGACTGGACGGGCGCTGGGGCCGGCAGCCACCGGCTCGTCATGTTGTCGATCGCGACCGTCGTCGTGATCTTCGTCGTCTTCACGGTGTCGGAGAGTCCGGCGACCGGCCCGATCTTGGCGCCGTCGCTCAGCCGGTTCGTGTCGCGCTCCCGGTGCTTCCAGACGGAGCCGGTGAACTGGTCGAGCGACGCGAGCTTGAGGTACTGCCCGTTCGCCGCGCTCGTCGTGTAGGTGAGCGCGCGCACCGCGGCGGGGCGGCGGAGGTCCTTGCCGAGGTCGACGAGCGGCGTGACCGTGCCGCCGATGGAGATCCCCCCGGCGGTGAAGGAGGTCGCACCGCCCTGGTCGAAGCCCGGCGCGGTCCCGGCGAGGACGACCGCGATGGTCACGGCCGAGGCGCCGACCGACAGGGCGGCTCCCGGACGCGGTGTGCCCGGGCGTCTGCTGCGCACGTCGCAGCGCAGCAGCCACAGGTACGCAGCCGCCGACGCGGCCAGGGCCAGAGGGTCGAGCCCGTCGCCGAGCAGCGCTCCCGGCACGACCAGCACCGCGGCGATGCCGATGGCGGTGAAGGCGGGCGTCCGGATGGCCACCGCGAACGTGTCGAGGATGAGCGCGAGCAGGCATCCGCCGCCGACGACGAGGAACAGGAACTCGGGAAGGGCCTCCGCCGGAGTGCCTTGCTGGTAGATGGAGAGCATGGCCTGCTGGAGGTACTGCATCCAGTTGGTCACGGTCGTCGGCGTGGGGATGATGCCGAGCAGGCCCGACCCCCGACCGAACGCGACGGTCATGATCGCCGCCGACTCCACCAGCAGCAGCACGGGGACGACGCCACTCGGGATGCCGAGGCTGCGGAGTCCCGCCCCGGTGACGAGCACCGCCGAAGCGGTCGCCACCAGGGCGAACCACCATCCGATGCCCTGGATGAGGCCGGACAGCGCATAACTCAGCGCCACAACCTGCAGCACAAGCGCTCCGGTGATGCGCCAGTAGCCGACCCGGCGTCGCACACCGACGCGAGGGACGGGGAACGCCACGGACTCAGTCGCCACGCGCCACCACCCCCGCCCGCTGTCGCCGGAGCGCACGCTGCCAGCACTCGGCGGGATCGTCGCCCGCGGCGAAGGTCACGCAGAGCCATCCGGCGTCCGCGAGCACCTCGGCCGTCTCGGTCGGCATGGAGGCGCCGACGAATGCCACCGCGGGGTCGCCCATCGAACGGAGGGCGGCGAGGGCGCCGAGCTCCGCGGGCGGCGCACCGGCCAGCACGGCGAAGACGGGGACCGGGCGACCGGCCCGGCGCAGACCGGCACCGAGCTCGGCGACGGCGTCGTCACGGGCCGTGACACTGGTCTCGACCGCCGCCAGGTCGGCGAGGAGCATGCGGTCGGCGCTCCCGACATCGTAGGTCGCCGTCGTGGCGCCCATCGTCCCTGTCCGTCCGGCGCCACTCCGCCCGGAGAGCTGGCGGTCGCCGGTCTCCACGACGCTCACCGCGAATCCCTCGTCCAGCAGGTGCACACCGATCGAGGCGACCAGGTCGACCAGCGTCTCGAACTCCTCGGCCGCCTCTTCCGCGTGCGCGGGCAGCGGGCGCGTGTCCATCAGCATCCATGCCTCGGGGTTGCTGCGCTGCTCCTCCTGCCGCACCATCAGCTGGTCGTGCCGTGCGGTGGCCCGCCAGTGCACGCGCCGCAGCGGGTCGCCCGGCCGGTACTCGCGGGCGATCAGCTCGTCGGCGCTCGGGATGCTGTGGCGCAGCAGCTCGTGCTCGGTGCCCTCACTGTGGGCGACATCCAGCTCGCCGCGCGACAACGGCACGACGCGCGGCGTCACCAGCAGTTGTCGCGGCTGGCCGATCGCGTACTCGGCGTACGCGATCGCGAACGGGTCCGTGCGGCTCACCACCAGCGGCCCGATGGGATGCGCACCGCGGCGCTCGGGGACGACATCCTGCCGGAGGACGACCGTGTCGCGGCCCAGCATGCCGTCGGGCTGGTGCGCACCCAGCCGTGGGAACGGCGCGGAGTCCTGCACGCCGACCGCGGCGGGAGCGGACTCGCGCCATCGAGCTGCGGGGCTGGGGCGCGGCGCCTGATTGCGCGCCGTCGTCACGATGGTGGCCTTCTCCCCCGCCGCCACGACGTCCGGATGGAAGCTGCGGGTGACGGTCAGCCGGGGTCGGTCCACCGTGACGGAGATCATGGCGGCGAGCGGGAGCACGGTCAGGAAGACCCCGACGAACAGCACGTCCGTGCGCCCGAAGACGGCCGACGCGACGAGCGCCACCACTCCGACGGCGCCGAGCGTCCAACCGCGAGCGGTCGGGCGCGGCCGCTTCAGCGGCGACGAGGAACGGCCGCCCGGGGGCATGTCAGCGTCCCGTGGCGCCCGCTGCGCCGGCGCCGACCGAAGAACCGGAGCCGACGGGCACCGGCGTCGACGCGACGATCCGCCGGACGATGTCGGCGATCACCGGAGCACTCTCGTGGTGGTGCCCGAGCGCCCGGCTGGTCGGCAGCAGCCGGTGGCCGAGCACCGGCACGGCCAGCGCATCCACGTCGTCCGGGAGCACGAAGTCGCGGCCGGCGAGAGCTGCCATCGCCTTCGCCGCACGGATCAGCTGGAGCGTGGCACGTGGACTCGCGCCGAGCCGCAGGTCGCGGTCCTCGCGCGTGGCCCGCACCAGGTCGACCGCGTACTGCTTGACCGGCGTCGAGGCGAACACGGCACGAGCGGTCACCATCATGGCCCGCAGCTCGTCGGAGCTGACCACCGGGCGGATGCGCGACAGCGGACTGGACGTATCCCGCGTCGTCAGCATCGCGAGCTCGGAGCCCTCGTCCGGGTAGCCCATGGCGATCCGGGCCATGAAGCGGTCGCGCTGCGCCTCCGGCAGGGCGTATGTGCCCTCCATCTCGACCGGGTTCTGCGTCGCGACCACGATGAAGGGGGCGGCGAGTGGATAGGTCGAGCCGTCGACCGTGACCTGGCGCTCCTCCATGCACTCCAGCAGGGCGGACTGCGTCTTCGGGCTCGCGCGGTTGATCTCGTCGCCGATGACGATGTTCGCGAAGATGGCGCCCGGCTTGAACTCGAACCGGCGCTCCGCCTGGTTGTAGACCGAGACGCCCGTGACGTCGGATGGCAGGAGGTCCGGGGTGAACTGGATGCGGCTGACCGTGCAGTCGACCGACTTCGCCAGAGACTTCGCCAGCATGGTCTTACCGACGCCGGGAACATCCTCGATCAGCAGATGCCCCTCGGCCAGCAGCACCACCAGCGCGGTCTGCACGGCCTCGTGCTTACCGTCGATGACGGACTCCACGTTGGCGGTGATCTGCTCCGCGGCGCGCCTCAGCTCGTCGAGGTCCATGCGGGTGACATCCCCCGCCTCCTCCTCGGGCGCGACGGAGGATTCGGTGGGCTGGCGCGTCGCGTAACTGTTCATGACTCCCCCGGCTAGGTCTCTTGGAGGTACTCGTGCACGGCCGGCGGCACGTACGGGCTCACGTCGCCGCCGAGCGCGGACACCTGACGCACCAGCGAGCTGGAGACGTGAGCGTTCGCCGGGTTCGGCAGCAGGAAGACGGTCTCGACATCGGCCAGGTGCCGGTTGACGATGGCCATCGGCGTCTCGTAGGCGACGTCGACCGACGAGCGGATGCCTTTCACCAGCACGTGGGCGCCGACGTCGGTGCAGTAGTCGACGAGCAGTCCGACCGACCAGGAGGCGATGACGATATTGCCGACGATGCCGGCATCCTCGATCGACCGCTCCAGCAGGGCCACCCGCTGCGCGATGGGCAGCAGGGCCGACTTGTCCGGATTGTGGACCACCACGACGTGGACCTCGTCCCACAGACCGGCAGCACGCTCGATCACATCGAGGTGCCCGAGGGTGACCGGGTCGAACGATCCAGGGACAACGGCGATCCTGTTCATAGACCCCCAGACTATCCCGCGGTTCCCGGCATTTCGTTGTGAATCCGTTACCAACGGGTTTCGTCCGTGCGACTCAGGACTTGCCGAGGAACGCCCGCTCGCTCTCGTCGAGCCGGCGGGCCAGCGCCGCGGCGAGAGCAGGATGCGCCGCGAGCGACGGGTCCGCCTCCAGCGTCTCCTCGGCGGCGACCCGCGCCTCCGAGATCAGCTCGCCGTCCGTGGCCACCCGCAGCAGCCGCAACGACGACCGGCCGCCCGACTGACGGCTTCCGAGCACATCGCCCTCGCGGCGCAGCTCCAGGTCGATGTTCGCCAGCTCGAAGCCGTCGAGCGTCGCCGCGACAGCCTCCACCCGCTCGCGCGCCAGGCTCCCCTGCTCCGCGGCTGTGACCAGCAGGCAGAGGCCCGGGATGTCGCCCCGGCCGACGCGGCCGCGCAGCTGATGGAGCTGCGAGACCCCGAAGCGGTCCGCATCCAGCACCACCATCGCCGAGGCGTTCGGCACGTTGACGCCGACCTCGATGACCGTCGTGGCGATCAGCAGGTCGATGTCGCCGCCGGCGAAGGCGCGCATGACCTCGTCCTTCTCATCCGACGGAAGGCGGCCGTGCAGCACGCCGATCCGTGAGCCGGCGAAAAGCGGATCGGCGCGCACCTGCGCGGCGACCGACTCCACGTTGGCGATCGGCCGGGGCGGAGCGCCGTCACCCTCTGGCTCGTCGGGCTCCGGCTCCTCGCCGTCGTCCTCCGCATCCTTGCCGGAGATCGCCGGGCAGACGACGAACACCTGACGGCCCTTCGCGATCTCCTCCGAGGCGCGCTCCCAGATCCGGCGCTCCCACCCGGGGCGGTCGGCGAGCGGCACCACGAAGCTCTCGATGCCCTGCCGGCCGGCGGGCAGCTGCGCGATGGTCGACACATCCAGGTCGCCGAAGACGGTCATGGCGACCGTGCGCGGGATGGGCGTCGCCGTCAGCACCAGCACGTGCGGCGGGGTGCCGCCCTTCGCGCGGAGGGCCTCCCGCTGCTCCACGCCGAAGCGGTGCTGCTCGTCGACGACGACGAGTCCGAGGTCGAAGAAGGTCACCGCGTCGCCGAGGAGCGCGTGGGTTCCCACCACGATGCGCGCCTGCCCGGACACCGTCCGCAGCAGTGCGCGCTTCCGCTCGGCGGCGGAGAGCTGGCCGGTGAGGAGCGTCGGCATGAGCTGGGCCGAGAGGTCGGGGCCGAGCATCGCGGCGATCGACCGCACGTGTTGCGCGGCGAGCACCTCGGTCGGGGCGAGGAGGGCCGACTGGCCGCCGGAGTCGGCTACGGCGAGCATGGCGCGGAGCGCGACGAGGGTCTTGCCCGAGCCGACCTCGCCCTGCACCAGACGGTGCATCGCCGCAGTGTCGGCCAGATCGCGCGCGATCTCGCCGCCCACCACATCCTGGTCGCCGGTGAGGGCGAAGGGCAGCGCCGCGTCGAACCGTTCGAGCAGCCCACCGGGGACGGCTACGCGGGGCGTCGCCGCCGCCTCTCGCGATGCTGCACGCTGCTGCAGCAGCGCGGCCTGGAGGACGAAGGCCTCCTGGAACCGCAGCGTGTCGCGAGCGCGCTGCCACTGCGCATCCTTCTGAGGTCGGTGGATGCCCTCCAGCGCGTCCCGATACGGCACCAGACCGCGCTCGACGACGATCGCATCCGGCACCGGATCGGGCACCGGCCCGAGCGCGTCAAGGGCGAGCCCGACGGCCTTCTGCACCTGCCAGCTGGCCACGGTCCCCGTCGCCGGATAGATCGGGATGGGCGTCTGCGCCCAGTCCTTCGCGGCCGCGCTGCCCGGGCTCACGGCGTTCTCCGCATCCGGCTCGAACAGCTCGTAGTCGGGATGCGCGAGCTGCAGGGCGCCGCGGTACGCCGACACCTTGCCGGCGAAGATGCCGCGAACACCGGGCAGGAGCTCGCGGGAGCGCCACGCCTGGTTGAAGAAGGTGAGAGTGAGGATGCCCTCGCCGTCCGAGATCTTCACCTCGAGGATGCTGCCGCGCCGCGCCCGCATCGGGCGCTCCTGCACCCGCAGCACCTCGGCGATGATCGTCACGTTCTCGTCCAACGGGAGGTTCGCCAGTGCCGTCAGCTCCCCGCGCTTCGCGTAACGCCGCGGGAAGTGGCTGAGCAGGTCGGCGACCGTGCGCATCCCGAACGCCTTCTCGAACGCGGACGCGGTGCGGCCTCCGAGGACGCCGCTCAGCCGGGTATCGAGGCCGACGGTGCCGGCGTCAGCGGACCCGGAGCCGGCCGGGGCGGGGACGGAGGTCATGACTCGATCGTATGCTTCCCCTCCGGCATTCCGTCGTCGGGTGCGCGCGCCTCGGGTGCGTCGTCGTCGGGTGCGCCGGACAGCGCCTCCAGTTCGGCCACGACGGCCGGCTCGTCCGGGCGTTCCGACGCCAGCCGACGCTGGATCTCGCGCGCCTCGGCCGTCCGGCCCGCTTCACGGAGGCC
>Ga0256775_1000094_pt1 | contig 16792 bp, 1 predicted proteins | sample MC6MC0926MT_FD_186036 | JGI IMG/M metagenome (GOLD analysis project Ga0256775, IMG submission 186036) | Metatranscriptome of enriched soil aggregate microbial communities from Iowa State University, Ames, United States - MC6-MC0926-MT... | ecosystem: Environmental > Terrestrial > Soil >...
CCGCTGAACTGAAGTGAATAATCTGACAAAACGTGTTATGCATTAGCGTGCGGTGCTTGAAAACAATGTTAGAACCACGGTGCCCACTGCGGCCCCATGGTGGACAGTTTCTGCTTGGCCGTAGCGACCTTGATGAGTAGTTGAATTTTGTGGTTGAGTGGCTGCGGCTGGTGACGCTCTCCTGCCTGCGTCTGCTGCTGGCTGGGCATCAGCATGTGAATCCGCTTGATGACCGCACTGGTGTTCCCAGCGACGCGGTCCCTGGCCGCGGCCTCCAGCGCCCGCTGTGCGGAGTCCGAGTCCACGACGTGTTTCGTCGTGTGCCAGCTGAAGAGGTCATCGCGCAGGAACAGCGACAGATAGTTCCGCAGTACTTCGTGGTTGGTCAGCAGGCACGAATTGGCGGACATCAGCGTCGCGCTGAACAGTCCGTCCAGCGCAGCGGGGGACAGCGCGGCACTGAGGTTTCGACTGAGTCGGAAGGGCACCGGCTCGTTGTTCTCGATCAGTCCGTCCGAGTTGTATTGAGGGTAGAACTCGCTGCTGCTGAGCTTGCCCGACTGGCGGAAAAGGCTAATGCGGTGCAGCTGCCGCTCGCCGATTTTGAGCAGATAGGCCAGGAATCCGCTGAGTGCCAGCTGCGCGCACAGTTGCGCCTGGAAGGCGAAGCGCTGCTCGGCGCTGGGCAACCAGGTGTGCACGGCGCGCTGCAGGATGGTATCCGGCACCAGGCGCGTGCAGATTTCGGTGTACACGTTGAGTCGCGCGGCCATCAGCGCAGCGCTGTTCTGGGCCTCGTGGCCACTGCCACTGGGCAACATGCGGGCTGCAGCGCGGCGCATGGACTCGCGGTAGGCGAACAGCGGCGCGTCCGGCTCCGCACCGCGCAGCGCGCAGCTCTCCTCGTACACATCCTCCAGGGACAGCTGCGCCGGGTCGGTCTGAGTCAGCCGCAGCCGGTGCGTCAGCGGCACCACGGCAGGCACGTGGTACAGCAGCGCGCGGCGGCGGGTCTCCTTGTAGTGACGCATCACGCGGTTCAGCAACACGTACAGCTGCATCATGCGCTCGTCGCTGCGCGTGATGTGGGAGATCTGGTACTGCACGAGGAAATGGTGCGGCCGGCCGTCGTCGCTCAGCAGCGCCAGGGAGCGGTTGCTGAAGCCGTGCGCGTGCTGCACCTGCACGCGGCGCGCGAATCGCTGCAGCAGCGCGTGCTGCTCGCTGACCGGCTCGCGGTCGTGGATGTACTGGCCAGGAATCTCGATGTCCCACGAGTTGAACTTGGTCAGGTAAGGGCTGAGCCGCTCCAGCTGCAGCTCACTGTGCGCCGCGCTGCCCACTACGAAGGACAGGTGAGCCTTCCAGCGGTGCAGGCGCAGCAGAAGGTCGGTCATGGTAGTCGGGTAGCGGGGGTTCAGCTGTGGCTGGCCGTCGCTGGACAGCAGCACGGCCTGCTTGCCCGCGGGCGCGGCTGCGGCAGTGCGGTAGTACGCGAAATCTGCCTCGAACGCCTCCTTGTACTTCTGCACGAATGCGATGTGCTTTCGCTGCATCTGCGCGGGGTTGAGCTCGCCTCCGAAGAACTTCTTGCACACGCGCTCGATGGCCTTGTGCATTTCCAGCGACACGCTGTCCAGCGGCGTCAGGCCCGCCTTGAACGCCTTGCCCGTCAGACCGAACACCGCGTTGAACAGCTCCTCCTCCGGCTCGGGCTTGAAGCGACGGCTCAGCTCGTCGAGTACCTTCTCGATCTCGGTCGTCAGGCTGGGGTGGGAACGGCGAAGGACGTTGAAGACCTCCTCCACCCACAGCATGGACTGGTTCGCAACGAACTCGGCGCGCACGCGGCCATCGGGCAGGGGAGCGCCGGGGGCGGGAGCGGCAGCGGCGGCGGGCGGCTGGCCCGGGGCTCCAGCAGCAGGCGCGCCCGAAGTGGACGCGGGAGCGGAGGTGCTCGCGCCAGGGGCAGAGCTGGAGCCGGCAGCTGCAGCCTCCTCTGCGGCTGCCTCGCCTCGGAGCGGCTGCACAGGAGCGGAAGCCTGCGGCTTCGCCAGCGCAGCGGGAGTGCCCGAGGTGAAGCTGGCCTGCGACGTGTTGGCCTGGGCAGCCGTGCCTGCAGTGGTCGCGTCGGTGCTATCTGGTGCAGGGGCATCCGTCGAGGAGGACGCCGGTGCGGCCGTGGATGCACCCGGAGCAGACGAGCTTGCAGCGACGGTACTCGACGCGCCCGCACCGGTAGAGGCCACGTCAGACATGGCGGCTTCGCCCTCGGTCTTGGCCTTCTTGCTGTCCTCCGCGGACGCCTGCGTGGCGGTGGCAGATGCGGCCTGAGCTGCTTGTGCGGCCGCCTGTGCGGCTGCCTGCGCCTGCTGCTGCGCCTGCTGTTGCTGCTGCATGGCCACGATCTGCATGGCGGACTGCCTGAGATCCCGCTGCTCGATCAGGTAGGCGCGCATGGTGTAGTATATGGACTGCGGGTACACTCGCGCGATGTTTGCCAGAATCTTGCGCACGTACAGTCCTTCCCATCGTGCCAGCGAGCTGAGCAGCTGCGGGATCCACATCAGCCACACCCACAGGGGCACGTGGTCGGCGAAGCGCCCGAAGGCCGTGATGACCGGTCCATCCGGCCCAGCGCCATTGTTTCCGATGGCGTCCCAGCTGAGCAGCATGAGAATGCGCGCCATGTGCAGCGTGGCACGCTTGTACTTGGTCGCGATCGCCATGATGTAGCACACCAGCGCGTGGTCGGCCCACTGCACGTCCTTCTTCAGCGTGAACACGCGGTCGCAGAAGGACGCCCAGCTGGACCAGCCCTTACCGTACGAGTCGCACACGGACAAGCACGCACTGAAGGCAGTGTTGCCGACGACCGTGGGTTGGGAGGCCGCGAGCACAGCACCGCTCTTCGCGTCGCGCGACTGCACGCGGCGCACGAGGATCAGCTGCTCCGGCGTCGGGACCGTCACGCACCACACCGTGCCGTGCGCGCTCGACTCGCTGATCTCCGTCGCGCTGTGCAGCGTCGGGCGGGCCACGCGGGCCTGCTGGCTGTACGCCACGGCCCACGTATCATCCGAGCGGCGCAGCCAGTGCGACGTGTAGCCAGCGAGCAACGCCACGCGCTGCACCTCGTCGCGGAAGCAAACAGAAGACGTGAGAATCACGCCGCTGCTGCTGTCGGACACAGCACTCGCGTCCCCGGCCGCGGCGTGCAAGCCGCGCAGGATAGCGCGCAGCTGCACGGCATCGCAGCGCTCGAGCACCCAAGGAGAGAACGAGTGGGCGCCATCCTCCGAGTGTGCACAAGCAAACTGCTCGCTAAACAGCGAGCGCCAACGCTGGTCGATGATGCGGTAGGCGCGCTCCTCCTGCGCCGACGGGCGCGGCGCCACGAACACACCGACATCGCCCTGCGAGCGCTTCACCGCCGGCAGCACATCTGCCAGCGTCTGCAGCCGGCCGTCGAGGTAGTCCCACTCGGCGATCTTGACCGGTGCGAAGCACACCACACCTCGGTTGTCCAGCCAGCCGCCGCCCAGCCAGTGGCCGTACAGCTCGAGGAAGGCCTCGACGTGCGCTGCGGTGCGCAGACCCAGCGAGGCGATGAAAGGCGTCGCCGCGTTGCGCTCCTGCACGCGCCCGATTTCGCTGTCGCATCTGAACTGCACCAGTCCCTCCTCCAGCAGCGAGTCGGCACGACGAATCTCGTACACGTTCTTCCCCGCGGAGGCCAACTTGACGAACATGCGGTGGTTGCCCGTGGCCACCAGGTCCATCTGGCCGCTGCCGGCCAAGAGGTCCTTGGAGGCGTCCTGTCGGAAGTGCACAAGCTTGTGCAGTCCGGTGTGCACCGTGGCGCGGTCCACTGGGTGGAACTCGATGCGTCCATCGGTGCGCGGGCAGGCAATCTGCACGGGGCCCTCCTGCACCGCGACGCGGAAGCGCGCGTAGCTCATGAACCCCTCGGCCGTCAGGATCTCGTGGTCCTCCACGGGGAAGCAGTTGGACTCGTCTCCGTATCCGAGGTGCTGCAGCGCCTCGCCCTTGAGCCGGAACATCTCCGCCTTCTGCTCGGGCAGGAAGTAGGCGAGGTTGGTTGCCGAGATGATGTTCAGCGCGGCGTGCAGCTCCGTGCCGCTCTGCAAGCATGTCTTCACCTGCTCGCGCAGCTTGGTGAACGCGTCGACGTTGTCCAGCTGAGCGGGGAAGCTGCTCATCTTCTGCAGGATCAGCAAGGACACAGCAGGCAGCTGCTGCTTGCGCGCGATTTGCGCGAGCCGCAAGGCGAACCACGACGTCTCGTGCAGGCTGCGCGTCATGGCGGGCTCCTCGTTGGGCACCGCGCGCATTAGCATCTGGCACACGTGGATGCGCCACACCTGAATGTCCGACCACATCGGCAGCTCCTCCCACTTGTTGCCCAGACGCTCCTTCCACGTGGTCATGATCGCGCGGAAGTTGGGCAGCATGCCCTTGCGCTGCATCTCCAACAGGTTGGACAGCATCGACGAAGACTCGTTCAGCTCCACCAGGCGCTGGAAACGGTGCAGCAGGGGGACGTGTGCGTTGCCCACGAAGGAAGGGTAGCATTGCCACTCGCGCAGCGCGTGGTACATGCTGCTCTCCAACAGCTTCTCGATGTCCTTGTCCTGGATCATGCCCGGCTGCGGCGGGGGCGGCGGCTGGTTTGCGAGCGTGGCGGCTTGCAGCGCCTGCAGCGCCGACACCTCCATGCTGCAGCGATCATGGATGGCCAGCGAGATCTGGTAGATCTTGGCCGAGGGCACGTCGCTCTGCTGGTGCCTGGTCGCCATGTCGCGCAGGAGGTTCCAGTCGCCGAGGCGCCAGGCCGCCTCCCAGGTCAGGTCGATGTGACCAATGTTCTGAGAGAAATCGCGCAGGATCTCCCATTGGTTCAGCTGCTTGCAGCAGCGCACCCACTGCGTCTCCCACAGGATGGTCTCGCTGCGGCCCACCGGACCGATCTCCTGCGCGCCGGACTCGCCGCCTTGGTGCTTCTTGCTCATGGCGGCGTACAGGTATTCCTGCGCGCGCGGCCACATTCCGAACTGCTCCAGCGCCAACGCAGCCATGCTGTACTCGCTGACGACGCGTCGGCGCCACAGTCCGTGCCACATGTCTTCCTCGCCCAGGTCGCGGTACAGGGTGCCCAGGGCGTCGAAGGAAGCGATGTTCGCCGACACGGGCACGTCGCGCTCCAGGAACAAGATGCGCCGCTCCAGCATCGCGACGGCCGAGTGCCACGCGTTGAAGTTCTTCGCAAGGTAGCGCAGAAGGTCGGGAGAGATGGCTGGGGTGGGGTGCAGCAGGGAGAAGCTCTCCAGAAGCACTTGGATCGGGTGCAGATGGTCGCGGTCCACCAGAAGGCGGTTGTGCCAGTCGCGGCCCAGCAAGAGCGTCATCGGGTGCACGAGCTCGCTGCGCGCGTCGGCGCTCAGCTGCGCCCAGGCGTGCGGCAGCAGCAGCGTCCACATCGCACCAGTCACCTCGGTGTTGGTGTGCATCAGGTCGCGCAGCGGCTCGATTAGCGCGCGCAGGGGCGCTGAGCTGTGCGAGCAGAACCAACGGCGCTGCGCATCCAACCACGCCTCCCGCGTCTCCTCGGGCGAGGGGTTGCTCAGCAGAGGCGTCAGGAACTTCTCCTCATCCGCCGGCGTGGCGAAGATGGCGAACTGCTCATTCGCCGGAGTGGCAGAGCTGCCCGACGAGGAAGTCGCGCCACCGGCCGACTGCACGCTGGCCTTTTTGTTGGGAGACGCCGAGGTGGACTTCTCTGCGGCAGCGACGAAGGCGCTGTCGTGCGTGCGCTTGCCCTTGCCCTTCGAGGGGACGGGAGACAACGCGCCGTTGCTGGAGTCCACGACCATCTTGCCTGCATCCGCCGCCTTCGCGCGCACGCTAACCGCGTCGGGGGTGCCGTGCAGCGCTGCCTCCGCCACACGCTCCTGATACAACGCCGCCACGCGCCGTTGCTCTTGCACCGCCAGCGTCGGCAGCGTCTTGGGCGTCTTCCACCCGTCGCTGTCGAAGCTGGGCAGCTGCAGCTGGTTGGGCTGCTTGGGCGGCGCGGCCGGCGCCAAGCGCGAGTCGGCCACCACCAAACGCGGGTTGACGAGCACGGCGTTCGCGAACGCACGGCTCGGCACGATCTCCTGCAGTGGGTCCACGCAGCGTAGCAGCAGGTCGGTCGCCTGTGTCAGCCAGAAGGAGTCCGACAGGTTATCCCACTCCTGCTGCGTGAAGATGAAGCGCAGGCGCGCCGCGGGCGTCGGAGCCACGTGGCGGTGGAACAGGGAGACGAAGCGCTCGCGCACGGGGATGTCCCGCGTGCGCAGGCCCAGCATGAACGCGCGGTGCAGGCGCGCGAGGAACTCGGGGCTGCGCGCAATGGGCTGGGTGCCGTCGCCGAGTCCCACCGCGACGCCGCCGGGCGCGCCGGTGCGCAGCTCCGGCTTCGTCTCGAAGCAGTCGTACACGATGTCCAGCATGGCGCGCAGCAGCTCGGGCGCGTAATCGATGCGCTCGAACCGCGTCATCTTCAGCAGCAGGTTCACCTTGTCCTTCGCACTCAGCAGCAAGGGGTCGCGCACGCTACTGGCGTCGGACACAGGAGCAGGAGGTGCGGACGCATCTGCTCTTCCAGCCGGCGGCGCCACGGTCGCGTTCGGCGCCGGACTCGGCGACGGTTCCGGCGCGTTGCCCGTGGGCGCGTCCCGTGCGACGATCCACTGCTTGAGCAGCGTGGTGACGTCGAGCAGCACTCCCACGTCGTTCGATCGCTCAATAAGGTGGTTGAGGCACTGCCAGAACATGCGGCGATACTCGAGCTTGTGGTCCTCGATCAGGTGCACGCGCGGCGCGGCGATCTTCAGCGTCTGGCGCAGCGTCTCGCACAGAGTCGCGTGACGCACGCGCTCCTCGGGCGTGAGAGTCACACCGACTTGTACGGCAGCGGGGTGCTTGCTCAGCGGCTGCTTGCTCACCACATTGCGCGTGAGCAAGTGCAGCGACTTGACCAGCGACTGCACGTGCTGTTGTGAGTCGAACAGGTGCGGGTCGGAGTGCAGCAGCGCGGCCAGCACGCCGATGGGCGTGGACAGGCTGTGGCGCTCGGGGTTAATGATCGGCACCAGCACGACGGTCTGCAGAATGTAGCCGTAGAAGCTGCGCAGCTTGTGCTTCTGCTCGTCCTTCAGAGGCAGGTTCTGCTCGAAGCGCGACACAGGGAAATGCTGCAGCAGCACCTTGAGCAGCGCCACAACCTGGTCGCGGTACAAGCTGTGCGTCAGGGCAAAGCAATGGCGGAACAGCTTCTCCAGCGTCTCCAGCACCCACACGGACACGTTGGGGCCCTGCGGAGGCGGAGGGGGTGGGGGAACGGCGGCGGCATCACCGGCGGGTACTGCGGGCGGCGGAGGCGGCTGCGGGGGATCAACGCTGAGCGAGGGCTGTACGAAGAACACGGCGGGCATGTTGGCCAGCAGGATTTGCAACAAGTCGAGCGCGGCAGCCGTGGCGGTCATCACGTTCTGCGGGTTCGGCGGCTGGTACCCGTGGCGGCGCATCTGGTACAACGGCGGCCAAGTGTGCACGCCCGCGCCGCTGCGGCTGACCAAGTGCTGCTCGATGAGCTGCAGCTTGGTCAAGCTGCCCGTGAGGCACACCGGTCTGTTCGCCTGGATCTCCGCGCGGGCCCTCTCGTCCCACGTGCTCTTCCACGTCTCGCAGGCCAGCTTGAACAGGCGCATGCAGCGGCGCGACATGGACTTCATGTCCGGGTGGTCCGCGGTCAATAGCGCGGACACCAGCAGCACGCGCGTCAGCTCGTCGGCGAACTCTACGCGGGGACGGTACTCGGGAGCGGGGGCTGGAGCGGCCGCGGCACCACTGGCAGCAGCGCCAGCAGCGGCAGGGGCATTCGCAGCGGGAGCAGCGGTCTTGTCCGCCATGCTCACGTCTCCCTCGGCGTCCGGCGTGGCAGTCTTCGCGGCTGCGGCCTCGGCGCGCTCGCGCATCCACTCCCTGTCCCAGACAATGCACATCTCCGTGAGCTCGATCGCGACACGGCGGTGCTCCACGTGCCGCGTGGACACCACGCCGTTCTTCATAACCCAGCGCACGATGTGCGGCAGTAGCACCGCGCGGTAGGGGTAGAACACGCCCGCGTGGCGCGTCAACACGGATAGCACCTGCAGCAGCTGGGGATGGTCCTCGCGGATCAGACGCTCAGTCCAATCAACCCAGTCCATCTCATCACGCGACTTCGACGAGCGCGACGCGGAGGGCAGACCGGCCGGGCGCGGCAGGCGCACTGGCAACGCGGGTAGCAGAATGTCGAGCGCCTTGCGAATTAGCAGGCGCACCTGGTCGTTCTGCGGCGCGCGCAGCAGCGACACGTAGATCTGCACGATGGACTTGTCGCGCGCCCCGAAGGTCGCGATCCATCTCGCCACGGCAATGAGCGACCAGTGCTTGGTCGGCAGGTGCGCGCTCTTGCCGAAGTCCCATGCGAACTGGAGCAGCGGCATATTGTTGCCGAGGTGCTTGCCGAGCTCCTGGCCGAGGTCGCGGTTCAGCTCCTGCACCTCGCGCGGGAGGTAGCGCAGCAGCAGCGACAGCAGGCGCAGAAGCTCCGTGCGCAGGTTGTCGTCGCGCGGAGGAGTAGACAAGAGCAGCTGGTGCACGAGATCCTTTAGCAGCGAGGTCTCGCGGTTGTCCACCTTGCGACGCTCCAGCAAGAACGCAGCGGGATCGGCGGTGGTGGCGGCAGCAGTAACGGCAGCAGCGGCGCCAGCCTTATCCTTCCCAGTCGCCTTGTCCTTCGCCTTCTGAAGCTCCTCCTTCTCCTTCTGCAGTTTGTCATGCTCCGCGAGCGTGCTGCGCATCACCGGCAGGACGATGTGCTTGAGCGCGCGCGCTTTGCTCCATTCGTCATTGTTCGGCTGCTGTCCCTGCCCTTGGGCGGGCGGCTGGCCCCACCATCGCACGAACTGCTCCAGGAGGTGCTTCTTCTGCGCCGGGGTGTACTCCACGGCCATGCCCTCGAGGAAGCTCTTGACGAACGTGAAATCCGTGGTGAGGCGCTGGCGGAACACGGGCAAAAGGCGCCACAGCAAGCCGACGTCCTCGGGGCGCCCGCGCAACGAGGTGAGGAAGCACTCGACCAGCAGGCGCGTCTCGTCGAGGAAGCCCAGACGGGAGGGCGGGTGCGCCTCCTCGTCGGCGATGCGCGCCGCGCGGCGGGGGGAGTCCCATACGGCGACCAGGTGCTGCAGCAGCGTGAAGTGCGGCGCCTTGCCCTCCTGCCCCTCCGGCGCGAGGCGGCATCGGTTCCACAGCAGCTCCGGGTAGAAATTGCTGACGAGATGCACCAGGTGCACACCGTGCACGATGCGGTCGTCGAACTCGGGCGGGGGCCCCTTCTCGCGCGCGGCGGCGGCAGCAGCGGCAGTCGAAGCGGCCGTCGCGTTCGCAGCAGTCACCGCAGCTGTGTCAGGCACAGTGGCGGGATCCACCGGCGGCGCGGAGACAGGCGCACTCTTCGCGGCGGCATCAGCACCGCCAGTCGACGAGGTTGCACCAGCCGACTGCGAGGACGAAGCACCGGTCGACTGGGACTCGCCTGCGGCACCCGACGCCGTCGCTCCAGCCGTCGCAGCGTTCGCATCAGTGGAGGTCGTGTCCATCGCCGTGCTTGACGACGAGGATCCAGCAGCGGCCTCAGCCGCCGCTGCATCCGCCGCCTTCTGCGCAGCGGCCACCGCGTCCGCCCTGGCCTGCTGCGCCGCGAGGGCCGCCTGTTCCGCGTAAGCGGCCATGCGGTCCTTGTGCGTCTCGTCCCAGCGGAAAGTGTGCTTGACGATCACGTCGGGGTTGTCGACGAGGAACCTGCGCAGCGGTTTGGCGAGCGGGTCGCGCAGCAGGCCGAAGAACAGCTGGCGCGACTTGGACTTCATCAGCGCCGAGCCGCGCAAGAAGAACTCGCACGCCAGGGCGGGGTTCACGTTGAGGAAGCGGATCAGCGGCGCGCGGAACGGAGACACCACGCTGGAGTCCAAGCCGAACTGCGCGATCGCGCGCGCCTCAGGGTCCTTCGTTGCGTTGGCCGCCGCGTTCGCAGTGGCCGCCTCGGCCTCGCGTCGCTCCGCGAAGGACGGCGTGGCGTTGGGGTACTGATACTGAGGGCCAGCGTGCTGGATGACCGGCAGCAGGTCCTCGAGCTGCAGCGTGTAGTGCACCAGCGGCTCGAGCGACTTGCTGAAGCTGTGGCTGTGCGTCACGACACCGCCCTGCGCTGCGGCGGTGTCCGAGGGTGAAGGTGGCAGCAGGTGGAACAGCTCGATCAGCGCCGCGGCAATCTTGGCCTCATCCTCCGGTCGCATGCGCGCTTGTTGCGCCATCTGCAACGCGGCCGGCCCCTGCGCCGCCGCGGCCTTCTCCATCTCGATCTGCTCGCGGCGCATCTTGTCCAGCAGCACAGGATCGGCGAAGCAGCGCAGGTGGCCCAGCAGCTTCTCGCCCAGCGTCACGTTGAAACAGGAGCTCAGTAGCTCCAGCAGGCGCACCAATCCCTCCAGCAGGATGACGCTGAGCTTTCGCACGTCGGCTAGGTTGAGCAGTACCGGTCGCAGGCAGGTCTGCAGCAGGTCCTTGTGCAGCAGCGTCTTGGTGCTCTGGCTCTTCTCGCGCTCGATGATGGCCTTCAGGCTGCGCTTGGCGACCTTGACCACGTCGCTCGAGCGGCTCATCAGGGAGCGGAAGAACACGTGCACGACGTTCTCGCGCAGGTCCTTGAACTGAGCAGGGTGGCGCAACGCCTCCGGGGAGCACACCGCCGCGCTCATCAGCGTGATGCTCTCCACGCGCAGGCGCGTGATGAGTTGCGCCTTGAGCGCGCGGGTGCTCGGGTGCGCATTGCCGTAGTTTGCGTCCTCGCTCTGCTCCTGCAGCACCTCGATCACCATGTTCTTCAGCTCGCTCACCGACAGCAGCGGCGGCGTCATGGACATGCAGAACGACGCGGCGCTGATGTAGCCGATGCGCACCGGCAGTGGCATGGACAGCAGCTTCTGGCGCGTCAACTGCGCGTACATGCGCGGACGGTACGGCAGAAGGATATCGCCCAGAGGCTTGTTCAGCGTGCGGGCCACAAGGTGCAGCAGGTGCTGCGCGCAGTCGCGCACGGCCGCCACGCTCGCCACCAGCTCGTACAGAAGCGTGCCGACGACCATGCGCAGCAGAGGCGACTTGGACTCGTCGAACGCGTTGCGAGCCGAAGCGGCAGACGCGGCAGCAGCGACAGCGGCAGCATCGGGTGCAGGCGCCGCAGCAGCCGCAGCCGTAGCAGCCTCGCCCTCCTTCGCTGCCCCGTCCTTCTTCTCCTCCGTCGCGTCGCTCATGGTGATATCCAACTCAGGCGCGTCACCCTTCGCGTCCGCGGCGTTGGACACGACTGCCGCGGTGGAATCCGCGCGGAGCATCAGCGGCGGATCGGCCGTCGTGGAGGAAGTGGCGCCTGCGGACGTCGAGGACGTGCCGGGGGCAGAGGCGCTCTCGCCCGCGGCGCTCACGTCAGCGATGGCGACATCGCCCGCGCCATCGCGCTCGGCAGCTGCAGCCGCCGCAGCCTCCTCGCCCTCGTTCGCCGCCGCTTCCGCAGCTTCCTGTCCGGCCTTGCGTCGCTCCCATCGCTCCATGGCCACAGTGACGCAGGACTCGATCAGCTTGTCCAGTATCTCCGCCGAGCGACCATGGGTCAGATCGGTCATGCTCGTGGGCTCGTCCTTCATGGTGAAGAGCAGCGCGCGAAGCAGCTCGGCGCCGTTGGCAGCGGTCCACTCAGCGGGCAGCGAAGACACCAGTAGCGACACGCCGAGCACACCCGCGTGGCTCACCTCGTTCTTGGCGTCGTAGCATGCGTGCGCAAAGCGCGTCAGCAGCTCGCGCGTGATGGCCGCGCGGGCCATGCCCTCGGGTCCCAGCAGTGTCAGCAGGTTGCCGATGAACTGGCGCGCCATCAAGTACGCCGCGGAGTTCCAGTACCTGTTCTCCTCCGCCAGGCACACCAGCAGCGCATCGAGGAACAACGAGAGGTCCAGGTGGTAGATCTCAAAGTGGGGCGCCGCGGCGTACTCGGCTTCCTCGGCCTGGGTGGCCGCCGCCTCCGCAGCAGCCTTGGCCGCGTCATCCCTGTCCGCCCCAAACTCCGCGCCGGAGCCCAACAGGTGCGCCGGGCCGCCGTTCTCGATCACCGCGGCCTGGTGCGCCGTGATGGAGCTGGTCGACGGCGGCAGCGTAGCGGCAACCATGGCGAAGTGGCCCAGGAGACCAGACACAAACGAGTCCACCTCGTTCGTCGCGGGAACGGAAGCGCCAGCGGAGATGGCCGCGTCGGCCGCGGCAGCCACAGGAGACAACTGACGTCCGTGCTCAGCCGCCGCCGCCGCTGTGCCGCTGACGTCCATGCGGCGCAGGTAGGTGTCACCCGAGCAAAGGATGATACTCTGCAGAATGTTCTTGAACAGCGTGCGCTCGGAGGCGTGCTGGTGACGCGCGGCCACCGCGTTCTGCTCGGCGTCGCCCTGCTTCGCGGGCGCCATCGGCCGCGAGAGCAGCGGGATGGGCACGGCGCCGGCGTAGGTGACCGCGGGGGCCGGAGGGCCCGAGTACGCCTCCTCCTCTTTCTCCTGCCTGGCGCGCTCCTCGCGCTCCGCCTCCCTCTCTGCGCGGCGGCGCTCCCGACGCACCTGTGCGCTCTCGATCCGGGGCAGCCTGTGGCCGAACGCAGCGAAGTCTCCCTGCATGTCCATCATGCTCAGCAGCGCCTGGCGCAGCACGAGGAACGCGTTGTACTTCTGGATGAGCTTCTGTTGCATCAGCGCCTGGACTCCCCCTGCGCTGGCCCCGGCGGAGTTCGCGGCGGCCGCAAGGTCCTCCGGGGTGACATTGTAGCTGAGCGGGGTGGTCATGTGCGAGTGCAACTGTTGCGAAAGCTGCATCGAGTAGGGGTGAGGGTATTCCTTCAGCAGGATGCCGCGGGCCACCTCGATGGGACGAGACAGGTTCAGCTGGAACGCCAGCGGTGACGCAGGGTCGCCCGCGGTCGACGTGGTGCGCGCCGCAGCGAGCGTGGCGTTCGCGGCATTGGCGACGGTCTCCGCCTGCTCGACCCACTGCGCGTCGACCTTCCACTCATCTGCCTGCGCCGTGGGGCGGTAGGCCAGCTTGTAGTCCTCGATGAAGAAGCGCCGGTTCCTTCCGCCGAGCTTGCCCATCACCAGGAGCGCCGTGTGACCGAAGGGCGAGGGCGCCGGGCGCAACAGCGCCGCGAGGGAGCGCATCACCTCGCTCAGCACGGGAACCATGTTCGGGTACAGGTAATCGGGATTGAGGTTGTCCACCCAGAACTCCAACGTGCGCAGACCGAGCTTCACCACCTGCTCGTCGGTCGACTGCAGCGCCAGCAGCATCGCCTTCACCAGCAGGGGAATGTAGGGCAGCAGCGAGCTGAGCCGCGCGGGAACCGTCAGCATCAGCTCCACGCAAATGTCGCGGATCGTCTGGGGTCCCTTGGCTGAGTATGCGCCCGTGGCGGACGCGCGCTCCTGCAGCTTAGCCAGGTGGCTCAGCAGCTCCGGCAGCAGCGGCAAGAACTCCTTGTACAGGCTCTCGAACTTCGCTCCGCCGATGCTGCGGAACACCGCGCGCAGCACGCTAAAGTAGTTCAAGGGGTGCATGGCCTGTCCGGCGAGCTTGAGCGACGTGGTGACCAGCGTGCCAATGAACGGGCGCAGCACGCTCTCGTTCTCCTGAATGTTGGAGAACACCAGACGGAACAAGCTGAGCAGCGCACCCGAAGCAGGGTTCTCCGACGAAGGGACGTTCATGGACGGCATGCGCTTCAGCAGGAAAGAGAACAGGATGTGCGCGAACACCTTGTTGTTGCTCAGCACCGAACGGTCCGCGCCGCTGGAGGGTGCGCTGGCGGCCCCGCCGGCCCCTCCCGACGAGCTGGCCGCCGGTGCGTTCTCTCCTGAGATCAGCTTCTGCGGGATGAGCAACAAGGCGAACTTGGGCCCGTCCGCGACGATAGCGTCGAAAAGCGGCACCATGCGCTCCGTGAAGACGTCGCGGAAGGCCCGGGGGTCCAGCACGCCGAACAGCGCCGCGAACTGGTCCAGGATCTCCTTCTGCGCCTCCCACGCGTTGGGCTTCTCCTCGGCGATGGGGAGGTACAGCGGCACCGCGGTGGGGTTCGGGTCGGCCGCGGTGGCCGGAGGAGTGTAGCTGGGGTTGTAGATCTTGAAGCACGCGATACCGTCGTCGATCAGCGAGGTCAGGATGGACAGCTCGGAGCTGTCCATCAACACCTTCACGCTGTGCACGGGAACCTCGGCGGGAGGGGCGCCGGGCTCGGTGGGAGCACCTGCCGCACCTGCCGCACCGCCCGCCGCGTTCGCTCCAGCCGCATTCGCATTCGCCCCCGTCGCTGCCTGCGGGTTCGCGTTGGGCGCGGGCACCGGCACCTTGTAGTTGCTGATGCACCAGAGGATGGGCTTGAGGCACTTCTCCTGGAACATGGCGTGCAGCAGCATCTTGATCTCGCGCAGCGTCTCCTCGGGGGACTCCTCGTCGCGGAGAGACGTGGGCGGAACCGGGGGAAGCAGCGCTGAGGAAGCGGCAGAGGAAGCGGCGGAAGAAGCGGTCGAGACAGCGGCAGCGGCCGGAGCATCGGAAGCCCCACCCGTCGTCGAATCAGACGAAGTGGCCGGAGGCACTGCTGCTTGCACCGCGGCCGCATGCGCCTGCGCATCGGCCATGCGCTGCTGGTCCTTCTTCACCTTCCTCGCGTAAGCTTGCAGCGTGCGCGGAATCATCTCGCGCAGCGCGGCGACCTTGCGACCGAAGGTCCACAGAATGCGCACCAGCAGCTCGCGCGGCTGGGTGTCGCGGCCCTGCTGGCGGTAGATGTAGTCCACGAGGTTGGAGGTGGCTCCCACGGCGAGCAGGTTGGTGTGCAGGCTCAGCGAGGGGTCCATCAGGTTGCGCAGATAAATGTGCACGAGCTTGCGCAGCTGCGCGATGGACAAATCGCTGCGCAGTCCGTGCGTCAGGTCCGTCACGGCCAAGAACGCCAGCCCGCGGAGCGACTCCGTCGCAACGCGGTCCGGTCCCAGCAGGAGGGCGACATCATCCGCGAGGAAGCGGTCGAGGTGCGCGACCACGAAGGGCCGCATCTCCTCCGAGGCCAAGCAGAGGCGAAAGGAGACCAGCAGATCCTTACGGTTGACAAGCACGTCGGCGGGACACTCCTCGAACAGGCGCACGAGCGACGCGGCGAAGCTGACGCCGTTGGCGCACATCAGGTCCTTGAACGCGCGCGCGCCGTACATCAGCAGACTCAAGGAGCGCGCCTGAGCGTAGTTGTACTCAGTCAGCGCCTGGCGGAAACGCGAGACGACCTTGCTGGACGCAGCGCTCGACGAGCCCGCCGCACTCGAATCCGCCCCCGCCGCAGCCGCATCCGTCTGCATCGCCGTCGCGTCCGCTCCCGCCGCAGCGATGGTGGGCGGCGTCTTCCGCAGCGGGGGCGTCTCGATGAGGCGCAGCATCAGCGGAATTAGCTGGCGCATGTTCGCTTCCACATGCTCCTGATACTGCTGGAACAGGAGCATCGCGATGAGCGGCAGCTCAGACAGCACCTTGAAGCTGTCGCAGCCGCGGAGCAGTTTGCGCGGCTCAGCGCCTGAGGGGGCGGCATCGCTGGAGCCAGAGGCGCCGGGGGCGGGCGCCAGCAGCGGCGGAGGCATCGGCGTATTGAACGCCTCCAGCAGCGCAGCCGATCCGCTGATGGGAGGCGTCGGCGGTGCCTGATCTCCCTTCTGGATGGCCGCCTGCCTGGCCGCGTCGTTCGCAGCGTTTGTATGGTCCACCTGTGCCTTGAGCTGCTTGCGCACGCGCTCGACAATGGCATCATCGCTCGTCGGCACGTAGTTCGGTTCGAACTGCGCTACAAAGTTAGCATGCATGGCGTGCTCCACTTCGTGGAACTCGTTGAGGCAGAAGTCGATGGCGAACTGCACCTCGGACGCCACCAGCGAGTGCACAGCATTGCCGCCGCTGCTCGCGTTGCCGCCTGCAGCAGCAGCATTAGCGCTGCCCGCGCGCGGAGCCGTGAGCTGCTTGTGCATCTCATAGATAATGCGCAGCGCCACGATAACACACTCCTCGTTGTCCACGTAGAGCACGAAGGTGGCCACTCGCAGCAGCGTCACCACGTGGCCCTCCTTGCACAGCGTGTCGGTGGCGCGCAGACGGCTCAGCAGGTCCAGCAGGCCCAAGCGCAGATTGTGCGCCTCGTTGCGCACATCGTCCACAGGCGGGTCAGAGTGGTAGTAAACGAAGCTCAGCGGCACGAGCAGCGGCGGCGGGGGTGGCTTCGCTGCGGCGCCCGCGGGGGGCGGAGGCGTCTGCAGCGGCGGCAGCGTCACAGGTAGCAGCGCCGTCGGTACGAGCGAGTGCACCACTAGCGGGAACAGGTGTTTGAGGAACTCCTTGAGGAATTCATCGTACTGTGTGGCGTGCAGCTGGTCCAGCGTGTCGCGCAGCTGCTTCACGAACTGAAGGCGGGACACGTAGTCCCCGTTCCTGAACGCTTGGGCGTGCTGCTCGAACGCGCTCATGACGGCGGCGGCGGATCGCACGTCAGGTCAATAGGTGATAATAAAGAGGAGGGGGAGCCGCCACTCCCGCGCCTGAATAACCG
>Ga0256775_1000096_pt1 | contig 16764 bp, 13 predicted proteins | sample MC6MC0926MT_FD_186036 | JGI IMG/M metagenome (GOLD analysis project Ga0256775, IMG submission 186036) | Metatranscriptome of enriched soil aggregate microbial communities from Iowa State University, Ames, United States - MC6-MC0926-MT... | ecosystem: Environmental > Terrestrial > Soil >...
CAGGAACACCTTCGGGGTGACCCGCTCGATCTTGCCGTAGAGGCCCTGCGAGAGGCCGCTGGCGAAGTCGATGAGGCGGCGGGCGTCGCCCTCGCTCATCTGCGAGAGGTTGATGATGACCGGAATGCCCTCGCGGAACGACTCGGCGATCGCCTGAGCGTCGCGGTACTGGCGGGGGTGGACCGTGAGGATCTCGTTCATTTCCTGTACCGATGCATTCCGTGCGGTTGATGACGTCTTGCGCAGCGGTGTGACCGGAGCGCGGCCGGCCGCGGGGGCGACCGGTGCGGGGTGGGGGACGGCCTGGACGGGTGACGCGGCCGGGGTGTGGACGGGTGCCTCGCGGCGGGGCTGGTGCTGGACCTGCTCCTGCTGCTCCTCGTACTCCAGCTCCTCGTCGGCGAGGCCCAGGTAGACCATCGTCTTCTTCAGCGGGTTGGCCATGGTTCCTCCGTACAGACCTGCGCGTCGACGCTCGCCACGCGTTTCGAACTCTTGTTTCGAGATTAACGAAGCTCCGGCCGATTCCCGGTAATGGCGGTCCCGATCCGAAGGTGTGTCGCGCCGGCCGCGATCGCTTCGCGGTAGTCCTGAGACATCCCGGCGGAGATGAAGGACGCGTCGGGCGCGAGCGAGCGGACGCGGTCCGAGGCGGCACTGACGCGCTCGAACGCGCGCGCAGGCTCCTCGCCGAGGGGCGCGACGGCCATCACGCCCAGCAGGCGCAGGCCGGGCGTCGAGAGGACGTGCTCGACCAGCGGCTCGAGATCGGGGTCGGCGACACCGCCGCGGCCGGGATCGTCGGTGAGGTTGAGCTGTACGAACGCGTCGACAGAGCTCTCTGACGAGGCCAGTGCATCCACGAGCGAAAGACGGTCGATCGAGTGGATGACGGACGCGTACCGCCGCACCTGCCGCGCCTTCTTGCTCTGCAGCTGGCCCACGAAGTGCCAGGTCAGGTCGAGGTCGGCGAGCTCCGCGGATTTCTCCTGGGCTTCCTGGTGACGGTTCTCCCCCACGTCGGTGACGCCGAGCTGCGCGAGCTCGCGCACCAGCGATGCGGGGTGGAACTTCGTCACGACGATGGTCGTGAGCTCCTCGGGCGAACGGCCGGCGGCCCGGGCGGCGTCAGAGACGCCCTCCCGGACCGCGGCGAGCCGCTCGGCCAGCCCGTTACTTGAGGAAGTCGGGGATGTCGAGGTCGTCATTCTCGTCGTCGAACGCCGGGTCCTTCTGCGGGGCCGCCTCGGCGACCGGGCTCTCGCCGGTCTGCCAGGTCGAGGTCTCGGGAGCGGGGATCTCGCCCGCCTCGACCTCGGCGGAGGAGGCGATCTGGGACTGCTCGGAACCGGCCTCGACGAAGCTCGCGCGCCGCGAGTCCGCCGTCACCGGACGCGAGTTCGGCTCGCCGCCGTCGAACCCGGCCGCGATCACGGTCACGCGCACCTCGTCGCCGAGGGTGTCGTCGATGACCGCACCGAAGATGATGTTGGCCTCCGGGTGCACCGCCTCCTGGACCAGGCGCGCGGCGTCGTTGATCTCGAAGATGCCGAGGTTCGATCCGCCCTGGATGGAGAGCAGCACGCCGTGCGCACCGTCGATGGATGCCTCCAGCAGCGGTGAGGCGACCGCCAGTTCCGCAGCCTTGATGGCGCGGTCGGCGCCCCGCGAGGAGCCGATGCCCATGAGCGCGGAGCCCGCGCCCTGCATGACCGACTTGACGTCGGCGAAGTCGAGGTTGATCAGGCCGGGGGTCGTGATCAGGTCGGTGATGCCCTGAACACCGGCGAGGAGCACCTGGTCGGCGGTGGAGAACGCCTCCAGCATGCTGATGCCACGGTCGCTGATCTCCAGCAACCGGTCGTTCGGGACGACGATGAGGGTGTCGACCTCTTCCTTCAGGCGCTGGACGCCGGACTCGGCCTGCTGCTGGCGGCGCTTGCCCTCGAAGGAGAACGGCTTGGTGACGACACCGATGGTGAGCGCGCCGATCGACTTGGCGATCCGTGCGACGACGGGTGCGCCGCCGGTGCCGGTGCCGCCGCCTTCGCCCGCGGTCACGAAGACCATGTCGGCGCCCGCGAGCGCCTCCTCGATCTCCTCCGCGTGGTCTTCGGCGGCGCGTCGGCCGACCTCCGGGTCAGCGCCGGCGCCGAGGCCGCGGGTGATCTCGCGGCCGACGTCGAGCTTCACGTCGGCGTCGCTCATCAGCAGCGCCTGCGCGTCCGTGTTGATGGCGATGAACTCGACGCCGCGGAGGCCGAGTTCGATCATGCGGTTGACGGCGTTGACGCCGCCTCCGCCGATGCCGACGACCTTGATCACGGCGAGGTAGTTCTGTTGTGCTGTCACGTCCGGCCTCCACGGGAACCTTCAACCTCAAGTTGAGGCTTAAAGTCTTGCTGAGTATGCAATTCTTGATTCGACGTTAGGTGCGCGCGGGCCCGGCTCCCGGAACCGGATAGGCGTGTCGGAAAAGTCCCGTCGATTCGGGGCCTAACCCGTCGTCACACTGTGCGGCGAGGACACGTCGTAGCGGGACGAACCCTGCGCGCTCTTCAACAGCGCGGCGAGGTCCGCCGCCTTGAGCGACGAGTCCTCCGCGCTCCCCCACACCACCGTCGCGTGGCGTCCCCGGAGGGTGAAGCTCACGTCGTCCTTCGTCTTCGCCGAGATGGTGTCGACCTGCGCCAGCACGTCCGCGGGCAGCGCGCTCAGAACATTGGCCGCCGCCGCGAAGCCGGAGTCCGCATCCACGTCGGCCGCACCGCCGCCCGCCGCGATCAGCGGGAAGCCGTCGGGCCGCTTCTCGCTGCTCGCGATCGGGACCTTTGCGGCATCCACCAGGGTGAACGCGCTGCCGCGCTGGATGACGCCCACCGGCTGCCGCTCCACCACGCGGACGACGATGGAGTCGGGCGGGTGACTCTCCACCGTGTAGCTGCGGATGAGCGGGAACGCCGCCAGATCGCTCGAGATGCCGGCCTGGTCGAGCAGCGGCAGCGGCGTTCCGACCTGGTCGGAGAGCTTCTTCTCGACCGCTGTCGCATCCAGCAGGGATGTGCCCGTCACCTGGATGTGCTTCAGCGCGAGCAGAGGCGAGAACGCCACGAGCACGACGGCCAGCACCAGGGCCGCGACGACCGCCAGAGCGCCCAGCCAGGCGTAGCGGCGGCGGCGTGACCGCTTGGTGAACCGCCGGACCTCGCCGCGCTCCAGGCGCTTCCGCTCCCGCCGGGCGGCGCGCAGCGCCTTGTCGATCTCGCGGTTGCTGGGCAGCCGCGAATAGGGCGACGTGTCCGTCCGCCCCGCGTCGCCCGGGGTTCGGGTCCCTGCGGCCGTCTCCGGCGTCTGCACTCGGATGGGCGCGGTCACCGTCCCGACGGCGCGCGCGGACTCGCGTCCAGCCGACTCTGCTCCGTCGGCCTCAGCGCGCGACGGCGCAGGACCGGCCGGCGCGGCCGACCGGTCGAAACCCTGGGGACGCTTCACCGAGTGACCTCGTCACTCCGCCGACGCTGCGGACGCCTCGGCGCCCTCCGGGTGCTCCCGGCGCAGCGCGTCGAGCAGCTGCGGCACGATCCGGTAGACGTCGCCGCAGCCGAGCGTGATGACGTAGTCGCCCTCGCGCGCGATCTGCGCGGTGTGATCGGCGGCCCGCTGCCAGTCGGCGATGAACGCGACGTGCTCGGGATGCTCGAAGCGGTCGGCCACGAGGGCGCCGGTGACGCCGGGCTCCGGGTCTTCGCGAGCTCCATAGACGTCGAGCACCACCGTCTCGTCGGCGTACTGCTCGAGCGTCTCGGCGAACTCCTTCGCGAACAGCCGGGTGCGGCTGTACAGGTGCGGCTGGTGCACGGCGATGATGCGTCCATCCCCCACGACGGTGCGCGCGGCCGACAGGGCGGCGGCGACCTCGGTCGGGTGGTGCGCGTAGTCGTCGTACACGCTCACGCCGTTGACGGTCCCGTGCAGCTCGAAGCGGCGCTCGGTCCCGCCGAACTCGGCGATGGCTGCGAGTGCCGCTGCCGGGTCGAAGCCCAGACCGGTCAGCACGGCGAACGCACCGGCCGCGTTGACGGCATTGTGGCGGCCGGGCACGCGCAGCCGGGCGGTGTAGTCGGCGCCCTGGTAGCGGATGGCGAAGGCGACCGGACCGTCGGTGACGATCGAGTGGACGCGCACCTCCGCATCCTCCGCCTCGCCGAACGTGACGATGCGCTTCTCCGGCGCCTGCTCGCGCAGGCGGCCTGTGACGTGCACGGCTCCGGCGTCGTCGGAGGACACGACGACGAACTCGTCGGACTCGCGCGCGAACGTGACGAACGCGTCCTCGAACGCCTCCAGGGAGCCGTAGTGGTCCAGGTGATCCGGGTCGACGTTGGTGATGAGAGCGACGGCCGTGTCGTACAGCAGGAACGAGCCGTCGGACTCGTCGGCCTCCACCACGAACAGGTCGCCGCTGCCGGTCTGCGAGCTCTTGCCGAGGGACGCGATCACGCCACCGTTGACGAAGCTCGGGTCTTCGCCGAGGCCGAGGAGACCGGTGATGATCATGCCGGTGGACGTGGTCTTGCCGTGAGCTCCTGCTACCGCGACCAGGCGCGAGCGGTTGATCAGCCAGGCGAGGGCCTGCGACCGGTGCAGTACCGGCATCCCCTTCGAGAGGGCGAGCTGGTACTCCGGGTTGTCCTGCCACAGAGCGCCGGTGACGACGAGGGTGTCCGCGTCGCCGACGTTGGCCGCGTCGTGCCCGATCGCGATGGTCGCGCCGAGGCCGCGCAGTGTGTCGATGTTCGCCGAGTGCCGGACGTCGGAGCCGGTCACGGGATAGCCGGCCTCCAGGAACAGGCGGGCGATGCCGCTCATCCCGGAGCCGCCGATGCCGACGAAGTGGAGCTTTCCGAGCTCCTCCGGGAGAGCGAGGGACAGGTCGGGCTTGATCGTCACGGGTGCAGCTTTCGGTTACGCGAGAAGGTCTCCATCAAGTATGAGGCTACGCGGCGAACGTCCGGATCAGCCGAGGGCGCTCCGGACGAGCGCGACCATCCGGTCGGAGCCGTCGCGCACTCCGGCGGACGCCGCCCGGCGGCCCATGTCGTCCACCGCGGCCCGGTCGGACAGCAACGGCAGGAGGGACGCATCCACCCACGACGGGTCGAAGGCGGCGTCGTCCACGAGCAGCCCTCCCCCGGCACGGATCACGCCCGCGGCGTTGTAGCGCTGCTCGCCGTTGCCGATCGGGAACGGGACGTACACCGCGGGCAACCCCAGCGCGGCGAATTCGCTCACCGTGGCGGCTCCGGCGCGGGCGACGGAGAAGTCGGCGATGGCGAGCGCGAGGTCCATCCGGTCGCAGTAGTCGAGCAAGCGGTAGCCGTCGATGCCGGGGTCGGAGAGCTCGCCCCGGCCGCCCTGGATGTGCAGCACCTGCCAGCCTGCCGCGGTCAGTTCCGCGGCGCGTGCCGCGATCGTCTGGTTGATCCGCCGTGCGCCGAGCGAACCTCCGGTGACCAGCAGCGTCGGCCGGTCGGTGGCCAAGCCGAACTCGCCAGCAGCCTCAGGTCGCGCAGCAGCCCGGTCGAGCTCCTCGATCTCGACCCGCAGCGGCATGCCGACGAAGGTCGCATGCGGCAGCGGCGTCCCCTCGAAGGCGACACCGACCCACGGCGTGTACCGCGCCCCCAGCCGGTTGGCGAGCCCCGGGCGGGCGTTCGCCTCGTGCAGCACGAGCGGCACGCCCTCCTTGCGGGCGGCCGAGTAGGCGGGCGCCGCGGCATAGCCGCCGAAACCGACCACCGCATCGATTCCGCGCGTGCGGATCAGGTCGCGCACCGTCTGGATCGAGCGCCGGTACTCGCCGGGGAACCGCAGTGCGGCCCCGTTGGGGCGGCGAGGGAACGGCAGCTTCGGGATGGTCGCCAGCTCGTAGCCGCGCTGGGGCACGAGCCGCGCCTCCAGCCCCTCCGCGGTACCGAGCACGAGCACCTCGGCGTCCGCGTCGTCACGACGGAGACGGTCGGCGACGGCGAGCAGCGGATTGACGTGGCCGGCGGTCCCCCCACCGGCCAGCAGATAACGCGTCACCGGCGTGCACCCGCCCGGTCGATCTCCGGAGCGGCCAGCGACTCCCGATGGGACTGCCGCGCGAACGAGAGCACGATTCCGATGGCGATCATGGAACTGATCATCGCAGTCCCTCCCGCAGAGATCAGTGGGAGCGGGACACCGAGCACCGGGATGACGCCGAGCACCACCGCGATGTTCACGAACGCCTGCCCGATCAGCCAGACCATGATCGCGGCCGTGGTCACCCGGGCGAACGGGTCCGTCGACGAGTGGATGATGCGCAGGAAGACGATCGCCAGCATGACGAACAAGAGCAGCACCACGACGGCGCCGATCAGCCCGAGTTCCTCGCCGATGATCGCGAAGATGAAGTCGGTGTCGGCGGCGGGAAGCCACGACCACTTGGAGTGCGAGTTGCCGAGGCCGACGCCGAAGACTCCGCCGGACGCGAGCGCGTAGAAGCCGTTGTCGATCTGCCAGTTGACGTCCGGGTTGGCCGCGCTCGCCCCGCCGAACAGTGCGGCGATGCGGCCGAGCCTGCTGGCGCTGGAGATCGCGACGAAGAACGCCATCACGCCGACCACGAACACCCCGGTGACGAGGAAGCGCATCCGCACCCCGGCGAAGAAGAGAGCACCCAGGATCAGCGCCGCCATGATCATGGTCGTGCCGAGGTCGCCGCCGAGCAGCACGAGGGCCACGGCACCGCCTGCGATCGGCACGACGGGGATGGCGACGTGCTTCCACTGGTCGAGGACGTCGCGCTTGCGCGCGAGGACGACCCCCAGCCAGACCACCAGGGCGAGCTTGATCGCCTCCGACGGCTGCACGGTGAGCGAGCCGATCTTCAGCCAGTTGCGGTTGCCGCCGATCTCCATGCCGAGCGGGGTCAGCAGCACCAGCACCTGCAGGAAGCAGGCGGCGGCGAGGAAGAACCAGATCGACTTCTTCCAGAATCCGCGCGGGATGCGCGACACCACGAACATCAGCGGCAGGCCGACGAGGGTGTACGCGCCCTGCGACCAGAAGCGGGAGAAGAAGTTGTCGCTGTCGTTGTGCGACTCCACCGCCGACGACGACAGCACCATCACGAGCCCGAAGACGACCATGAACAGGGTGACGCCGAGCAGCAGGAAGTAGTTGGCCGACTCGGAGGTCATCGAACGGCCCAGCTGGATGCGCGTGGTCAGCGCGCTCAAGCGGTTCTGCAGCGCGGCGCGGGACTCCGCGGGCTCGTCCGCCGGCGGGCGGTCAGTCCTGCTGCGGGTCGGGACGCGGGGCGGATTCGTCGTCATCCGCCTCACCTCCCAAGTACTCGTGGACGGCCGTCTGGAAACGGCGGCCGCGTTCTGCGTAGTCGGCGAACTGGTCCATCGAGGCCGCCGCCGGAGCCAGCAGCACGGTGTCGCCCTCGCGGGCGAGACCGCCGGCCAGCCGCACCGCCGTCGGCATGACCTCATCAGTCTCGTCGGCGTCGACCTCCAGCACCGGAAGCTCGGGCGCGTGTCGCCGGAATGCCGCGAGCAGCGCCTCCCGGTCGACCCCGATCAGCACGGCACCGCGAAGGCGGCCGACGTGCTTGCCGACGAGGGCATCCACATCCACACCTTTCAGCAGGCCGCCCACCAGCCAGACGACCGAGGGGTAGGCGCGCAGCGACGCGTCCGCCGCGTGTGGGTTCGTCGCCTTGGAATCATCCACCCAGTTGACGCCGGCCTGCGCCCGCACCAGCTCGATGCGATGGGCGTCCAGCCGGAAGGCGGTGAGCACATCCCGGATCACCTGCGGTGCGACGCCGTAGGACCGCGCGAGGGCGCTGGCGGCGAGGATGTTGGCGACGACGTGCGGCGCGTCGAGCCCGGCTTCATGCAGCTCGTCGAGTGTGGTCAGCTCGATCGCGGAATTCGCGCGGTCCTCCAGGAAGGCGCGGTCGCACAGGATGCCGTCCACGATCCCGAAGTCGCTCGGGCCGGGAACGCCCAGGCCGAAGCCGATGGCGCGGGCACCCTCGATGACCTCCGCCTCCTCGACCATACGGAGGGTGTTGTCGTCCGCCTTGTTGTAGACGCAGGCGACCTGCGCGTTGTCGTACACCTTCGCCTTGGCCGCGATGTACGCCTCGAGCGAGCCGTGCCAGTCGAGGTGATCGTCGGCGATGTTCAGGCACGCGGCGGAGAACGGAGAGAGCTCGCCGCCGGCGTTCCGGTTGACCCAGTGCAGCTGGTAACTGGAGAGCTCGACGACCAGCACATCGAAGCCTTCGGGGTCGCGGATGGCGTCGAGCACAGGGACCCCGATGTTGCCGCACGGCGCGACGCGGTTGCCGCCGGCCAGGATCATCGTGGCGGTCAGCTGCACCGTGGTGGTCTTGCCGTTGGTGCCGGTGACGCAGATCCAGTCGGCCGGCCCTTCAGCGCCGTCCGGGCGTGCGACCTTGTCGCGTAGGCGCCAGGCCAGCTCGATGTCCCCCCAGACGGCCGTGCCGCGCTCCTGCGCCCACAGCAGCAACGGGTGGTCCCAGTGGAAGCCGGGCGACGCGATCACGAGCTCGGGATCGAACGCGGCGAGACGCTCGGGCGGAGTGGAGAGGTCGGCCTGCTCGATCAGGTCGGCGCCGATCACCTCCAGCAGCATCCGCCGCTCCTCGTCCGCTTTCGCGGCGACGACGACGACCTCCGCGCCCAGCTCGGCGAGCGTGTCCGCGACGGAGAATCCGGTGACGCCGAGTCCGTACACGGCCACGCGCAGCCCGCTCCAGTCGGCGTGCCAGCTCGTCAGCCCGGCGAGGCGGTCCTGCAGCGCGGTCACGTGGCCAGCCACTCCAGGTAGAAGGAGCCCACGCCCGCGGCCACCAGCAACCCGCCGATGATCCAGAACCGGACGACGACCGTCACCTCGGCCCATCCCTTCAGTTCGAAGTGATGGTGGATGGGACTCATCAGGAAGATGCGCCTGCCGTGCGTGAGTTTGAAGTAGGCCCGCTGCACGATCACCGACCCGGCCTCGATGACGAAGATGCCGCCGACCAGGACGAGCAGCAGCTCGGTGCGGCTCAGGATGGCGAGGGCCGCGACCGCGCCACCGAGCGCCAGCGAACCGGTGTCGCCGAGGAAGATCTGGGCGGGAGAGGTGTTCCACCACAGAAAGCCGACCACGGCGCCGACGATGGCCGTGGCCACGATGGCGAGGTCGAACGGGTCGCGCACGTCGTAGCACTTGGCCACGTTCTCGGCGCTCAGCTTGAGGCTCGAGCACGACTGGATGTTCTGCCAGAACCCGATGATGATGTACGCCCCGATGGCGAGGATCGACGCTCCGGAGGCGAGCCCGTCCAGGCCATCGGTCACGTTGACGCCGTTGGAGGTCGCGGCGACCAGGAAGTTGATCCAGATCAGGTAGAGGCCGTAACCGACCAGCACGCCGATGACGCCGAACTTGGTGATCGATCCGAAGTCGATCGCGGGGAGGTCGCGAATGAGCGAGACGCTCATGGTCGCCGGCGTGTATCCGTTGCCGTTCGGGAACCGGATCGCCAGGAACGCCCAGACGGAGGCAACGATCACCTGGCCCGCCACCTTCGCCCAGCCGGTCAGGCCGAGGCTCCGCTCCCGTCGCGTCTTCAAGAAGTCGTCAATGAAGCCCACGACGCCGAGCCCGACCATCAGGAACAGCACGAGCAGCGCGGAGACGCTCGTCCCGTCCCCGGTCAGCAGCAGCGCCGTGAAATAGCCGAACAGCGTGCCCAGGATGACGACGATGCCGCCCATGGTGGCGGTGCCGCGCTTGGCGTGGTGGCTCTGCGGTCCGTCATCGCGGATGAACTGTCCCCACTGCAGCCGGCGGAAGAGCCGGATGAAGAGCGGGGTCAGGAACAGTGTGAACGCCATCGACAGCGCACCGGAGGTCAGCAGTGCTTTCACGAGAAGGATTCTCCCAGTCGGTCGCCCAGGAAGCGCAGTCCGGCCGAGTTCGACGACTTCACGAGCACGGTGTCGCCGGGGCGCAGGGCACCCTGCAGGTGCTCGAACGCGGCGTCCTGGGTCTCGAAGTAGAGGGATTCGCCGTCCCAGGAGCCCTCGTTGATCGCGGTGATGTGCATCCGGCGCGCCTCGGGGCCGACGATGATCAGCTGGTCGATGCCGAGGCGGACGGCCTGCAGGCCGATCCGGTCGTGCTCCTCGCCCGAGAACTCCCCCAGCTCGCTCATTTCACCGAGCACGGCGATCGTGCGGCTTCCGGGCTCCCGGATCTGCGCGAGCGTCTTGAGGGCTGCCGACATGGAGTCCGGACTCGCGTTGTACGCGTCGTTGATGACGGTGACCTCGTCGTTGCCGAGCACCTCCATGCGCCACCGCTCGGCCGTCTTCACGGTCTGCAGGGCGGACACGATGGTGTCGATGTCCACGTCGAGTACATGAGCGGACGCGGCGGCGGCCAGCGCGTTCATGACGTGGTGCTCGCCGAGCACCTGGAACCGCACGGGACGGGACTGCGCCTGCGCTCCCTGCCCGTCGCCGCTGTCGCGCGGCGGCAGGTGGAGCGTGAACGAGGTGCCGCGACGGTCGGAGACCACGTCGGTGGCGCGCACGTCGGCGCGCTCGTCGAGGCCGAACCACAGCACGCGGGCGGCGGTCTTCTCCGCCATGGTCACGACGCGCGGGTCGTCCAGGTTGAGCACCGCGACATCCGACTCGAGCAGGTCGGTGACCATCTCGGTCTTCGCCTGCAGCGTCTTCTCGATGCCGCCGAACTCTCCCGCGTGGGCCAGCCCGACCTTGAGCACCACACCGACATCCGGTCGCGCCATCCGCACCAGGCGGGCGATCTCGCCGATGCCGCTCGCACCCATCTCGGCGACGAGGAACTGCGTCTCCTCGGTCACCTCCAGCATGGTCACGGGCGCACCGACCTCGTTGTTGAAGGAGGCGCGGGGCGCGATGGTCTGGCCGACCTGCTCCAGCACGGCACGCAGCAGATTCTTGGTGGTCGTCTTGCCGTTCGAGCCCGTGATGCCGACGATCTTCAACCGTCCGAGGCCGCGCACACGAGCGATGACCTCGGTCGCCAGATCGCCGAGCGCGACCACGGTGTCCTCGACCAGCAGCTGGGGAACCGCGAGGTCGAGTGGATGGTCGACCACGACGAGCGCGGCGCCCGCCTCCACGGCCTGCGGGGCGAACAGGTGACCGTCGGTGGCCTCGCCGGGCTTCGCGAAGAAGATCGTGCCGGGCACGACCTCCCGCGAGTCGGTGGTGGAGAGCCCGGACACGGTGGTCTCGGGGGTGGCGTCGGTACCGTCGAGCAGCAGCGTGCCGCGCGTTGCGGCCGCGACCTCGGCAAGGGTGAGGGCGATCATCAGAGCCACCCGGCCTCTCGGAGCGCGAGGCGCACGTCCTCGCGGGCGGAGTACGGCAGCCGCTGACCGGCGACCTCCTGGTAGTCCTCGTGGCCCGGGCCCGCGTAGAGGACGACGTCGCCCTCCCCCGCCAGGGACAGCGCGGTGCGGAAGGCGGCGCGCGGATCCGGGACCTCGTACAGGTCGAGCTCCGGTACGGCGGCGCGTGCGCCCTCCAGGAGCGCGGCCCGGATGGTGGCCGGGTCCTCCCAGCGCGGGTGGAAGTCGGTGATGACCACGGCATCCGAGCCACGGGCGGCGATCGCGCCCATGTCGGTGCGCTTGGTCGTGTCCCGATCGCCGTCGGCGCCGAACACCATCACGATGCGGCCGTCGGTCACCTTGCGCAGCGCGCTCAGCATGGACAGGAAGGCATCCGGGCTGTGCCCGTAGTCGATGAAGACCACCGGGCCGCGGTCACCGGAGAGGCGCTCGGCGCGTCCGGGAATATAGGCGTCGATGCCGCCGTCGCGCTCCAGGGCCGCGCCGATGGCGTCCAGGTCGTAGCCCGACTCCACCAGCATGACGATCGCGAGTGCCGCGTTGGCGGCGTTGTAGGCGCCGAGGAGCGGGATGCTCGTCTCGAGCCGACGGCCGTCGGGGCCCTCCAGCGCGAACGAGGTCTGCTCCAGTGACTCGTCGAGCACGGTCAGCATCCACTCGGCGTCGGTGCCGGGAGAACTGGTGAGCGTGGCGACCGGGATGCGCGACTGCTCGACGAGCTGCCTCCCCCAGTCGGAGTCGACGGTGACGACACCGCGGCGTGCGCGGTCGGGCTGGAACAGCTCCAGCTTCGCCGCGAAGTAGTCGTCCATCGCCGCGTAGTCGTCCAGGTGGTCGTGACTCAGGTTGGTGAACCCGACGACGTCGAAGACGATGCCGTCGACGCGGTGGCGGCTGAGCGCCTGCGCGGACACCTCGATGGCGGCGGCGCGGACGCCCTCCTCGCGCATGCGGGCGAGCAGGGCGTGCAGCTCGCTCGCCTCCGGCGTCGTGAGCTTGCTCGTGATCACCGTGTCGCCGATGCGGCGCTCGGCGGTGGAGCTCAGCCCCGAGACGACGCCGAGCTGGCCGAGGATGGCGTTGAGCAGGTACACGACGCTGGTCTTGCCGTTCGTGCCCGTGACGCCGAACAGGGTGGCCGAGTTCTCGTCAGTGCGGTAGATCCAGGCGGAGACAGCGCCGAGCGCGGCGCGAGGGTCCGGAGTGACGATGACCGGCAGCCCGGAGTCGGCCGCGAGCGTCGCGCCCTCCTCGTCGGTGAGCACGGCGACGGCTCCTGCCTCAGCCGCGGCAGCCGAGTAGCTCGCACCATGGGAGTTGCGACCGGGAACGCCGACGTACAGGTCGCCGGGCTCGACAGCCGAGCTCGCCAGCGCAGCGCCGGTCACCTCGACACCGTCGAGGTCGCCGCGGCAATCCAACCCGAACTCCGCGACCAGCTGGGCGAGCGGGCGGGCGACGGGATGCTCGGGGCGCAGAGAGGAGGGCGCCGGTCCTGTCACGAGGCTCACTTTCCGTTGACGGGTTTCAGTAGTAGGGGGGATAGTCGGCCGGGCTCGACGTCGAGGGCTTCACCCGGTAGGTCTTCAGCACCTGACTCATGATCGTGTGGAACAGCGGAGCGGCGGCAGCCGACGAAGTAATGGTAGTCGGGTATCCGAGGTTGACCGAAACGACGTACTGCGGGTCGTCCACCGGAGCGACGCCCATCACCGAGACGTAGTAGGAGGGCAGATAGCCGCCCTTCCCGTCCGGCTGCTGGGCGGTTCCGGTCTTCGCGGCGATGCGGTAGCCGGGGATCTGAAGCTGCTTCTTGAGCTCGCCGCTGGTGACGATGGACTCCATCATCCCGAGGGTGGTTCCGGCAGCCGTGGCCGAGACGACCTGGGTCGGCTTGCCGCTCGGGATGTCCGTGACGGAGCCGTCCGGGTGCTCGCAGCCCTCCACGATCGACAGGGGGATGCGGGTCCCCCCGTTCGCCAGCGCCTGGTACGCATCCACCATCTGCAACTGGGTCGCCGAGACGCCCTGGCCGAACATCGTGGCGTACTTGGTCTGGTCGTCCCAGTCCTTCACCGGGTTCAGGAGACCGTCGGACTGGCCGGGGTAGGGCAGGCCCGACGGCTCGCCGATCCCGAACTTCTGGAGGTAGTCGTAGCGGGTCTGATCGGGGAGGGCGCGCCCGAGCTGCGACATCCCGGTGTTGGACGACATCATGAGCACGCCGGTGAGGGTCAACCGCAGAGGTGCGTGGTATCCGGAGTCGTGCAGGTCGGCGCCGTTGCCCGACTGCCAGGAGTAGGGCGCGAGGACCTGCGACGTCGGCGATGCCTTCCCCTGGTCGACGAGCATCGCCGCGGTGAGCGCCTTGAACGTCGAGCCGGGCTCGTACGGGGTCGTGAACGGCTTGAGACCCCAATCGGACGGGTCGGACGCGGCGATGTTGTTGGGGTCGAGCGGCGGCCACTGGGCGATCGCCTTGATCTTGCCCGTCTTGGCCTCCGCCACCGTGACGAACCCGAACTTCGATCCGGTCGCACTCACCTGCTGCGCCAGGGTCTGCTCGGAGAACCACTGCAGGTCGCCGTCGAGCGTCAGCTTGAGCGTGCCACCGTCCTTCGCCTGCTTCTGGACGACGGTGCTGCCCGGGATGGCGACCCCGTCGGCTCCGCGCTGGTAGGTCTCCTCGCCGTCCACCCCGGCGAGACACCCGTTCTCACTCTCCTCCAGGCCCGCCTTGCCACCCTCGGAGAGGAAGCCGAGCAGGCTGCCGGCGATCGCCCCGTTCGGGTAGCTGCGCGCCTGCTTCTTGGTGAAGGTGAGCCAGGGATACGGGAGCTTGTCGAGCTTGTCGAAGGCGGCCACATCCATCCCTGACTTGATGAGGACGTACTTCGACTTCGGGTTGTCCTTGAGTGCGCCGTCGAGCAGCGCCACGACGGCGTCGCCGCCCTGGCCGGTGATGGCGCCGATCTTCGCGGCAGCCTCGACCATCTTGTCCCGGCCGCCGGCGATGGCGTCCGACGGGGAGGCGGCGGCGGTGTAGGTGTAGATCGTGGTCGCCATGACTGTGCCGTCGGCGTCCACGATGTCGCCGCGGTTGCCCAGCAGCGGGCTCGAGACCTCTTTGGCCTTCACCGACTGCCGTTGCAGGTCGTCCGCGCGGACCACCTGGATGTCGACGAGTTTGGCGCCCAGGATCGCGACGGTCGCGGCGACGGCGAGGACCGTCACGGCGGTCCTCCGCCGCAGCATCTTCTTGGCTACCATGCCCGCGCCCGTTCCGTCGTCAGTGCGTCACCGGGGTCGGCAACGCTCCCTGCAACGGTACGGTCGGCGCGGTCGTGGGCGCGGAAGCCGCACCCGCGCTTGCGGAATTCCCAGTTTGCGCGGCCTTCGCTGCTGCTGCTGCGGCCGCGGCGGCCGCCGCCTGCTGCTGCGTCTGCGTCACCAGCGGGACGCCCGCGAGGAGGGCGTTCGGCACCAGGTTGCCCAGCGTTCCTGTCACCGTTCCGGCCGCGCCATTGGCGGGCAGCGGCGCGCCGAGCACCGCGCCGTCGGAGAGACGCAGGTAGGCGGGGCTGCTGTTGCTGACCATCCCGAGCGCGTTGGCGTTCGCCGCCAGGTTCTGCGGTGACGACACCCGGTTGAGGTCTTCCGAGACGGCCTGGTAGGAGCGCTGGAGTTGCGTCTGCTGCGCCTGGAGGGAGTTCAGTTGATAGGCGCCCTGCGAGATCCCGATGCTCAGAAGGAGCTGGGCCACCACGATCGCGAGGAGCGTGCCGACGGAGATCGCCGCGTACAGCGCCCGCGGGCGTGCCCGGCGCTGGGACCGGGTCGGCACGACCTCGAGGTGCGTCCGCTTCGGCTCCTCGGCCGGCGCCGGGAGTGCACCGCCGTTCCAGAGCGCGGCGGGGCGCTTGCGGTTCGGCGCCGCAACGGCTGCTGCCAGGTTGGTGCTCATGGGCGCCTCCTCGTCTGATCAGTGGTGGTGGCGGTCTTGGTGCCGGTGTTCGCGGGACGCACCCGCTCGGCCGCCCGCAGGCGCACCGGGGTGGCCCTCGGGTTCGCGGCCTTCTCGTCGTCGTCCGCGAGCTCGGCGCCGCGGATCAAAAGCTTCAGTTCAGGCCGGTGCTCCGGCAGCTCCACCGGCAGCCCGGCCGGGGCGCTGGAGGTGGATCGTGCCTGCAGTTCGCGCTTCACGATCCGGTCTTCGAGCGACTGGTACGCCTCCACGACGATCCGGCCGCCCACGTTCAATGCGTCGATCGCCGCCGGGATGGCGCGCTGCAGCACTGCGAGCTCCTGGTTCACCTCGATGCGCAGTGCCTGGAAGACCCGCTTCGCCGGGTGCCCCTGACGTTGCACCGCGACCGGGGTCGCCTTGGTGATGAGGTCGACGAGCTGACCGGAGCGCGTCAGCGGCTGCTGCTCGCGCGCCTCGACGATCCGCGACGCGTAGCGGCCCGCGAGCTTCTCCTCGCCGTACTCGCGGAAGATGCGGCGCAGGTCTGCCTCGGAGTACTCGGCGAGCACCGTCTCGGCGGTCAGCTCACTGGTGGAGTCCATCCGCATGTCGAGCGGGGCGTCCTTCGAGTACGAGAACCCGCGCTCGACCCGGTCGAGCTGCAGAGACGAGACGCCCAGGTCGAACAGCACGCCGTCGACCGTCTCGAACCCGAGTCCCTCGACCGCCTCCCGGATGCCGTCGTAGACCGTGTGCACGAGGTGGACGCGGTCACCGAAGCGCTCCAGCCGCTCCCCCGCGATCGCCAGCGCCTCCGGGTCGCGGTCGAGGCCGACCAGGGTGGCCTCCGGGAAGCGTTCCAGGATGCCGGCGGAGTGCCCGCCCATCCCGAGCGTGGCGTCGACGAAGACGGCGCCCGGCCGGAGCAGTGCGGGGCCTAGCAGCTCGATGCAGCGCTCGAGGAGCACCGGCGTGTGGATGCGGGAGTTGTCGTCGGCCATAACCGTTCGGGACCGGCCGCCGCCCCTGGTTCCGGATCCCCATCCATCCCGACCTGACACCGGGGAAGTGGTGTCAGGGCGTATGGCTGGGAGTCCGGCGTCAGGGACGCAGCGGCTCAGAAGAGTCCCGGGATCACCTCCTCCTCCGTGTTCGCGAATGCGGCTTCCTGCTCGGTCAAGTAGGTCTCCCAGGCGCTGGCGTCCCAGATCTCTGCGCGGCTGCCCGCGCCGATCACGACCAGGTCGCGATCCAATCCCGCGTACGACCGGAGCGCGGCGGGGACCGTCACACGGTTCTGCTTGTCCGGGACCTCGGCGCTCGCCCCCGA